>LFFM01002123.1_pt1 | contig 13270 bp, 8 predicted proteins | sample 643131 | NCBI WGS metagenome assembly LFFM01 (sample SAMN03777445, study PRJNA286221) | soda lake metagenome | biome: soda lake; feature: Kulunda steppe; material: water; isolation source: sample Tc-Br brine of Tanatar trona crystallizer | place: Russia: Kulunda steppe | collected 2011-07
CAGAACGTACTCTTCGACGGTATCTTTCAACGCCATATTGAAAATGAATACGCTGCGCTTCTGGCCAATCCGATGGATGCGGCCAATACGTTGTTCGACACGCATTGGATTCCACGGTAGGTCGTAGTTCACCATGATGTTGCAAAACTGGAGATTTCGGCCTTCGCTCATCGCGTCAGTCGACACAAGGACGCCGCCGTCTTCCTCAAAGTTCTCAACGATATCTTCTTTTTCCTGGCTAGAATGACCACCATGGAACGAGTGGACAGTGTAGCCCTCTGCGGCCAGTCTCTCAATTACCTGCCGCTGGGTGGCTCTGAACTGCGTAAAGACGATCACACGACCTTTCTCAACGTTATTGCGGGCTTCCTCAACGATGTCAAGTAACCGTTCTTGTTTGGTGATCGTGTCGACGTTGTCGATTAGATCCAAAATCGATTCTAACTCGTCTACGTGTGTGAGCTCCGATTGCTCACCAAGCCGTTTTTCGATGGTTCCCTTGAGTGCTGCAGGGCTGCTGACGACCTCCTTTTGCAAAAGCATCAACACCAGCTTTTGACCCTCATCCTGGCTGTATGCACCCTTGACGTACTCGGAGACAGCTTGGTAGAGCTCTCGTTCTTCGGGAGAGGGATCGAACTTTCGTGTATCAATCGTTCGTTCGGTGAAATCAATGTCTGTGTCTGCCCGTCGGTTCCGAATCATGACCTTGTTGAGCCGGTCTTGCAGCTCATCTCGGTTGACAAGCGTCTCCTGATTCCTATTTACAAAATACTGATGGAAGACATCGCGTGTCCCAAACAGTCCTGGACGGAGCAGCGAGACAATATTGTAGAGGTCGGTCAGTTCGTTCTGAATCGGCGTCGCCGTCAAAAAGAACGCGTAGTTGTACGACAGGCGGTCGATGAGGTTGTAGCGATCTGTCTCTTCGTTTTTGACGTAGTGAGCTTCATCGAGGACAAGCACATCCCAGTTCCGCTTGAGGACTATTTCTCGATGGCGGTCGCTCTTTGCGGTATCAATGCTGGCAATGATGTATGGGTGGTCGTCGAACCCGTTGAACTCGTCGTCGTAGTTGCAGACAAAGTCAAGTCCAAACTTTTCGCGAAGCTCTGCTTGCCACTGTTTGGCCAGTTGTGCCGGTGTCAGGATGAGAACGGAGTCATTCGTCTCCCGGAAGTGCATTTCCTTGAGAATCATCCCGACCTCAATTGTTTTCCCCAATCCGACCTCGTCGGCGAGCAGTGCTTTGCCGTCCATCTCAAATAGGGCTCGGTATGCTGCGTCGACTTGGTGTTCGAGCATCTTGACTGAGTTTTCATCAAGCTGTTTCAGAGAACGGAGTTCAGAGTCGGGTTGGCCTGCCTGGAGTCGGACTGCTTGGACTGATTGTGTATGTGCTCCGCCAGCGGAGTCTTCAGATAATGAATCGAGAACGTCGTCTGCGGATTCGTGTGTGACCTCAATGTCGACGAGGTCGTAACTGCTCATGAGAGAGTACAATCAGGAAAGTATAAAATAGGTTGTGTGAATCGATCTTATTATGATGTCGTATTGACTCTGGAACGATATGTCGGCTGAAAATTATTGTTGGAACTGTGGTGAAACAATTTCACGAGATCAAGATACGTGTACAAACTGTGCTGAACCACAAGTAGAAAAGAGTCCTCGGTTTGCTGCATTACTCAATTTTAGTTTACCTGGTGCAGGATACATATATTTACGAGAGACAAAGAAAGGAATTCTCTGGGGACTAACTCTAGCAGCACTTGGGTATTCCGTGGTTGGCTTTGTTTTGGCTGTTCCATTGTGGCTGTTCGGAGTTTACTCTGCTTATAAAAAAGCAAAGCAGGACTTCAGATAAGGTATACTAGCACTACTTCTGGGGGATAATCGCCCCAGCAGCAGACGTTTTACAGTAAATAAGTCTATTTTTACAGTAAGTTACGGTCAGTACCGATTCTATCGCCGTTCAGTACATCAATCTGCGAGCTGATCCGCGAGAATCTGCGCCAACTCCGCTTCATCACGCTCAAGAGCAACGGCTGAAGCGGTTGAGATCGCGTCGGCCAGGCTCTCACAGTCGTATTCGGCCATGACAAGAGCAAGTTGCTCCATCACTTCGTCAGAGACAGTCAAACTGTTGTATCCGTCCGGAGGCATACCGGTTATTTACGGTAAAAACAGATAAATTTACTGTAAAAATCTGATTGAACTCCCGATAAACCCCAGAAGTAGTGCTAGAGTCTGAAATACAACTATATTGATCACCAGATCGAATTCTCAGTAGTATCATAGTGTTTATTGCGCCATACTGATGTGTGTTTAAGTATCACAAATGGCAGAAACAGGAACCCTGTCTACAACTCTCGACGATACGGTTACTCTCAGCCGTGAGCTCCGAGAAGACGGACAGATTGACGGTCAAGTAAAACTCTACAATGTCGACGACGACAACGAGTTCGAGTCGAACGCTGAGCTCTTTTTTGATCGTACGTTGATGACGCAGGGGCTTCGAGAGGCGTTGTCTATCTTGCGTGATTCACTCCGAGGAGATGATCCACGAGGAACGCATATTCTCTACGGTCCGTACGGTAGTGGGAAGTCCCACCAGATGGTTGCACTGTACCACTGTTTCAACAATCCTGCGGCTGCGGGTGCGTGGGGTAACGAGGAAATCGATGGATTCGAAACTGCCCTTCCGGATTCCGCGATCCCGGTAACGGTCGCCATACAGAACGAACAGTATGAATACCTCTGGGAGCCGCTCTTCGAGGCACTCGATTATAATGCGGGTACGTTTGAGTCGGGTGGCTATCCCGATATGCAGACGATTCAGGAGGCAGTTGGCGACGAGACTGTTGCACTGTTCGTCGACGAACTTGAAGATTGGTTTGATACTCTACAGGGAGACCGGAAAAGTGCCAACAAAGGGTTTCTCCAGGCACTGCTTGAATCGACTGCCGTCTCTGATTTAGAGCTGTATACAATCGTTTCCGTCCTGAGAGAAGATTCCGAGGTCAATGATATCCTCAACCGAGAGCAAGCGGTTGAGGTCAATATGAATAATCAGGTCGACAAGCGGGAAGTGCTCCACCATCGACTGATTGATGATGTGAAGGAAGGTCCTGCACGTGAGATAGTCAATGGCTATTTCGATGCCTACGATCAGTCAGACCACGTTGACCTTCCAACTGACCTCCTCTCGGAGATGCATGATCTCTACCCGTTCCATCCAGTGCTGTTGGACGCGCTTGAGACGCGCTACTACGCCGATGAGGGGAACCAGAACACGCGGGGGATGATCTACCTCTTCTCAAAAGTTCTCCTGGAGATGCAGGATCAGACGGATCTGATCACCCACGGAGATATCGACGCAATCGAATTCGAAGACGAATTGGCAAAAATCAACTACGAGCGGCTGAATGCGGCAACAGGCGATATCAAAAACCGTATCGATGAAGATGCGGTCCCCCATGGGCGTCGTATCCTGAATACGATCCTGCTGTACTCACTAAAACCGAGTGAAGGCGAGGGTGGAAACGTCTCGGAGATCGTGATGGGCGCGTACCAATCGGGTGATTTGGTCTCCGATGTCGTCCTCAATCTCGAACGACTCCATGGTGTCGCGTGGCATCTCCACAAGCTCAACGGGAAATACGCGATCCGCGACAAGCAGAACCCGAACGCACTCATCCGTAACGCGGCCGTCGATGTTTCAGAGACCGCAGCAAAAGCCGAGATTGCGGACTTCATCACCGATATTTTCGGTACAAACGCATCTCCGGTTGGCTTCCGTACGAACGACATCCGGGAGATCCCTGACGACCGTGAAATCAACGTCGTCGTGAAAGATGACCAGTGGACTCAGGACGAAGTCAAGAAGGTCATTACGAACGATGGGCGTGGGCGCGAGTGGCGCAACACGGTCGTGTTCGTTCAGCCGTCCGGTGACAAAGCCATCGAGTCCGGAACGCGATACATCGACAAGGCACGGTACATCGAAGGTGCTCGGCAAGTGCTCGCTGACGAGTCGCTTGACGATGAGATCCGTGAGTCGATTCAGCGGATGAAGGATCAAGAGGAGAACGAACTCCGAGAAGAGCTTCAGCTGCTTTATGGGGAGGTCCTCGACGGTGACGACCTGCTCAACGAGTTCGACCGCGCCGCGCCGATGGACCTCGATGTGTACGTTCTGGATGGTGCTGAGCTCGATGCGTCAAACATTGCGGACTCTGCAGCCGCGGACCCCTACGACCTCCAGACACATATCTGGGATATCGCCGAAGACCTCCTAGAGCGTCGCGGCGAGATCTCGGTCGACGACATCTACGAGCAGTTCCTCCGTGATCCGGAGCTGCCGATCCCGGGTAGTTCCAACGATGTACTGAACGCGACTGTCGAGGCACTGAGTGACAAACCAGTGCTCGCTCGTGACGACAAGGGATTCCGTGACGATCTCTCGGGGAGTTCAATAGATACGGTGCTCGTCCAGCAGGACGATGTCGACCTCTGGGGCGTCGAAGATGTCGAACAGGAGCTTCGCCAGCGATTCGGCAGCGGGACAACGGCACTCGATATTGGCGACCTGGAGCTCGAACTCGTCGAGGACGGTAAAATCTGGATCGATGGCGACAGTCACGATGTCGTCATGCGAGCTATCGGTCGACTGAACCGCGACGATCAGTACGTTATCGTGCGCGGCAACGAGATCCTCGACAAGCCGCAGTTGGATGCGACGCTCCGCGATGTTGGGAGTGCGACGGTCGTCGGGGCGAGCAATCTGATCGACCGGATCGAAGAGGCGATTGCGGCAGAGGGGTACGCCAATCTCGATACGATCATCAGCGAGGTTCGGGCCGACGAAACCGTGTTCCTGCCGCCCGACGAGACCCAAACTGCGGCTCGGGAGGCGGTCAACGACTACCTGATCGACGACTACGTGTTGGAGGCTGGTGGTCGATATCTGGAGTCGTTGGGTGATCGGGAGCCGACGACGGTCAAGATCGTGCCGACGGTCTCCGACCGGATCGGTGGGCAGATCCTCGACTATCTCGGTGAGCTCGCGCCGGACGACCAGTTCACCGTGAGCAAGGTCGCAGATCGGTTCGACAGCACGGTCTCCGAGGACATGGTCCAGACGTATCTGTTGCAGAATCTCGGTCGTGAGGACGAGCCGAAGTACGTCGTTGGGCCGACGGGATCGGAGTCTGCCTCTGACTGGGTGCCGGGGTATCCGTTCCGGATTCCCGATACAAAAAAGAAGACCTGGCGGTTCGAGTACAACGGCGACGATGTGGCCGCGATGCGGAAAAAGTGGCGCAGCGAGCATCAGACGGGCACCGTCGACTACGGCGACGTGACGTTCATGTTGCCCGATAAGGAGGGTGTTCCGGGTGCACTGCAGGGGACTGCCGATGTCGACCGGACGCAGGTGAGCTTAACACTACGCTCTGAGCAAGAATATACTAAGGTACAGGACTTGTTTGAACGAATGCCGGAAGATGCTTCCAGTCTAAAAATCGAAATTAGCTTTCAGAAATCATGACTAAAGACAACCTACCATTCGACGAGCTGCCGATTGAGAAAGGATATCCAATTGAAAAGGTTAATGAAATCGCCCAGAAGGAGGGAAGGGCCAAACAATGGTATAGACCCATTTATACTATGCACAAGTGGTGGGCTCGCCGACTAGGATGTGTGTTTCGCGCTATTTGTCTATATTCTCTGTTAGATGATCCCTCAAAAATAACAGTAAAAGATCCGGGTCAACAAAACGGGAAAATAAGTGACTACAATGAGGGTTCTATGGATATACACAAAATTTTGCAAGGCGTTGAATTAGAGAATCCAAATAGTCTTTGGGAACTTTATCCAAAAGATGTGAATATCGAAGATAAACGCGTTCTTGACCCATTTATGGGTGGTGGAACATCTGTGGTTGAAGCTTCGCGCTTCGGGGCAGAAGTAGTAGGTAACGATCTTAATCCAGTCGCGTGGTTTGTGTCTAAAAAAGAATTAGAAGCTGGCGAAACTGATGTTGCTGATGTCGAAGATGCTTTTGAGCAGCTAAAAACAAAAACTAAAGACGAAATTAAAAAATATTATAAAACTTCTTGTCCGAATTATGATGACCATCTTGCGGAGGTTATGTACTATTTCAGTGTCAAAGAGTTAGATTGTGTGTCCTGTGGAGAACCAGTTCCTCTTTTCAATGATTATCGAGTTGGAAAAGCGCGCTATGAGGATGGAAAATATGATGTTTGTTGTCCAAAGTGCAACTCAATTATCCGAGTTGATGATTGGCAGTCGGAATGTGTGTGTGATCAATGTGCATATGATTTCGTTCCTAAAGATGGTAATGTTGGTCGTGGGGATTATTCTTGTCCATCCTGCGGACAAAAATATGGTATTGTTGATGCAATCCAAGAGCAAGATGGATTCGATTTGAGATTCTATGCTACAGAGTATTTTTGTCCAACTTGTAAAGAACGGGGGCAAAACAAGCCAGCAGTCACTGGTTATAAAGAATTTGGAGATAAAGATAAAGAGAACTATGATAATGCTATTCAAGAGTGGGATAATCGAGAGGACTTGAAAGAATATATTCCGGAAGGAGATATTCCACTTGGAATAATGACAGATAGTACAGCTTTTGATGGGAGCATTGGAGGGGGTCACAATCTACTTAGACATGGTTTTGATGAGTGGAAAGATCTATTCAATAAAAGGCAACTACTATGCTTAAGTAAGCTTTTAAAAGGTATTGATGAAATAGAAAATCAAAATACCAAAGAGTACCTTCTATTAGCGTTCGGAGATTGTTTAAGATATAACACTCAATTAACTCAATATCAGTATTCGCGTAATCATATGGGAGATCTATTCAGTACAAATGCATTTGATGTTCCTCAAGAACCTGCAGAAAACAATGTCTGGGGTGCTGAAAAGGGTGCAGGCACATTTACAGCTATGTACGATATGGTTCTCCGTGGAATAAAGTACGCTAATGCACCTACTGAACGTTATAAAGCTGATGGAGAGATGATAGAAACAGCGCCATTTGCAACAGGTGTCGGTGGTGATTTTGAGGTTCTACAAGGTGACGCTCGTAATTTGAACCTTGATGAACCTTTTGACGTAGTTATGACTGATCCACCCTATTATCACAATGTTATATATTCTGAAATATCAAACTACTTTTATACATGGATGAGACAATCTCTAAAGAATGAGTACGAATGTTTTGAACCACTGAGTACTCCTAGAGCAGAAAGTATCGTTTCTAATCCCGCAGAGGACAAAGATGCAGATGTGTTTGAGACAGAATTAAATCAAGCGTTCACAAATATAAGGAATCATTTAAAAGATGACGGGGTACTTATATTTACATATCATCATAGTGACTCAGATTCATGGGGTGAACTACTTACCGCACTTTGTGATGTAGACTTCCAGATTACAGCTACTTATCCAATTAGTGCTGACCTCAGTAAGCATCCTACAAAAATAGGTAGTGGCGACTCTGTTTCCTTCGACATAATAATTGTTGCACGTCCAGTAAAACAAACAACGAGAATTTCTTGGAATGCACTTCGAAGAGAAATTTACCGGACTGCTAAGGAAACCCGCCGCCGTCTTGAAAAGGGTGACCAAGAGTTATCAAGGGGTGATATTGGCGTAGTGGAGATGGGAGAATGCTACCGAGAATATTCTAAGCATCATGGTAAAGTTACTCAAGATGGAGAAACAATGACTGCAAAAGAGGTTGTAGAGGAGATATATGGAATAATCCAAGAGGCTAGCGACATTGGGACTACGGATGTGTTTGTTGATCTTCTCGACACAAATGAGCCATCCTATGATGATGTGAATAAACTCTGTCGAGGGACAAATGCTAACCCAAAAGAACTCAAAAGTAGCAAATTATATACGCAGGTTAATGGATTCGAATTAGGAACGTGGAATAATGAAAAAAGACAAGCCTACATACAAGAGCGGATTAACGGTGATAGTGATGACCACCTTTCGAATCTTGACAAGCTTCAGTTCCTTCGATACCGATATGAAAAAGGAGAGTCTGTACAAAACTACATTGATAAGTGGGATGTTGATGACGATCTACGTGAGCTGGCTGGTCGACTGGCCGATGTGACCGGCGACGATGCCTACACGCGAGTGCTCGGAGATCGGGATATCACGCGCTACTGATCGGACACCGGGGAATCGATCTTCCACACCAGATCGACACCAGGGGCCGACACTGGTCGACAGCAATCGATCTGCAGCCAGCAAACGGAATGCTCAAGAAACACTATGAATTCGGGTAGAGTAATCCGTGCGTCCATTCCGGGGTGATGACACTGCGTTCGAACGATCAATCGCTATCGATGCGAGCACCATCGGTGACATCACCGTCACCGTTGCTGTGAGTGCTGATCGCGGCCATGAGTTAGATATTCTCGATAGTATCTACGCTGCTGCCGAGGACTACCCGTTCTTCCCGTTTCGAGACAAATCGCATGACTTGTCCTACGAAGATACTGTTGAGTTCTTCGAAGCGGTCGTTCAGGACAACAGCCAGTATCTGCACGCGACAACTCATCTCGGCCGCGACGGATCTGATTCAGAACGTATCGAAGCAGTCCAATCTGCGGTTCTCGCTGATCGGATCGGATCTGAAGAAACGCTTGTAATCCTGGATGGAAACGAGGACAAAGCAGAGCGGTTCGGGCGCGCGATTACAGGCATCTCAAGCGGGTGCCCATCGATTGCTACCTGTATCCAGTCGGAACTATACTATCCTACCTCCCTTCTTGCCGACCTCTGTGCGAGTCACCTTGCCTACCAGATCGACCATCCTCGTCACTGTTCCGAGGTAACGCCGTCAGCACCAGTGACGAAAGAGGTATTCAATCAGCTCTGGGGTCCGGCCTACAACGAGATGATCAATTCCTCGACGCCAGTACACACGGAGCCAATCGAGCAACGACGGGCTGAAACCGTCCCGAGCCGCATGAACTGTTGGTTTGAGGGGGCAATGGGCGGGGGCGAACCTGTCCAGTTCGAATCATCTTTACGGCCGATTATACAGTACGCACGAAACAAAGGGTACGACAGACTGGCTGCGAAGCTCTCCGAAGTGTAGAAATCAGGTGCGTTTCCTGCGCCCACGTCCGTCTTCGACGCCTAGTGGCTTGCGCCGGTAGGCTTGCGGGCCATGGTCACACAGGCTCCACGCAGCACCTCTGCGCTCATCTATGGGTATGGTTCGTCACCATATAGAACTTTGGATGGCTGATCAAGTAGATCTTCGAGATTTCTGAGTCCGAGATGTTTCAATCGAGGTGAGCTGTGACGATGCTCACCGTGGGTACTTGCGTTTCCACAGTAATCGTTACTAAACACCCCACTCCGATTTTACAATTCGTATGTAGTTATGACACTCATCTGTGGCCATAGGATAGTACCCTAACACATCCCTTTTTGAACACGTAGCAACGAAGTTGGCGTAATGGCAGGCCCTGGACGAATTCCTGGACGCTACAATCTCATCATTGAGGGCGAATACGACGCATTCGATCATCAGATGCCGGTCGACGAATTCATCACCCGACTCGAAAACGACGATGTCCCTGCTGAGGTAAGCGTCGTCGGATTGGGTGAAGCGTTCGAAGATGGCGAACTCGCCACCGAACTCGCCCGTGAAATGGACCACCGAGCAAACGACCTAGAGTACCAAAGTCCAACAGTACAGTTCGTCGTCAAAGGATCGTTCCACCGGCGTGGGAAGAGCTATGATCTCAGACACAACGACGAACTCTATGCGCTACAAGATGTCTTTGGGCCGCAAATAGAGCGGAAACAACAGGGAGACTGGCTTCTCGCACCGTTCTGACCGAAACTCACAGTAACTCTAAGGGTCCTTCCTTCTCGATATCCCCGTTCCCGTTCTTTATAAAGTACAGATCGATCCACTCGCTCCCATCTTCATGCGTAAACACAGGGATACATGTCGTCGCGTGTTCGTAGCGGCGCTCACACCGATTTTTGATCTGGTCTCGGGTCCACTCTCCCTCATGTTCCAAGTCGTACCGATTTCGAACGTTGTAGGAGTACTCGTCTGCGGCTGCCTTGATGACACGTAGCGAGAAGTCATCCACGTTTTTGAAGATGAACGGGCCGCTCATTTTTGTCGCGTCGCTCAGATCACCTTCATCGACACCGTCGAGGCATAGTCTGTTCTCGGCGACCGCACGGAACGGTTCGAGTTCACGGTGGGTTCCTGCGAGAATCTTATGCAGATATTCGTATACTGCCTCACTGTAGCCTTCCAGCGTGAATTCACCCTCAAGAGACACGATTTCCAGATCAGCTCCGGTCTGTGCAACCTCTCGGTGCTTCGGTTCAAGTAGTGGACACAGGAACGCGAGCTGATCCGAGTGGAGTAAATACGCATAGCTAAACAGCCGGGAACGAGATGGGGATTCCTTCACCGGGTCGTGTCCCTCTGCATAGTACTTCGAGTCCAGGACAGCAATCGTCTCATCACCCTCCTGAACAGCGTGATCAGGTTGATGATGGATTTTCTTTTCGTCCTCGAATGGATTAACTGACGGCGAACGCACGGGCGTCACGTCTGCCAGCGCGTCGAGATGATCGTAGGACTTGATGTACGCGAGTTCTTGCTCAATCACGACCTGAGAATACTGCTCAAACAGTGATTCCATATTCAGGACGTAGTCGACCACCAACTCCCGAGGTCCGTCCTTGAGCTGTTGTCCGAGTGATGACGATAGCACTGCTTTCGAGATATCGAATGCCTTTCGGTAGTACTGACGTTGTTTCGGAAGGTCGCTGAGTGAAATGCGCCGGTAGTCGTCGATCCGGTCAAGCCCGCTATCGACACCCATACTCTCCAATCGTTCGACTTCGCGGTGGACTTCGGAGAAGATCCGGTTGTAGCCGGGGTGACCGTGATCTGAGGCGTTCTGCCGGAACAGACGGAGTAGCGTCTTTCCCGCGTAGTGTAGCAACGAGTTTGCGGCGTTATTGTACTCGGTCTCGTTGCGAATCCAATGCGGCTCCAACGTACCGCGAGCATGATTTAGGAGTGTTTGCTCGACATCGATTTCGCCACGGCCATCGATGCTATCGAGTCGTTTGATTACCAGATCACGAATGTACCCATTACGCTGAATCGTCTCTAATCCATTGAGATAATTGATTGCTAGTACGACGAACACATCATCAAGCTGGATATCATCCGAGAGGAAATCCTGTAATGGTATTCCGTGGTACTCGATAGATCGATTCTGATCGTACACCGCCAGCAACATATCGAAAACGGGTTCCCAGTCGATTTTGGGCTTGACTTGAACTTTCGAAGTTGGAGTCAAGCTCACAACACCGATAACATCCGTTGCGGAGACATAGAGCACATCACCTTCATCTCCGTCTAGAGTTACGGTTACGACGGTGTACTCTTTATCCGAGTCAAACGCTTCCTGGCTTTTCGTAAAGACACCCTGGTTTTCCTGCGTGAACGAAGCACGACGAAGCTGGTCTGAAATAGACGATGGACAACCCTCTATCCGAATTTCCCCACGTTCAGGGACAGTGAACGTATCTTGCCCATACTGGTAGACGCCGTCGACGCTACTCATTACTCGTAGGAGCCCATCTGTCGACGCTCCTGTTCAAGTTCACGTTCGGCGAGTTCAGCGGCTGGTGAGAGATCAACCGTCTCGAAGTCGTCGTTGAGAGCACGGTAGTGTTCGGCGATTCGCTCGACCTGTGGGAACGCCGCAGAGTTCAGAAGACGAGGAACGATGTAAGTCCGGAATGCCTGCCCAACTGCATCTGTCTGATCGTACTCGTACTCGCCACCTTCTCGACAGGCAACGCCGATGAAAACGGCAACATCACGGTAGTGCATCGGCCCGAACCGCATGATTGCACCTTGGGCAGTCGTTTCGTTCCCGTGATTGATGCCATCGTAATCGCGCTCGAATAACCGGAGTAGTTCGCTTTCATCGAGGTCTGTCTGCCCTGAGATGTGCGTGCTAATCCAGTCTTGGAATAGCTGTTGACGTTTGTCTTCTTCGTACTCATCGAGTTCGATCATTGCAAACCGACGAGTGATTGCGTTATCGAGTTCGTTCACCGTCCGGTCGGACATATTCATCGTGCAGATGATGTTCACATCGTCGATGAGCTCGATGGTGGTTCCATCATCAGTTTCGAAGATCGTCTGGTGTGGATTCTCAATAGCAGTGTAGAGCGGCCCGAATATCTTGGAAATGTCTGCACGGGTGATCTCGTCAAGAATGACGCCATAATCGACCTCGAATTGACGAGCACGTTGAACTGCTTCCGAGACACATCCAAGCTTCGTGCGATAGCTCAGTGATTCCCCGGTATAGTCTGGGCTGATCCCACCGATGATATCTGAAGGGGTCCAAGAGGGTGTAGCAGTATGGAGTGAGTATCCGATTCCGGTTTCACGGGCAAGCTGTTTTGCAAAAGTAGTTTTGCCTGTTCCGGTTGGTCCGTACAGTACAACAGGTTTCCCAGCTTCAAGCGCCACCTTCGCATTTCGCAGCACGTCGTCAGGTACGAGAATGTCCTCGGGAGTATCGTCTCCACGAAGACTTACGAGACGTTTGAGACGATCAGAAGCGAGATCAGATTCCAAAATCGCACGTCGAACTTGTCCTAAACCGCGCTCTCCATCGTGTTCAGTGTCGAGTTTTTCATCCTCAATTAAATACCGTAACACATCTTCATTCTCAGCGTTCTCAATCGCTTCAACGACATCCTCCTCAACACGCTGAAGAATATCGATTTCTTCCTTAGCATCTTCAACAGTGTATTTGTCGTCGGATGAATTACTCATTTTCGAGAAGAAGTCCACCAAACCTTATAAAATCACATCTTATCATCGTATTGCCTATACTATCTTTCAGCCGTGATCTCCTACACAAAAAGACAGCCACATAATTACTTGTATCGATCACTCACTAACGGTGAGCTTGGCTTTTTAAACGAAGTAATGACTATTCAGCAATCTCAATATCCCTACAGATGAACGCTACTGCGATGAATTCAAGCATGGTCCAGTCAGACCGGTATCGAACCCATACGTAATCGAGTTATACGGTAAAACGATCAATATGGGAAGAAGACAGAAGTACTACTCTAAGACGAGTGTCCAAGCCCTATTATTGAACTTGTTTCTCGTTTTCGGCATTCTGCGACCGTCGCCACA
>LFFM01002124.1_pt1 | contig 13264 bp, 16 predicted proteins | sample 643131 | NCBI WGS metagenome assembly LFFM01 (sample SAMN03777445, study PRJNA286221) | soda lake metagenome | biome: soda lake; feature: Kulunda steppe; material: water; isolation source: sample Tc-Br brine of Tanatar trona crystallizer | place: Russia: Kulunda steppe | collected 2011-07
ATCGAGATCATCTAGCGCCGTTATATCCGTTCTGTCAAGTTCACACGACCCCCCTACTCCGCCCTGCCCTTTTAATAAGGTGTATATTCCACCCGAGCCCTGTAGGGAGTACGCTACAAAACATAGGTATGGCCAAGAGAGGTACTGACCGAGCGGCTGATTGTGATTCCGAAGCGAACGGGGACTGTGCGAACTGTCCCAACAGCGATGCCGACGCCCGTCGACGGAGAATACTGACAGGGATGGCCGCGGGCGGTACGGCGGCGTTTGCCGGCTGTGCTGGCCTGTTCGACACCGGTGAGGACGACGGCCCGGAGAACTTCGTCTCCGAGGATGCCGATGATACCGGGGATGCAGAGAACGGCGAGGAGAACGGACAGGAAGCTCTCGCCTACGAACTCGAATTCCTCCGTAACGAACAGACGCTCGATATCGGTGAAGACGAGATTATTCTCGATGCCGGACTCGACGCCGACCTCGACCTCCCCTACCAGTGTGAGGTCGGCGTCTGTGGACAATGTGAAGCCCACGTCAACGGCGACGCCACCGATGTCGTCGAGATGGACGGCAACGAGTATCTCGACGACTCGGAGATCGAAGACGGGGCCTTCCTCACCTGTGTCGCCGAACCGCGCGCTGATTTCGCTATGGACGAACGTCCGGACGAATCCGGGAGCCCACTCGACGACGTCGAGGAAGCACAGGCGTTCGCGGTCGAGTATCTCGGTCACGACACCGGTGGGACGACGATCGACGTGCCGGAAGACGAGGAACTACTGTACGCCGGACTCGACGAAGGATGGGATCTGCCATACCAGTGTGAGGTCGGCGTCTGTGGGCAGTGTGTCGCAGAAGTCGACGGCGATGCCAACGACGTGGTCGAGATGGACGGCAACCAGTATCTCGACGAGGAGGAAGTCGAGGACGGACAGCTCCTGACCTGCGTCGCCCAGCCTCGCGACGACTTTACGCTCGATACCGAACCCTGATTCGCTACGTGCGTTCGGGTTCGAGCTCGGTTCTGATGTTCTCGAAGTAGCTGTTGAGATCCGACGTGACCGCCTTCCGGACGACGAGTTTCGGGAGCGAGGCGACCCCGCCGGAGTAGGATAGCTCGGCCGTATACGCCAGCTCCGTTCGATCGTCTTCGGCCTCGCTCATCTCCATCGCGGCGAGCACGTCGAACCGACTTCCGGTCGTCGAATCGAACGCCTCCCCGTCGGCGACGATCCAGTCCGGCTCGTTCATCTCGACCATCTCCAGTTCGCCGTCGATCGAGATCGTCATCTTGCTGATTCCGCGGGTAACCTCACAGGTGTACCGGCGTTCCGTCTCCCTGGTGACCGATTCCGCGCCGGGAATACACTGGGCGAGATTCTGCGCTTCGGAGATAAACCCCCAGAGCTCCTCTTTTCGGGCGTCGATCGTGACGGAGTCCTCGAACTCCAGTTGCGTGTCGTCTCGCTCGGCCTCGTCGCTGGACCCCTCACCCTCCGCAATGTCAGTCGATTCCTGGCTGTTCATACGTCCCCTATGTCGGTGGTATAATTAGGTGTTGGCTGGGTTCTCAGTCCGTGAGATTCGTCTACTGGCCCTCCCAGGGCGTCAGGTAATCACCTGCGGCCTCGATGCCGTAGACGAAGACGATCCCGATGACGTTGATCAACATCAGTGCGACGTACAGTCGTGGGATCGTAAACAGTTGCCAGGAGTTCCAGATGACGTATCCGAGCCCGGCGTCGGCGGCGACCATCTCGATCACGACGATCAAAATAAAGCCGATTCCAAAGCCCAGGCTCAGCCCGGACACGGTCTGTGACAGCGCGCCGGGGAGCAACACTTCCCGATACAGATCGATGGTGCCGGCCCCGTTGTCGATCGCAGCGTCGATATAGACGTCATCGATCGCTCTGACACCCCCCATGGTACTGACTGACACCAGCAGGAAGACGGCGAGGCTCATCGTCACCACCCTCGCCGTCTCGGTGACGCCAAACAGGGCAAACGAGATCGGCAACAGCGTGATCTTCGGCACCGGGTACAGGAGACCGACGTAGGGGTTCAACACGAGTCGGACCTGTCTGGACCAGCCCATGAGCAGCCCAGCGACGACGCCGGTCGATGCACCGATGGCAAAGGCAAGGATGATCCGGCGAAGGCTGACGCCGAAGTGGTAGAGCATCTCACCATGCACGATCTCGGTGTATGCGGCGTCGAGCACGACGGTCGGCGGCGGGAAGAACTGTGGAGTGATCAGCGCCAGCCGAGCCAGTAGCTCCCAGAGGAGCAGGCCACTGACGATCGGTGCGACGTTCAACAGCAGCCGACGGACGTACATGGTCACGACCGCCCGTGCATCGATCGCTCGACCTCGCCGCTCAACGACGACCAGATCCGCTCTTCGAGCCGGTCGAGTCGTTCGAGCGGGATCTCCGTCCGGCCACGTGGTCGTTCCAGGTCGACATCGATTACTTCCTTGATTCGACCGGGGCGAGCCGACATCACGCCGATTCTGTCACCGAGTCGGATCGCCTCCTCGATGTCGTGGGTGACGTAGACGACCGTCTTTGTCGACTCGTTCCAGAGTTCCAGCAGTTCCTCGACGAGAAACCCCTTGGTCTGGGCGTCGAGCGCGCCGAACGGTTCGTCCATCAGGAACACCTCGGGATCGTTCGCGAACGCGCGGGCGATGCCGACCCGCTGTTTCATCCCGCCGGAGAGCTGATGTGGGTACGATTCCTCGAAGCCGTCGAGATCGACTTTTCCGATGTACCGTCTGGCGGTCTCGTATCGCTCCTCCCGGGGGACGCCCTGCATTTTGAGCCCGAACGCGACGTTGTCGATGACGGACTTCCACGGAAAGATCCCGTACTCCTGAAACACCATGTTCGTCGTCGGTCGGTCCGCATCGCCGGTCCGGATCTCGATGGTGCCCTCATCACTGTCGAGAAGCCCTCCCAGTAGTCGGAGGAGCGTCGACTTCCCACAGCCCGACGGGCCGACGATACAGAAAAACTCCCTGTCTTCCACCCGCAGCTGCACGTCGCTGAGAGCGCGGACCGCTCCGGACCGGCTCCGGTACGTCTTGCTGACGTCGCTGACGCTGATCCGGGGCTCGGTTCGGTCGGCTGTCGGGTCGGGCATCATTATCGGTCGTCCTCGGTGCCGTGTCGGTTACCTACTCGCAGATCGCGTCGGTCGGGAACTCCGACGGCGGCGTCATGTCCCCGAGCGGTGGGTACGGAGCGGGTGCCGACTCGCTCCACTCCTCGATGTTCGCTACCGACGGCGTTGCTTCCGCCTCGTCGAGTCGGCCGACTTCCGCCAGCGCCTCGTCGAGAATCGACTCGTTGACGATCGCCTCGGCCTCGACGGTCTCGTCGACGTACCCCCGGCAGGCGTGGTACTCCTGCTGTCGCATGATACTGTCGACGTTGACGAACCCGTTTTTGTGTGGGAGCGATGGGATCGACGAGCGGATCGCCCCGACCGGGACGTCGATCGCGTCGCTGATGATTCCGGCCAGCTCCTCGTCTGGAAAGCCGCCCATCTCGTAGTACTCCCTGACGCCGAGCAGATACGCCTCCAGCCATCGACGCGCGACCGCCGGACGCTCCTCGATGAACGGCTGGCCGTAAAAGTATCCCGCGATCTGCATTCGTGGCGCGACTTCCGATCCGTACAGTAGCTGTCCGGCGTTGGCCTCCGAGGCGACCTGCAGGCCGAGCGGGTCCGGAATCGAACAGAGATCGATCTCGCCCCCCGCCATCGCGCCGATCATGTCCGGGAACGGCATCTCCGTGATCTCGATGTCGGCCCAGCCCATCCCTTCGCTGGCGAGCAGTCGGCCGACCACGTAATCCATCGATCCCCCTTCGCCGTTGATCGCTACTGTCGGCGTCCCCTCGACATCGGACAGCGCCATCCCATCGGAGTACAGTTCCTCCCTGACCCAGATCCGGTTTCCGGAGGGCTGGTTCTCCCACCACTGGGTCTGGTCCGCGACGATCTGGACAGGGACGTCCTGTGCGATCGAGTTGAAGATACTTGCGCCGATCGAACCGCTCGCCACATCCAGCTCCCCGGACGCGAGCTGTGGTACCGCCTGCGGTGCGCCGGTGATCCGTTCGATCTCCAGATCGATCCCCCTGTCCTCGAAGTAGCCACGTTCCTCTGCGAGATGTATCTCCGCAACTGCAGCGATCGGGAGCGTCCCGAACGTTACTACGTCGCCATCGTCCCGAAGCGTCGACAAACAACCGGCAGTCACAGCGAGTGCGGCTCCGCTCCCTGCAGCGAGGAAGCGACGACGCGATGCAGTGACACCGGAACGGTGGTCCGGCCCCGAACGTCTCTCACGGCCTCGGGGATCCAGCCCGTTGGTCGAGTTATTTTGCATTGCTGGTAACAGATTTCTTGTAACGGCAAATAAAGATGCCGTCGAGTTCCCGCCGGGTGAGAAGCATCTCCTCGAACTACTCGGGTGCGGGCGGTTCGATCGGCTGGATCACTGGATTCTCCGGGAACGTCAGCCCGAGTTTATCCAGCTCCGTTTCCCGTTTCAGGACCGCCGCGATATGGCCCTGGACCAGCTGCGCATCGACTGGTCGAAGCCCATCGACGAGTTCGTGGGCGCTGGTTTCCGACGGATCATCGTCGCTCAGCAGGGCCAACACGCCGGTGATCGTCTCGACGAGCATCGTGTAGCTGTTCCGGTCCAGAAACGTCTCGACGTCCTCGGAATAGGTGCCAGCGCCGACCACGCCGATGAGCGTCCCGTGAATATTGAACTGGGGTCCGATCCCCTCCGGATGTTCGGAGACGAAAATCTGCATCGAGACCGGTTTGTACACCGTCGATCGGCCGGTCGCCGCCCCGGATTCGTAGAGGCTCCCCTCCGTGACCATCTCTTTGGTGAGGTTGTACAGCGTACTCTGTGGGATCGACACGGTACTGGCGAGCTCTTTCACGTCGAGGCCGTTTTGCAGCCAGCACTCGTGCCAGATCCGGCACTTGCGAGGATCAGCGAGCAGCTGTCCGGCGGCGACAACGGTATCGACCGTCGTGCGAAGCCCATCAGTCGGCGTCGACCCATCAGCGGCGGAAGGGGAACGCTCGGTCATCGTATCACGGATTACTCGAAACAGGCAATAAGTGTGCTGTTCGCTCCCAGTTCGTGAAACGGTCCCGGGGTCAGACCAGACCCGGGTGTCGTCGTGCTGTATCCCGGTGTCACTTAAAGAACTTCAGTATCAAGCGGCATTCAAATCGGGGAACTGTCCGTATGTACTATTGTAATAGGACGCCGGCCGGGTGGATCTTCATCCGGTTGCGAGCATCGATCATCACGACCGATCATCTATGGAGACAGAAACGCCATGATACCCGACGACTCTCACGACGATATCGAGGACCGCGCTGCAAACCTTCTCGACGACGTCGAGTACGACACGGAGCTTGCAAAGCAAATGAGCCGCGACGCGCGGCGTGTGAGCAACGGCGAACTCGCGGAAGGCGAGTTCCACGAGCGCTACCGGGAGGCGGTCGAAGACGAGTTCGACCTCGACGTCCCCGAGTACTCGGAAATCAACGTCAAAGAGCAAGCGCTCGGCGGGAAATCGAAGTCCCGACGCTCCGTGCTGGCGGCTCTCGGGATGGCCGCCGGTGTTGCGACTGCCGGCGGGGCGGGATTCCGAGACGCGAGCACGCGCTTCGGTGTCGGCTCCGGCGACGATACGGTCGTTGCGGAGGAAACGAGCGACGACGAGGGGCGGAAGGTCGGGATGGTCCTCGATACGGAAGCATGTATCAAATGTCTCCAGTGTGTCGAGGCCTGCAAGGAGGAAAACGCCACTCACGAGGGCGACTTCTGGATGGACGTCTTCCGCTACCAGCGTGAGGACCGCGAGTACACGAGCGACGACGAGGAAGATCAGGTCGAAGCGATGCAACGGCCCTGTATGCACTGTGAGGACGCACCGTGTGTCAGCGTCTGTCCCAACAACTCGCGGTTTTACAGCGAGGACGGGCGGGTGCTCTGTGACTACGACATCTGTCTCGGCTGCAAGTACTGTGAGGTCGCGTGTCCGTACCACGTCAACGAGTTCGTCTTCTCGGAGCAGCCCGACGGCGTCGAGTTCGTCGGCGAGCCCCGCGACGACGAGGATCGCTGGGTCTCCGGTCCGCCACCGGAGGGCTCCTGTAGCAAGTGTACCTTCTGTTCGCATCGCGAGCAGGGCGAGGGCCACCAGGAGTCGACGGCGTGTGAGGATGCCTGTCCGGTCGACGCCATCCACTTTGGCGACCTCAACGACGAGGACAGCGATCCGAACCAGTACCTCGATCAGTTCGACGAGGAGGAGACGTTCAAGCTCCGGACCGACGCCTCGAACCCGAAAGTCACCTACATCGGTGACAACCCCGAGGACGTCGAAACCGCACAGGTGCCCGGTCCGGTTACCTACGACGACATGGGACTGAGCGAGCCCACGGCAAAATAACTACGGAGGATACACCAATGATACACGACTCACCGGCGCTGTTCTGGGACTGGATGATCGGAGCGTACCTCTTCCTCGGCGGGATCTCCGGGGGAGCGTACCTGACTGGCGCGGCCGCGGACTACCTCCGCCAGCGATCGGAGAGCGGCGGCGTCCCTGGCTTCGATCGCACCGACACGAAATCGAGGGCGTATGGACTCACCGCGCTGGGCGGAATGGTCGTTAGCTTCGCCGCGATCTCGCTTGGCGGCCTGCTGTTGTTGTTCCACCTGGGCGAACCGCTCAACGCGATCGAGCTGTGGCTGTTCACCAACATCGAATCGTGGATGGCCATCGGCGTCTGGGTGATTATCCTGTTTGTCGTCGCGGCACTGGCACAGCTCGCCTGGCTCGGCTTCGGTCGTGACGGCGGGTTTGGCCTCGATCTCGGCCCGATCGACGAGATCGTCGACCGGACCCGTCCGGCCACGGATACCCGGCTTGCACTCCACATCGTCGGCGGAGCCCTCGCAGTGACGTTGATCGTGTACACCGCACTGCTGCTCAGCGCGGTCGCTCCGGTTGTCCCGCTCTGGCATCCGATCTTGCTCCCGCTGCTCTTTCTCACCAGCGGCATCTCGATGGGTATCAGCGCAACGGCGCTCGTACCGACGCTGCTGCTCGGTGTCGATGACACCGGCGTTCACGAGTTCAGTCTCGCTGACGACGCCGTGATCCTCGGGGAGATCGGTGTACTCGCTGCCCTGCTGTGGTATCTCGCCGGTGCAGGTGGCACCGCTACCGCGAGCTACGAGCTGTTGACTCAGACGTTCATGCTGGAGTTCTGGGGCTTCGTCGTGGTGGTCGGACTGGTGCTCCCGCTTCTGATTTCGGGAACGCTCATCCTCCTGCACCGCCGTGGCACCCACGTCGACGGGCTGGTCGGGCGGGCGGCATACGGCTCCAAGTTTGGCTTCGTCCTGATCGGCGGGCTATTCCTCCGTCTGTCGATCCTCTATGCGGCGCTGAACGTCCCGATCTTCTGAGCGGCTCCGTTTCCGGCCGACGACTTCTCTGTCTCCATTCGCGCACGAACCGAACGGCCCCATCACCCGACAGTATCCGCAAAGGCGGCAAGTGCCAGCTTCGACTCGACCGCGCTCAAACGCTGTGACATCGCCGAATCGGAGATGCCAGCCTCTGTCGCGAGCTCTCCGATGGTCGTCTCTCTGGGCGTTCGGTAGTACCCTCTGGCGACTGCCTTGGCTGCGGTAGCCCGCTCCGTCTCGGTCAGCTCCGATAGATCAAGTGACGTCTGTCGGGGCTGGTCAGCCTCGGTGGCGTCCGTGCGAACGAGTCGTCGCAATGCGAGGCGACCGGTAACCGCTTTCAGCTCGTCGACCAGCGCAGCGAGCTGCGTTCGATCCGCGAGATGTGTCCTGACGACGACGTGTTCCTCTTTGACCTCGATGATCTCCGGGATCGAATCGAACTCGAGAAAGACGGGACAGTGACAGTCCTCACCCATCGTGGCCGTACTGTGGACTATCTCCGTCTCGTCGTCGTCGGTTTCGAGGGTCGTGTCGACGTGACAATCGTCACCGAGGGACTGCTGTGTGACACGTGTCACCTCCTCCTCTCCGAATGCCTCCAGGGGGCATTCTACGTCCGCGACCGAGCTCAACTCGAACTCGACGTAGAGAGTGTGACTCGTCTGCCCGTCCTCGGTGGTCATACCGAGGGGAAGGGCGTACGTGCTCAAAAGTGTTACCAACATATAACGGGGTCTGCACATTACGCCGCTACACTGTAACCTGTTTTATTTACGGTCCGCCGGTCGCTTCGGACACTCGACCGCTCCGGGGTTGGTATTAAACCCTCAATTATTTAGCGAACCACCAATGGGGAACGTCGTTGTACTACTGCGTATGGCAGAACACCGGACATATCTCCGGAACTGCGGCCGACCGGGGAGACGATCGGGGTGTATCGGCCGATGACTGGGGGTGGGTATCGGTACGAACTTACCTGCGAGGTCGATCCCGAACACGAACGGGCCTACCGGGATACGATGGCCGAGTCGGTAATCCGGTGGTTTGCGATCGACCGCCTCGGCGGCTTTCGCCCGCTTGCAGAGATCGATGGCAACGCGGTCCGGATCCAGTTCGAGTTCCCCGACAGGCAGGCGCTCGATGCGTTCGTCTCCTCGGAGGCAAACCAGGAGTCACTCGCAGCGCTGCGGTCTGTCTGCGAGCGAGTCGAGAGCCATCGGTGGGAACCGGGTGCTGTGTCGCTCGACGGCGGTTCACCACCGGTCAATCCACAGGCCGAGACGGCTGTCCCGGAAGAGATTTCCGAGTAGGTCCGCGCCCGCCCGCTTTTCGTCCGTCTGTCGCGGACACGCAACGTCGTCTCGGAGGGAGTTTCCTGGCGACTACCGTGAAACCCCACAGATCGCACCCTGTACGGCATGGATGTCGACTGCATACCAACGATACGACTACGACGGACGACCGACTGCCCCGTCGACCTGCACCCATGTCTTCCACAACCGACTCACAGACTGCGGACGAACTCGCCTCGACGCTCGATACGCAACTGACGCGTGCCTGCGGCGATGGGCTGCGGGCTGTCGTTCGGTACGACGGCGACAGTATCGAGATCCAGCGGATGACCGACGGCGCAAAGGACGGTATCCCGCCGGAGAAGAAACTCCCCGTGCTCAGACAGACGACCGGCTATCGTCCGGTCGGTGGACCGTACGGGGAGCATTCGGCGACGATCTACAGCTACGAGGACGTGCTGGTGCTTCACGCGCCAGTGACCGAGGAAAGCGGCGTCGTCGCAACGCTCGATCCGGAGATCGCGACGAGCGTGTCGCTGTCGGAACTGTTACCCGAGCGCTGAGCGCCTTGTTCTCAGTTTCTGAGAGCGGGCCGTCGGCTTATGCTCCGTTCCCACCACCTTCGAAGTATGAGTGTCGAGTCCGTCTGTAAGTACTGGGATCCATCGGAGTGTGAGGGGACCGAACACTGCCCGTCGCGCTGTCCCCGATTTGTCGATGCAACCGGATCGGCGTGGACCGTTCGGCCCTACGCCCCTTCGGACCGCGAGACGCTACTGGAGATGTATCGGGAGTTCGACGACGACGACAGGGCACAGGGGTTACCACCGCTGACGGACGAGCGCCGCGCCGAGTGGATCGACACGCTCGTCGAAGATGGGGGGAATTTCGTTGCGATTTCAGACGGGGAGATTGCGGGCCACGCGGTCTACATGCCGACCCACGATCCGGAACCGGAGCTCGCCGTGTTCGTCCACCAGGCGTATCAGGACCGCGGGATCGGAACCGAACTCTGCAAACACGTCATCGCCGATGCGACCGCCGGGAACCGTGACGCGCTCGTACTCGAAGTCGAACCATCGAACCGGTGTGCCATCGGGATGTACGAACGGCTGGGCTTCGAGCGCGTCGAGGCCGACGGTCGTCGCTCCCGAATCGACCGCCGTGCGCCCTCGTTCCGGATGCGCCTGGAGCTTTCCGCATCGACTGCGCTGACGACGCGGTATCCACCCATCGTTCGCGGGTGAGCGGCCGGTCTCAGTTCTCCGGCGAGGCGATCCGGACGCTCCCACTCGTCCCGTCGATGTGTACGCGTGCTTGCTCTCCCTCTACTTGCATCGGAACGATCCAGAAACTCGTCCCTCGATAGGGCTCTTCGAGAACGTCGATCTCCTCGTAGCCCGCTTGCTCGACCGCTTCCTTTGCGCGTTCGAGCGCCCGGTCCGGCGTGTCGATCGCGCGCTCGGACTCGGAGACACGGACGGTCGTCACCGGAATCGGCGACTCCCGGATCACCCGCTCGGTGACGCTCCCGACGAGCAGGCGGTCGATTCCGGTCCGGCCATGTGTCCCCATTACCACCGCGTCCGCCTCCGCTTCCTCGGCCGCTGTCAGGATCTCCTCGTGTGGGACGCCCCGTCGTAGCTCCGTCTCGACATCGACGCCGGCGCGGTCGCTGGCCCGTTCGACAGCGTCGAGTGCCGACTCCCCGGCACGCTCCCGCTCGTCGACTGCCGCCTGATCGAGTCCGTCGAACTCGGTCGCGTTGAGTACGTAGACCGCGTGGACCGTTGCGTCGACCTCGTCCGCGAGCGTAACGGCGTGCTCGGTGGCCCGCTGGCTCCCCTCGCTCCCATCAGTCGGCAGTAAAATACGTCTGTACATACACGGTCATAGGGGAATCGGATACAAAACAGTATGCCAGACGGAGCCGGGAACGGTCGGCGAGCGGGACTCTCTCAGGTCCCGGTGTCGCTTTCGACCGGGAACCAGACGAGTTCGTGGTCGGCGACGAGACTGACATCGACGCGGTCGCCTAGCTCCAGTTTCTCACTGTGGTTGTGCATACACTGGAGCGACTCGCCACTATCGAGTTCGACCCGATACAGTACTGTCGGGCCGAGATACCGGCGGTAGGTGATCTCGCCGTCGCCCCCGCCGTCGCAGTTGCAGGTTGCGAGCACGTCGTCAGGCCGGACGAGAACGTCCAGTTCGGTGTGGTCGTACTCGGACTGGAGCCCGTGTACCTGCGTTCTGGGGAGCGTGTCGACTGGGGTCTCGATCTCGTTGCCCTGCAGATAGCCCGGCAGAAAGCTGGCATGGCCGAGGAAATTGGCGACAAACCGGGATTTCGGGCGCTGAAAGACCTCTTCCGGTGGGCCGACCTGCTCGATTTTCCCCTCGTCCATCACGGCGACACGATCGCTGATCGACAGGGCCTCCTCCTGATCGTGGGTGACCGAAACGGCCGTGACGCCGGTCTCTTTGACGATCCGGCGGACCTCCTCGCGCATCTCGACCCGCAGGTCGACGTCGAGGTTCGAGAACGGTTCGTCGAGCAGGAGAATCTCCGGTTCGGGTGCGAGCGCTCGGGCGAGCGCGACACGCTGTTGCTGGCCGCCCGAGAGCTCCTCCGGACGAGACTCACAGTGCGTGGAGAGACCGACCAGCGCGAGTAGTTCCTCGACACGCGCCTCGCGTTCGGCGTCGGGCAGGTCGTCGATGCCGAAAGCGACGTTCTCGGCGGCGGTCATGTGCGGAAAGAGCGCGAAGTCCTGAAAGACGACGCCGACATCGCGATGCTCGGGGCGGACGAACGTTCCGTCGTCAGCTTTTGCGACCGTTTCACCCTGAATCTGAACCTGCCCCAGATCGGGTCGTTCGAGTCCGGCGATCAACCGGAGCGTGGTCGACTTGCCACAGCCCGAGGGACCCAGCAGGGTGACGAACTCGCCGTCGCGCACCGACAGCGAGAGTTCGTCGACCGCGAGTTCCTGGCCGTACTGTTTACTCGTGCCATCGAGCGAGAGAATCTCCCGTTCGGCCCGAGCGTCCGTCCGGTCGGGCCGGTCCGCAGCGTCCTGTCGCGGGTTCGATGGTTCCCCGATCAGCCCAGATTGTTGGTTACGTGATGACATTATCTTCCCCGAGCGCCGATCCTGCGTTCATCTCCGTACGATACATGGTTTAAAATCGCGGCTATTCTCACTCCCTGAGAACAGCGATGACTACCGCCAGTACAACTAAGGCCGCGAGTCACTGTCTCTCATATATGAGTGTCACGGGACTCTGTGGGATCTGTGAGTCCAGTCCTGCAGTCGAACGTTGCCGTAGCTGCGGGACGCTCGTGTGTCACAACCATTACCGCGATACAAAGGAGCTGTGCACCCAGTGTGCGGCCAGCGCCGACCCGTCGTCGGACGAGCCGACACGGCGGCTGTGAGCTTACTCGAGGAGAACGGCGTTGACCTGACCGGTCTGTCCGGGTCGTGAGGTCACGCGGGCGCGACCTTCGCTCGTCTCGATAACTGCACCTTTCGTGATGATGTTTCGTCGAGCGTAGTTCGGGTCGGCGTCGTTCTCGACGACGTCTTCGATGTCTGCCTGCACCGTCTCGTCGCCCGCCGCGACGCTTGCGGTGTCGATCGTGAGCGCACGGACCTTCGTGGTGTCCCCCCGCGCGTCGACAGTTCGCAGCGAGGTCTCGCCGACGCTGGTCTCGGTGGGCTCGCGGCCGAGCTGGTGTTTCTTTCGATCGGCGTTCGGTCGCAGTCGCCCGCCAGTGCGCTTTCGCAGAGAGCGTCCGTGATCTACCATACAGTGGTGAAACACCGGGCCACACTTGAATGGATCGACTTGTAGGCTCAAATCGGCAGGTTTACCGAGCGCCTGGACGACCCACGAGTCATGAGTCTCCGGATCACCGTCGCTGCGCCGTTCCGACAGAAGGGGACGGAGCGCCTCGCCGAAAACGAGTTCGTCGTTGCACTGTCGCTCGATCGCGACTGGTTCTCCCCGGATCAGGCGACGCGTCTCGTCGACGTTGCGACCGGGCGTGGCCTGCTCGACCGATCGGACGGGCACGTCGAGGTCGCGTTCGACCCGACCGAGGTCTCGATCCCGGACGGGTTCGTCCCCGACGAGGAGATCATCCAGCAACAGTCTCCGTTCGAGCAGGCACTCTCGACGCTCGAAGAGGAGGGGATCGAGAAACAGGACGCCGTCGCGGGCATCAACCGCCTCCAGTCCGACCTCGGCGTCACCATCGAGACGGCTGCGGTCGTCTACGCGCGTCGAAATGGCATCGCGCTCGACGACGTAGCCGGGCAGGCGCGAGCGGAGCTCGTCGAGGAGTGAGCTGGTAGCGGATCACGTCTTGCAGAATTTCTACACATTGTAAACATTGTACACTGCTTTGCGGTGTCTCCGCCCCGTCGTCCCG
>LFFM01002125.1_pt1 | contig 13261 bp, 13 predicted proteins | sample 643131 | NCBI WGS metagenome assembly LFFM01 (sample SAMN03777445, study PRJNA286221) | soda lake metagenome | biome: soda lake; feature: Kulunda steppe; material: water; isolation source: sample Tc-Br brine of Tanatar trona crystallizer | place: Russia: Kulunda steppe | collected 2011-07
CCGACGCGGGGCTTTTTCACCCGGACGTCCCGGATCGGGATATCGAACAGGTGTGCGAGCTGTCTGCGAGTGTGGTTCGGTACCTGCGTGCTCGTGATGACGACGTGACGGGCGTCCTCGTCGGTGTAAGCGAGTGCGGTGTGTTTTTCGATCTGGGCGTGTGACTGGCGGATCGTCTCCCACTCGCTTTCGTGGACGTGGACGTCATCGCGACCGTAGACGGCCTCGACGTCACCCAGTTCGCCCTCGATGTGGGCCATCCGGTTTCGCTCGTAGTCGTGGCCGACGATCTCGTTCTCGACTTCGTCGTCCTCGAACAGCCGTGGTGCCGATTCGGAGAAGGCCTCGTCCGGATCGAACACCGCCTCGCGTTCCTCGTACTCGACGTCGATCGCGTCGACCGCGGCCGCCGCCGTTTCCGCGTCCGCCGCGGCGACGGCCGCGATGGGGTCGCCGACGTACCGGACGTGTTCGTTCAGCACGCGCATGTCCCACGGGCTCGGTTCGGGGTAAGACTGGCCGGCGCTCGTATACGGCGCGTCCGGGACCTCCGGCGACCACGGAGTGAGAACGGCGTAAACACCCTCGATCGCCTCGGCCTCGCTCGTGTCGATGTCGGTCACGTGTCCGTGGGGTATCTCGCTTCGAACGACGGCCGCGGTCGCGAGATCCTGAAACTGTGAGGCGTAATCGGCGGTGTATTTTGCCTCCCCGGTCACCAGTTTCCGGTCGTCGGACTTCTCGGCCGGCTTCGAGACGCTCGCTCGCTCGTCGGGCTCGATGCGGTTGTCCGCCGGCTCGTCGACCTCCAGGGGGTGGGCCTCGAGGTCGGTACGCTCGCCCTCCACGGGGTCGGTGCTCGTGCCGCCGTCGGTCTCGGGGTCGTCGTCACTCATCGAAACCACCGTCGGTCACCGGCTGTTCGCTCGCACGCATTCGACCTGCCGCATCCAGGATCGCTTCGACCGGTTTCTGGTAGCCGGTGCACCGACACAGGTTGTCGTCGATCGCCTCGCGAACCTCCCGTTCCGAGGGGTCGGGGGTCTCCTCGAGGAGCGCCTGTGCCTGGACGATCATCCCCGGAATACAGAAGCCACACTGGACGGCGAAGTGGTCGACGAACGCCGCCTGAATCGGGTGGAGTTCCTCCTGCGTGCCGAACCCCTCGATGGTTCGGACGACTCCGTCGGCGGCGTCTGCCGCGTCGATGCCACAGGCCATGACGACGTCACCGTCCAGAAAGACCTTCGAGGCACCACAGCCGCCACCATCACACCCACACTTGACGCCGGTGTATCCCGCCCGCCGAAGCGCCGTCGCCAGGTCCTCTTCGGCCTCGCAGTGTAGCGTTACCTGATCGCCGTTCACCGTTAGCGAGAGCGTCACACCCACTCCTCCCGGGCGTCTCCCGTATCCGTGTGTGTCATACGTACCACAGTGAGTGTGCAAACACATATATCTATGCCACATCGGAGGAGAAGTCGATGTTCATCCACAAATCCCACTGGCAATAGACCGAACAGGTACCTGTGGGGGACCGAGACCCCGTTTCGTAGCGATCGACCGTCGACGGTGGCACGGAAAGACGCACATCCACTTTCCGGGTCGGTGAGTGGTCGTTCGTCCCGCTACTGGTGTAAAAACGACACCAACGCTTAATAGTTGTCTCGCCTATCTGATTGACGATGAGTCACATCGGAATCCTCCTCACCGGAGGCCCGTTCGATAGCCAACGGTGGCGAACGGCGTACGAACTCGGTAGAGCGGCCCTCGACAGCGGACACAGCGTCTCGTACTTTCACTACCTCGACGGCGCGTACGTCCCGGTCGCCGACCAGACCCTTCCCGCCTGTGCGGAAAACAGCCTCTTTGCGACGATGCCGGCGGAGCTATTCGAAGAACTCATCGCGGACGGCGCGGAGGTCCTCTCGTGTGGGCTCTGTGTCAACGCTCGAGGTATCGACGCCGAAGCCGACTACCCCGACGGGGTCGAGATCGGGTTGCTCCCCGACCTGGCCGACCTCGTCGGCGAGGCCGACCGGGTGATCTCGTTATGAGACGCGACGTGGTCGTCTTGCTCACCAGAGCGCCGTACGGGCGGGTTCACGTCCCCGAGGGCCTCCGAGCGGCCTCCGGCGTCGCAGCGGGTTTCGATCGCCACGACGTCTCGGTGGTGTTCACCCAGGACGGCGTCTACGCCGCCCGGGAGGCGGTCGACCGTGAGGCGCTGACGATGACCGACCACCTGGCCGACCTCGAGGCCGACGACGGGGAACTGTACGTCGACGCGGCGGCGATGGAAGAACGGGGGCTCTCCCCGGACGAGATCGCCCCCGACGTCACGGTTCGACCCGGCGAGGCGATCACGACGATGCTCACTGAAGCGGATCACACCCTGGATTTCTAACGATGTTGTACCTGATAGACGAACCACTGGCGGAGATCGGCCTTCGAACAGCACGCGACGATCCCGACGGAACAGTCGTCCTGATCCAGGACGGGGTCTTGCTCGATCCGGACCTGCCGAACGAGACCGTCGCCGTTTCCCGCGACGTCGCCGTCCGGGGGGTCGACCTCCCCGATCGGATCGAACCGATCACCTACGAGCGACTCGTCGAACGGATCGTCACAGAGGAGGTCCGCAGTTTCGTATGACGCTTTTCGAACGGGTCGACGACCTCGTCTCGAGGGGCGAACCGGCGGCGATGGTTACCGTGGTCCGGACGGACGGAAGCACCCCCCGTGAGGTCGGCGCGAAGATGGTCGTCACCGACGAGGACACCTCCGGGACGATCGGCGGCGGAACCGTCGAAGGGCTCGCGATCGACGCGGCTCGTGAGGTGCTCGACGGGGAGGCCGACGGCGGTGTCCGAACGTACGAACTGGAGCCGGGTGGCAATACGGGCATGGTCTGTGGCGGGTCGATGGACGTCTTCATCGACCGGATCAGTGGCCGTCCCCTGCTTTACATCGCCGGCTGTGGTCACATCGGCGTCGAACTCGCGGCAGTCGGCTCCCGGCTCGGGTACGAGGTCGTCGCCGTCGACGACCGGGAGGAGTACGCCGACCCGGATCGCTTCCCGTCTGACGTCAGCGTCCGCTGTGGTCGCTACGGCGACGTCCTCGGGGAACTCCCGATGACCAGTGAGACGTCGGTCGCCGTGGCGACCCGCAGTGGCACCTTCGACACGAAGTCAGTCGCCGCCGCGCTCGATGGCGACGCCGGCTACGTCGGCGTCGTCGCCAGCGAGCGGAAAGCCGACCACATCTTCGAGTCCCTGCTCGAGGACGGCTACGCCCGTCGGGACCTCGCCCGCGTCCGGGCACCCGTCGGCCTCGATCTCGGCGGCGGTGGTCCCGAGGACGTCGCGATCTCGATTCTCGCTGAGGTACACCGGGACCGACACGACGCATCCGGCGGGCGTGCCACCGCCCACTCACTCGAGGATCTGGTGGTCGTCCGGGGCGGCGGCGACCTCGGGAGCGGCGTCGTCTACCGACTGCACCGGGCCGGGTTCCCGGTCATCGTGACCGAGACGGCGACGCCGACGGTCGTCCGGCGGGCGGTCGCGTTCGGGGCGGCGATCTACGAGGAAGCAGTGACCGTCCAGGGCGTCAGCGGACGCCGGGTCGATACGATCGACGACGCTATCGCCACCCTCACAGCCGATGGGGTTCCGGTCATCGAAGATCCGGGCGCGAGGGTTATCGACGAACTCGAGCCCGTCGGCGTCGTCGACGCGATCATGGCCAAAGGGAAGTGGGATACCGGGACCGACCGCGAGTGTGCGGACGTCGTCGTCGGGCTCGGCCCCGGGTTCGAGGCGGGTGTCGACGTCGACGCCGTCGTCGAAACCGACCGTGGCCACGAACTCGGTCACGTCTTCTACGACGGGACTGCCCGTCCACACGACGGCGAACCGGGCGAACGGATGGGGTACACCCACGAACGCGTCTTCCGTGCTCCCGCGTCCGGAACGTGGGAGACGGCCGTCGAACTCGGCGACATCGTCGACGCCGAAACCGTCGTCGGCTCCGTCGACGCCGAACCCGTTGCCACCGAGATCGGTGGCGTCGTCCGCGGACTCGTCCACGACGGCGTCAGCGTCTCGGAGGGAACGAAACTCGGCGACGTCGACCCTCGAGCCGACGTCGACCACACCAAAATATCCGACAAAGCCCTCTGTCTCGGCGGTGGGGTTCTCGAGGCGCTCTTGGCGTTGCGGTGAGCGTCTCACCGGCCGATCGGCTCGATCGTGGGGTCCTCGAGGTCGACACCGGACCCGTCCGTAACCACCCCGACCTCCCGGTAGAAGACGTCGGCCCGCGAAAGCGCCGCCTCGAAGGCCCCGGCCCCCGATTCCGGGACGGTGAGCAACAGGCCGCCGCTGGTCTCCGCGCTCTCGCCGGTCTCGAGGCCGTAGCCGAACAGCCTCGAGAGCTCGAGGGTCCCCTCGATAACCGGCAGGTGTGTAAGCGAGACGCCGACACCGGCGTTCTCAGCCAGGAGTTTCGCCTGCCCGGCCAGTCCGAACCCGGTGACGTCGGTCGCAGCCGTCACGAACTCGCGGGCGGCTTCGATCGCCGCCCGGTTCGGTGTCGTCATCCACGCCAGTGCCTCCTCGCCGATCGTCCCGATCGGTCGGGTGGTTCCGTCGGCGACCGTCCGGCCGAACTCCCCGTCCTCGACGCGGAGGGCACCCATCGCCGGCTGCGTCCCGAGCGGTTTCGTCAGGTATAGCCGTTCCCCCGGCGAGGCGGCCGCCGTCCGCAACACCGACGGTTCGGCCGTCCATGCAGTGACCGCACCACCCGCGATCGGCCACGGGTTCATGATCGTGTGGCCGCCCGCGACGACACCCCCCATCTCGTCGACTGCGTCGACGATCCCCGAGAGGAGGTCGGTCGCGACGTCGGTCGCCGTCCTGGGTAAGCCGAGGACGACGAGCACGGTCAGATCCGTCCACGCACCCATAGCGAACGCGTCGCTGGCGGCGTTGCAGGCGGCGACGCGGCCGAACTGGTAGGGATCGTCCACGATCGGCGTAAAGAAGTCGATGGTCGAGACCAGCGTCCGATCGTCGCCGATCCGTCGGGCACTCGCGTCCTCGCCGACGCCACAGATCAGCTCCGACTGCGGTGCCGTGATGCCGACGTCCGTGAGCAACGAGTCGAGTTCGCCACGGCCGAGTTTACACGAACAGCCGTGCAGTTCGGCGTACTCCGTGAGCTCCGTCGGCTCCTCGGCGGCGTCAGTCATCGTCGGCCCCCGTCTCCCGTGGGCGGATAACCAGTTCGAACCCGTCGTCGTCCGCCGCCGATCGATCCTCCACCTCGTAGCCGTGTTTCGAGCACGTCCGCGTGAGATTCCCCTTCGCGGGCTGGTAATCGCCTTCGACCAGCAAGGCGTCGCCCTCGAGGTCGGCCAAGCGATCCCTGACGATGAGGGCGGGACGAGGGCACACCTCGCCCCGGACGTCGACACGCTCCATACCACCGCTACCGAACGCGGCGGAATAACTGTATCGCCGCCGGAACGACAACGCTCTTGGCGCGGTGAGACCAGTGAGCCGTATGGACCTCGCCGACGCACTCGAGCTATCGCGGGCAGAACTCGTCTCGTTCGTCGGGGCCGGCGGGAAGAAGACGGCGATGAAACGGCTGGTAACCGAGGCCGCCGGGCGCGACCTCGAGGTTTGTTATACGACCACTACCCACATGCCGCCACCGCCGGATCTCCCGCTGGTCCTCACCGACGCCGACGACGGTGGGGTGGCTCTCCGGGAGCCAAAGGGCCCTCTGGCGCTGGCGACCACGCACGTGGAGAACCCAGAACGGGTCGAAACGAAGGTCCGCGGACTCGAGCCCTCGACACTCGAGACCCTGTTCCGGAACGAGCGGTTCGACTGGCTCCTGGTCAAAGCCGACGGCGCGAGAAGGCGGGAGTTCAAAGCGCCCGCCGAACACGAGCCGGCGATCCCCCCGGCCAGTACGTGTGTCGTCCCCGTCGTTTCCGTCGAGGCCGTCGGGCGGCCCCTGACCGACGCCGTCGCCCACCGGGTCGAACGAATCGAGCGCTGTGCCGACGTCTCCCGTGGGGAGACGATCACACCCGAACACGTCGGGCAGGTCCTTGCCGATCCCGAGGGGGGAGTGAAACGGGTCCCCGACGGCGCACGGATCGTTCCCCTGGTGAATAAAGCGGAGACGGACGCCGCCCGCCGTGATGCGGCGGCAGCGATATCGACGGCGTTCGCCCGGAGCTCACGCATCGACCGAGCGATCGCGTGTTCGCTCGAACGCGGCCGACTCTCCGTCCACGAACGGTAGCGCCCGGGCCCTCGAGCTCGCGATCGGTCGTGCGAGCGTCTCAGACCCGTCACGATGCCGAAACTTCACGTTCCGTGTCACGTTTCCCCTGGCGGCCGGATCACGTCGATCCGTTCGAACGAGTCGACGTCGACGAGACCCCGCGAGGTCAGCCGACGCTCCGGGATCACCTCGAGGGCGAGGAACGTCAACACGTGGAGCCCGCCGACGTGGTCGAACCCGAGTTCTCTCGCCGCCGTTTCGACGGTTTCGAACCGGCGTTTGACCGCGTCGAGTGGCTCCGGCGACAGCAGTCCACCGATCGGCAGTTCGAGCATCGTCGGATCGGCGCTCTCGGGGTCGACGACGACGATCCCACCGCCCAGTTCCGTGACGTGATCGACCGCCGCCGCCATCGACTCGTGGTCTCGCCCGACGACGAGACAGTTGTGGGCGTCGTGGGCGACCGTCAGCGCGACCGCCCCACACTCGAGCCCGAGGCCGTGGACGAACCCGTTTCCGATACCCGCTCCGCCCTCGTGGCGGTCGATCACCGACATCGGGAGGACGTCCGCCTCCGGGTCGGCCCCGAGGACCGGGTCGCCGTCGACGGTCCGGACGGTGTCGGCGGGGAGCGTGTGAGTCATCGCGGCGGTCTGTAACCGCTCGGTCGCGTCGATCACCGAAACCGTAACCGGCCGTCGATCCGGCGCGGCGATCGTCAGGTCCCCCGGATCGATCGGGTCGATACTGACCGTGTCGGTCGCGATCGCGCTCGGAGGCCCGGGGGGGTCCGCCGGGGTGGCGTCCGTGTCGGCCCCGACCGGATCGACGACGCCGTCGACGACGACGTGGTCGACCTCCCACCGCTCGAGGTCCTCGAGGACGACCAGGTCGGCCGGCGCGCCCGGTTCGATGCGTCCGAACGGGAGGTCGTACGCCTCCGCCGTGTTTATCGTCGCGAGCTGGATCGCCTCGACCGGATCGACGCCGTGTTCGATCGCCCGGCTGACGGCGTAATCGACCCCGCCCAGTTCGACGAGTTCGACGACGTCGCGGTCGTCACTACACAGCGAGAGTCGCCGGCTGTCGACACGGGGATCGTCGACGAGGCCGATCAGCGCGTCGAGGTCTTTCGAACACGACCCCTCCCGGATGTACAGACGCATCCCACACCGGAGTTTCTCGAGGGCCTCCTCGTAGGTCGTACTCTCGTGGTCGGAGTCGAGATACCGGGCGACGGTCTGGAGGGGGTCGCCCGTCACCCGCGGGGCGTGGCCGTCGACCGGAAGCCCGCGTTCGCGCGCCGCCTCGATCTTCCCGTGGACGGTCTCGTCGCCGGCGAGCACACCAGGGACGTTCATCACCTCGCCGAGTGCGACGACCGCATCGGCCTCGAGCAACTCGGCGACCGCCTCGACGCCGAGTTCGGCTCCCGACGGCTGGAGTGGCGATGCGGGCACCGACGAGGGGACGGTGAACCGAGCCTTCAGCGGTGTCTTCGTCGCATCCTCGATCATTCCACGGACACCGGCGACGCCACAGACGTTGGCGATCTCGTGGGGGTCGGCCACGACGGCCGTCACGCCTCGAGGGACGACCGCCGCCCCGTACTGTGGGACCGTCACCATCGACGACTCGACGTGCATGTGTGCGTCGATCAATCCGGGAGCGACGTAGGCACCCTCGAGGACACGCTCGGCCGGCCGTTCGGCCAGTGCGACGACGGTACCGTCGTCGATCGCCACGCTCGTCTCCCGGAGACAGCCGTTCGTGACGTCGACGAGCGTGCCCGTGACGAGCAAGTCGACGGTCACGGTTTCACCTCCTGGGCGCTCTCGCGGGCCGCCTCGAGGTCGAGTGAGTCGGCGATCTCGGATGCGCGCTGGCGAATCCCGTCGGCGTCGGCGACGGTCACCTCGCCGTCGTCCATCAGTACCTCGCCGTCGACCATGGTGAACTCGACGTCCTCGCCTCTCGCGGCGAACACCAGATGCGAGAGGGGGTGATACAGCGGGGTGGCCCGCGTGGTATCGGTGCTGATGCCGATGATGTCGGCTCTCCACCCCGGTCTGAGTGCGCCGAGGCGATCGAAGCCCGCGGCGGTCGCCCCGTTTACCGTCGCCATCTCGAAGATGGTCCGTGCCGGCGTCACCGTCGGGTCGAGGTTGTCGACTTTCTGGAGCGTGCTGGCCTGTTTCATCTCGGTGAACGGATCGAGCGTGTTGTTACTCGGCGGCCCGTCGTTGCCGAGTGCGACGTTGATCCCCCGGTCGAGATAGTCGACGACCGGGGCGATACCGCTCGCGAGTTTCATGTTCGACGACGGACAGTGGGTGACGTGGGTCCCCGTCTCCGCGAGCAGTTCCCGTTCTGACTCGTCGGTCCAGACGCAGTGGGCCAGGACGACGTCCTCGCCCGTGAGTCCGACCTCGTCGAGCCAGTGGATGTTTCGCATGCCGGTATCCGACTGTACCGTCTCGATCTCACCCTCGTTCTCGCTCGCGTGTGTGTGGATTCTGACGCCGTCGTAGGCGTCGGCGAGCTCACGGGACCGACGCAAACACGCCTCGGTACACGAGACGGCGAACCGCGGCGTCACCGCGTACCGAATACGGTCGTCGAAACTCCCGTGGTAGCGTCGAATCAGCCGTTCGGTTTCGGCCAGCCCCTCGTCGGTCCCCTCGAGCAACCCCTCCGGAGACCGCCGGTCCATGAGCACCTTTCCGAGCAGGCCACGGACGCCCATCTCACCGGCGGCTTCGAACGCTCGGTCGGCGTGGGCGACCGAGAGGTGATCGATCGCGGTCGTCGTTCCCGTCTCGATGAGTTCGAGATACCCCAGTTTCGCCGCAACCTCCATTTCCTCGGCGTTCAGCGTCGCCTCCATCGGCAGCACGTAATCGAACAGCCAGTCGAGAAGTTCACAGTCCTCCGCGAGGCCACGACCCAGGCTCTGGACCGAGTGAATGTGCCCGCCGACGAGTCCCGGCGCGACGAGATCGAGCCGTCGTTCGTCGTGGGCGGGATAGGTATCGACAACGTCCGTCCGCTCACCGACGGCGACGATTTCATCACCGTCGACTACGACCGCCCCGTCGTGGATGATCGTCGAAGAATCGGCGATAACCGTCCCAGATATAATCATACCATCCCTCCCGTTGTGGAGGAACGATAAAAGTGTTTGGTCCCGGCGTTGCCCCGCAGTCAGGGCTCTACACGCTCGAGGCGGACGTCGAGACAGACGTTCAGTTCGTGTGGGGCGTAGGACCTGACCGTCCGTCGGTTCTCGACGGTCACGTCGTACGCTGGTTCGGCGGCCCCACGGATCGCCCGTTCGCCGGGACCGAAGGGGTCGTCCTCGTGTTGGATGTCGTAATAGTGGAGCAGGCAGTCCTCGCCCGCGATGGTGACTGCGGACTCGAGGAAGCCGTCGGCGCTGTGTGGGAGGTTCATGACGACTCGGTCGGCCCACCCCGCATAGTCGGGGGCGACCTCACGGACGTCCGCTGTGATCGCCGTCACACGCTCTGTGACGCCGTTTCGCTCGGCGTTCTCCCGCAGATACTCGACCGCCGACTCGTTTACGTCGACGCCGACACACTCCGCGCCGCGTTTCGCGAACGGGATCACGAACGGGCCGACGCCGGCGAACATGTCGAAGGCGGTCTCACCCTCCCGGACCTGCTCTGTGACCCGGTGGCGTTCGGTCGCCAGCCGCGGGGAGAAGTAGACCGCCGCGAGGTCGAGGGCGAACTCACAGCCGTACTCGCGGTGGACCGTCTCGGTTCCCCCGCCCTCGAGGACCTCCCAGTCGCGAACGCGGGTCTCGCCTTTGACCTTCGAGGCCTTGTTCAACACCGTCCCGAGTGGCAGGTCCGACTCGACGATCGCCTCGGCAACCGCCCGTGCGCGGTCCTCGTCGTCCTCCTCGAGGAGAGCGATGTCGCCCAGGCGTTCGAAGGCGGGGTCGTCTCCCAGCAGGTCCGCGGGCGTGGTCTGGGTCACACGTTCTGGCACCTCGCGGGTGCGGACCTCGAGGTCGTCGGGGACGCCGTCGGGGTCGGTGACGGGGATGTAGAGGTCGCCGTCCTCGACGACGATCTCGTAGTCCTCGGCGATCAGATCCGACTCGGCGAGTTTCCGACGCGTCCGTTCCCCCTCGCTGGTCGGCACGCGGACACACGGGCGCTCCATGGCGCACAGTCGCCGACGCGTCGCCCTAACGGTACCGTTCTGTCGGCGTCGAGCACCGACCGTCGGACTCACTCGAGATCCCACACGTGGAGCCGATACTCCCCCCGAGTAACGCCTTCGTCGTGATACTCGACGGGTTCTTCGATCACGGCGAGTCGATCCCCCGCGAGGTCGCCGGCACTCGAGATCCCCTCGATCGGACGGCTCTCGAGTGGCCCGGATTCGGCCTCGAGCAGATGCACGGCGTGGGTCTCGGCGTCCCGCTCGCGGAAGTTCTGTGCGGAGGGGACCGCCACGAGCCCCCCGGAGGCCGAGACACAGCGGGCGAAACCACGGACGTCGTGGCTCCACTCGAGGTCGCCGCCCTCGAGGTCGACGCCGACGGCGGTGTGTTCGTTCGGGTGGCGGCCGTCGGGGTCGCGACACTCCTCGGCGAATGTGTTCCCGGTGACGAAGACGGCACGGCCGTCGGCGGCGACGACGTGATTGGGGTAGGCGTAGACGGTCTCCCCCTCGAGGTCACGTTCGCTCGCCAGGTCGACACGCCGGATCTCCCCACAATCGCAGTCGAGGAGGTAGCCGTGTTTGTCACCGTGGCTGGCGACGGCGATGCCCGCCTCGGTGAGCGCGACGTCGCCGACCCGTCGCTCGCCCGGCGTGCCGGGATCCCAGTTCGCCACCTCCTCGCCGGTCTCGCGGTCGAGCACCACGAGGCCGTGATCGTGGTCGTGGTTGTCGGGACAGCGGTTGTAGGCGACGGCCACACGTTCGTCGTCGCCGTCGACGGCGATCGGCGAGGCCTGTGCGTCGTATGCCCACTCGAGGTCGCCCGCGAGGTCGAAGCCGTAGACGACGCTCGACCACTCCCGGAGGTCGCCGTCGCGTTCGTAGCGGCGGGCGGCGGCGACGACCGTCCCGCCGACGACCTGCACGTCGACGACGAACGGCTGGGCGAAAACGGTCCCGTCGGCGGGCGAGCCGACGTCCTCGGCGGAGGCGTGTTCCCACAGGAGATCGCCGGAGTCGGCAGAGCGGACGCGAACCCTCCCTTCGGGGCCGCGTTCGCCGGTGACGAGGAGGCTATCGGCGACATCCATCGAGACGACGGAGCGTTCGTCGTCGCCCTTGAGAGACCATCGCTCTTTTGCCTCGCCGTTCTCGAGGTCGTAGGCGATCGCGCGCCCGTCCGCGAGGCCGGCGAAGACGGTCCCCCCGTCGACGGCGACCGCAGAGCGACGCCAGTTGTGTCTGCTCGCGGCCGGGCCGAGGTCGCCGAGGCTGACTCGCGTCTCGCTTGCGAGGACGCCGTCGACACCCTGCGTTTCGTTCACGGTCACTCCTCGATCGGGAACGCCTCGTGGAGGGTGTGGTGGGTCTCACCGAAGTCCTCGAGGAGGCCGTCGGTTCGCTCGCGGAGCCGGCGGATCCGCTGTTCGGCGTCCCGGACGGCGACGACCCGCCCGCGGAGGTAGGCCCCCTGTGGGTCCGTCGGGTCCGAATCGGATGCTCTCTCCTCTAGGTCGACCAGCGCCGCGTCGAGGTGACGCCCGATCTCGTCGAGCGTTTCGGCATCCGCCAGCGCGGCGATCGGGCCCGACTCCTCTAAGGCGTCGCCGATTTCGGCCTCGGCGTGTTGTTTGACGCTCTCCTCGACGGTGCCGTTTAGGTTCATCAGTGCGAGTCTCAGTGCTTCGAGTTCTGCGCAAGCCATTTTGTATCGGTGAATTATATTGTCTGCTCGGTCACAGCGTCTGCTGGACCAGGTCGGAAACGATTCGGTCCCGTTCGAGGTGGGACGAAACGATGCGTTCGGTGTCCTCGGGGGTGACCCCGCCGTACCAGATCCCGTCGGGGTAGACGGCGACCATCGGTCCCTCGCCACACTGGCCGAGACAGGAGCTGCGGGTGATGTGGACGTCACACTCCTCCGCGTCGCGGGCTTCCTGGCGCAGACGTTCGAGGACGGTCGCCGCGCCACTGGCCGCACAGGTCTGGTTGGTACAGACGGAGACGTGGTTCTCGGGGGCGTCGTGGACGTGTGGGTCGTCGCCGACGTTCTCGCGGTCTTCGTGTTCGGCCTGGTGGACGAGCGAGCGAAGCAGTGCACGTGCCCCGCCCTGGTCGTCCTCGTAGCCGTCGAGTTCGACCTTGTACTTGCAGGTGTCACAGGACATCTCGACGCCACCCGTTCTCGCCTCCCGGAAACGGTCGGCGAGCACCTTCACGATACGCCCGTCCGTGCCCAGGGGATCGCCCGCCCCCGCGGCGACGTAGGGGTACTCCGCGTCGAACTCCGCCGCCCCGTCCCGGATCCGCCCCGTCAACACGCCGTCTCCCAGCATGTACGGCAGGACGACCACCGCGTCCGGCCGACCCTTCGCGACGGTGTGGAGGGCGGCCTCGAGTCTGGGCTCTGTGACCCCGACGAAGGCCGTCTCCACCCGGGAAAACTTCCGACCCTCGTAGAGCAGCCGGGAGAGTTTGTGCGCGTCGGCGTTGGCGTCGGGATCACTCGAGCCCCGGGCACAGACGACGACCGCGACGTCGTCCTCTTCGCGGTCGACGCCGAGGTCGTCTTCGACTGCTCGCGCCCGTTCGTCGAGCAACTCGACGAGTGCGGGGTGAACCCCGAGGTGAGCCCCGCAGTGAAGCGTCAGGTCGTCGTATTTCGCTCGAGCGGTCTGGACGGCCAGTGGCACGTCGTTTTTGACGTGGCTCGCCCCGAACAGCGACAGGGGGACGACAGAGAGGTGCC
>LFFM01002126.1_pt1 | contig 13245 bp, 11 predicted proteins | sample 643131 | NCBI WGS metagenome assembly LFFM01 (sample SAMN03777445, study PRJNA286221) | soda lake metagenome | biome: soda lake; feature: Kulunda steppe; material: water; isolation source: sample Tc-Br brine of Tanatar trona crystallizer | place: Russia: Kulunda steppe | collected 2011-07
CTATCGCCGGGGGTGGCCCTCTAAAGTCCCCCATACCCCCGGCATTTCATACTAATTTGTTCAGTATATAATATTCTATTGGTTCAATAGTTTGTCGAGTGAGCGAATTATCACATAACGCGATTACAGTGTAGTTTATTGGATTAGAATTCAGTCAGATCCATATTCTCAGATTCGGACTCCTGTTCTGGTGTACTACCAAGATCGACCTCGTTCTTAAGGCGCTTCAGTCGATGAATCTCCCGGGTTTGGGTGGAGAGGGTATCTGCGAGGTGTGAGGGAGACTCCTCCATCTTATCGAGATCATCACCAGTCAGAAAGAGAATAGTGAGATTTTGGTCCTGCATGACTTTCTTCGCGAATCTTCGTGCATCGGGGACAATCCCTGAACGGCCAATCATCAGGATAATGTTTGATTGGAGCATCCGAGAAAGGCCGACTTCTTTTGCGACGTGTTTTGTTCGAATCTTTTTGTTGGTGTTTTTGCATTGGATCTGCCAACGACTGAAATCGATCTCGACAGAATCCATAACCACATCGACCTCAGCTCCACCTGTCTCGATTCCTCGGAGTTGCCAGTCGACGAAATCGAGATCCAATAAAAAGCCGATTTTGATAGCAAGAGCTTCTAGGGCACGCCCTTTGACGTGTTTCTTTTCGGAGTCCATCTGTTCTCGTATCGTATCGAACGACTGCCGAAGGACATCTCTGGGCACGCCGCTGTGCTCCGAGACGTTCTCCAAAACAGGTTCCAGTATCTCGGCCTCAAATTTATCAGTCAGCTCCACGACACTGGGTTTTCCGGTGACATTGACCGTTGACTTGTACTCAATAAACCCAGCATCCGCTAACGGATCCAGGATTTGTGAGGTCGTACTTTTGTGATCGATATACACACCATGTGCCTTCTCGGCCATATCGCGCACTTCGTTGTTCGGAATCGGTTCGTCGGGTGCAAGGGACGCCAGCGTTTTGAGAAAGGCCTGTTGAGCGTCTGGAAGTCCGGATAGTTCGAGCCGGGCTTCACTGTCGACCCCGACGATGTCGTTGACTTTCTTCCAGTCTACTTCAATATATGACGTCTGGGTGTTGATCAGATCTGCTTCTGCCAGCCAGCCACGCATCTGATTCCAATGCGTCGACCCCTCATGGACATAGATATCGTACTGTCGGTCCAGCTCGCGATAGATATTCGATGTCGTCGTTCGCTCGTTGGCGAGCTGTAAATCTCGGATGATATCCATGACTTTGATACCATCAAGATTCAGAAGAATATGTTCTGCGAGGCGCTCATAGAGTTCCTCTTGATTATCACGCAGAGCATAAATCTCCTCGCCGGTCTCTGTAAACTTACAACCCTCAGTGATGAGGTTGTAGTTCTTCATCCCCAACCGCACATTCTTCGCCGTAGTCAATGGATTACTACTCTCGGAATAGAACTGATCAGCCATCGCTTGATCGAAGGTATCTGGATCTCCCTCATGGGCTTTCATCTGTTCGAGGACGAATGGGAGCATACAGTTGCCATCTGCATCCTGGATCGAGCCAGGACTGAATGCATCCCCGAATGCGAGATCAGTCTCTCGCCGCTTCATTTCGACCCCTCAAACTGAACCTGGTCAGAAGAATTCATGATAAAAGGAAATATTCTATTCCTATTTACCATTTTGCAACTACACTACTGATAGGTGCGTCTGACAAGCACCGGTATCCGGTGAGTTCAGGAGTCGCGGAACTCCTGCAGGGAATCGTTCTCGTCGGCCACACGTGCCTCGATTTCTTGCTCTTCGAGGAATCGAAGCTCGGACACGTTGATGTACTCTTCATCCCGTTCGAACGCCAACCAATATCGACCGGCGTCTTCGGCAGCCTTTCCGGTCCAGTTGGACCCGCTGAAGATATCCAGCACAATCGGTTTGTCAAGGTAGCCTGGGTGACCCTGATCACCTCGTTCCCAGTTTTCGTACGGTGGATCCGGAGTGAGCAGATTCACGAAAAACATCGGGAGCTTTTCGGGGAATCTTGCGGGGTGACGGTCAAACCCGTACTTCCGACACATCCGTTGATAATGGGTATTACTCGCCGTGTTTGGTGTCTTGATGAAATTTTTCGCGATGGCCCCCTCGTTATTATTGGAGAATGAATCGGCACCGATGTTGTGCCCGGAGCTTCGCTTTCCCTCGTTGTATTCGCCGGTTTCGATCAGCTCTTCCTGGCTCTCGCTGTAGGTTTTTAGAACGTTGCTGTTCCGCTGATTGTTGACTTCTGGCTTCGGGTATGGGCGTCGAATCTCTTCGCCTTCCTCAATCTGCGAGAGCACTTCTTTGCCATAGACCCGCGGGGCCTTGTTCGTCCCAAGGATGAGGCTGTGAACGTAGAGCGCCCAGTAGGGAGACAGCTGGTCGACCAGCAAGCTACGGATCTCTTCATCATAGCGGTCATCGCTCGACTCCAGTACCTCGAAGACACGTAGCACCTCATCAGCAGCCATCTCATTTTCGGTGCTCCACTTTGCTGGATCAGCGATGCTCACGTTGTCAAGGAGATCGATTACGTACTCCACTGAGAGACTTTCGTCGGGTTCCTCGACGATCTCCGTCTCATCGTCGCCAGTCAGATTGAGCGTCGTTTGGTTACTAGGTTCGTCGTCGGTGTCGACTTCAGGGAGCTCTGCCTCACCGTAGAGAATCGCCTCTACAAGATCCAGCAGTTCGTCATCTGCGAGCTGGCCTCCGAACTCGTCCCGTATGACCTCGATCGTTTCTACCTTGTCCTGAAGGTCCTCGGTGTAGGCAGTCTCCTTGTTGAGTTCTTTCGAGAACCACCACATCTGGGTTACTGCGTCTACACCCCGGAGCTTACGCACGTTTACCCATTCGATTGGGCTCGGGAGCTTGTTGGGATTGTACCAGTACCAGTCCTGCGCAAATTTCAGCTCGCCTTCTTCGACAATACGCGTGAGAAGTTTCCACTGATACAGCGAGCGTTCCGGCATCCCCTTTTTGAACGCTCCGCCAATCTCGACAATGAAGCTCCCGTGGGGCTGGAGGACACGGCGGACCTCGGGGACAAATTCCATGAACCAGTCATTATACGAGTCCTGGTCTTTGTTGCCGTACTCTTTCTCGTTCTGGAGTGCGAAGGGAGGTGAAGTGACAATCAGGTCGATCGAGTTGTCGGGGAGCTCTTTGAGCAGATCGCGACTATCCCCGTGAAAAGCGGCTCCGAGATCCGTCTTATAGGTAGGAGAGGAGTCCAGGAGATCAGCGACAGAACCGTCGCCCTCCTGCTCGTCGGCGTTTTCAATACTACGAGAGTTCATTGATTAGTTATCGGTTTTTGACCCATCATCGTATCCCTTACGCTTGACCTGCTCGCTCGAAAGCACTGAGCTGATTATTACGCTTGGAAGTCAGAGCGATAAGAATGTTCTACCAATATCAATTGTTATGTATTGATCGAAGGCCCCCGGCTACGGTCGTAGGCCCAATTATCTGGGTTGACTGAATCCCTACTCAGATCCCTCCTTGGATTTCGATTCGAGTTCTTCCTCGGCGAAAACTCGGAGAACACGAGAGCCGGTCCTGCCGGGGATACTGGCATTTTTGTGGGCCAGTGTGACAGGGATCAGCGCGTCCTCGTAGAGCTGGGTCTTTGCGACTTCCAATAGGTGGAGCACCGAGCCCAGCTCCGTGTACTCAGTGGGGTCGGTCGACACTGTGTTCCCGTTCATGTGCTTCGGCAGTGTGATGACGTGAGTCCTCCCGCCAAAGGTTTTGCCGATGAACCGGTGGCCATAGTAGGTGTTGTGTCCGTAGCCACGGCTCGAGATACTCGACGAGAGAACATAGCTGTCGATATACTGGTCTGTCATCGTGAGGACGTCGCCGGGTTCCAGTTCCGATTCTACGTTGGCCGCGTGATCGACGAAGGTCCCCGACTTTTCGATCCCAACGATCAGCGGGCCATCGAGGCCCTCTTCGGCTTGCTTCTGCCGGACGTCCTGATAGAGCCGCTGTAGTGGGTTGTGGAACCAGGCAGTAACGTCGAACATGGCCAGTGGACCATCGACGAAGAACATGGTTTCGGCGAGTTTCTCGGGGGCCCTATAGAAGAGGTATATTGTGTATGCGGCCGCTGTCAGGTGCTCGAGGACCTGCATGAGCCGACCAAGGGCCGATTCGTTGCCCCCATATTCGCTGATCTTCTCGTGGATCCGGAGGGCGTCAGTGGGGTACACCGTGGTCCCACAATGGGGGCAGGTCGCCGGGGTGTCGAATTCCACCTGCAGTTTTTGGCCGTCGCAGTCTGGTGCAGGACATCCCTTGACTTGGATTGCTTCTCCGGTCCCCTTTGGGGAGTACCGCATTAGGATCTGGAACGTCTCCAAGAACGTGAGGTCCTGGACTTGGTGGGTACGGAATAGTTCGTAGATCTCTTTTCGCCACGTCTCTCGGACCGAGTTTTGCCTTGCTCCGACCACGTTGGCACCTGGGAAGACGGCGACGTGTTTGTCGGGTGTGACCATCTCATCGACCGCAGCGGGATCGACGAATCGGCCGCCAGTGTCTGCTCGGAGGGCGGTTGCGTCGACTTTTACGGCTGCTGTTTGGAGGAACCCAATCCGGTCGGCTGGGTGTTCGTCGTCGATAGGGACTTCGTTAAACGAGCCGTCGATACCGATGAACGTTGGGACGTCCTGGCTCCTGGCAGCAGCTTCGTCGACAGCCATCCGGACCTCACTAATATCGATCTCGTCGAGGTCTGGTGTCGTCCGCTGGTATTCCTCGAGTTTCGATTGAACTTCTTCGTTCTGGACGATACTCACGTGGTTGTTTCGGGGGCTAGTCTCGTATCCGCCGCGGTGTGTGGTGTATGGCATGAGTTTGTAAGATGGGAACTCGGTGAGTTATTCGACGAGCGTTTCGTCCAGCTGGTCTAGTCGGTCTGCGTCAAACAGATCGAACTGCAACGGGATGATGTAGCGACCGCTCTTGGTTTTCATGCGAGCGAAGCCGACGTCCTGGGCTGATCTGATTAACGGGGCGAAGGTCTCGAAGTTGTAGTGCTCTGCGAGTGTGTTGGTCTCGCTTGTGTTGTTCAGGTGGGTGACGATCCAGTTGGCAGTCTCAGCGAGGACCTGGTGGTCAACACTTGAGACCTGCTGAGTGGCGTAGATGAGCCCGATATCGAACTTGGCTCCTTCCCGCGCCAGTCGGACGTAGGGGTCGTCTTGGTTGTTGTCGATGTAGTCCCGACTGAAGAATCGGTGTGCTTCCTCTAGGTAGACCTGGATGTCTGGGCACTCGTGGCCACGACGGAATCGTGTGATGTTCTTGCCCAGGAGGTGCCGAAGGATACGTTCCGAGACGTACTGAATTGTCTCTTGTGGCCCGGTTGAGACGTCGACGATGACCATCTTTCCGGCCTTTAGGTCGGCGTATATCTGTTCCGCGAAGTCGCTACTGATGGTCGCACTGTGGTACTTTTTCAGTGGCGTTAGTAGTTTGTAGCCAGCACACCCCTGGCCGAGCAGCATCTCCAACACAGCGTCCAGGCCGTTATCGATCATGCCGTCCTTGCGGTCATCGATTTCGCCAGGGTTGTTCGCGACCGTCTCCCAGAAGGGAACGATTGTGTCGGCGGTCAGCCGAGGATTGCCATCACTATCGATGTCGAGGGAGTTCGACATTTCGTCGGCGACGAACTGAGTGACATCACGTTTGATCTTCGGGTTGCTCAGGACACCGCTCGGAGCATCGAACCCGGCCTTGATCAGACACGCATACAGGCCACTGCGTCGCCACCCCGCCCGGGCGTGAGCTGACCTGTCTTCCGAGGGCGATTCGGGGCCGATGACATCGGCGTTTTTGAAGTTATCCAGGTAGATTGCATCTCGTGTGAGGTTCCCTCGGATGATCCCCCAGACCGGCCGAATCAGGTCTCCCTCGAAGAAGTTGAGATGTAGGCCTTCCCGGTCGGGTTTGCTGTCGTCCCAGCTGTAGATGCGTACCTGTGAGGAGTCGAGTTCGCCGAGTGCCCGTTCGTCCTGCTGATTTGCGTTAGCGTATTCGCCGCTGGGGTCGAACAGCAACTGGCCAATCGAGCGGCCGGTTTGGGTGCTGTATTCGGCGGTCGCCGTCGCCAGGATCTTCATTGCGTTTGACTTCCCGGTACGGGTCATCCCGAAGAGCCCCGTCTTCGCGCCAACGAAGTCATCGACATCAACTTGGACTGGGGCCTCGATGGCCGCCGAGGCCGGTTCTGAGCTCGTGTACCGAACACGTCCCACGCGCACGCCCCCGTCGTTGGTATCATCGACCGGGTAACTCGCGATGGTCGAGAGGGCGTCTTCGGTAGGCTTGAAGACGTGGATATCGGCTGTCACCGAGATTGAGGTAGCGTCATTGCCGAACTGGAGGTCTCCGTCGTCGTCGTAGAACGTCCCCACGAGTTCTGCCTCGAACGCCGTCCGTTGCATTTCGTTTTTGGTGTGCTTATCAACGTTGCTCGTTAGTGTGCCTCCGCTCCCCGTCACGTCGCGAGCGATGTTCTCTCGCAGCTGGGTGAGTTCCTGTTCGTCGGGGAGCTCGCTGCGACCGTTGACGCGGAGGAGGAGCACCTCACCGGTGAGGAAATTACCGTCCGCGTCGATTGCGGCCGCAAGTAGGAAGCTCGTCCGCGGGAGCCCCCCGACGGCCTGGACCTGGTGGTCATTGGTGGTGAACCGGCACTTCGAGTAGCTTATGTCGAATATGCCGCCGATTTCGCTGGCGTCTTTGAGCAGCTGAAGTGCTGTGTCTGTGCTATTAACCGTCTGTGTCGCGGTGGTGTGATTTATTGACATTGTGAAAGCCTGTTGAGCTCGAACTGCGTAAGCAGCGTTTCGCGTCTATACAGTATAAATATTTCGTCTCAAATATCTTTACATCAGCGGATGATGGTTAGGTCGTCTCCGAAACCGGCGGGGACGTTGCCGCCGTTTTCTTTCAGGAAGGAGACAGCTTCGTCGACGTCGCCGATTCGGATGGTGTTCCGTTCACCTCCCCCTACCCGTTCGATACCCGCGTGGGCCTTCGGGATCATCTCATCCTCGATCAGGGAACGGGCGTCCCCTACCTCGTGTGCGGAGACATACCGGTTGGCAACTGCCTCAACCGGTAGAGTATGCTTTCCGATGACGTTGTTCCGAAGCAGCTTTTCGACGACGCGATTCTTGATGGATTGTTTAGTGGACATATATCATCTTTTGCCCGCCTAACATATATGGTTTACGGTGGTCACAATTATTGGTCCGATATCATCATTTCAGGCTTACGATACCGACGCTAAAAGGGACTGGTACGTGGCAGAGAACTCAGGTAGTTCCTGACTGTACCTCCAGAGGATCAGCAAATGCGTGCGCAATATAGCGCCAACACTGTGTGATCTGCGAATCCGTTTCTCTAAACTCATCCGGAGAAAATAACGTAATCTCTTATTCCGAGATAGCGGATTACATTAGTTAGCCCCCCATGTGGCTTTATCAAGACGGATATATTACCCAAATAGTAGAGTTACGTGACAATCAGCTCTGTTTCTCACTCCGAGATGGTCTCCTGTCGTAATTGCAGCTCTGAGAACGGCCCCAATCGTGGAGCGCTCAATTGTTCGCCCAATTGAAACGTACAATTTGCTTGGCTGCTGTCAGGCTGTCAACTGCCGGAGCAACGACAGTTTTTGGAGCAGTGCGTCTACGACTTCCTCTTCGGTTGCGTCTTCGCCGAGGTTGAGAGCCTCCCGTGTCTCATCCCATTGGTCATCAGGAATGGGGATGTAGTGGACATTCTCATCGATTCTCTCAAGTTGGGTCCCAGATTCTTCGTCCGTCGTTTCCTCTTCGGTGGAACTGTCAGTACCCAGAGTAGTGACCGTTGTGTCGGTCTGAGAGTCGCCGGCGCCGGTCTCAAATTCCGTGAGCCCACTTTCTCGGCTCTCTTCGGTCTCGCCTTCGCTCGATTTGTCGTCCTTTTCTTCGATTTCTGCTTGGCTGTCGTCCTCGTTTCCGTCTTCGCTTGTCTCCTCTTTTTCTTCCTCGGAAGAACTCTCTTTGATGTTGACCCCGACCTGGAGTTCTTCTTCCACCTCGTCGGCAGTCACTTCTTTGAGGTCACTGAACGTGAGCTCCTCCTCTTCGCCTCCAACCTCTCGTTTGTCGAGGAATACCTTCAGGTACCACTCATAGGCGGGTTGTTGCCACTCGGGTAGGTCTGTGAACCGACGCTGTGCCTGGATATCGCGTTCGGCCTGACGTTCGAGGTCGCTTGTGACGGCTGCTATGTCAGCCTGTCCTGCGTCGCTAATATCGTCCACAACCTCGATATCCTCGAGGTTGACTTCGAAGTCGGCTTCTTCATGGAGGCGACGCGTCAGTTCTTCGTCGTAGGCGGCGTGCAGCTTCTCGTCGAGGTTCCCGTAGTTTCTGAGCTTCAGCGGCTCGGTCTTCTCGACTTGCTCTGTGATCGCATGGCAATCGTCATGTCGGCTGTTTGGTTTGTGGGTAACACGTTCCCGGCCGCCACTGTAGTCGTGTAGTTCTGTGTCGCGTGCGTGGGGATGATCCGGGCCGTAGGGCCGGACGAATGTCGTTGGCAGTGTGTCGTAGTCACCGGCGAGCTCATGATACGGTTTCACAATTCGGCGGACCCAGTCGAGTGCGGCCTGGGTCACCTTGTGATAACGGTCGATATCGGACTTTTGGGCATCCCATGGGAGTTCTCGGGCATCACCTTCGGTGTAGAACTCGATGACTACTTTCAGCCGTCGGTGTTGGCCGCTGAATGCTCCCAGACGGCTACTTCCACTTCCTGTCTTGAAGCCAGCTCGTTCGTCTCGGACGCGGTCGAGAACCTGGCGGTCCTGGCAGTAGATTTCGGCGCCAGCAACGCTGTCGTCGGCTTTTTGCAGTAGTCCCACCTCCACATCGACGTACACCGTGTCGGTTAAGTCCCGGGAATCGATCTCAATACCCTCGTACCGTCGGGGGTGGAATCCATCGAGTGGGAGATATGACCAGTCCGTTCCTTCGGGTGAGGTCACAATTTCGTCTTCGACGTAGATATCAAGGTCCCCGATTTGTGTGAGACGGTCACCATTGAGGAAGAACCTGTATGTCTTCCCAAGTTTTTTGTAGAGGTCATCAACGAAGTCATCCCAGTTAGCGTTCAACTGGCTGATACGGATTTCGGTGACCCCTTCATCGATGTCCGTATATTCTTCTTTGTCGACCGTCCAGTCGTCTTCGTCCTCGAGCCACCCTTGGTCAATCATGAACCCGAATCCACTGTCGGAGTGTAGCTCACGGCTTTTCATGACCGCCTTGTTACCGAGGTTGAGGATCGCCTTCTTGGCCCCGATCCCGTAGGCACCGATCGACCCAGTAATCTGGTCTTTGGCAGATTGTCCAAGAGCAAACAGCATGCTGACGTCTTCCTCAGGGACGCCGCCACTGTTGTCTCGGATGATGATTGCCTCATCTTCAGGGTCGTCAGCCTCGACGTGCTCGATATCGATACGGAGGTCGTCGAGCTTCTGACTGGTTCGCTGCCAGTTGTCAAGGGCGTTGTCAATGAGTTCTTCGATAGCGGAAACCGGTGTGACATCCGCCTTGACAGCCTGATAGGCTTCCTTGCTCGGCTTGAGGTCGTATGTGTTGTCCGATGGCATCTCTACCGTTCTATTAAGACCGAATAGTTATATTATTTTCGGTCTAATTTAGACTAACCTCACTATTAGCAGTTTTCGTAACACGACCTAGTCCGCGATAGTATAATCCGTTAGCCATACTTCGAGGCAGAACTGGAAATAAGCGATTACGTTACAGAGATGTTAATGTTATTCTAGATGGTCAGGTGGTAGTTAATAGAATTATTCCATCTAAATCCATTCGGTCTTTGAGCTGAAGTGTATTTAACTACTCCAACCTTGTAGTACTATCCAACAAGTATATTGCCCATGCCGCCCTAAGATCAATTCAAGCTACAATGACCGACGCTAACGACATCCCAAAGACTGCCTACGCTGATCGTGCCCCATTTACCGCGCTGTTTGGCAAGTCCGGCAAAACAAAAATTCTCAGCGCGTTTGTGGCCGAACGAGGTCGCGAACTCACTATCAGTGACATCGCTAGGTTCTCTGGTGTCGCACGTAGCACAATCTACGATCACATTGATGACCTGGAGGACTTGGGCGTCATTGAGTACACCAGAGATATTAACGATGGTCACAGTCGTCTCTATCAGTTGAACGAGGACAGTCAGATAGCCGATCTCCTCTACGAACTGGAGGGGAACATTCTCTCCGAGATTATTGAGGAATAAAAACCGTATTTCGAGCAACTGACCCGACAGACGTCTGTGGTACACTGCTGCTGTCGGGATATTCTCTCTGTATTCTCGTAACTCAGAATGACTACATATATACACAGATCTGAACCTCTAAAATATATCGGTTCTTACCGAACTCAGTGAGTTATGTAAGAGTCTCAGGAATAGTTGGAAATCTCTTCTGGGTGTGTAAATCTGAGTTTTGAATTATCAAGGTAGGCACGGTCTTCCTCAAATGCCAACCAGTTTCGCTCAAGGTTTTCTGCGACCCATCCAGTCATGTTACTTCCAGCAAAGATATCCAAGACCATGTCGCCAGGAGTGCTCAGGAATTTAATAAAAAACTCAGGAAGCTGACGAGGGAATCGAGCAGGATGTGGGTTCGAATCTGTAACTCGACATGCTTTTAAGTAATGTGTATTGCTGGCTGTATTTGCAATCTCAAGCAAATTTGGGGGGATAGATCCATTTTCCTTTGGATCGTCAAAATCATCGCTCAGGGAATGGCCACTCGGTCGCTCGGTAGATTCAGCTCCTGATTCCATCAATTGTTCCTGAGCGTCGCTAAAGTCCTGCAGAACCCGTCGATTATCAGCCTCAGGCCGAGGAGTTTTCGAGAGCCACCACACATGATTTACTGCGTCTTTGGCGCGGATCCGTTCAATAGTCACCCACTGGGCCGGTGTTGGGAGTTTTGCTGGATTGTACCAATAGAAATCCTGTGCGAGATGGAATGGACCACCACTCCCGGCTAGTTGTGTGAGCAATTCAAAATGATACATTGAACGAACGGGTTCTCCTTTCTCCCAGCCACCACCGATATCGACTACGAAACTACCATCATCAGTTAATACATCATATACTGCCTCCGCGAACTCCATGAACCACTCCCCATATTCTGCCTGAGATTTGTTACCATACTCTTTCTTTCGCTGGAGAGCAAATGGAGGAGACGTAACGACAAGATCCACAGATTTTGACGGAAGGTTCTGAAGTAACTGCTTACTGTCACCTTGATATGCCCGTCCGTGAGTTGTACTGTAGACTGGTTCTTGTTCGAGGAGTCGATCGCTATCAGGTACTTCGTTAAGTGTTGTCGTTTTTGGTGCTGTGCTGGGGAATGTTCCTTTTGACATAAGGTTGCTAATCCATCCTACACAGTGTAGGATGGTAAGTGTATCGATTTGTATAGAGGGTAGATTATAAATCACGAGGCGCACAGCTCTGTACGAATGGTGCCTCGACGACGAGATGATAACTCTGGTAAATATACAGAGGTGTATTCTGAATCGGAGATTATAGCTACCCTTTCGGGTACTCGACTATCGACGACTGAGCTGGCTAAAGAGCTAGACTGCCACCGGACGACGGCGCATGACAGGCTTAGAGAATTAGAAGCTGAAGGTGTAGTATTATCTAAAGAAGTTGGAAATACTCTTCTCTGGGAGATCACTGCAGAAGAAGAGTAGTGTTTTTTGCGCAATACGAGTAATTACATATCGCATGGATCTTGGCCAATTAGTATCGCTATCGCTTATCTTGCCAGTATATTAACCTACAAAAGATCTATTACCGAGCTTTTGTTGGTTAACAGCAGATCAGAAGATCAGGTCGACGAAGAGTTCATGTCGTCTTGATCAAACGCACACTAATCATTTGAAGCATCAATAGCGTCTTCCCATGCGTCTACTCCGGCAGTCAAATCATCAAGATCACGTTCAAGCCGGTCGATGTGTCTGGTGAGTTCCTCAGCAGATAGAGTCTGTAGCCGTCGGAAGGCTGGGTCTACCTCGGGTGTGAGACCACCTTCACTAGGAGTACCGTGGTGACGTTCTCGACGGACAAGTTCTTCTCGGGCTGCGCGGAGTTCCGCGATCAAGTTATTGTGTTCACTCATTGGTGGGCTTGACCCAACACGTATGTGATTCCTGTGAGATCCAAGCAGATACTTAGTTTTAGGCAGAGTATCTAGCAAGGTGATGTCGACAGAGGTTGTACTGGGCCAAATAAGGAGCAGACAACGTTGCACGCGGTGGAAATCAATAACAGGTTTGTTTTTGTTAGACGAAATTACTAATTACTACTCCAGCGGCGATACGATCCAGCCACTTTCGTTTCAGCTTGTTCGATTACATCTTTTGGGTCTGTATTCTTTGAAACATCGCTAATGCGCCCATATCTTGGCTCTTCACTCGTCGAAGAATGCCATCCCCGACCACAATTCTTCATTTCTCCGTTTTGAGCTCGGTACTTTATTTGGAACGAACACTCATCAAATTGAACCGAAGCGACGAGTCTGTTAGAATCAGGATTAATGAATTCTAACACTTCTCGATTTCTATCCTCAGTAACCTTTTCTTCAAACTTACCTATTTGTCTAATAGTGCTGATGACTTCCTCAACAGTGTTTTTTAGGTCTTCGTGCAGAAAAGCTGAAAGTTCACCCACATTTGGGCCAGAGATAATATCTAGTTCGTGTCTTAGAACTTCATTAAATGTCTCGACACCGTATTGGAACTTTGATTCCTCTAGCCGTTTGTGCACTGCTTCGTCTACTTTGATTGTTTTTTCCGGCATCAGTATCCCTCATACACTCGATTAAACTTCTTACACCGAGTGTAATAGAATATACCGAGTGTATTATAATAAATCTTTCCTTGTCTTTCAAAATCGAAATTAGCCTTAGTTCGAGCGAAACGACCCAGCTGGCTGGTGTCGATCAGAGGCTAAAATCCGTTCATATAATAGACACCAGTAATCGAGTTATACGGTAACGCGATTACCCTGGTTTATATGGGTTCAAATCCTGCAGAATTGATCCGCCGGGAGTGTATCAGTATCTCTGTCTCTGAGTATAGTAACCTCGATGCGGTCGACGCGC
>LFFM01002127.1_pt1 | contig 13244 bp, 10 predicted proteins | sample 643131 | NCBI WGS metagenome assembly LFFM01 (sample SAMN03777445, study PRJNA286221) | soda lake metagenome | biome: soda lake; feature: Kulunda steppe; material: water; isolation source: sample Tc-Br brine of Tanatar trona crystallizer | place: Russia: Kulunda steppe | collected 2011-07
CCTTAATCTAGCGCGTCTACCAGTTCCGCCACTTCCGCACATTGTCCGCGGCATTTTCCGTCGCCGCAACGACAACGGTATATAAATCGCGCCTCCGATGCTGTCAACGAGAAAACACCGGCATTGGAGACAATTCCAACCGCAGCTATTCGAAAACCCCGGTGGATATAGTTCAGGTCCTGGCATGCGTTCGTAGCCACGGCCGAATCGAGAACCTAACCGCCTACATCATCACGGATTTTGAAAAGTGGATTCTGGTAATAGAAAAGCCCCCTGTGTTACCGTTTGAGGGAGTGTTTTCGGCTGGAACCCACCAGGGGCTGCGATGAAGACGGTATTGGCATTGCTGGCAGTCGTCGCCGCGTCTCTGGGCGTGCTCGGAGAGGCGGCGGCCGACGGCGAACACGACTGTGAGATCCAACGGATCGCCGGGGGACTGGCAGGTGTCGATGACGATGATGACCGCGTCTGGGAGCGCGTACACCCATCTCTGTGGGGTCAGTGGACGGAAGAGCGCAGCAGGGCCTATCTGGAGCGGCGGGATCCCGAACATACCGTCGAGTGGATCGAATCCGAAGATCAGGTCGTCTATGCGGTGCACCGAGATCTTCTGGTCGCCGATCGCAGCGAGGGCGTCGTGGAGCGTCGCCATCGGTTTCCGGCCCGCATTCTGGCGCTTGAAAGGAGCGACGGCGCCGCGGTGAAAGTAACGCTAGAGGTTCGTGCGGATCGGGGGGCTTCCTGGGAGCCCCCCCCAGGAGGAGCTGACGGTGACCCATCGGCTCGACGGTCCACCGCCATCGCAGACCTCCTGGTGGGGTACGGCGGGGCCGAAGGGACGATTTGCGGCGAATCACGACGCCTACAGTCTGCTGGTCGACGATGAAACGGGTGAGGTCGCCGACCGGCTACGGGAAAGGGAAGACGCCGAAGAGCTGGGCACGCCGACCACGTCGGTGATCCGTCGCAGCGACTTCGAACCCCACGAGGCTCGTCGAGCTATCGAAGTGCTTGAGCAAGCGCGTCAGACCGACCGAACGAATCCGTTTTACCCGCTGTATCTCGCGGAGGTGCACCGGGCAGTGGGCGACGAGGAGGCGGCCAACGAGGCGTATGCCGACGCCGCCAACCGCGACGAAGCGGTCTGGCAAGACCTGATGTGGGTCTCAACGAAGCTGGAGTACGAAGGAACCCTCGGGGCGGCCGAACAGGCGTTTGAAACCGGTATCGACCGGCTCGTGGAGGCCGGTATCGAGCGCCGGCGGCTTCGCTACATGGTCGACTTCACGTTGACGTTCTTTCCGCGAGGGGCGGACCCGGAGGTGGCCGGGGAAATTGATGCACCGGTGCCGATGGCGTTGGAGGCCGGAGAGACCGAGCGTGTCGATGCGATTATCGGTCGGTACGCCGGGGTGTATCCAAATCTGGAGGGTGGTAGCCTGACCTGGTATGCCCTCGGAGAGTGGATGGACGAACAGGGCGCCGACGACCGGGCCGGCCAGTGGAGAGAGCGCGCCGAATCGAACCTGGATGAAACCCGGTCGGTGGAGTTTGCGCCGGGGGCGCGGCTCGACGTGTTCGCGCTGGTGTGGGCGGGGCTGACGATCGTGCTTTTTGTTTTCCCGATCGTCATTGGGTTGCGATTCGGTCTGGGGCGTCGAACCGGCGAATTGGTCGACCGTTCCGTCACCGCGCTCGCGGTGCTGGTGCTCCTGATCGGTGTGTGGGTGGGATTGACCTTTGCGATAAATGCTCAGATCGAGCAGATCGACGCCGTCACCGACGTACCGCGTGTGGTACTCGGCGACGGGATGGCCTCCCCGGAAGCTGGTGCCTGGCTGGAGACGCTCTCCGTGAGTTCGGCGCGCGACGAGCTGATGGCAATCCACGAACGGGAACAGGAGGCCTTCGTGAACGGTGACAACATCGAGGGGAAGGAAGCGCACTTTGAGCTGATCGCGTCGATATTGGCCTCCGAGAGCAGTACCAGCCAGTGGGAACTGATGCAGACGCTGGAATTTCCGCAGCCCTCTTTAAGCCCCGGGGGGACGAGCCCGGAGACTTATCATCTGGGGTGGGCGCTGTTGTGGCTGATACCACTGGTGGTGTTGAGTGGACTGGGTTGGGTGATTGGCAGGTTCGTACCTGTTGTCGGTCGCTGGGGGCTGAGGCTCATCCCCGGTGGTCCGCGGCTCTTTTCGCCGCTGGGCCCGTTGGTGCTGCTGGCGTTTGCAACAGCGATCGTCGCCGTGATGGGCTCGGAGCTGACTTTGGCGGCGCGGGGGCTCGATCATTTTGCGCTCCATTACTACCAGGGGTTGTACCCACTGGAGATTGGACTGCCGGAGAGTCTGCAGCCCTCGATAACATGGGCCATGGGAGTGATTGCGCTTGTGGTGGTCGTCCAGGCGGCGATGGTAGTGCGTGCATTGAGGGGACGATGACGTGGCCTGTTGTCGGTCGGGATGTGGTTCCGCGGCACCGCTAACCCGCATCAGGGTTCCTAACGGGCTTCCTGCGTTCATCCACAGCTACGATCCGATGTTGGACGGCCATGGGCATACGGCGGGAATCGATCGCGGCCTAACCGGAACGGAGGACATACACCGCGCGCTTTCTGACACCCGGAATTGATTTCGCAGATCCCGGTGAACGACGCCGTTAGCTTTCGACGCGATCACTGGCCATTGGCCCCGCCCGGGAATTACATTCATCGGCGAGACTTTATCGAGCTGTGCAGATCGATATTGAACAACCATCTGCGGGCTCGTATTTTTCGATATTCGGGGCTCTTTTATGATCGAGATGGCGTGGTGGCTAGAAGCATTGGCGGCGGCGACACCGGTGCTGGTGATTCTGGTGGTCATGGTGGTGTTCAAGCGCCCGGCGGCCACCGCCGGGGTCGTCGGGCTTTTGGTCACCGTGATATTGACCGCGGTGTACTTCCGGTTTCCGGCGTTGAGCGATGCCTCCCATCCCATGGCCGCCGGATTTACCGGCGCCTTTGCCGAGGCCGGATTTACGGCGGCGACCATCCTGTGGATCATTTTCGGGGCCCTGTGCCTGCATCAACTTCAGGTCAAGACCGACGCCATCACGTCGCTGCGAAACCACCTGGGCGAACTATCCGATGACCCGCGGATGCTGGCCATTCTCATCGCCTGGTTTTTCGCCCTCTTTATGGAGGGAGCCGCCGGATTTGGGACTCCGATAGCGCTGGCGGCGCCCTTCCTGGTCGGCTTCGGGTTTTCCCCGGTCCAGGCGGTGGTCATCGCCCTCATCGGCCATTCCGTGGGTGTCTCCTTTGGCGCCGTCGGCACGCCGATCATCCCCCAGATTGCGGCCACCGATTTTACGGGCCTCGAAATCGCCGCTGCCACAGGCGACTTCCACGCAATATTGGGCGCTGTAATGCTGGCCATCGTCTTATTTCTGGTCTCCCGGCAGATGGGCAGCGACGACGACCGGCCGGCGCCTATTGCCGGTTGGTACGTCCTGGCGGCCGCCGGATTTCTGGTGCCGATGTGGCTGATCGCAAATTTCGTGGGCCCCGAGCTTCCGACGATGGGTGGAGCGGTCATCGGAGCTGTCGTCTTTATCATCGCCCTTCGCATCGCCGGGCGCGGCGACGGGCCCGGCGAACCGGATGGCCCCGGCACGGACGAGGAATGCATGCCCCTGTGGCGCGCCGCCTCGCCCTATGCCGTCGTCATTGCCCTGATTTTGCTGACCCGGCTTGTCGATCCGCTGGAGACGGCACTGCAGTCCGTCGAGATCTCCTGGCAGTTATTCGCTCAATTCGACGGCTCCTTTCGCCCCCTGTACCACCCGGGGACGATTCTCGTCATCGGTTCCATCGCCGGCGGCCTTCTCCAGCACGCCGACCTCGCCGACTTCCGGGAGGCCCTCCGCCGGGCCGCCGAGATGCTGATTCCGGTGACCATTGCCCTTGCTGCCATGCTGGCGATCTCGCGGCTGATGGTGCACACCGACATGATCGGTGCTCTGGCCGCCGCGGCGGCGACCACCGGGGCCGCCTGGCCGGCTTTTGCGCCCTCCGTCGGCGCGCTGGGCACGTTTGTCACCGGCTCGGCAACGGCCTCCAATATCCTGTTTACCGACTTCCAGCTCGCCACGGCCGGCCAGCTCGACTTCGATGCCCTCCGGCTTTTGGGCGCCCAGGGCTTTGGCGCCGCCGTGGGCAATATCATCTGCCCCCACAACATCATCGCCGGCTGCGCCACCGTCGGCATCGCCGGCCAGGAGGGCGACGTCCTGCGCCGCACACTCGGCGCCTGCGCCCTCTACCTGATACTGGGCGGAGTGCTTGCCTGGCTGCTTGTGGGCTGATTACGTTCACCCTCCTCGATTCTTGTTATCTGCAAGGGACTCACCGATGAATATTTCGATGTTCAGCACCAAGAGCTATGACCGCCAATTCTTCGATGCCATCAACGACGACTACGGCCATGAGATCCGCTATCTCGAGAGCCGCCTGACCCAGGAGACGTCCTCACTTGCCGAGGGCTCCGATGCGGTATGCGCCTTCGTCAACGACCGGATCGACGCTGCTGTCATCGACGACCTTCAACAACAGGGCGTGGAATTGATCTTGCTCCGATCTGCGGGGTTTAACAACGTCGACCTCCGGGCCACCGAAGACGCCGGAATCACAGTGGCCCGAGTCCCCGCCTACTCGCCGTATGCCGTCGCCGAACACACCCTGGCGCTGATTCTGGGCCTGAATCGCCAGACCCACCGCGCCTACAACCGGGTTCGAGAGCGCAACTTTTCGCTGGAGGGATTGTTGGGCTTCGACCTGCGCGGCAAGACCATCGGCATCATCGGCACCGGCACCATCGGCACCACCTTCGCCCAGATCATCAGCGGATTTGGCTGCCGAGTCGTGGGCTACGACCCCTACCCCAACGACGAGTGCCGCGAATTGGGCGTGGAATACCTGGAACTGGACGAGCTCTTTGCCGACTCCGACGTCATCACCCTGCACTGCCCGCTGACTCCGGATACCCACCACCTCATCGACGCCGACGCCATCGACCAGATGCGCGAGGGCGTGATGCTCGTCAACACCAGTCGCGGCGCCATCATCGATACCCGGGCGGTCATCGACGGGCTCAAATCCGAACAGATCGGCCACCTGGGCCTCGACGTCTACGAGGAGGAAGAAGACCTCTTTTTCGAGGACCTCTCGGAGCGGATCATCCAGGACGATGTCTTCGCCCGACTCCTGACCTTTCCAAATGTCCTCATCACCGGCCATCAGGGCTTTTTTACCGAGGAAGCACTGACCAGCATTGCCGATACGACCCTGGGAAACGCCACCGCCTACGAGACCGGCGACGGCACGCTCCACGACGTCAGCCCCGAGCGCATCGAAGGGTAAGGGGAGCACGGGACGGCCGACGACGGGGGGAGAGACGACGGTCGGGGGTATGCGGACGTGATTCCTACGGGCTCCCTTCGGTCACCCGCAGCTACGATCCGGTCTTGTAGTTCAGGGGGTATGCGAGCGGGTCTTCGATTCGGTTCTGGAAGTCCAACGGGATTCGACGGATCATCGGGGGCACCGGGTCTCCGAAGGACCATCGTCGCGCGCCGACCGACGCTCGGGACTCGTCACTCGCCCACCGACGCTCGGAACTGATTTCGTAGCTCCGGGTGACCGACGCCGTTAGGCGAGGGAGTCCGGAGGACCATCTCCGGATTGGTGGCGTCAAAGCTCAAAAACTGGCTATACGTGTGGTCATCTACCGAATCGCCTTACGGTCGCATGGGCCCCGATAGCCTTGTGCTATCGGTGAATCAGCCTTGTCAGCTAGAAACGCCGCCCCCAGTCATTCCCAGTGGCGGGCTTGTCCCGCCACCACCTCCGGCGGCCAAACCGCCGGATAAAAGTAAGGGGGGTACTCTCTTTAGCCGACAAGGCTCGCTCACCACCGACGCAAGGTCTGGTGGAGTCGAAAACCCTCGAACTTTGCGTCTCTAGCTGACAAGGCTCGCTCACCATCGATACAAGATCGACGGGGGCGAACGCTTCTCGAGTCTTAACTTACCGGCATTGGACCATTCACCCGCTTTCGCCCGGCAAGTTGCTACATGATAGTCACATCTGTCGGTCATCTGGTAATGATCGAAAAGTCTTGACGAGCTTCAGATGCCTTTCTGCAACCCATCCCCAATCTGCCACGTATTGAAAACAATCTAATGGTCTGTACGAGAGGTTATAGCACCAGTCCCCGAGCTCACCGCTGACTTTCTCGGCCCACTCAGCGGTTCTGATCCGAGTTGCAGCCACGTAGATCATTGCCGATTTACCGGGACGCAATCTCTCCGGCGCATCTCCTTTGACGTGAACTCGATCTCCCCAACGGTATTTGGGCAGCTGTTGTCGGATTTGCTCAGCCTTTCGAAGATTTCCATCAATTCGATGTTTCGCTTCCATGCGAAGCAAATCTACCGTGTCTTCTCCATCATTGGGGCTTACGTGGAGGCCGACAAAATTTGCGTATTCCATCAATATTGAGGCATCCCTCTCAGTGAGTTCGAGAAGGCGTTCAAAAGTCTGACACACAATCCACATCGGGACGTCGAGACTGAGTGACCAGTCGACGATCTCGCTCAACTCCCCGTCATCCCAACAATCCATCCAAAAGTCGAGGAATTCCTTATACAGCCCTCTCTCCTGTTCGACTGTCAGTTCGCGGTCCTGATCGCGATCCCAGATTTGCCGGGCTTTCTCTCCTAAAGCCATCAAAATTCTCCAAATTTGCTACCTCATGACAGCTATCCCTCATGACCCATCGAATAGAATCTTCAGACCTGTCATGAGACAACCGTTAGCCCGCATTATTCATGAGACATCGTAACGCGCCCTGAGCAAAGCGAAGAAGTACTCTTGGCGTGAAGCAAGGAAGTGCCCTTGGGGTGAGATGAAGGGATATCGTCGCTGATGAGCCGCAGTAGCTGAGTCATGAATAATCGGGGTTAGCCTCCAAAAATTTTCAATACCGCACCAGCGCGCAGGGAATCCAAGGCCCGGGGTCGACGCACAACTCCAACTATGGCCCGCCGTCTGCGCTCCATTCCAACGCCTCCAAACACTCGAGACATCGATCGGCATCTCAAAGGTCCGATAAATGGATTGAGCTTAACGTCGAGTCGCCCTCCATCGTCTCCCAAATCAATCTCGAAAGTTCCTACAGGATGAAACCTCGACATCTACATCCTGCTTAGTCAGCCAGTCCAGATCCGTAAGGTGGGGCTGAGACTTAAAGGTCAACTCCTTGAGATGTTCCATTTCATTGATCGGCCAGAGGTGATCGATTTTTAGCATCCGCACCATTTTGTAGGAAAGCCGCTCAATCTTACCGATATCCGGAAGACGTTCGTAATTCGTCGCGCTTCCCTGCATAAAATGCAGTTCCCGCAATTCATTAAGTCCGACAAGAAAGTCAAAACCCTTCATAGTCAGCATGGAGAAGGTGAGCTTTCTTAGCCACGTCATTTGGTTCACAACCTCCTCAACATCCTTCAGTTTTTGGAACAAAAACAGCTCTTCCAGTTCGGTCTGCTCTTCTAATCGCTTAATGGAGAGGCGGTGACCTCCTATGCCGAGCTTCTCCAACAACAGATATTTGTTTATCTTATCGATCTGATTGAGGCGGCAAAAATCGACACTCATGGCTTTTAGATTCGGAAGCCAACGCAGGCAGGACAGATCCGTGATGGCACCAACCCCATTGAGGTTAAACCGCATTTGTGGGGCCGGAGTAACGGTTAACAGGCGCCTGTTGATAAGCTCGAAGGTACTCTCCGAAACGTCAAAAGCCCTGGCAAATTGAACCTGAACCAACCTCGCCTCGGCCAAGATGAGGTCACAATCTTCTTCGGTCAGGTTGTTGTAGATATTCAGTATGCCCCCGGTGGTGAGCATAAAATTATCCGAGTACGCCAATGTGCTGGCGCGAATGGCTGGGCTTCCTTCGTAGATCTCTTTCGTTCCCATCTTATATCCCATCGCTTGAGTTCTGGTGACACTTCATAAATATCCCGCTCACAGCGGCTAATGCCACGTGCCACTTGCCAGATCGGCACGTCGCTGATGACGGTCAACTAAACTCTCGTTCGCCAGTGAGACCAGCTATCCCGACTCCGGGATCTCCTCACCACTGTAATCATCGCCGTAGAAGACATCGATGACCTCGACACATCCCACAATATGCTCATTGAACTGGTCCAACTCTTCGGCCGGCACCCACAACTCTTCGTGAACCGAACTTCCGACGACCTTTCGATCGAATTGAGAGACGTAATCTGTATCCACCTCGAATTGCGTCACGATTCCCACATGGTCCGAGACTTCGCTCTTCGTATTCCATTTTTTGGCTATCTGAGCTGCATACTCTCTGTTGAGCACGGGATAGAAGATCGGCTGATGATCCAGCCGCGGCGGAAATGCCTTCATGCCCGTATCTCGAATCAATTCGAATTCCTTGAGGCCAATCGGACGAAATAGAGTGGTTGTTTCGCTATCACTATTATTCGACATCTTAGTTTTCTCCTTCTCTTCACTACGAATAGCGCATCAACGCCCAGGGAATCCATGGTCCGGGGTCGGGAGGGCCGAGCTCCATCCACGGCCCACTGTCGTTACGTAACTCCAGCGCCTCCAGATAGTCGAAACATCGCTCGGCATCGGCGAGCTCCGAGATCTTTCCAAGGGGGTTGAGCTGAACGTCGAGTCGATCTGCCAGTTTCTTCTCCAGTTTAAAACAACTCCAGGAGCAATTCAGCAATCCGTGGCTTACGTTGAGCAGCTCATAGCCCAACATTTCGCCACCGGACTTCAGCGGGAGATCTTTCTCAACCATCTGCATTAGACCTGTCGGCTCCAACGGCTTCGCCACATTCGATGAGCGACAGGCACTCCGGAAGCAATCCAAGAACTTCTCCGGTAGGCCCAGTCCTACCACGGCCATCTCCTGATGAGGCTCAAAAAACCGCTCTCGTGCCGCCCGGGCTGCTTCGAGCTCAAAGAACGTGTTTGTCCGGCCGAAAGACTCACCGGAATTTGCTTTCGCCCATTCAAGGACGGCCTTTCGGTTCGACCGTGGAATTCCGAGCTCGTCGAATTTCGCCTTCCGCCTTTTCTGGATTCCCGGACCCACACTGTAGGCGAAACTACCCGGGAACTTGGGACAGAGGCACCGACTGGCGCTTATCAGCCGCTCCGGCAGAAGCCCGGCGAGCCACTCCAGCCGGGGAGTCAACTTTATCAGATAGTAGCCTGCCGCTCGCAGCACAGTCATCTCAGTGCCCTCAAACATCCATTTGCTCCCGTCTTCGCCCATCGATTCCTATTCGGGTCCACGATCCGATTGTGTATTCCACGGGGTTATCCGGCGAGTCATCGGGTCGCCGGGGGATCATCGTCGCGCCTTCCCAAGGCCCCTGCGCGGTTTATTCCGCAGCGGAATACGTTTGAGAACATACCACAGACCGCCAACCACCGAGAGCGGCCCCTGCGTCCTTGCGGCGCACGGCGAGCAATGCCTTCGACGTGCTCCTCATCGGCGATGACAGGATGTCATCGGCTCCAAATTTTAGATACTGCGCTTACAACTCAACTGCTCAGAACTCTGCAAATCTGCCATTGCCTCAGCCGCTTGTTCGAGTCCCCGGGCAGCCAGTGAATCAATGATCTCGTCGATACTTCGCTCCGGGTTTGTACGAATCGATGCTTCATCCTCCAGGCAACGCCATATCGTTTCCGGATCGCTTTCGACGAGTGGACGAACAAATTCGTCGGGCTCCACCGCCCGAATACCGTACGGCGCGAGTCTCTCCCGAGGAAAATCCCGCAAGTTGAATGTCACGATAATATCGGCATCGGCCTCCAGTGCTGCCGCGACAACGTGACGATCATCACGGTCAGGTAGCGAGATCTCCTCGATCCTGGATTCATATCCCGTGACCAGGCAATCTGGAATCGCTTCGCACATTAACCGGCGAGTCCTCTCGAGATCTTTCGGCTCCAGATCGGGCCGATTTTGCAGCAAATTGCCAAAGCACTCGTCAAGAATACGTTCGGTCCAGCGAGGATGGACCAGATCATGGTAGCCAAGCCACATCAAGAAACTACGGAGTGATGCGGGATAGAGCACGCAGGCATCGTAGATAACGGTATTCGACATCGTTTAGTACTCGATATCCAGTCTCTCATCCTCTTGTGCCAGAGCCTGCATCTTTTTGCGGCTATCTTGCTTTTGCTTTCGCTTGTATTCAACGACATCGGCGGCCTCCACTCTTCGATGGCTACCGACTTTTCGGAATGGCAATTTGCCGGATTCCATCAACTCCACCACATGAGGCCGGGAGACGTTTAACATCTCTGCCGCCTCAGTCGTCGACAACTCCCGTTCTCTGGCGACGACCTCCACATCATCACCCTTCTGTAATACCTCCAGAATTTCCTGCAGTGCTTCGAGCGCTTCGCGTGGAAGCTCCAATACAGCCTCTTCGCCCGCCTGCCCATCGACAATGAGTCGCAGACATTCGACCTCTTTCTCTTCAAGGCCCCCCGGGTCATTGAGTAGCCGGGCGAGTGTATTTCGCGCCGAATCTACTGGCCCCTCAAAAGTGTTGTCTCGGACGTCGCTCATGGCCGACCTCTGGCTTGCTGTCGAAAGTGCTCGTTTCGCTGCCCACTATACGAAACATACGCAACAAACGAAATATTCAAAACTAGACATTCCGACAGAAGCGACGGTCGGGGGGATGCGGACGTGATTCCTACGGGCTCCCTGCGGTCACCCGCAGCTACGATCCGGTGTTGGAATTCGTGGGATTATCCGGCGGGTCATCGAGTCCCCGGGATGGACCATCGTCGCCAACCCACCAACCCCGGGAATCAATTTCAACCGCTCACACAACAAAAAACCCGACTCTCGCGAGTCGGGTCTTAGAAGTGGTCAACCAAAGCGGACCGAGCACCCCAAGAGTATTCGGTCGCTTCGCTCCCAGCGCTCGGCGAGATGATTTGTTTGGCTTCAAAGCGCTCAAACGGAGGCCTATCCGTAGGATAAGTCGAGTATTGAGCGCAAAGAAGCCGGACAAATCAGCCGGCGAATGCCGATGGGAGACTTTTTTGACCGCTTCTAAAATGCGGAAGGGGAGATTCGAACTCCCACGGGGTATCTAGCCCCACTAGATCCTTAATCTAGCGCGTCTACCAGTTCCGCCACTTCCGCAGCACATCGCGGGGAATTTCTATTCCGCGAGGGTTGAGGTGTATAGCCATCACAGACGGCGCTGTCAAAGGGTATATAGCCCTTATCAAATGCCGGGTCGCCGTCGATAGCCGGTGAGGCGCGTCGGGCATTACACGGCCCGCCATTTAACTGAAATATAGGTCTCGACGGCTGATGACGGCATCTTTCGGTCGTTCCTCCTTTGGAATAGCGCTGCTACGCCTGCAGTCGGATCGACTCGAAATCTGCTCGCCATCATCTCGTCGGTGCCGCGTTTCAGTTACTTGTCGTCCCGTTTAACGTTGCCGTCCAGGCGGGCTCGCGATACGATGACAATTCCTAACTCACTGCGATCGACAGTCGCCCTGTGCGACGCCTTGAATCGATGGAGTCTGCGTTGCGGAACCGCCTGGTTGTTCTGATTGTGATGCTCGCGTTGGCCGGACTACTGGGATGTTCGCCCTCCGATTCGGAGGTCGACGACCCGACAGACACCGGCAACGACGACGCCAACGGCGACGCGTCGGAGTGCACCGCACAATACGACTGCGCCGACGACGAGTACTGCCACGAGGGCACCTGTTACGGCTCGCCGAGTTGTCCGTCGACGTCGGCCTATAGTCAGTGCCGAGATTTTTTCGAGGGTTTTCGCGACGATCTGGTGCCGCGCGCCTACTGCGACGGCGAGGTCTGTCGAACGGCCTGCCGCCTCGACGAGCACTGCCCCGGCGGCGACGTCTGCAGCGACAACGGCCGGTGCATCGAATTTACGGGCGACATCACCGCCGGCGATCCCGGCGGCGACAGCGCGGCGCCGCTTCAGGCCGGCGTCGCCGAAACACTGCTCGACTTTCCGGTCGGCCTATCGCTGGGCGGATACGGAAGCCGCGGAGCCACCGATGACGGCCGCTACGTCGAATCCCTGGAGGCCAGCCACGGCACAATGCACGGACTCACCGCCCGCGCTCTGGCCGTCGACGACGGCATGCGCCAACTGGTCTTTGTGCGAGCTCCCATCATCTTTCCCACCGGACCGCTCCACGAGGCCGTCTCTCGCCGACTCCAGGACGAGACCGGCGACAACTGGCGCTCCAGTCTGATCCTCTCCGGGACCCACACCCACTCCGGGCCAGCCCGCTTCTGGCAGCTTCCGGACCCCGATGAGACCGATATCCCGATGGGTATGTTCGGCATCGACGAATTCCACCAGCAGGCCTTTGACTGGCTCGTCGACTCCTTGGCCGACGCCGCCATCGACGCCGTCGACGACCTGTCGCCGGCACAGATGGGCTGGGAAGTCGTCGAGGAATTCGATGTCGACGACGCCGTCTCCAGCGACCGCCGCGGCCAGACCCCGCCATTCGATGACAACCGGGTCCTGCTGATTCGCGTCGACGACCCCGATGGCCATCCCCGGGCGGTGCTCACCAGCTTCGGAACTCACGGCACTGTCCACAGCGGTCCCTACGCCAATAACGACGTCATCGTCGGCGCCGAAAACCGGCTCGAATACGCCCTGGGCGAGCGCTTCGAGCGCACTGTTCCCGTCATGTATTTCAATCAAAACGGCGGCACCATGTCACCCCGCGGCGACCACCGCGGCCACGACCACACCCAGCGCTTCGAGTCACTGGGCGCCGAACTCGCCGATCGCACCATTGACGCCATCGAATCAATGGAGACCACCGACGACTGGGCCTTCGACAGCCACACCCACCGATTCCCGATCCTCCACGAACACCTCGACTACGGCGACGACGAATTCGACGACGAGTCCTACGGCGGACTGCAGTGCATCGGCAACGGCGTCGGCGACTTCGGCGATCACTACGGCGCCGACGACTACGGCTGTCTGCTCGGCTTCCACGACGTCCTCGACCACCGCCCGATGACACTGCTCACCAAAAGCCAGATCAGCGCCGTCGAACTCAACGACCTGACCCTGGTGACCATGCCCGGCGAGTTGAGCATGCC
>LFFM01002128.1_pt1 | contig 13243 bp, 11 predicted proteins | sample 643131 | NCBI WGS metagenome assembly LFFM01 (sample SAMN03777445, study PRJNA286221) | soda lake metagenome | biome: soda lake; feature: Kulunda steppe; material: water; isolation source: sample Tc-Br brine of Tanatar trona crystallizer | place: Russia: Kulunda steppe | collected 2011-07
AGACGGGACACGGGCACGGCAGGTGCGTCATGTCCTCGAGGTGGCGAGTCCCACGGACGGTGAGGTAGCGGTCGTCCCGAGCGTAGAGGGCGTACGCCGCCGAGTCGAAGAGATCACAGCCCATGGCAACGGCCAGCGCGAACATCATGGGGTGGCCGGCCCCGAACAGGTGGACCGGCGTGTCGGCCGCGAGTCCGCGTTTTGCGGCCGCGATCACGTCTACCATCTCGGCGTAGCGGTAGTCGTTCATTAGCGGGACGACCGCACCGATGGGAAAGACGTCGAGGTCGGTCGAGCTCGCGTGGCGGCCCGCACGTTCGCGGAGGTCTGGATACGTCGACCCCTGGACGGGGCCGTTCACGAGCATCTCGCCGGTGTCGACCGATTCGGCGATGGCGAGTCGCTCCTGGGTGGTCTCCAGGTCGGCCTCGGCGCGTTCGCGGTCGACATCCGGTGGCGTCGGAATATCGATTGGGGTGGCGACGTCCGAGCCGATAGCGTGTTGAAACGCGAGGATGTCCTCGGTCGTGACGCTGATTTCGCCGTACTCCGAGAGCTGAAACGAACCAGAGTCCGTGACGATCGCACCGTCGAAGTCCAGCAGGTCGTGGAGTCCGTCCTCGAGGGCGCGTTTCCGAACGTCCGTGCTATTGTAGATGATGTAGGCGTTCGTGATCAGGATCTCCGCACCGAACTCGCCCTCGAGGGTCCCTGGCTCGATCGTGTCGAGATGCGGGTTGATGACGGGGAGCAGGGCGGGCGTTTCGACGGTGCAGTCGGCCCGGGGGACGGTGAGTTCGCCCAGGCGACCGCCGGCGTCGGTCGTTCGAATCTCGAAGGACTCGCGCATCGGGTATCGAGTGAGAGTTGCCGAGGACGCCGGTAAACGTTCCGTTCCGGATTGCAAGCGTCGAGCGGACGGCAAATGCAAGCCGGGAAGCAATGAGGATCACTCGCCATGCCGATCCGTGGCTGCGTTTCGGTTATTTTGATCCAATGAAACCGCCATTATCGACCGTTCCAAACCCTCAAATACCGGTTTGCTGTTTGCGACCGCTGAAACGTTTGCCGGGCTTTACGCTCGATCTGCCTGTAGGTTCGGGGGCATGGCATCACGACTGCAGGTCGCGAGCGTTGTCTTTGTTGCGCTGCTGGTCGCCCTCTCGGGTGGCCCCGCACTGGCGGGTGCGACAGCAACGGACGACGCGAGCGACGACATGAGCGTATCGACGATCGAAAACGTACAGGTCGAATCACTGGAGCTCGATGACGTCACGCTCGAGAACGTGACCATCGAGGAACTCAACGTCGAGAGCCTCGAGATCGATGGCGAGGAACTCGAGGAGGAACTCGACGATGACGAGGCGGATGATGAGGACGCCGACGACGAAGATGACGACGTCGGCGTCGATGACGAAGACGATGAAGAGACTGATGACGTCGGCGTCGATGACGAAGACGACGAGGAGATGGACGACGACACCGGTGTCGATGATGAAGACGACGAAATGGATGACGACGAAGTCACCATCTCCGACATCGAAATCGAGTCGCTCGAGTTGACGACCGTCTCGATGAGTGATCTCTCGTTCGAGGAGGACGAGATGGACGAGGAAGATGACGACGTTGGCGTCGACGACGAAGACGAGGACGTCATCGACGAGGACGCCGAAGAGGTCGTCATCGAGGACGTCACCATCGAGGAGATGAACGTCGAGCACTTCACCATCGAAGAACTCACAGTCGAGGATGACGACGGCGTCCTCGACCGGATCAGCGGCTTCTTCGACGGACTGTTCGACGATGACGAGGACGACGACGCAGTCGATGACGCCGAAACCGACGACGAAGACGACGACGTTGGCGTCGACGACGAGGACGAAGACGATGACGACGTCGGTGTCGACGACGAGGACGACGACGAGATGGACGATACCGAAACTGATGATGAAGACGACGACGTTGGCGTGGACGACGACGAGAACGACGTCCAGGAGATCGAGGAACTCACCATCGAAACGTTCGACGTCGATCAGATGACCGTCGAATCGATGACGATCGAGTCACTCGAGGAGGCCGACGAGGAAGATGACGACGTCGGCGTCGACGACGAAGACGACGAAGAGATGGACGACGCCGAAACCGACGACGAGGAAGATGACGACGTCGGCGTCGACGACGAAGACGACGAAGAGATGGACGACGCCGAAACTGACGACGAGGACGATGACGTCGGCGTCGACGACGAGGACGACGAAGGAGAACACATCGAGTACGTCTCCGCTGGCGAAGTCACCATCGAGGACGCCACCGCCGAATCGGTGACCCTCGGTGATGCGAGCGACCTCGAGGACGAACTCGAGGATGACGACGACATGGACGACGACACCGACGACACCGAAGACACTGACGACGCCCCGTCGATCCCACTCCTCGGTTAGAGCACGCCGTCCTTTTTTTGACCGACCGGAACCAGTCGCCGGACTCCGAACCATTAACCCGACGCCATCCCGAGTGACAGCTATGCGACTCGCACTCCTCGGCGGAACGGGCGATATCGGCGAAGGACTGGCACTTCGATGGGCTCGAGATACCGATCACGAGGTGTTGATTGGCTCGCGCGACCCCGAAAAGGCTCGCGAAGCAGCCGACGCGTATCTCGAGACGCTCGCCGACCACGACGCCGACGGAACGATCAAGGGATTCGCCAACGAGATGGCAGCCGACCGTGCGGACGTCGCCGTCCTCGCCGTCCCCCCGTACCACGTCGGTGATACCGTCGACGCCGTGGCCGGCAAACTCGACGCTGACACGATCCTCGTGACCCCTGCCGTCGGGATGAAAGGCGACGAAGACGGCCTCCACTACCATCCACCGGGGACCGGAAGCGTGACCGCGCTGGTCGCCGAGCGTGCCCCCGAAGCCGTCCCAGTCGTCGGCGCGTTCCACAACCTCGCCGCGGGGAAACTGGCGACCCTCCAGGCGGACCTCGGCGTCGACACGCTAGTGGTTGGCGACGACCCGGACGCAAAGGCTACGGTCTCGCGGCTGGCCGAGGAGATCGAGGGGCTCCGCGCGCTCGATGCGGGGCCGATCGCGAACGCCACGGAGGTCGAGAGCGTGACCCCGCTGGTGATCAACATCGCCCGCTACAACGACGAAATGCACGACGTCGGCGTCCGATTCGATTAGTGGGCGACCCCGAGATCGTCACGGGATCCGGATCACAGCGGCAGCTGATTACGGTAACCGTCGACGAGGTGCCTCGAGGCTCACAGCGGCGGCTGGCCAGCCAGAGGCGGGGCGGTGGCTCGGTTTCGGTCCAGAAACCGGCAACGGAGCCCAGTGACGCCACTCGTCGTTGGGTCGAGGGTCGAAGGTTAACCAGCCTTGAACTAGGCTCCGGCGCTCTCGAGAGCGTCTTCGAGGTCCTCGCGCTGTGTGACCCCGACGAAGCGCTCGACGACGCCCTCATCGGTTTCGATGATGAGCGTCGGCAGCGAGCGTACCTGGTACTCGTTTGCGATGTCCTGCTGTTCGTCGACGTTTACCTTTTCGACCTCGAACCGGCCTTCCCAGTCGGACTCGAGTTCCTCGAGGATGGGGTCCTGGGTCTTACAGGGTCCACACCAGTCGGCGTAGAAGTCCTTGAGCGTGACAGTCATACCGTTCATCGACCCTTCCCGCCGGCCGCGCATAAGGGTTTCCCACCCGTGTCCACGCCCCGCAATCCACCGGAACCCGCACACATACGGTTCAGGCGAGTGACCCCGAGGTATGAACAAGGAGACGATCCGCCAGCAGGTGTGGGACGAACTCGAGGACTCGGGAACGGCCCGATTTCCGTTTCCACCACACGGCCGGATTCCGAACGTGGCGGGGGCGAGAGAAGCGGCCGAGCGATTGGCCAGCCAGCCCGAGTGGCAGCGCGCGACGGCGATCAAGGCCAACCCCGACGCACCGCAGTTACCGGTTCGTCGACGGGCGCTCCGAGATGGCAAGACCGTCTACATGGCCGTCCCTCGCCTGCGTGATGAACGCTGCTTCATCGAGTTGGATCCCGACGTGCTCGAGGACTACGATGCGGCGACGACCGTCTCCGGCTCCGCCGACCACGGCGTGCAGGTGGGACCGGATGCCATCGAGGCGATCGACCTGATCGTCTCCGGCAGCGTCGCCGTCGACGAGTCAGGTGTCCGTATCGGGAAAGGCGAGGGGTACAGCGACCTCGAGTACGCAATCCTCCGGGAACTGGGCCTCGTGGACGACGAGACGCCAGTGGCGACAACGGTCCACGAACGCCAGATCCGAGACCTCGAGGGGCTCGGGGACGACCACGACGTCGCGATGGACCTGATCGTGACGGCCGAGCGATGTCTCCGCCCCGCGTCGACCAAGCAACCGATGGGTATCGACTGGTCGCGCCTTGAGAACGACCGAATCGCCGAGATTCCAGTGCTCGAGGCGTTGGCAAAGCGATCGTGACTCGATTGACACGACCATCCCACACAGTGTCGGAGTGGTCACTCGAGGGTGGAAAATTGCAGGAGCGGTGGAGGCCGGTGCAGAGCCTCCACCGCCAACAGCTGTGAACCGGCCGCGGGAGGTGCAGGCCCGCGTCCGCAAACACAGCGCGGCAATGGTGGGGAAGGGTGCTGTGGTGGGTTGCTGGAAGTCACGGGATCGACTAGGCTTGGGGTGCCTATGTGGTGGATGCGCCCGTCGACCTCCATCAGGTATTATGGGGGATACCCTCTTGAACGGGGGAGTCAGTCCACGAACGTCGACGGGGATATACCACACTTAACCCGAGTTCAATCCCTTGATTTCGTCGGTTAGAAAGTTCATTGGGCCGATTTCCGAAATCAACATTATTGATAACGATAGTTTAATTTCGAGGATGGCGTCGTCGGTTCTATCTACCCCGGCCGTGCTCGCTCGAGGCGAGTTCGCTGGCGAGCATCGCCGGTTCGATCAGGTTCGGGTCGACCGCCAGATCGAGCTGGCCCCGGATAAACTCGGGAATCGTGTCTCGAGCGTAGACGACCGTCCGCAGGTCGTCGGTGAGATCCCTGACGATCGGAATCGTCGTCGCCTCCCCCACATCGGTTAGCACGTACAACTCTGCCTCGAGAACGCCAGCCTCCTCGAGTCCGGGGCGGGTGAGCGGTGCCCCGATTCGCGTGACAGTGACGCCCTCGATCTCGAGTGCATCGGCAATGCCGTCCGCATCTGGTCCGGCGACGATCGCGTTCATCGTATCTCGTGACTGGTGACCCGCCGATTTGTGTGTGTCGAACCTCGACGCTCGAGATTTGGGGGCTGGTTCGGTTTCCGCTACGGGTATCAACCAAGGTCGCTGTCGTGGCCACCTCGCCGAACATCGCCGGTGTGCTGGGACGCCACACCGAGCGTCGCCGGTGTTTTGACACGGGACGCCGTAGGCACGGTCATGTCTGATCCACCACAGCATCGCCTCGGCGAACTGATGGAACAGTCCGATCCCCCGTTTCGGAACGTCATGAGCTGTGTCTTCGGGATCGAAGACCACGAGACTCGTACGTATCTGACGCTCCTCGAGTACCCAGGGTGTACGATCGAGGAACTCTCGAGCGCACTGGATCGGGATCGGAGTACGGTCAACCGGTCGCTGGCGACGCTGACCGAGGTGGGACTGGCCCGTCGTGATCGTCGGCTGCTCGACGGTGGCGGCTACGTCTACCAGTACACCGCCGTCTCCCTCCCCGAGGCGAAGGCAATGCTCCACGAGGCGCTCGACGCCTGGACAGAGCAGGTCCATCGGGCTATCGAGGCGTTCGACGAGACCGACTGACGACGGTGGCAGCATCCGCAGCAACCAGCCCACTTTTGCCCGTTGATACCCTCCCCGCGAACGATGAGTGATCAGGCCGCCCACCCACTCGCACTCGAGGGAACGCCGTCGCCGACGCCGTCCGTCGCGACCGACGGCACCTGGCTCGAGTGCATCGAGTGTGGGGAGACGTTCGCGCCGTTTTCAGCGATTCGGTACACCTGCGACGACTGTACGGGCTTACTCGAGGTTCGCTACGCCGATCCCCCCGGGTTCGACGCGTTCTCGGGAACGGGTGTCTGGCGCTACCGGGACGCCCTCCCACTCGAGCGTGGCGTCTCCGCCCAGGAGGGGGACACGCCGCTGTACCGAGTCCCGCGTCTCGAGGCCGAGATCGGTGTCGAGGCGCTGCGGATCAAACACGAGGGGATGAACCCGACCGGGAGCTTCAAGGATCGCGGGATGACCGTCGGCGTCGCCGTCGCACGGGAACTCGGTGTCGACCGCCTGGCCTGTGCCTCCACGGGCAACACGAGCGCTGCGCTGGCAGCCTACGGTTCCCGAGGAGGGATGGAGACCCTCGTTCTCTTGCCCGCCGGGAAAGTGGCCGCGGGAAAGATCGCCCAGGCGAGCCTCCACGGGGCGCGCATTCTCGAGGTCGACGGCAACTTCGACACCTGTCTGGACATCGTCCAGGACCTGGCAGCCCGGGGAGCGGTCTACCTGCTCAATTCGCTCAATCCGTTCCGTCTCGAGGGCCAGAAGACGATCGGCTTCGAGATCCTCGAGACGTTCGATCGCGAGTACGGCGCGTGGCCGGACCGGATCGTGCTCCCCGTTGGAAACGCTGGCAACACCTCGGCGCTGTACAAGGCGTTTCGCGAGTTGGTCGAGGCAGGCCACCTCGAGCCCGCTGACGTGCCGAAACTCACCGGCGTCCAGGCCGAGGGAGCTGCGCCGATGGTCGAGGCCGTCGAAAACGGTACGAACGCCGTCCGACGGTGGGACGAAGTCGAGACGCGGGCGACCGCGATCCGCATCGGGAATCCGGTCAACGCCCCGAAGGCACTGCCGGGCATCCGTGAAACGGGTGGGACGGCCGTCGCCGTCTCCGACGAGGCGATCACCGACGCCCAGCGGGATCTCGCAACGGAAGGGATCGGTGTCGAACCCGCTTCAGCGGCGTCAGTGGCAGGATTGCGGGCCCTACGCGAGCGCGGGATTGTCGGCGATGACGAACGCGTCGCCTGTCTCACAACGGGGCACCTGCTCAAGGACCCCGAGGCGGCGGCCGCTGCCGGGAGCGACCCGGAGCCCGTTCCCGGCGACACCGAAGGCGTACTGGCGGCGCTCGAGGAGTGACGATGGGGCGGGGATGGAGACAGTGCTTGCTGGTGAGACGTCACGGCTCCCGACAGACACATTTATCATGGGATTGTCCTGAATGGAACGCATGACGAGACGGTACACCCGGGGGACAGTCGTCGCCGCAACGGTCCTGATGGCCGCGCTCGCCCTCCTCGTGGCGGGTGCCGCGGCCGGCCTCGCGGCGGACGACGGCCTCGAGGCACACTCGACCGACGCACCGCTGTACACCGCGGACGAGGAGCTCGTCCACGAGTGTGCAGCCGAACCGCCAGACGACTTCGCCGACCCACCAGACGGCAACGACACCATCGGCTGGTTCGACGGCTACTGGTACAACGAACCCCTCGAGATCGACGCCGAGGACGGCCTAACCCAGGACGAACTCGACGAGGTTAGCAAGCGGACGGCCGCTCGCTTCGAAGCGATGCGGTGTCTGACCTTCGACTCCCTCCCTCCGGTCGAGATCATGGACCGCGAGGAGTTCGCGGCGGAGACCGAAGCGCAATACGCCGACGTCGACGAGGCGAGCGCACAGTTCGACAACGCCCAGTTCGAAGCGATGCTCACGATCAGCAGCGACGAGGACGCAGTCGAAGTCCGCCAGGCCGACCGCGCAGCTGTCGTGGGTGGCTACTACGACTTCATCAACGACGAAGTCGTCGTGATCTCCGACGATCCCGACCAATTACAGCTCGACGAAGCCATCCTGGCTCACGAACTCGGTCACGCGCTTCAGAATCAGCATTTCGACCTGGCCCAGTACGAGCGACCGACACAGGACCTCGACAACGCCAAACTCGGGGTGATCGAGGGGGACGTCCACCGGATCGAGGATGAGTATCTCGCGTACTGCGAGGAGGAGCTGTGGAACGAGCCGTGTATTCTCGACGACAGCGAGCAAGACGACCCACAGGAACCCCCCAGCTGGGGGCTGTACTTCATGCAGTTCCAGCCCTACACCGACGGCCAGAACTTCGTCGATCACGTCTACGAGGACGGTGGGTGGGACGCCGTCGATGCCCTCTACGAGGACATGCCCAATTCCTCGGTTGACGTGATCTATCCCGAGCGCTATGGTGAGTTCGAGCCCGCCGACCTCGAAGTCGAGGACCGTTCGAGCGAGGACTGGGAGCGGCTCGATCCACCACAGGGACCGGACTACAACGTGATCGGACAGGCAGGCCTCTCCGCGATGTTCATGGGCCAGAGCTACGAGGCGATCTCGGCAGGACAGAACAACAACATCCTCGAGATAAACGAGTTCCTCCCACAGGACCCCGAGAACCCGATCAACTACGACCTCGAGCAGACGAGTGGCTGGGCCGGTGACCGTCTCTACGCCTACGGCGAGACCGACGGCGACGACCACGCCGTCGTCTGGAAACTGGCCTGGGAGGACGAGCAGGACCTCACCGATTTCGTCCGGGGCTACGAGGAACTTGCCGAGGCCCGCGGCGGCGAGCCCGTCGAGGGAACGGCCCACACGTACGCCTTTGGCGACGGGAGTGACTTCGACATGGCCGTGACGCTGTACCCCGACGAGGATCGCCTCTGGATCGTCACCGCGCCGACAACCGACGACCTGACCGCTGTCCACGACGAAATCGAGGTTCTCGATGAGGGGGCAAGCCCGCTGCCCCAGGACGATCCCACCGACGATGCCGACGAGGGTGACGACGCAGACGAAACCGACGAAACCGACGACGCGGCGGCCGACGACACCATCCCCGGCTTCGGCGTCGTCGTCGCCGCGAGTGGGGTCGCGTTCGTCGTCGTCGGACTCGCGCTGACTCGAGTCCGGGACCAGCGATCCTAGCGAGGGGCGCCACTCGATGTCCGTGGGCGTCACCCGATACCGCATCCGACCCCCGAGTTGGACCCACTCGAGTGGGTGTGAACGACACACTCGAGCGGAACGATTTTGCCCGCTGCTCCCTAGCCACGACCAATGGGAAGACGCCTGGCGGCGGCGCTGGTCGTCCTGGTCGTCGTCACCGCTGGCTGTATGGCCCCGCTGGCGACGTCCGGAGACGCGCCGTCGGCCGAGGATCGGGAGCTGGGCACGATCAACGGATACAACGCGACCGACACCATCGACATCGAGGACCCCCGTGCACTCACCGAGGCCGAACTCGAGGCGCTAACTTACCGCACGATGGCGCGGATCGAGGTGTTGCGCGAGCTCCGGTTCACCGAGGACGTCGAGGTCGAGATTGCCACCCGCGAGGACATTCGTGAGCGATACGACAGCGAGGGCGACCCGGCGAGTCCGTTCGCGAACGAACGCTACCGCGGGACGTTTCTGATCGACGGTGACACCGACGTCAATGCGGCGTTCGACCGGCTCTATGGGGACGCCGTGGCGGGCTTCTACACGAACAATCGGATCGTCCTCGTCGTCGACGACCCCGACGTGGTGGCCATCAACCGCGACACATTCGTTCACGAACTCGTCCACGCCCTGCAGGACCAGCAGTTCGGGCTCGAGCGTCACGGAACGACCCACGATGAGCGACAGGCCGAGACCAGTCTGATCGAGGGCGAGGCGAATTACGTTCCCCATCTCTACGCCCAGGAGTGCGAGCGAAACGACCAGTGGACCTGCTATCCGTCCCCGGCTGAACTCGCGGCGATGAACGACGACGACGGTGACGGAGACGGGCTCGGTGGGAGCGTTCCCGAGGAGACCGACGGCAACGAAACCGTCGAGGCCGAGTTTAACGTCGGGCTGTTCCTCTCGATTTTTGCCCCCTATTCCGAGGGACCGACGTTCGTCCAGCATCTCCACGACACGCAGCGCTGGAGTGGCGTCGACACCGCATTCGACGAGCGCCCGATCAGCACGAGTCAGATCATCCACCCCGAAACGTACCCCGACAATCGGCCAGCCGGCGTGACCGTCGAGGACCGATCGAGGGGCGGGTGGACACCGATGACCGACGGCGACGGCGAGCGCGAGACCGACACCATCGGCGAGGCGACGCTCTTTGCAGCCCTGTTCGCCAACGGCGCGATCGACCACGACCTGACGGCGGGTGCGACCGAGATCTCGCCGTACAACTACAGCCATCCCGCGACCGCGGGCTGGGCCGGGGATACCTTCGTCGGCTACGAGGCCCCCGGTGGCGAAGTAGGCCACGTCTGGGCCCTCGAGTGGGAGAGCGACGCGGATGCCGAACGCTTCGCAGTGGCCTACGAACGGCTGCTGGCGAACCAGGGCGGGGAAGCCATCGACGGGGCAAACGACACCTACGTCATCGGGGACGGCGACCCCTTCGCGGGTGCCTACCGGGTCACCGTCGACGGCGATCGAGTGGTGATCGTCGGCGGGCCGACCGTCCAGTCCCTCGAGGCGATCCACCCACACCCCGAGGGACAGACAACAGCGCTCGAGGGGGCACCGACGACCCTCGAGGCGGCGAGTGTGACTGGCTCGGGCGCTGTGGCCGTGGGGCCGGTGCCAATCGGTTCCCCGGCCTAATGGCGAGGATCGACGCATCGGCTCGATAGTGCCGACCGAATCGGGCCGATTCGAAGGATACGACTGACCGATCACCGGGAGGTCGCGGGACCCCAACGGACCAGGACGAGTAGCTTTAACGCCCTCCACCGGCAAGCCCGAGTATGTCGAATCCGTTCGGAATCGTCGCCGACGACGCCATCCTCGAGGGTCGGGCGACCGACGCCTACTTCGAGCGAACCCGAGCGACCCTCGAACACGCCGGGCACGACCCACACGTGGTGGCCGAGGTCACCGCCGATCAGTTCCCGACCGGCGCGTTCGAGGTGTTCGCCGGCGTCCACGACGTGGCGACGCTGTTCGAGGGCCGTGCCGTCGACATCGATGCCCTGCCGGAGGGAACGCTGTTCGATGGCGGTCCAGTGATGCGAATCGAAGGCCCCTACCTCGCGTTCGCCGAACTCGAGACCGCCCTGCTTGGCTTTTGCTCCCAGCCAAGCGGGTTCGCGACGGCCGCCCTCGAGGCCAGGCTGGCGGCCCCGGATTCGACGGTCCTCTCCTTCGGGGCGCGCCACGTCCACCCGTCGATCGCAGCCGTCGTCGAGCGATCCTCGCTACTCGCGGGCCTCGACGGTTTCTCGCACGTCGCCGCCGGCGAGATCCTGGGCCGGGAAGCGAGCGGGACCATGCCCCACGGCCTCCTGCTCATCTTCGGCGAGGGCAACCAGGACGCCGCCTGGCAAGCGTTCGACGAGGCCGTGCCCGCGGACGTCCCGCGGACCGCACTCGTGGACACCTTCTGGGACGAGGGGGCGGAGACCCTGTTCGCCGCCGACACCCTCGGCGACCGCCTCGACGGGGTCCGCATCGACACCACTGGGTCCCGACGTGGGGACTTTCGTCACATCGTCCGGGAGGTCCGGTGGGAACTCGAGGCCCACGGCCACGAGGGCGTCGACATCTTCTGTAGCGGTGGACTCACCCCCGACGCTATCCGGCGACTCCAGGACGTGGCCGACGGGTTCGGCGTCGGGAGTTACATCACGAGTGCCGACAGCGTCGACTTCAGCCTGGATCTGGTCGAAATCGAGGGCGAGCCGATCTCCAAACGTGGGAAGCTCTCGGGGGACAAACGCGTCTATCGCACTCCGGACGGCGGCCACGCGATCCGGCTGGCCGATCAGCCCGCCCCGGCGGGTGATCCGCTGCTCGAGCCACTCCTCAGGGATGGCGAGATCGTCCGGGAACCCGACCTCGAGGCGGCGACCGAGCGGTGTCTGGCCGACGCCGAACGGGTGGGCTTCGGACGGGAGATAGACTCGTAGGCGGCTCAGACACGGCGCAACCGATTGATACCCGCGCCGTTAGCGCCGGGTCAGCGGAACCGATCCAGTCCCGACTGGCGTCGCTTGCGCCCCGCGGGGTCGGCCACCCACGGTGTTTCTCGGTCGCGTTCGGCCTCGAGGTCGACCGCCGGTGAATCGGCCGGTTCGTGGCCCGGGCAGTCGATCCCACACTCCGTGCCGGCGTCGACCACTCGGCCGGCCCATCGACAGCGGGGCAGCGTCGCTCCGTCCCCGCCGGGGGCACAGTTGGCACACGCCGGAAACTCGTAGGTCCGCCACCCCTTGCCGTAGGCGCGTTCGGCGAGTCGTCGACGCGCTCGCCGCTTTGCCTCGACGTCGACGACCGCGACGTCCGTCCGACCGGGGTGGCTCGAACGCGGTTCGATACCGGGCCGCTCGGGCTCGAGTTGGGTCGGCTCGCGTACCACTTCGATTTCCGTAGCCGCTTTGGAAGTCGAATCATTGGTCCGATGGACGCGCCAAACCCCGATTTCCGGGGGCAGCCGGTTGAGATGGGCACGAGTGACGTAGCTCTCGGTGGCGAGGATCGCCACGTCGACCAGCCCCAGACTCGCGTCGAGTCGGAGCTGGGCCTCGAGGTCCCCCGGCCGTCCAAGGTCGGGCTTGTTCTCGATGGCGACGATGCGGTCGACCCAGTCCGGATACCGGGCCACCTGGCGGACGTACTCCCGGCCGTTTCGACGTTCGACCTCGAAAAACCCGATCTCGAGGGCCCGGTCGACGGCCCGTCTGGCACGATCCGGATGGCAGTCGAAACAGTCCTTCCAGTACCTGGCCTGACCCGTCCCGACGTCGGCCTCGAGGGCCGCCGCCGGGATTGCATGCGGAGTGATCGCCGTCCGCGCTCGAAAGCCGGGCCCTGGCTCGATGCAGACGACGTCGAGGATGCGCCCGCCCGGATTGGCGACGCTCCCCCCGAGCTGTCGGGCGATCACGTCGTCACGACGGCTCTCGAGCGTCCGGCACAGCTCGAGTTCGAACGCGAACTCGCTCACGACCAACCTCTGGGGACGCCGACGGCTTAAACGTGTAGCTCGACGAGATCCACGCCTCGAATGTTCAGAGCAGCGTCGACGCATCGAGAAACGCAGGTGCGAGTCGCCACTGTTGTCGCCAAACGGCCGGTTTGTGGACGGAGGCGCCGAGCGACCGACGTGACCGCCACGTAGATCGGGCTCGCTGTGCTGGCCACGTGGCCCTCGTGCAGGTCGTACTCGCTATACTTGTCGCGTGCCC
>LFFM01002131.1_pt1 | contig 13232 bp, 14 predicted proteins | sample 643131 | NCBI WGS metagenome assembly LFFM01 (sample SAMN03777445, study PRJNA286221) | soda lake metagenome | biome: soda lake; feature: Kulunda steppe; material: water; isolation source: sample Tc-Br brine of Tanatar trona crystallizer | place: Russia: Kulunda steppe | collected 2011-07
CACAGTCGTTCAGTCGGCGCGAGCAAGCGAGAGTTCCGTACCACGTTACTCGGCGGGCTGGCCGATCGTCTGTGAACCCTGGAGATCGAGGCCGCCCTCGAGGGTTCGAACGGGGTAGGGGATGTCGATTCCCGCCTCGTCGAATCGCTCTTTGACGGCGGTGACGTACTCCCCGCGGATACGCACGAAGTCGGCCCGGGAGGGATCGGCGATCCAGAAGCGAGACTGGAGACCGACGTCCGAATCGCCGAGTTCGGTCAGGCGCACGGTGGGTGCGGGATCGTCCATGATCTCGGGGTGGGACTCGGCTTCCTCGACGATTATCTCACTCGCCCGCTCGACGTCGTCGTCGTAGCCGATGCCGAAGTCGAACTTCAGGCGCAGGCGGTCGGCGTCGACGGGGTTCTTGACGACGCCGTCGACGAGTTCGGAATTCGGTACCGTGAGCAGCTCGTTGTCGAAGGTGCGAACGCGGGTGACCCAGAGGCTGATGTCCTCGACGACACCGGAATACTCGTCCCACTCGATCCAGTCGCCGATGCGAAACGGCTTGTCCGCGTAGATGAACACGCCCGAGACGAAGTTCGCGATGATGTTCTGGGTGGCCAGGCCGACCGCGAGCGCTCCGGCCGCGGCGATGCCGGCCATCGACACCAGGAAGTTCCCGAAGCCGGCGAAACCGAAGGCGACGGCCACGGCGACGAAGACGACGCCGATCCTGGCGGCGAGCAAAAGCGGTGTCCGGGCGTGGTCGTCGAACTCGCGTCGGTCCAGGGCCCGACTGACGAGCGCCACGAAGACCACTCGGCCGAGTACGTAGAGGGCCAGGAAGGCCACGACGAACTCGACCGTGCTCTCGAGTGTGCCCGCGATGGCGGCGTCTATCCCCTCGAGACTCTCGAGTCGTGTCCCGATCGGGCCGAGATCGGCCGGGACTACGGCCGCCGACCCGCTCATCGGTGCAAGACGGCCGTGTGTCCGCGGACGTCGAACAGGTCGGCGCTGACCCGTTCGGCGAGTTCCGCTGCCTTCTGTTCTGTCGTCCCGCCTGCCCTGCCCGCCCGGAGGAACTTGACTTTCACCAGGTTACTCGCGGCCAGCTGGTCGTTGAGTTCGTCGACGACCGCGTCGATACCGTTCTTGCCGACCCAGACGGAGACGTCGAGGTCGTGGGCGCGTCGCTTGAGTTCCTGTTCGTGGTCGCTCATACCCCCAGGTAGCGGTCCGACCCGTTTCAATCTTCGCGAAACAGAACGCCCGCGTCCTGTGGGTTCATACCGGTCGGAGTCGTACGTTCGCCAATGGACAGGATCGAGTACGTCTACACCTTCGGGATGACCGACAAAGAAGTCAGCGGCTACCTCGAGGAAGGCGAGGTGGGCGTCCTCTCACTCGCGACCGACGGCCGGGCGTACGCGATCCCCGTCGGCTACGTTTTCGACGGGTCGTCGCTTTTCATCCGCTTGAGTGAGGAACACTCGAACGAGAAAATGGCGTTTCTCGACGGAACGACCGAGGCCTGCTTTTTACTGTACGACGTCGAGGGATCTGCCTCCTGGAGTATCGTCGTGACCGGCGGGCTGTCGGAACTCGAGGCCGACGAACGGGCGGCGTTCGACCCGGCGAGAATAAACGAGGAGTTTCAGCGGTTGCGGGTCTTCGACGAGGACATCGAAGCCGTCGACGTGAGTATCTACGAACTCGAGATCGGGACGCTCACCGGCCGACGAACGGAACAGTAGCCACCACGGCGGACGCGGCCTCGAGTGCTCGTGCACGTTCGACGTTCTTCCTGGGGTTTTTTACTATTGTGTCTGTTGTTATGAACATGGGCACAAACCCCACAGCTGATACATCACTGTTCGTTCGTCCGTCGAACCCGATCGGCTACGTCGCCGTCGTCATGGCGCTTGTCACCGGCGTCTTACATCTCCTGGCCGCGACGAACGCCATCCAGTTCAGCGAGGTACTTGCAATCCTCTTTGTTCTCAACGGGCTCGGATTCCTCGGCGGGATAGGGATATACCTGACACGCTACTGGCGACGGCCGCTCTTTCTCGTCGCGGCGGCGTACTCGATCGTTACCATCCTCGCACTCTTCCCGTTTCAGGGATGGGGCATCGAGGCCTTCTACATGGAGGGGAACCTCAACCCGCTCGCGGTCATCACGAAAGTCGCCGAGGCCGTCCTCGCGGTCTGTGCGCTCTATCTCTACGCTGACGCGGATTGACATCCTTCCGCGCGTGAAGACCTCTCTCTCACCCATAACTCAGTGCTACCGTGAAAATCAACCAAATTCGGCCTGAAATGAATAGATTGGCCAGGAGGGGATCATTATTCGCGCTGACTCACGACTATCAGGGGCTGGACAGTCTGTGATCTGAACAGGAACTAGATTCACGGAGAGTCTCGCTGATTGAGCGACTGGAGTGATCGTGGTTAAGGTTGACTACTCGTTTCAGAAACGTTGGCTCGAGACGGCGTTTGACAGCACCACAAAATCGTGAGGCCAACGAAACGAAGTGTCTATCACCCAAAGGTTAAGATCAAGTTTAAGATACGTCAAGGATCTCCTATAGGTGCATGCGGGAGTCAACCAAGGCGAGCGAAATACAGGAGTTTCTCAGTCACATTCCGGATGGGAGTCGGATAACGGACGACTCGTTCCGAAGCCGACATCGGGGTGTCCTGGCTGTGACAGCGATTCAGATCCCATTTTTGTACCTACTCAGTCGGATGACCGGAGTGGAATCCGTAACGGGGGCGGAACTTCCGGAGATTCCGCTCTTTCATTCGATAGCGGGAGTAGCGATCATTGCTATACTGGTTGTACTCGCGCTACTCCCATTTCCACGCCGTATACGAACCGGAATTGCATCGTTTGGTTTCATGACTACAGCTGCTGTACTGGCGTACTTTTCGGGCGGCTTCATTGAAGCACATTTCGTTTATTTCATCGGTATTGGTGTTGTGGCATTGTATGAGGACTGGGTGCCGTTTGCGGTCGGGATCGGCTATGTCGCGTTTCAGCACAGTATTTTCGGCTCACTGGGTCACATCCCCGTGTACAACCATTCACCCGCCCTGGAGAACCCTGTTACTTGGGGAATAATTCACGCTTTTTTCGTCTCATGTCTTGCGATTGCGATTTTGTTTCATTGGCGATCGCTTAGCATCGCCCGAGACAACGTCGATCAGCGGATGGTCGAAGTCGAACGGACAAAAGAAAAAGTAGAGACACAAAAACGGAACGCCGAACAACAGCGAGCGGAAGCCGAAACACAACGGAAACGAGCCGAAGAGCAACGTGAACAAGCTAAAGAGCAGCGTGAACGAGCAAAAACACAACAGCAGCGAATGGCACAACTCAACGAAACGCTGTCAGACTCCTATGGGTCGACGATCCGAGCGTGCGAAGACGGGGATCTCACTCGTCGGCTCGATGAAGGCGTCGACAGCGAAGCCATGGCTGAGATTGCAAAGTCGTTCAACGAAATGCTGGATGAATGGGAGGTGACAGTTATCGATATCCAGACGCTTGCAGCGGATGTCGACCGCGTGAGTGGCGACGTCACCGGCCAGGTCGGCGAAATCGAGACGGCAAGCGGGGATGTCAGTCGATCCGCCGAGGAGATTGCGACGGTGACGGCAAACCAGAGCGGCCGCTTTCAAGAAGTCTTCGGCGAGATGAACGACCTCTCTGCGACCGTCGAAGAAATCGCCTCGACGGCTGGCGGCGTCGCCAGTATCTCGAGTGATGCCGCCAAGAAGGCGGATGTCGCCGGCGAGGCGACGATCGAGATCAGCGACGAGATGGACCGGTTGGAGCGTCGAGCCGAGGAGATCACCGACCGTGTCGAGCAACTGGATGCGGAGATGGGGGAGATCAGCGAGATTGTCGATCTGATCGACGATATCGCCGCCCAGACGAATTTACTCGCGCTGAACGCCTCAATAGAGGCTGCGAGTGCGGGCGACAGCGGCGACGGCTTTGCGGTTGTCGCAAGCGAAGTCAAATCGCTCGCCGAGGAAACGAGCGAGGCGACCCAAGAGGTCGACGACCTCATTTATCGAGTCCAGGAATCCGTCGACAAAACCGTCGACGAGATCGGCCGGATGCGCGAGCAGGTCGACCGCGGGACGGCCGCCGTCGACGACGGGATCGACGCGATCGAGGCGATTACCGAACAGGTCGGCACTGTAAACGATAGCATCCAGTCGATCGACGACGCAACCGACGAACAGGCACGCGCAAGTGAGCGCGTCGTCACAATGGTCGACGAGGCGACCAAACAAAGCGAGCAAACACGAGACGAAACCGAAAACCTCGCCGCCGCAGCCCAAGAGCAGACTGCAACGGTCTCCGAGGTCGCTCGTGGAGCCGCCTCCCTAACGGAGATGGCAGACGACCTCCGGAAGCGACTCGAGACCTTCGACGTTGGCGGCGAACGATCGGAGGACGTGCTGAAACACGACAAACGCGACCATTTCAAGAGGGGGTAACCGGAAGTAAGCCAACACAGGTCGAATGTGATTGGGACGTACTGATATCTGCCGCCCTGTACAACCGACAGGCGGTCGATATCTCGTGCGGTGCAGTTGCTGTTGTAGACAGCAGCCGCTCACGGAGGGCCTCGGTCAGCCACTGAGGGCCGCCAAGGCCGTGGCATTGCGCCTGTTCCCCTGTAACGGAGCACTGACATCGACTCGTTTTTACTCGAGACGGGCCAACCCGTCCCCGTGCGACGCTTTTCCGAAGACTACCTGCGCCGGACCCGCGAGGGGATGTGGGCCGACTCGAGGCTGGCTCTCTCCGCGCTCGCCCTCGAGAGCCGCGAACGGGTCCTCGACGTCGGCTGTGGCACCGGCGAGTTGAGCCGGGTCCTCGAGGCGGAGTGTCCGGGCGAGGTGGTCGGCTGTGACGCCGACTCGCGTCTGCTTTCGATCGCCCGCGAAACCGTCCCCGTCGTGGCCGGCGACGCCACCCGGCTCCCGTTCGCCGACGACAGTTTCGACCTGGTGGTCTGTCAGGCGCTCCTGATCAACCTCCCCGAACCGGCGGCGGCCCTCCGGGAGTTCGCCCGCGTCTCCTCGGCGCTCGTGGCCGCGATCGAACCCGACAACGGCGCGGTCCGGATCGACTCCTCGGTCCCGTCGGAGTCCGTCCTCGAGTCCCGTGCCAGGCGGGCGTACCTCGAGGGCGTCGACACCGACGTCACCCTGGGGGCGGACGCGCGCGCGGTTTTCGAGGCCGCCGACCTCGAACCCGTCGAGACCCGCCGGTACGACCACGACCGGACGATCGAGCCACCCTATGGCGAACACGCCCTGGCGGCTGCCAGGCGCAAGGCGACGGGTGCGGGGCTCGCAGACGACCGGGAGACGATGCTCGCCGGCGACCTCTCCCCGGAGGAGTACGACGACCTCCGGAGTGACTGGCGTGAGATGGGCCGGGACGTGATCGACCAGATGCAGGCGGGTGAGTACGAACGGACCGAAGTCGTGCCGTTTTACGTGACTGCCGGGCAGGTCTGACACCCCGGCGTGGTACGGCAACCCGAGTGAGTCACAGTAACATACCACACGTCCACTATAATCCCTCCGTAGAAGACATACGTGTTCGATACTCTCACATGGATGGGTGTTACGGAACCTTTATTGCCCCCTACGTTTACGATCGAAGTGGAATGGTTACCCGAAATCCGGAGGGCACACGTTTCTCCGGTGTTCCCCCACGTTCGTTCACTATGAGCGGACGTTCCGCAGGTCCGAACAGGGTAGCCGATGCCCGTCTCCGGACTGTGACACCGAACTCGCGGTCCGGCGGACGTCCCTCGAGGACGTCGACTCCCCCGCTGAAACCGAAATCAGGACTGCCTCACGTCACAATGACACGCAACTCACTCACGACGGCACTGACCCTGTATCGTAGCAGAGCACTCTCCCTCGAACAGGCCGCCGCGTACGGCGGCGTCTCCCGGCGGAAGCTGGCCAGGGAACTCCGGGCCAGGTCGATCCCGGTTCGTGAACACGACGACGTCCGCCGTCGCCAGCACGCCTCGGACTGATACTCCCCGTTCGCGACCAGGCGTCCGGACCACCGACAGCCACTTGAGTGGTGGCCGGGTACCGGCTACAGGCAGCTATGTGTGACCACTCACCGAAGTGTTCGAACGAGGTGGCCTGTCGGCTCGTCTTGCGAAACGACGAGACCGGTCTCGAACGCCTCGAGTACTACTGTAACGCACATCTCGTTTCACGCGTCTGGGAACTCGAGGCCGAGACCGCCCTCGAACCCGTCGGCGCGAGCCGGCTCTGACGCCGACGGGGATACCCATGGGTGACCGCTCGACCGACAACGTCCGTCTCCACCGTTCGGAGACGAGTCGTCCCACACGACGGCTGTAGGGCCTAGACCACGTCCCCGCGGACCGTCACGCCCTCTTTCGTTTCCTGCCAGGCCGCGAGTTCGTCGGCGGCCGTCGCCGCCTCCGCCGGGTCCATTCCGAGCATCCCGAGGGCCATCTCGAGGGTCGGGAGGGCGAACTCGCCCGCCCGGAGTTTCCGGAACGCCTCCGCGCTTCGCTGTCCGTCGACCCACAGACAGACCCCGCGAGGGTCGAGCAGTTGCGTGTAGTCCCCCCGTGCCTGTGCCCCCCGCAGGCGCTGGGTGACGTTGTCCTCGAAGGAGGCGTTACAGACCTCGAGGTGGACGGGTTCGTCCGCCTCGAGGAGGTGGGCGGCCAGGCACTTCTCGGGGGCGGCGTACCCGCCGGCGTTCGCACGGAGGTATTCGGGGTACTCGACGGCCCAGTCGGCACGGACGGTGGAGCCGACCCCCTCGATTCCGTGGGAGTCTTCGCTGTCCTCGCCGCCGGCGTCGTCGGGGTCGTCGCCCAACAGGACATCCTTGGTGAGATAGACGTCGACCCGGGAGACGGGGTCGACGCCCAGGGCGAGGGCGCCGTAGACCCACACCTCGCGGACGGGGACGGGCATCCGTTCGTCCTCGACGGTGTCGACGATTTCGGCGACCCGTTCGACCGCCCGTTCGCGCTCGAGTCCGTTCATCGGCGGTGGTTGGGTCCTCGCGGCCAAAACGGTTTCTCGTCGTCGGGTGTCTCCGGGAACCCTTTTTGTTCTCGCCCGTCGAACGTTTCAGTATGAGACACAGAACCTTCGGCGACGACGGTGACGACCTCGTGTTCGTCATGGGCTGGGGGAACCGGTGGACCCACGAGAACGTCGGCTGGCTGATCGGGAAACTGACCGACGCCGGCTACCGGGTCCACGCCTTCGAACTGCCGACGAACATCGACGATTTCAAAGCCGACTGGCTCGAGCCCATCGCCGAGTACGTCCTCGATCTCGAGGGCTACCAGCTTCTCGGCCACAGCGCCGGTGCGTTGATCGGCCAGGCTCTAGACGGCGCGGAAAACCACGTCTACCTGAGTCCGTGGTGGGGCTATGACACCCCCTATCCGGAGCCGGTCCTCGAGGCCGTCTCGGCGATCCCGACCGCATTCCAGTTCCTGCCGGGACCGACCGTAGACGAGGCGGCCCTCGGATCGCTCGCGACCGACCACCAGCTGTCGACGATGCCACGGTGGGTCTCCCCGGCGTTCGTCCGCGAGACGAGAGCCGCCCAGCGGAACCTGCTGACGATAGATCACGACGCCGTCGTCTTCTGTTCGCTGTGTGACCCACTGATCGATTTGGCGGCGATCGGTCGACGCGTCCCGACGGAACACGTCGTCCTCTACGACGGCGGCCACGAAATCTTCTCGGCGAGAGGCCGGGCGGAGTACGTCGACCTCCTCCTCGAGGCCCTCGAGTCGGGTGCCGAGCCGATCGAACGGCGCCAGCCGACCGCCCCGGCCGCCGACGCCGGGTGACAGTTGTCCCCCGAACGCCACCCCTCGATCATGACAGACCTCGACTCCCTCGCAGCCGAGATCGCCGGCGCCGACACCGTCGTCGCGTTGACCGGCGCGGGCATCTCAGCGCCCTCGGGCGTCCCGACCTTCCGTGGTGAAGACGGCGTCTGGGGACACTTCGACGAAGGACAGTTCACCTACGGCCGGTTCCAGCGTGACCCCGCCGGCTTCTGGCGCGATCGCCTCGAGCTTTACGAAGCGATGTTCGGCGACGGGATCGAACCGAACCCCGGCCACGAGGCACTGGCCGACCTGTCCGCCGACGGTCACCTCGAGGCCGTCCTCACCCAGAACACCGACGGACTCCACGCCGAGGCCGCCGGGAGGCTCCCCGAGGGGGACCGGCCGGAACTTCTCGAGTTACACGGCAACGCCCACCGGGTCAGGTGTGAAGACTGTGGCCGCCGGAAGGCGAACGACCCGATCGTAGCGCGCGTCCGGGACGGCGACGTGCCGCCACGGTGTTCCTGTGGGGGTGTGTTCAAACCCGACGTCGTCCTCTTCGGCGAACGACTCCCGGGTGGAGCCCTCCAGCGTGCACGCGCCCTCGCCCGCGAAAGTGACGTCTTCCTCGCGATCGGCTCGTCGCTCGTCGTCCAGCCCGCCGCCGCCCTTCCACGACAGGCGGCCGGCACTGACGCGACACTCGCGATCGTCAACCTCGAGACGACGCCCTACGACACGGACGCGAGCGTCCTCCTCCGGGCCGACGTGACCGACGTCCTCCCCCGGCTCCGGGACGCAGTCGCCGACCGGGCCTGACCGCTCACCGCAGGCGATCGAAGACCGCGGAGAGAATCGACCCGTCCGAACGGCCTTTCGCGATCACGACGGGCGGATCGGCCCACCGGCTGACCGTCGCGGCGACCGAACCGACGACCCGACGCCGAACCGTTCGCTCGCGGGTCGCCCCGAGGACGACCAGATCGTGCTCGCCGGCTTCGACGACGACCGAACTTGCGACGTCGTCGCTCTCCTCGACGACCGCCTCGACGGGAACCTCCGTGAGTTGCCTCGCGGCCGCCTCGACGTACTCGTGGGCGCTCGCCCGGTCGCGTTCGTCCGCCCCCGTGGGGGCGTAGGAGACGACCGTCACCGTCGCGTCCTCGGCGGCCGCGACGGCCTCCGCGAGGTCGGTCGCCGGCTCTACGTGTGGGCCGCCGACGGTCGGAAACAGGACCGACTCGAGGCCGTCGGCGGTCGTCCCGACGCGCTCGACGAAGACGTCACAGGGGGCACGCCTGATCACCGGATCGACCGTGGTCCCGAGGACGACGTCCGAAGCCCGGGGCCTGTCGTGCCACCCCAACAAGAGTGCGTCGGCGTCGGCCGCTTCGACCGCCGTGAGGATCTCGCCGGCGACGTCGGTCCCGATCAGGAGCCGGCCGTCGACCGGTACCGACGCCTCGGACGCGGCCGCAGTCGCCCGGTCTATCGCCTCCCGGTGGCCCGTGGCGAACTCGGATTTGATCCGCTGGTCCGAAAAGAGCCGAAACGGCGAGGTCGGCGTCTTGTGGATCACGCTCACGACCTCGATCTCCCCGTCCTTTCCCGCCGCGAGGTCGACTGCTGTCCGCATCAACTGCTCGACGTTTCCACGGTCCGCGACCGCGACGACGAGCGTGTACGTCCCCGTCGAACCCGCCTCGAGAACGGATCGCTGAGAAACCGCCATTTGCTACCACTATGCACTGTAGCACCCTAAGAATACCTCACGAACTCGAGACCGTCTGCTACGGTCAGACAAACGTACGTATACAGCCGGTCGAGTAACTGAGACGACAGAGGGGCGAGAGGAACCGGATGCTATCCGGTGACGAGCGGCCCGGACACATCGGTCGGAGATACGAGCACTGGCGGGCGAAAATCCGCGGGGATTTTCCTTCGGCAGTATCAGGCGTCGTTCGCCCCGTCGACGGTTTCCCGGACGGCCTCGACGCCCCCGTCGTGTGCGAGGTCGCCGACGACGACGACGTCGGCGTGCTGGCCCATCGTGTACGCCGAGTCGTAATCACGGACCCCGCCGCCGTAGAACAGCGTCGACTCCTCGAGGCCGTCGCTCGCGGCAGAGACGAGACGCTCCTCGCCGAAGGTGCCGGAGTACTCGACGTAGACGATCTCCTGGCCGAACATCCGTTCGGCGACTTTCGCGTAGGCCTCGACGTCACCGGCAGTGAGATCACAGTTCGCCTCCGTCAGTTGTGCCACGTCGGCCTCGGGGTTCAACACGATGTAGGCCTCGAGGGTGGTCCGATCCCAGTCCAACCCGTCGTCGATCCGGACCCACTCCTTGTGGGCTTCGGTGATCCAGAAAGGCGAGCCGGCGTTGAAGACCGTCGGGACGAGATACCCCTCCAAGGCGTCGCTGTCGACGACGACGCCCGGGTTCGCCGGCTCCTGGTAGAGGGGGACGTCGTGTTGGGCACAGGCCTCGATGACCGCGGTCATGTTCTCTTCGGTCATCCCCGTCGTGCCGCCGACTTCGATCGCGTCGGTGCCTGTCGCACAGAGGTCACCGTAGGTGATCCCGTCGGGCAACTCCTTGTCGGGATCGAGTTTCAGAACGTGGTTCCAGTCGTCCCAGGGCGCAGTCATACCCCTCCGTTTCCCGGTAGCGATCAAAAACCCTGCGAAACCGACGGATACCGGTCAACGCGGCGAAACCACGATCCCGAGGCCGTCAGATACCCTGACCCATCAGGTGACTTCGTAACACGTCCGCCTCCTTGTTCCCGGTCCCGGTACTGACGACGACGACCGTCGCGTCGCCGTCGAACTCGCCGCCCTCGGCGAGTTGCCACGCACCACTGGCCGCGGCCGCCGAGGAGGGGTCCATCTCCAGTCCCTCGTTTTTCGCGACGGCGATCGCCGCGTCTAAGATCTCGCCGTCTTTCGTCGCCACCGCACCCCCGTCGCTTTCCCGGAGGGCCTCGAGGATCAGCGGGCTCGCGTTCGGGTCGGGGATCTCGATACCGCCACAGATCGTGTCGGGGTACTCGATCGGTTCGGTGACCTCCCTCTCCTCTCCGAGGGCCTCGACGATCGGCGCACAGCCTTCCGCCTGGGCGGCGTAGATCCCCGGCAGCTCGTCGATCACTCCGAGGTCCCGGAACTGGCTCGCGCCCTTGTGCAACGCGACCGGCCCCAGTCCGCTCCCGGTCGGGTAGACGATCGCCTCCGGAACCTCCCACTCCAGTTTCTCGACGATCTCGAACAGCAGCGTCTTTTCGCCCTCGTGGCGATACGGCGTCGCGAAGGCCTCGAGTGAGTACCAGTCGTGTTCGGCCATCGCCTCCCGAAAGCCGGCTTCGGCGTCGGGGAACCGGCCGCCGGTGACGGTCATGTCGCCGCCGTGGACGTTGACCATCGACTTGTGGGTGTGACTCGAGCGCGCCGGCAGGTAGGCGTGGGCCTCGAGGTCGGCCCGGCCGGCGTAGGCCGCGGCGGCCTGCCCGTCGTTGCCCGTCGAGGGGAGGGCGACGTCGCTCGCGCCGTGGCCGTTCGCCGCGGTGACGGCCAGACTCAGCCCGCGATCGAGGACCGTCCCCGTCGGGTTTCGGCCCTCGTCTTTGATCAGGACGCGTCCGACGCCGAGTTCCTCGGCGAGGGTCGGACACTCGACCAGCGGCGTTCCCCCCTCCTCGGCCGTCACCGCCGACTCCCGGCAAAAGGGGAGCAGTTCCTCGTAGCGCCACATCGAGTCGACGGGACGTGACTCGACGGTCCCCCAGTCGACGTCGATCGCGTCCAGGTCGTACGCCGGATCGAGGATCCCCCCACACTCCTCACAGCGGTGAGTCGTTTCGGCCGCGTCGAAAGTCGCCCCACAGTCGGTACACTCGAGCCCCGAAAACGCCTCGGTCGTCTCCATAGTCGGGCTTTCGGCCCGAAAGACAAATCGCTGTCCATCCGACGGACTCGAGGCCAGCCGGTCGACGCCGTATGGGTCCATGATTTTATATGTCGAGATACAAGCGCCGCCCATGAGTAAGACGCCACACGTGTCGGTCGTCGGCGGTGGTCTCGCCGGACTGGTCGCCGCCCGCCACCTCGCCGCCGGCGGGGCGTCGGTGACCGTCCTCGAGCGCAACGACGAGGTCGGCGGGCGCGTGCGGACCCGTACGGAAGACGGCTACCGGTTCGACCGGGGTTTTCAGGTCCTCTTTCCGACCTACCCCGCCGTGGCCCGGGAACTCGACCTCGAGGCGCTCGACCTCCGTCGGTTCGCCCCGGGTGCCGTCCTGGCCCGTCCGGGCCACCGCTCTACCCTGTCGGACCCGTTTCGGGAGCCGACGGCACTGCCCGCGACGCTGCTTAACCCCGATATCACGATCGGCGACAAACTCCGCGTGGCGAAACTCAGGCGGGATCTCACGGGGACCGACCCCGCGGAGATCTTCGCCGGCGACGACAAGTCGATCGCGTCGTACCTGCGCGAGTATGGGTTCTCCCCGAAGTTCGTAGAGAACTTCGCCGCACCCTTCTACGGCGGGATCACCCTCGATCGCTCTCTCGAGACCTCCGCGGCGGTCTTCGAGTACACCTTCCGGACGCTTTCGGTCGGGGCGACGGCCGTCCCGGCAGGCGGGATGGGGGAGATTCCAGCACAACTCGGGAAATACGCCCGACGGAACGGTGTGACCCTCGAGACGGGCGTCGACGTCGAGTCCGTCACGGCCGACGGCGACGGCGCGACCGTCGTCGCCGACGGCGACTCTCACGGGTCGGACGCCGTCGTCGTCGCGACCGATCCCCGGAGTGCCCGCGAGCTGACCGGCCTCGAGTCGATCCCGACCGAGGGCCGGGCCTGTGTGACCCAGTACTACGCCTTGCCGGAGGAAACGGACCTCGAGACGGGCAAACGCCTACTCCTGAACACGGGCGAGGAGGGGCCAAACCAGGTCGTCCCCCACAGCGAGGTCGCCCCCGAGTACGCACCCGAGGACGCGACGCTCGTGAGCGCGACCTACCTCGGCGAGCGCGAGGAGAGCGCCGAGGAACTCGCCGAGACGAGCCGGCGGACCCTCGAGTCGTGGTTCCCCGAACGCCGGTTCGATCGCTTCGAGGTCCGTTCGACCGAGCGTGTCGACTTCGCCCAGTTCGCCCAGCCCCCGGGCATCCACGACGAGTTACCCGACGTTCGCGACCCCGAGGGGCCGGTTTACCTCGCCGGTGACTATACGCAGTGGTCCTCGATCCAGGGGGCGATGGGGAGTGGCTACGAGGCGGCACGCGCGGTCCTCGAGGATTCGGTCTGACAGCCGGCGGCCCGTCCGACAGCGACCGGGTTTATAC
>LFFM01002132.1_pt1 | contig 13231 bp, 17 predicted proteins | sample 643131 | NCBI WGS metagenome assembly LFFM01 (sample SAMN03777445, study PRJNA286221) | soda lake metagenome | biome: soda lake; feature: Kulunda steppe; material: water; isolation source: sample Tc-Br brine of Tanatar trona crystallizer | place: Russia: Kulunda steppe | collected 2011-07
GCCCTGTATCTTGCACGCGGGTCTTGACAAGAGTCGGATAGACAGACCGTGCGAAGTTTTCTATGACACGCTCATCCGATCTACTTACGAACCCGGTCGAAACGTTCGTAACTACTCAGTCGTGACCCAGTTATATACTCTCTCGCGACCCGCTCAGTACTCCTCGTACGCGAGGTTCATCAACCACTGGGAGAAGGCATCGGACTGGGCGTCGATCTCCTCCTCGCCGATAAACGGGGACAGCATGTCGCCGGCCATCAGCAGGCTGAAATCCAGGTCTCTCGGGGCTGGCTCCAGATAGTACGTGTTGTGGCCGTCGTAGACGGCGTCCTCGCGCTGGATGAGTCCGGACTCCTCTAACGCCTCCGCGATACGGCTCCCCTTCCGCGAGGAGATGTCGAGCTCCTTCCAGAAGTCGCTCTGGTGGATCCCGCCGGTCTCACGGATGAGTTCGAGGCCGGCGCGCTGGTCCGCCGACAGCTCGGACTCGAGTTCGGACACGCTCATAGAACTACAACCGCCCGCGAATCGCTTAAAACTGGCTTTCCATCCGGGCGGCACAGCCGACGCCACGCGGCCCGCGTCGCGGTCGCGGTCACGACGACTCACCGAACCCGGCGGGGAGGGGTACCGACTCGGATGTGGTCTCACAGGGCGGACCGTCGGCGAACGCGAACGCCGGCTCCGTCCCGGTCCGGATCCGCGTGAACGACCGCGTGCCGAACCCCTCGCCGTGGAGACACGCCCCGTACTCGTGGTCGGCGAGCACTCGGCTCGCACGGTCGATCCATCCGCTCGCGTCTTCGCCAGGATCGGGAACGAGCGCGCTCGCGACCCGCCGTGCGCTGGCCATCCGGTCCGTCCCCGCCGTCTCGCGTCGGTCGGGGACCGCGAACCGCTCCGTGCCGTTCACCACGCCGCCAACGTTGCCGACGATGTGGACGCCCGGGTCAAGTTGGGTGACCGAGAGGTGGCCGTCGTACGAGAGCAGGAACGCCGCGACGCTGTCGGCAACCACGAGGTTGAACCCGTCGTACGTGCAGTCGTCGAGCTCGCGCTCTACCGCCCGAACAGCGGACTCGGCCGTGGGATTCCGGAGGCAGTCGGCGACGAGGAGGCCTCGTGACCGGTCGCTCTCGCGGTCCGCGTCGAGCCAGCGGTTCGTCACGGCGGCGACGAGCCCGGATTCCCCGAGCCCGATCCACGTTCCCCCGGCTACCCGGTCGCGGGGGGCGACGTACGATGACCCGTCTGCCGTCCGCAGGGAGGGGCCCTCCGACTCGCGGTCGAGCGATTCGTCACGGTTGGCTGCGAGCGCGACGGGCGTCCCTTCGAAGACGCGCCACGCGAGCGTGAGCGTACACACGTCTCGGGATCCGTTCGCCTCGATAAAAACCCCTCGCGGGTTGTCCTCTATTCTTTACTCGGAGTAAAAGAAATCTTTTGTCGTCTCGCCTCGTCGGTGCGTGTATGCAGGCGATCGCTGTGTACGACGACGGAGAGGAGCCGGTCGTTATCGACAAGCCGCGACCGGAGCCCGAGGCGGGCGAGGCGCTGGTCCGAACGCTCCGCGTCGGCGTCGACGGCACCGATCACGAGGTGATCGCCGGCGGCCACGGCGGGACGCCCGCGGGCGTGGACCACATCGTCCTCGGTCACGAGGCGGTCGGCGTGGTCGAGGACCCGAACGACACGCCGTTCGACCGCGGCGACGTCGTCGTCCCGACCGTCCGCCGCCCGCCAAACGGTGCGAACGAGTACTTCGCGCGAGGCGAGCCCGACATGGCTCCCGACGGCCAGTACCACGAGCGTGGGATCGTCGGCGCACACGGGTTCATGGCCGAGTATTTCACGAGCCCGGCCGAGTTCCTCGTCGAAGTTCCGCCGTCGATCGCCGAGTGGGGGTTCCTCGTCGAGCCCGCCTCGATCACGGAGAAAGCGCTCGAACATGCGGCTGCGAGCCGCTCGGCGTTCCACTGGGACCCCGAGAGCGCGCTCGTCCTAGGGAACGGTTCGCTGGGGCTGCTCACCGTCGCGATGCTCGACCCCGACTTCGACCGCGTCTACTGTCTCGGTCGGCGCGAACGCCCCGACCCGACGATCGACGTGATCGAGTCGCTGGGGGCGGCGTACGTCAACTCGAACGACACGTCGGTGTCGGCGGTCCCCGACGCGCACGAGTCGATGGATCTCGTCTTCGAGGCCACCGGGTACGCGCCCCACGCGTTCGAGACGATCGAGGCGCTCGCGCCGAACGGGGTCGGCGCGCTCCTCGGGGTCCCGGGCGACTGGGAGTTCGAGGTCGACGGCGGCCGGCTCCACCGCGAGCTCGTCCTCCACAACAAGGCGTTGGTCGGGAGCGTCAACTCCGGATACGAACACTTCGAGGCGGCGGTCGAGTCGTTAGCGGCGCTCTCGGAATCGTTCCTGACCGATCTGGTCACCGGTGTCCACCCGCTCGACGAGTTCGAGGCCGCGTTCGTGAATGACGACACGACTATTAAAACGGCGGTCGAATTCGCTGCGTATGAAGAACGTTGACGACCTGATAGACAGTGCTGCCGAGCTCGCCGAACACGGTCTCTCGAAGGGTGAGATCGCGGACGAGCTGAACGTCTCGCGGGAGACGGCGAGCTGGCTCGTTGAGCGGAGCGGGGGAAACGACGCGGATCCCACGTCGGTGGACGCGGAGTCGACCGCCGACATCCACGTCGACTGGTCGGCGCTCGGGCGTGACTCGACCCGACTGTCGTACGCCGCGGCCGCGATGGCCGACTTGCTCGCGAAGGAGGGGGAGGCGGTCGACCTCACGGTTGGCATCGAGAAGGCCGGCGCGCCGCTCGCGACCGCGGTCGCACGCGAGCTCAACACGGACCTCGGGACGTACGCGCCCGCCAAACACCAGTGGGAGGAGGGCGACATCGCCGACCACGGCGGGGGGTTCTCACGGAACTTCGCCGCGATCCGCGACCGAGACTGCTACGTCGTCGACGACATCATCACCTCCGGGACGACGATGCGCGAATCGATCGACGCGATCCGCGAACACGGGGGCGAGCCGGTCGGGTGTGTCGTTCTCGTCGACAAGGTCGGTTACGATGATATCGACGGCGTTCCCGTGTACTCGCTCGTCGATGTCGTCAGCGTCGATCGGGACTGAGCGGGGAACGGGAGGCTCTCACTGAGCCCGGTCCGGACGGAACCCCTTTGAATCGTCGTCGCGTACCCGATAGCATGACGTTCCAACCCGACAGCGACATGGACCCGGACGCAGTCGCCGAACGCGTCGACGAGGCGATCGCCGAGAACGACGTGGTGCTGTTCATGAAAGGCAACCGGCTGATGCCACAGTGTGGCTACTCCCAGCGAGCGATCGAACTGATCAGCGCGCACGTCGAGGAGTTCGAGACCGTCGACGTGCTGCCGGCGCTCCCCGCCTACCGCGAAGCGCTCGCCGAGCACAGCGGGTGGGAAACGATCCCACAGACGTACGTCGACGGCGAGTTCGTCGGTGGCAGCGACGTACTGGCGGAGCTCGACGAGCGCGACGAGCTGGCCGCCGAACTCGGCGTCGCATAGCTAGTGTCACATCGCTGGCTTCGCGTCACCGGGGTCGTTCGAAGAGTAGACCATATAAACCCAGGTCCCGTACATGGGGTAGGTGCAGTCGGTCTCACCCGTGTCGCGACGACCGGTCCGATCCATCACCCACCCTACTAAAAATGACAGGCCGCGTGTTCCGACTCCATTCGACGCTCGAACTGCCACTCGAAGACGTAGAGACGTACTTCGACGAAGACCCGGATCTTCCCCCGGAGATCGACGACATCGACATCACGCGTCGAAACAACACCCTGATAATCAAGGCCCTGTCCGACGACGAGAGCATCAGCAAGTACACGCCGACCGCCCAGCTGAAAGCGTCGGTCTCAGAGACCCGGGTGTACGAGGAGGAGCCACCGCGGGCCGGTGGCCCACAGTGGATGGACGACGAAGAGGAGGAGATCCCCTCGGAGCTCGTCGAATTCGCCTGTTTCAAAGGCGATCGTGAGACCGTCCTCCAGAACACCGCGTTACAGTACCCGATGTTCCTCGTGCTCCGCGAGCTGGCAACACGTGCGGAGAAAGGGACGCTGACCGCGATCACGGAGGCCGACGGCGAGCTCGAAGCGACCCGGATCGTCGAGGGCGAGTCTCGCCCGGCGAGCATCGAAGTCGTCGAAAGCCCGCAGGGGGCTGGCGACGGCGACGGGGGCGTGAACTGGCGCGACAACGACTTCATTTCGGACTGATCGTCCCGCGGTTCGCTGCCCACTGTCCACGGCTCGCCGCCGGTCGTTCCGGCGTACCCCGTTGTGGATCGACCGAGGTCGCCGACGCCGTCGACCTCGGAGACTGTCGTCAGTCCGAGCTCGCCGGCGAGCGCTTCGCCATCGCGTCGAACCCGCGTTCCAGATCCGCGAGCAGGTCCGCCGTCCCTTCGATCCCCACGGAGGCACGTATGAGGGTATCGGAGATGCCGAGTGCTTCCCGTTCCGCCGGCGAGAGTGGTTCGTGTGTCATCCCCGCCGGCAGCTCGATGAGGCTCTCGACACCACCGACCGACACTGCGAGGGTGAACTCCGAAAGTGCCTCCAAGAATCGTTTCGCGTCGTCGATGTCGCCGTCGAGCTCGAAGGAGAGTATCCCGCCGAAGCCGGACATCTGTTCGCGGGCGAGCGCGTGGTCCGGGTGGCTCTCCAGTCCGGGGTAGTACACCGCGGTGACCTCCGGGCGCGACTCCAGAAACTCGGCGACCGCGAGCGCGTTCGTCTCGTGACGTTCCATGCGGGCGGCCAAGGTCTTGATCCCGCGGGTGACGAGATAGCTGTCGAACGGCGAGCTCACTCCGCCGACACCGACCTGTTGGAGGAACCGGAGCTCCTCCGCGAGCGTGTCGTCGTCGGTCACGACCGCGCCCGCGATCGCGTCGGAGTGACCGTTGAGGTACTTCGTCGTGCTGTGGACGACGACATCGGCACCCAGATCGAGCGGTCGCTGGAAGTACGGGCTCGCGAACGTGTTGTCGACGCCGAAGACGGCGTCTCGGTCGGCGACGAGCTCGGCGATCCCCCCGATGTCACACAACGCCAGCTTCGGGTTCGTCGGCGACTCCATCCATACCATCGTCGTCTCGGGCCGGAGTGCCGCGGCGACGTTTTCGGTGTCAGTCGCGTCCACGTACGTGACGTCGATGTCGAGCCGGGAGACGAAGACGTCGTCGAGCATCCGCCGAGTACCCGCATAGAGGTCCTCGAAGGCGACGAGGTGATCGCCGGGTTCGACGACCGAGAGTAACGTCGTGAAAATCGCGGCGGTACCGGAGGCGAACGCGGCCCCGTACGCACCGCCCTCTAACGCCGCGAGCCGCGTTTCGAGGGTGTGACGTGTCGGGTTCGAGAGCCGGCCGTACACGAACTCTCCGGCATCGGGGTCGACATCCTCCAGTCGCATTTCGGTATCGAGTCCGGGAAGTGCGAACGTCGAGGAGAGATGGATCGGTGAGACGACATCGCCCGCTTCGCTCCCGGTTTCGAACGGCGCTTCGCCCTCCGTCACTGCGACCGTATCGATCGATCGTGGTGTTTCGTCGTCCATACCGGAGGCTCCGAGACCACCCGAGTAATATATTGTCATTTTTCAGTAATAATTGGTGTCGGAGATATAACCTGCGGGGATTCCGTCGCATCGGTCGCCCGCCCGCCGGCGGACCGCCGATGCTTTATTGATTCCCGGCCTCATCCGCGTATGACCGGCGATTGGGTGAGCCTCTTCTCGGGCGGAAAAGACTCCTCGTGGGCGCTGTATCGGGCGCTCAGCGACGGGCTAAACGTTTCTCGACTCCTCACGGTGCATCCGAGCGGGGATTCGTACATGTACCACACGCCGGCGACACGGCTCGCGTCGCTCGCCGCCGAGAGCGTCGGGATCGAGCTGGTAGAGATCGAACCGGCCGACTTTGGCGCGGACGACGTCGACGATGCCGGAACACAGGGCGACGACGAGCTGGAACCGATGGAGGCCGCGCTCGCTGAACTGGCCGACGACGACGCGATCGATCTCGAAGGCGTCACTGCTGGTGCCGTCGAGAGCGCGTTCCAGACGGACCGGATCCGGGGGATGTGCGACCGACTCGGGATCGATCTGTACGCCCCGCTGTGGGGGGAAGACCCCATCGAGCTCGCGGAGGCGATGTTCGATGCGGGCTTCGAGATCCGGATCGTCGGCGTGGCCGCATATGGACTCGACGAGTCGTGGCTCGGCCGTCGGTACGACACGGATGCGCTGACAGAGCTCGTCGAGCTCAGGGATGCGTACGGTGTTCACCTACTGGGCGAGGGTGGCGAGTTCGAGACGTACGTCGTCGATGGGCCACATATGGATCGACGCATCGAGCTGACCTACGAGACGGTGTGGGACGGGAAGCGCGGACACATCGAAGTCACGGACGCGACGCTCCGGTGACAGTCACGGACGCGACGCTCCGGTGATCGGGGCCCCGCGCGGTCGCGCTCGGTTCCGTCCTTTCGGCGACCGATCACCGAAGTCAGTACTGCCGGCATGTGTGTCACTTTTTATCACGTGACTCCTCGATCCGCGATATGGAGTTCGATCGGTACCGTGATGCGGTGGCGGCGAACCGACGTAAGCATGGCTTCGACGCGGTGGATAAAGGTGGATCCGGCTTCGATCCGCTGTGGCGAACCCGCGATTCAGACCCCACGGTCGGCGATGTCTCGGTGTTCGCGACGGTGGTTGACGGATCCGGGTACGACGCCGATGACCTCATCGACACCGCCGACCGCTTCAGAGCGGTGGTCGCGCGCCGAACCGATGACCATGCGGACTCGGTGACACGGATCGGGTACGTCGTCATCGTGGTCGCGGACCCCGACCCCGACTTACTGTCGACGGCGGCCTCCTACGTCGTCGCCGAGCGACGGAGCAACGTGTTCCCGATCGTGTACGACCTCGAGGAGGAAGCCGTTCACACGCATGCCGTTCCCCGGCTAAAAGGCCGAGGTATCTACCGCAGGCAGGTCGACGATGCCGAACAGCTGTTCGAGGTCTGAGACGGTCTGACGGGTCGGAATGTCCCTCCCGACCGCCGCCCGATCAGGGCCAGTTGCCGCCCTGTTCGTAAGCGTTCACGATCCGTTTGAGGGCGACGACGTACGCGGCGGTCCGGAGGTTTGGAAGCTCCTCCGTCTCGTACGCCTCGATCAGTCCATCGAACGCGTCAGTAATGGTTCGTTCGAGCTCCTCGTTGACCCGGGCTTCGGTCCAGTGGAACCGCTGTCGGTTCTGGACCCACTCGAAGTACGACACCGTTACGCCGCCGGCGTTCGCGAACACGTCGGGTACGACCCAAACACCGCGCTCGGTGAGGACGTCGTCGGCACCGGGAGTGAGGGGTCCGTTGGCGGCTTCGACGATGACATCGGCCGAGACGTCCGCGGCGAGGCCGGCGTCGATCGCGTTTTCTAACGCCGCGGGCACCAGCAGGTCGACGTCCATCGTCAACAGATCGTCGTTTGCGATCGCCTCGGTCCCTTCGTACCCCGCGACAGCGCCCATCTCGGCTTTGTGGCTCTTAACCGCGCGGGGGTCGAACCCCTCAGGGTCATGGATCCCACCCCCCGAGTCCGAGACGGCGACGACCGTCGCGCCGAGGTCATCGAGTAACGCCGCCGCGACGGATCCGGCGTTCCCGTATCCCTGAACGGCAACCGTCGCGTCCGCAACGTCACGATCGAGCCAGTCGAACGTTTCGCGCGCGGCCAGTGCGGTCGACCGGCCGGTTGCCTCCACGCGCCCCGCGCTTCCGCCGGAATCGATCGCCTTCCCGGTGATCACGCCGGGAGCGGTCGTGTTCTCCAGCGTCTCATAGGTGTCTTTGATCCAGTTCATCTCCCGTTGACCCGTGTTCACGTCGGGTGCGGGGATGTCACGGTTCTCGCCGATCATCGGACGGAGCTCCTTCGCGAACGATCGGGTGAGCCGTTCCAACTCGGCCGTCGAGTACTCCGCCGGATCGATCTCGATCCCTCCCTTTCCGCCGCCGTACGGGACATCGACGACGGCACATTTGTACGCCATCCAGCCGGAGAGCGCCTTGACTTCGTCGCGTGTGACACCCGGATGATAGCGAATCCCACCTTTGTACGGCCCCCTATCGCCGTTGAACTGCGATCGATACGCACGGACGGTTTCGAGCGACCCGTCGTCACGCTCGAACGTGAGGTTCGTCTCCAACACCCGTTCAGGAACTTTCAGCCGTTCGAGGACGCCGTCGTCGACGTCGAAATACGCCGCTGCGTCGTCGACCTGCTCCTGGAGACTTTCGAACGGGTTCGTGTCGTCGCTCATGGCCGGACATCCCACCGCCATGAGTTAATCTTGGCGACTATCACGGTTCCTCCTGACTCGGCTCGCCCCCGCTATCGGAGTCCAGCCCTGACCCAGTGTGACGATTCCACACACCGGCAGCAGCCGCGCGGTCGGCGACCCGTTCCGCTTGTGCGAGCAACGGGGCGTCGATCATCTCCCCGTCCACCTGGAACACCCCTCGCCCTTCGCGGTCGGCTGCCTCCCGGGCCGCCAGCACCGACCGGGCCCACTCGATCCGGTCGGGATCCGGCGTGAACGCCTCGTTGATCGGATCCACCTGTGCCGGGTGGATCGCGAGCTTGCCGTCGTACCCCAGCGTGGCTGCGAACCGCGTCTCCTCCCGGAGACCGTCCTCGTCGGAGAAATCGGTGTAGACGGTGTCTATCGCGTCGACATCCGCGGCACTGGCAGCGAGAACGACGTGCTCGCGGGCGTGGAGCACTTCCGTCCCGTCCGCGGTCCGGGTCGCGCCGATATCGGCGGCGAGGTCCTCCGCACCGAACACCAGCGCGCTCGTCGCCGTCGCCCCGGCGATCGCCGGCGCGGACAACACCCCCTCTGCGGTCTCGACGAGCGCGAACACCGCCGGGTCGACGCCGCGGTCAGCACACAGCGCCGCGACACGGTCGACGCGCTTTCGAGACTCGACTTTCGGGAGCATCACCGCGTCGAGGCGGAGTGAACTGGAGTCGGTCTCGGGATCGGAGCCGGAGTCCCGGGCGGATCCCCCCTCGCGGGAACTCTCCGAGACGAGCGCGTCGAGATCGGCGGCGGGTTCCGTCGCCGTCAGCCGGACGCACACCTCCGCGGCGGGGTCGAACGACGGATCGGTGAGCACCTCCCGAACCGCCGCACGGGCGGCGTCCTTCCGGTCCGGGACGACGGCGTCCTCGAGGTCGAAACAGCACACGTCCGCGTCGGTGTCGACCGCCTTCCACAGCAGTTCGGGTCGATCCCCTGGCGAGAACAGGAGGCTTCGTCGAGGCATGGTCGTGGCTGTCGTGGTCGACGGATAAATCACACGCGGCCGGGCGCTGGCCTGGGACGGTTCGCTACCATCGATTCCCGTGGGCGATGTGTCAGCCGCTTCCGTCGACGCGGTCACGTGTCGCCGTCACGCGTCGGAGCGTCATCCATATGTGACAGCCCGTGGACGCCGCTATCATGACCGGACGCTACTACGGTGAGTTCGAGGTCGGCGAGACGATCGAACACGCCCGTCGCCGCACGGTAAGCGAGTCGGACAACCAACGCTTCTGTGACATGACGATGAACCAGCAGCCGCTCCACCTCGACGCCGCGTTCGCCGGCGACACCGAGTTCGGCGAACGGCTCGTCAACGGGCTGTATACGATGTCGCTCGCAGTCGGGATCTCGATCCCCGAGACGACCGACGGCACCATCGTCGCCAACCTCGCATACGACGACGTCGAACACCCGAACCCCGTGTTTCACGGCGACACCATCCGCGCCCGGTCGACGGTCACCGACAAACGCGAGACGAGTGGTGGGGAGCGCGGCGTCGTCACGATGCGCGTCGAGGCGTTCAAACTCGTTCAGGACGGCAATGACGTGCTCGTCTGTTCGTTCGAGCGGACGGTGCTTTCGGAGAAACGGCCCGACACCGTCGAGTGACATCCATTCTCCCGTGAACGGCGTGCCCGTTCACTTCCCGTCGAGGAGCAGCCCGAGATAGGAGGTTCGGACCTGGTCGCCCGCGTCGAGACCGAGTCGATCGAGGAGGGCGACCGCCGCGTCGCGGGTGGCGTCGATGGCCGACTCGTCCGCGACCTCGCGTTCGACTTCGACGTACTCGCCCACGCCGTCGACCGCGTCGAGGGTGACGGTGAACCCGTCGAGTAACCAGTAGGCTCGCCGCTTCTCGACGGTTGCCGCCGGCTCGAAGCCGAGCCCGTTGAGGACGCCAGCGAGCGCGGCAGCGTCCTCGACGACCGTCTCGTGTTCCGAACGTGTTTTCGATGACGGATCGAGCAGCGGTCCCTTGTACGTGAGCCGAGTCGTTTCCGGCGGGTCCGCCGCCGGATCCGTGTCCGTCTCGTGTCGGATCCGTAACGCCTCGTCCGTCTCGGCGAACTCGCGGTGCGGGGCGTCGTAGTAGACGTCCCGCTGTCCACACTGGCCCGCGCGCTCGGCACCGAGCTCCCGCAGTCGGGGTTCGACCCTCGCGTGGTCTGCGGGTACCTTGATCTCGACCTCGTACATGGGCGTGTGTCGCCACCCTGGGACAAAAACGCGGCGGGAAGGAGGCGTTCGATCTCACCGATACGCTCCGGGAGATGCCGTGGACGTGCGGCCGCTTCGGGCGGAACCGTGCGCCTTAAGAGTGTAACGAGTGATGTTTCGCTATGAGCGAAAAGGAGCAGGCAGAGGCGGCCGAGAGCGCCGAGGAGACGGACGCCGACGCCGAGTCGGAGTCCGAGTCGAACGGTCTAGCCGACGGCGACTTCGTCCGTCTGGCGTACACGATCCGGACTGCCGAGGACGGCAGCGTTATCGACACGACCGACGAGGAGACCGCCGAGGAGGCCGAGATCGACACTGAGGAGTACGATTTCGAGCCGCGTATCATCGCGCTCGGTGCCAATCACGTGTTCCCGACGGTCGAGGAGGCGCTCATCGGCTCAGAAGTCGGCGACGAAGGGACGGTCGACGTTCCGGCGACCGACGCGTTCGGGGAGTACGACCCGGACGAGGTCGAGACGGTCAAAGCCGACAAGATCCCCGAGGACAGCCGCTACCCCGGCGCACAGGTCCAGATCGACAACCAGCAGGGTCACCTCGAGACGATCATCGGCGGGCGCGCTCGTGTCGATTTCAACCACCCACTGGCTGGCGAGGACCTCGAGTACGAGTATGAAGTGCTCGAAGCGATCGAGGACCGCGAAGAGAAGGCCGCCGGTATGCTCGGGATGTACCTCCAGGAGGCTCCCGAGGTCCGGATCGAGACCGTCGTCGAGGAGGAGGAGACGGTGAGCGAGGACGAGGACGGCGAGGAGACCGTCGAGACGGAGGAGGTCGAAAAAGACGTCCTCTACGTGACGGCCACGCAAGCGATGCAGATGAACCAGCAGTGGATGTTCCAGAAACAGCAGATCGCACAGGACCTCATGAGCCGACTCGAGATCGACCGCGTCGTCGTCGAGGAGGTCATCGAGGGCGGCGGGATGGGCGGCCTCGGCGGCATGATGGGCGGCATGGGCGGTGCCGGCGCCGGCGACATCGAGGAGGCGCTCGAAGACGTCGACATCGACGCCGACGAGATCGTCGACGAGATCGACGAGGAGTAACACGAGTTACAGCGGCCAGGAGGTCGGTCACGACCGCCGACGAGCGGATCGATACCTTTTGACTATCCGCACCGCCACGTTCACCTATGGAGATAGCACGCGCCCGTGAGGACCTCCTCGTCGCCGCGAGTGCGGGCCTCACAACGGTCGTTCTCGCGGTCGTGTCGAGCGTCGTCACGGCGGTGACTGTCGGCACGCTCCCCGCGCTCGCACCGATCGCGGTGTACCTCGCGTACCTCTTCTCGAGAAAGGGCGGGCCGTACGGTCCGTGGGATACGTCACGGAACTGGGCGCTCGTTGCGGCCGCAGTCGGCGGGGCCGTGATCGTACTCGGCACGCTCGGTGTGACATGATCCCCTAACGGCTAGCAGTCAGCCTTCGGGCAACCGAGTTTGAGCCTGCTTAAGCGATATCTCGACTCGTATCGACGGAGACCGTGTCCGTCAGTTTGAGTTTGACCGGCTCCTCCAATGCGGCCCCACCGCGGAACTTCGGGACGGCGAGCCGGTTCGCGATCTCGGTCCCGGTGACCGTGGTTCGAAGGTCGAAGACGACGTCGGCGGTCTGTTCAGTGGCAACCCGGTTCGGGGAGGGAGTGCCCCGTTTGAGCGCGTGTATCACGCCGATCGCGTTTGCCTCGTCGACCCGTGACCGGAGGTCGTCGAGGAACGAACGGTACCGTACCGGGTCGGCGGCCTCGAGCGGTTCGGCCGAGTCCACGACCAACGTCCCGGCGCGTGGGACGGATTCGGCTCGGTCCAGCGTCTCTTCGAGGGGTGTTTCGCCGTCGACACCCTCGATCATCGGGTCGCCCGTGCGAACCACGGACCGTTCGAGGGCGTCGTCGACGGCGTCGGGTGACCTGACGGTCGTGAGGTACAGCGTCTCCCGGACGTGTGTGAACGTGTTCAAGAACAGCTCTGACTGGCTCGCCGGTTCGGCTTTCAACACGACGACGCTACCGGCCGGGAGACCGCCGTCGAGCTCCCTGTCGAGGACCGAGATCCCGGTCGGCAACCGCTCCATGCGACCCACTGGCTCCCGTGGACGTTTGGCTCTGTCGATGGCGGCGGATCCGACGTGCGTCCGTCCCCGCCGGCGGTTCCGCATCCGTCCATTCATGCGACCCGCCAGCGACCGCGGCCGTACTCCTCGATGAGCCGATCGGCGGCCGCGTCGTACGCCGACGCCACGGCCGAGTCCAAGAGCGGGTCGGGAGAGGCAGGGGGGATGCGGCCGAGCACCGGGCATCCGAGGAGGTCGACGATCGCGTCAGGAACCGACCGCGCCCGCGTGACGATGACGCCGACCGGGCGACAATCCAGCCGCCGCGCCACGGCGACGGTCTTTGCGGCGTCACGGAGTGCCGGTTTACGGAGAAGCGAGGAGAAAGCCTCGCGCTTCAGCGCGGGGATGAATCCGACGATAGCGTTCACAAATCACCGTTCGACGGCACGGCAGGATATTCCACGTTACGTAATCCATTCTTTCAA
>LFFM01002133.1_pt1 | contig 13231 bp, 30 predicted proteins | sample 643131 | NCBI WGS metagenome assembly LFFM01 (sample SAMN03777445, study PRJNA286221) | soda lake metagenome | biome: soda lake; feature: Kulunda steppe; material: water; isolation source: sample Tc-Br brine of Tanatar trona crystallizer | place: Russia: Kulunda steppe | collected 2011-07
CCGTGACATACGGCCCTACCTATCTATATTAGTTTTCGTCTGGCGTGAACTTATCCTCACTCCATCCTGCGAGTGCGCCTGTGAGCCAGAGTCCGACGAACACGACGAATCCAGCCACGAATAGTTCGATGATCATTGTCCTCCGTACACCTCCTGGCGAATACTGTCGAACTCTTGGACAAGCGTTGATGTTCGATGTGCGAACATGTCGATGTTGTCGATGGGCTGTCCGTCATCGTCCAAGACGATTGCCTTGGCGTTCTTTCTCGATTGTCCTGGCTGTCGCTTTACCGTGAGTCCTCTGTACGTGAACGTGGCACCGTCCATCGCAGTTGAGATGTTCTCGATAAGGTCAGCCATCTCCGATTCCTTCTCTTTTCGTGTCATGAAGTCAGTAAACATTTGCATGGGTGGTGGTGGTCAAGTCGGGGTGGTGGGCAGTCTATACGTTGATCTCGTAGGTGAGTTCAACCTCGTCAAGGTGCTCACGCTTGATCGTTTGTACCTCACCGCACTGCTCATCAGGCAGGACGATGATGGTCGTGAGACTGCCGTCCGGGTGCGTAGCGATGATGTCTCGTTTTGTCAGACCGTCGTCGGCCTTGCCGATCTTCTCGTAGAGCGTCCATGTCTGGTCATCAGTTTTCATGATGTCCCACTCGTGTGGGAGCCAGTCGTGGACTATCTCCTCGAAGCGAGACTGAAGGATTCCCTCAGGCTGTATCTCAAGCACGGAGATCCTCTCGTGTTCTCGCTGGTACAGTTCAACGTCCTTTGCCTCTTTCAGTATTTCCTTCCGCAGTTCTGTGACATCCATGTTCTTCAGTCGTCCTCCGGGACAGGTCCGTCGATCTCCAGGTAGTCATTTGCGAACACTGCGAACCGACCCTCGGTCTCCTGCGCGCCTTCGTCGTCCCAGTAGTGACGAGTGCCTCTGACGTACAGAATACCTGGGCTAAGTTTACGGTCCAGATCGATACCGTCGAACTTACCCTGAAGGGCCATTCCTCCATCCTTGTGGACGTAGATCCGATCCTGTCGCTCATTGAACTCGACCGCAGGCGGGCCAGTGTTACGACCTCGGGATCGGTAGACTTGACCGTCCTCCATCTCCAGTTCGTCGCTTGATTCTACCCAACCGATTATCGATTGCTTTATGTCTTGTTGTTGCATGGTTCGTGTGGGGTGTTTGCCACGTTATTAGGTAAGGGTGGGATGGGTATAAATGTTTCTAAGATCTGAACTGTTTCTCAGCCTACCATCTCGGGGCAGATCAGGAATCCGGTCCCTCGTCCCCCTTCCCGTAGTCTCCGACCCACTCCTGACTCCACCGTCTGTCCCAGTCCAACGCGGCGTGGCGCTTGCGGTGTAATGGGACGAGGTTCCGTGGCGCGTTGTGCAGTTTCATGCCGTCTCGATGGTGAACCTCGATTCCGTCCTTCATCACTTGGTCGTAGCCGTACTCCGCAACGGCCACGAGTCGGTGGATCTGGACGACTCTCCGTATCGTGTCAACGAGTTCGCCGTCATCGTCACGTACCGGATCAAAACATTCCGCCACCTCATAGCCGTCGTCGTTTTCGAGAGTGTGCATCGCGGGTTTGTCCGACTCCCATCCCGGTCGCCTTCCTCGGGGTCGCCTATCGATGTCCAGCTTGTCCATCCACGTACGAACCGTTCGGTCTGCACACCCGAGCTTGTCTGCTATCTCCTGCGTCGTCATCCCCTCCTCGTTGTATAGTCGATGGAGTAGGATTGGGTTCTTCCAGGGTGAACTCATGGGGTGCTCTACGCTATGTATGTATATTGACGTGCACGTACTTATACACTGTGTCAGTAAGGTGTGTTACTGGCCAGGACCAGTAAGCTGATCCCGGCCAGGCGGGTCTCCACTTAACTCACCTCATCTGCCGTTCCTGGCTCAGTGAGTCAGCCCGAAGGCCCGCATCCCACACAGGAAGCGAACCATGCTTCGGTGGACATTTCGCACCGCAAACGGGCACCGGGCGTCCTAACCCGATTACCCGTAGGCGTCCGTACTCGGTAAACCTTTCGGAACGCCAAAGCGTCACAGGGGAGTCGAACCCCTCACGCCCCCTGACGGGGTGACGCAACCGCCCGCTTATCTACGCTGGGCCATGATCTCGTCGTCTATCGCGTATCGGTGTTCCCGGATCACGTCTCCCATACACTTGGAGTCGATCTCTTCCTGGAACTTGACCATCACCGACTTCTTGCCTTCCATCGTTTTTCGGAAGGATCGGTTGTAGCTGTTCCCATGACTCCGGTCACCTCGGTTGTCTTGGTTGTGCGCGGCCTCGTGAGCCAAGATCCAGAATATCTCTGGGACCCAGGCCGTCCACTTGCCTGACGACCACGCCGTCTCGCTGATGGCGATGAAGTTCTTGCCGTCTGTCCAGGCGTGAGCGGCGGGATCTTCACCGAACACGATGTCACGCCGGATGCCCATGTCGCTGGCCATCGCTTGGGCGATTGCCATTTTCGCGTTGGGCCACTCTGAGCGATCCTCCACGATGACGTGTCGGTCGTCTTCCCTGTCTACCGGGTTGCCGAACTCCTCTACCAAGTCATCGAGGCTGACCGACTCCGCGAACTCGTAGTCACCTGCGCTGACTGCGTTCTGGATCTCCGACACAGCATCGTCATCGGTGCTCAGGACGGGAAGTCCGTGGGAAGCGGCTTGCTGGGCAAATGGCCCGTCACTGCTGAACGTCACCTTGCCTGCCGCTTTGACCTCAGCCGGGCTCATGAGTTCGCCGTCACAGTTCTTGAGGATGTCTTCCCCTTCGAACTCGTCCACATGGCCTTGGCGGATGAGGCGGGCCGCGCCCTGACGCTCCGACTCAGAGTAGTTCGCCGCTGACTTCTTGGACAGGGTTTCGAGCCGCATCTCGTCTATCTTCTCCTCAACGTATTCCCACAGTTCACATCCCGACTTGATGCTGTTGCGGGCAGTGTTGACCTCCAAGTTCTCCTTGGTCACGATGCGGCCACCGAGACCGACGCCATCCTTGTACGTCACGAAGAGGCCAGACGAGTAGACCTTGAAGCTGTCGTGACTTCGCGGTTTGCCAATTATCTGAACCCGGTCGTCCTCGTACACAGTGTAGTCGCCGCCGGGTGCGTCACGCTCTGGGTCACTATCGCTGACACGCTCGCCGTTGACCATGACCTCGACATCGTGAACCAACTCCATGTACTGGAATCGCTTCTCGACATCGCTGATGATCGACTCCCATTCCTCGTCGTCGGCATCGGGAACCTCGTCGTCGTAGTGCTCGACTACAACCTTGAAGCCGTCGAAGCTCTCCTCTGCCTGATATAGCCGGTAGGACCGGAACCAGTTCTTGGCGTCGAACACAGCCTTGGTGTCGTGGCTGTGGACGGTCACCTTGCCCTTGGCGAGTGCCTGACCGAAGCCGATCCCGAACTGCCCGATGGCCTCTTCGTCATCCCGCTTGGTGCTGGCACCGAGATTCGACAGGAACTCCCGGATCTCTTCGTCGTTGAGATCCATCCCTTCGCCGTTGTCCCAGACGATGGTTCGTTGCTGTTCTGGCTGGATGACGATCTGAACCTGACTGGAGCCGGGCGCGTCTGCCCCGTTCTGTCCCAGTTCGCGGATGCCGTCTGCGAGGCCTTCAGCCTGACTGAAGATCAGTTCTTCCACGATGCGTTCTTCATCGACGCCGATGCTACCTTCCTCGAAGTCCTGTGTTTCTGTTGTCATTGGTTCGTGTGGGGTTTTGACCACGTATAGTGTAAGGGTTGGATAGGTATAAAGGTTTCTATCCTTGACAGGTCAGTCGTCTGAAAGCGCCCAACCGACCTGTTCTGCGAGGTCTGGACGAAGCAGGTCCAGCGCGAGGTCGATCCGCGAGTACATGTCGTCTCCCTCCAGTTTACTCGCATCGAAGCGCAGTTCTAACAGGTCTGCTTCCACCACAACCTCGTGGGTCTCTTCGTCGTACCACGTTTTTCGTTCATGACGGGCTCTTTCTCCTCTGGTCCAAGTCTGCACGATGGGATTCTCTTTGTCTCTTGGCATGGTTGCTTGTGGGATTTTGCCCACGATAGTAGTAGGGGTGGGAGAGGGATAAATGTTTCTATAATCTGACGTGTCGAGAGATCTCCAAGTCGAGCCAGAGCGGTCGGGGCGGAGCAGGAAAGCGGGCGGGTCAGAACTCTCGGATGTCCTTCCTCGCCCACTCCTCCACGTTGCCGACGCTTCCTTCGCCATCCGGTCCGATAGCAGTGAGTCGGACTCGGATTAGGTCTCCATTCGCTTTGAGCAATTCGCCTTTGTGTCCAGTTGGGATGTGCGTGAGTTTCATTGGTGTGGTCCTTCCCACGGATCTCGCCGTGGTGGTAGTATCAAATCTATCCAGTAGTTCATTTGTGTGTCAGCGCGTACACCGCATCTACACGTAGGTTTCGAGCCCCCTTTGCTGTACCGTCGCTCCAGAGTCCTTCTCGTGCGTCCGCAGGGATCTTCAGCCGTGACGGGTGTCCTGTTCGACAGTATCCAACGTGCACCTCTCCGCTGTCGTACTCCTTGACGAACTGCACTCGTCCCTCTCCCTGCATCCAGTATTCGTCGTCGTGGAGGTCCACCACGATGTACGTGCCCTCCTCCAGATTTCTCATCTCATCAGCAGTGAGTCGTTCCCTGCTCATGCCAGCAGTACCTCGTGGTCACAACTCCAACACTGGAGAGCCGGTTCACCGATGCCGGGTCCGACGCGCGTCCGCGTCATCCACCCCTCGTCGCATTTGGGGCAGTCGTCCTTCTCTTCGATCATGCTGACGCTCCGATCAGGTCGTGGACGCTCGGGGTGTCCAGTTCGATTTCATCGTTCTTGATGGCGCGAACGAGTCGGACCATTGCGTCGTTTCTGGCGTACGCAAGCATGTGCTTGTCCACCTCGTATTCTCCGTTTGCGACGAGTTCCTCAGTGTCGCCGGAGTTGTCGCAGTGGTAGGCGCACGCGGGACAGTCCTCCCAGTCGTCGTCATGGCTTTCCGAGAGGACGCGGAGGCACCATTTCGGGATTCCTTCCTGATCCGTGATGATCAGATAGGCGTGCTCTGCTGGCTCCGCGTGTGACTTGTTCACCACGAGGACCTTGCCGTCGCTAAGAACCCGCACGCTGAAGTTCTCCCACTCCGCACGCTTCGCGGTTTTCTCATTCATCGGTTTGATGTGGTCCATCACGTCGAACTGTTCGAACGCCTTTGGGTATCGATTAGCTGTCGCTGTCTTGGCTTGACTCATTGTGGTTCGCCTCTTGTGTGGGTTTTGCCCACGGTATATGTAGGGGAGGGGGAAATATAAATGTTTCTGATAGCTATTCGACCGGAGGTTCTGGAACCGGGTTTTCGGCCCGCGAGGGGTAGGGTCTACGCCTATGAGAGTCTATGGACAGGTGTCAGCCCGGCGCAAGAAAGCGGGAGAATCAGTTCAGCGGACAGTTACCGTGAAGTGACCCTCATATTCTCTCGTGTTCGTGATCTCCAGTTCGGCATCATTCTGAATCGTGGACCTAAGCATGAACCAGTCGATTGAGTCCGACAGTCCACCAATGTCCATCGCCTTCTCCGCCTCGAACACCGTTTTCACCCACAGATTGTGAGAGCGGGGCGTGTCCTCGACCACCTCCAGAACAGAATCGTGTGCTTCGAGAATCTCCACCGGAGACGCCTGCTCGACCCAGGCCTCCCGTGCCAGCATTTCACGGACCTCCGCTTCATCGCTGTCTTTGATGTCCATGAACATCTCGAACTTCTCCTCATCTATCTCGTCGGTGAACTCCTCCCACGGCTCAGGCATGGTCTCGAAGCACCTCCTGAAGGTCGTCTACAGCATCACGAACCTCCTCTGGAATCGTATCTCCGTACGTCTCGATGTCTGCCGCCGCGTAATCGATGAGTTCAGCCAGTTGGACGCGGTTGACGACTGCTTCACCGGGACGAACCGGCCTCATATCGACCTCTTGGATTTCACCATCCATGTAGGCCTCGTAGAACGTGTCCATATCGAAATAAGCCCGGATGCCACCTTGCTTGCCCCGGAACTGGGTCGCTGGGTCATCGCAGGTCTCGATCTCGACCAACTCGTCATCAGTGGTCATGTAGTACAGTGGCTCCCGCAGTGGCGGGTTGATGGCAAGGTCGTTGAGAATCTGGTCTACGTCGATGTTTCCTTCGTCGTCTTGTGGTGCGGTTGTCATTGTTCGTCCCTCCAACTGCCGGTGACGAGAAGATTCTCCTCACCCTCGAAGTGTCGGTTGTACTCGTTGACCGATACATCCGGGATGACCAGGGCGATGTTCGAAGACTTCACGATCACCTTCTTCCGGCTGTCGTTACAGCGTCCTCTGAGTGCAGTGCCCCACTCTACGTTTCGCAGGTAGAGTTCACGGCCATCCTGTAACTGCACGACGGCTGACTCGTATTCACTCGCCATTGTTCAGTTCCCATTCCAACTCATTTCGTGCCTGAAACACGTCGTCCTGAAGCGAGTCCGGGTCATCCTCCTCAGTCCGGTCGATGAGCATTTCCAGTTCACGGAGTGCGACTTCAGCCGTCCGCTCGCTAATCTCCACAGTCATGCTTCCTCCTTGAGTCGTCGCTCGACAGTTGACTGCACAATGTCGCCGCCGGTCAGAGTCTCGAACTCGAAGCAGTCCAACGAGGCTTGGTCAACCATTGTCTCGTTGTGCAGTTCGATGACTCCTTTCCGGTGGTTCCGTCCCCCGATATTCCACATCGAGGCGATCCAGTCGTCGGTGCCGTTGCCCGGTCCGACTGCGAACTGTTCGCCAGTTCGTGTGTCAGTTGCGTGGAACAATACCTCTTCGTCGTATGGGTAGCTTCCTCGGTGTCTCATGGTTCGGTTGTGGGATTTGGCCACGTTATAGATAGGGGTGGGAAGAATATAAAGGTTTCTATATCCTGACGTGTTGGAATCGCAGGACGGTGGCGTCCTTGGCAAGCTCGTGTCAGCGCAGAAAAGCGAGGCGCGGCTTCAGACGTGATCTGGTTCCGAGAACAGCACGCCTGATTCGAGCAGGTGGCCGCAGTCACCGCACTCAAGGTCACCCTCGACGGCTCCACTCTCCTCATCACGGAACGTCACCGTCGAGTTTATCGGTGGCGGACACGCGCCACAACCGGGACACGGCTCCGGTGGCTCTGGTGGGTCCATCTTCGGTGACTTTCTATTCATCTGTACAGTTGGGACAGCTTCTGCGCTCCCCCGGCACATTTGGTTCTCTCCACTCGAATCCACACCGGCGGCATCGGCGCTTCCTGTCGCTTGGGTTGTTGCTTCTCATCCGAATTGCTCACCCAGTTGTTCGAGTTCGGCCTTTGCCTCATCGATGTCGCGCTGGATGTCCTCATCTCCAGGTCGGTGACGCTGGGCTCGCTCCAGGTCACGAATCTTCTGCTTCAGCCGCTTCGCTCGTTCCTCCGCGAGATACTCCCTGTTCTCTCGAATGAACCGAGAGTGATCGGTGCTGTCGAGACGGGCTCTACGCCGCGCCTCAGGATACGGATCTGTCATTGGTCATCCTCCACGATACTGACTCGGAAGTCAGGATCACCGTTGGCGACCTCCAGCAGGTCTCTCTTGAACTGTTCCATATCGCCGTCTCCTTCGATTTCGAGTGTCAGTTTCATTGTTCTAAATCCTCCTTGTAAACCCAGCCGCTACTGCCCGTTTCGAGGAGTACCTTCCGCATCTCTACTCCCCGGTGGTTCTCCTCATCGAGCACTTCCTCGACCTCGTGTCCAGCGTACTTCATTCGTCGTAGACCTCCGCATCGACCCAATCCGTCGTCCCGATGCCTGACGCCAGAAGGACTGCATCAACGAGGTTCGCCGCGCGTCGGTAGGCCTCACGCTCGTTGACCGAAGTGATGCCGAGTCCGACCTGATACTGGTCAACACCGATCTCTTCTGTGTGAATCGCCAGTCCCTCGAACTCCTGATGGATGCGATCAGGGTCCGTCATCACCTCGAAGTCAACGAGGACGTTGAACTGATTCATTCCGTTTCCTCCGCAATGCTGTCCCGCAGGGAATCCAGGACGCGGACCGCGAGTTCCTCGTCTTCGAGTAGTTCATCCGTGACCACAAGTTTCGCGTAGGCGTCATCATCATCGTCGCCAAAGTAACGCGCCTTGTGGACGTTGCCGTCGTGTTCTACCGAGTCTGTTAGGTTCATGGTTCGAGTGTGGGGTTTGACCACGTATAATGTAGGGGTGGGATGGATATAAATGTTTCGGATCGCTGACCGTTATGAATCGCAAGACAGGAGCCTGATGGACGTGAAAAATGACAGAAAGCTGAGTGCGGGCGGGCCTACCGTCGCTGACGCCGGGCGCAGGATGGGCAGAGTCCCGACCTGTTCCCGTTCCGCGCAGAGTACACGTCCTCGCAGTTATCGCACACCCGCTTGTCTTCCGAATACGCTATACCGTGGGGGTCTCTCTTCGACCGTTCCCAGCGGTTCATTCTGGCCTCTCTATCGAGTACACTCTGTTGCGTGGAATCTTGATCGTCCACTCGTCATTGTGGTCGTATCCCACGAACCAACCGGTGCTCAGACTGTGACCGGCGAAGCCCATCATCAGGTCTTTGCCGTCTTGCGTCTCGAAATGGACATGAACAGGCCCGAAGTCCGGTTCACTGCTCATGCTGGTCGCACCCCCAGCACCGTGACATCAGGGTTCAGGCGGATTGCCGAACGTGATTCGAGATCTCCATCGATTTGCGGATTGACGACTCCAGCGATCTCATCCTTGCTCATCTCCTCCAGGTCATCCTCCGTGAGTCCGAACCGCTCAGGTCCGTTGAGTTCCTCGAACAGTTCCCGCGCCTCATCCACGGAATCCGCGAAGACGGGCATCTCGTGCTTGTTGCCATCCTCGTCCTCGAATCGGACCCAGTGGGCTTGTTCAGGATTCGCTTCAACCAGTGCTTCGTACAGTTCTTGTCGGGTTGTCATTGTTCTTCCTCGTACTGTCGCAGGTCTTCCTGTGCTCGCCGTAGTTCATACAGCCGACTGCTGAATCGCCGGTTCGTCTCCTGAATCTCTCGGGAAACTCGGCTGTCCAGTTCGTCAAGGACCAACTCTATCTCGTCCAGGTCTGCTTCCGCGATCTCGTCAACGCACTCCAACTCTTCCTCCAACGCCTCACCCATTAGCTTCACATCCTGGGAGAGGTCGTACACCTCCTGGAACAGATCCTCGATTTCATCTTGCTGGTGCTGTACACGCTCTCGTGCCGCCTCAGGTCCGTATTCCTCAATTGTCATTGTTGTCTGGTCCGATCTTGTCGTCCGTCCAGTTCATCAGACCGCCGACCACCCATAGTCCGAAAAGGACTACCAGTGTGGCGATGAGTAGCTCAACTATCATGGTCGTGGTTCTTGTGGGATTTTGACCACGTTATATGTAAGAGGGGAGGGAATATAAGGGTTTCTATGTGTCGGCCGTCCAACCTGATAGCTGAGGGCGGGCGGCTCACCCGTGCCAAACCCCAGTTCAGTCCGGTCGTCACTCAGACCAGTTGGATAGTGTCACATCCCAGCCATGCCAGCTCAGGTTCAAATCGGGGATAGCGGTTTTTTCGTATAACTAATCAATCGAGCAATCGATCAAAAATCGGACGGTCGGTCGATCAGAACCAGTTCCGGGATAGCGGTTTTGCCAGAGAACAAAGGCAGTCGCAGTTCCGGTCGGGTGCGCGCGGGATAGCGGAATTTCCGTAGAACAAAGTCGAGAGCGTCTCAGGCTTCCTTCTCGACCGAGATGATCTCCTCAATCGAGACAGAGTGCTCACCATCGGTGATCTCATAGCGACCATCATGCCAGATCCCGTTGGCGTCTCCCTCCACGGGCTGTATCTCCCGCCCCTTGCCGTACTTCACTACGTTGTCAGCGCACTCGCCGCACGCCCGCTTGACGTTTTCTTTGGACAATCGTAGCTGTGACCGTAGATCATGTGAGTCCAGTTCTTCACAGACCCCGACCAAGCGATCCGCCTGTGCTCGTCGGCATATCTGGCACGATGGCATCCTATGTCATGGTACGGACTCTCCACTATATAACAGTTTTCTGAGTATGGCGGCCCAAAAGAGGGCCGACCGAGGGACCGAGGGTCGTGGATTACGTCCGGATATGTCGCCTCCGAGACAGGCGTTGAGGGATGCAACCGGCAGGGAGATCGACCGGCTGTACCAGACAGTAGTCAATTATCACTAATAAACCTATCGGAACATTCTGCGATCTATCGAGGAGGCGGGTCCCCGCTCGCCCACTCTATCCAGGAGGCGAAAGTCCGAATATCACCCGACTCAGACCCTGCTATCGCAACATAGCCCGCTCACTCTTCCCGACTGGTGGCGAGGGCGGGGTGGTGCACATTCGTATGTATATTTATCCGCGTATGTATATACATACACAGACCTCAGCAGGGGGTTCCACCCCAACCCGAAGGGGTACTTAAACTCAAATTTTTCATGACTGTCATAACGGGTGGTGGGTCAAATGGGCCTCTGTGAGCAGTCGTGTCAGGTCGTGTGCCTCCAGTTTAGCGGGGTCTCACAGACCAGTCAGTCGAGGCGGCGCAGTAAACAGGTTCTCACGCGAGCGTTGGCCCGCCACCGAGGGGCTCTGGCCATTCATCCTAATATCTAATCCCTATCAATCCCCACGCCCTCTTGCGATTAGAAATCCCAACGAGTTTACCCTACGCCCACAACCGTGGTCACCGTCTCGAAAGCAGTTGCGCTCTCGCCCTAAATCGCCCCAAAATCCACCATAAGCAGATTGAAAGCACAAGAAGATTAATTACAGAAAGACTTATAAGCTATAAGCATATATGAGGTTTTTCTGTCATTTCCCACCGAGCACATTTGTCGTCTCATATTCTATTGCCAACTCGTAGCTTACTCTCCTCTCTAATTCTCTTCTCCTTTCAACCCCGTACTCTGACTCTTCTACAGGGATGATACACTCTATATCACAGACTCTGACTACATTCGGCTTCTTTGGTATTCTTCTAAGTATGTCCACAGAATCCTCGGTTTCCATTGTGACGCTAAAGTCCGGATTTGATATATGTCCTGCGATTCTTTTTACGAGTCCATTGAACGACTTTACTTCTCCAACATAGTACCAGTCTTCATCCTTTTGCCTGTGATCTAAGAGAAGTACATATACATAGCCTCCTTCAACTTCCGGTACTTCTTTTTCAAGTACGGCTCGTACCTCTTGACAGCTTGAGTTGAGTTTACTGGCTTCAAACGAGTCGGGGATGAATTTCTTTACTGGAGGGGTGTACGCGACATCAGGTTTATCGTCTCCGTTCCCTGCAAGTTGTTTCATATCCGGTGGCATCTCACCTTTCTTTCCCAATACAGGGTCTCTTTCTCTTGGCTCGTATCGGTCTATTGCATCTCTGACGAGTTCCGATAGCAGGTAGTCTTCTCCTTCGATGAACTCTACATCAAACTCTGAAAGGCTAATTGATGTGGTATGCGGGTCATCACCGACTCCGATACTACGTATTTCTCTTTCGCCATCTCGTACTGCATCGATGGATTCACGAACGAGTTTGTCAAGATTGACCTCGTACTGTTCAAGGGCTTCTTTCTGGCCCTCGCTTATTTGGACATCCTTCTTCTGCATCCTGTTTATATTTATATATAATCTTAGTAAAGTATAAAGGTTACCCTAAGGGTCAATTTACACCGAAGAAAAATACAGGGTTTACCGACTGGTCGTCGCTGGATTAGCTAAAACCAGTCGTGTATGTGGTACATCCGAGGGACAATTGCAAGCTTCACGTCTTTGCCGAGGAAGGTATGTTTGCCGCCCGTACCACCCAGACCGATTTGGTCTGACATAGCGTGTGAACCTATGACACCCACCTATGTGAATCTTGAGCCTGATGTCAAGTTTCAGATGTGATCGAGACTGCCAAGTTCGTATCCGTTCAATTGCTTCTGCCAGCTTGCGTCGTCTATCATCGGATTCTCCTCTGATGGTACATGGACGCTAAACCATCGACTGCTGTATTTCGCGTAGTAGTCGATGACGTTGGGTGTGGGTCTCGGTGTCTGCGTAATGACGATGCGCGAAACTGGTGATCTATCCCACTCGATTATCTCGAACAGTTTGCCGTCATCGAGTTCTGACGCTTCATCAACGTACAGAGACACTTCCTCGTTGACGTTGATACGGTCGTCCAACTTGTATGCGGAGGCAACTGAAACCTCGTCAGTAACATCGAACTGATCAGAAGTCTGCGCCCCTCGTTCCCTGACTTGGTTCCGAATGAGGTCTGCGTGCCTGTGTGAGACAGCGAAGATGATTGGCTGGGCCTCCGTCTCGACAGCATCCTCGATGATAGTCGTGGTCTTTCCTATCTGCCTTGCGCCGATCAAGATGTTCCGCTTGTGGTTCGAGTTGACTATATCACGCTGGTAGCTGTTGAGGATCATTTCACCAGAACCTCACGATCTTCGGTAATCGAGAGTTCTGTATCGCAGTTGTGGCACCTGACCTCACCGTCGTAGTCACCTTCCCAGCTTTCACAGATGTGTAGTTCGTCGCCACACTCTGGACAGTCTCGGTCGTACCATTCGACCTTGTTCTCGATGTATTCTTCGCGCCGTTCCTCGTCCGGGTGATACTCCATCGTTGTGGCGTGATCGTGTCCGAGGATCAGTGCCGTGTAGGTTTCTTCGTGGATGATGTCTTCGATGACTCCTTTCTGAACGATCTTTCCTTCGTTCTCTATGTAGACTGGCTCACCCACGTACTCGTATTCACCTCCGTGACTATCTGTCCCGGCGAACGCACCCGGAACCGGGATACCAACTTCCATCTGTTCTCTATCCATGTAGAAGGTGGCCAGTCCGAAGTCTGTCCGTAGTTCGTCCTTCCCACCGATAATGACGTTATCCGGTTCCTCGGGAACGTACGATGCCATCTCCTCGTCCAACTCGTGGGCACAGTGGGTTGAACAGAACCAGTTGTTCACCCAGTGGTCTTCACCTTCGAACTCTACTTTCGTCCAGCGGATGACTCCTTGGTACTCCTCTGTGGGACCAGAGCGGAACGGCTCGTCTCCACAGTTCGCACATTCGAACTCGTCAGGTTCCGGCAGAATCTTGTCGATGCCACGCACGAAGTC
>LFFM01002135.1_pt1 | contig 13227 bp, 11 predicted proteins | sample 643131 | NCBI WGS metagenome assembly LFFM01 (sample SAMN03777445, study PRJNA286221) | soda lake metagenome | biome: soda lake; feature: Kulunda steppe; material: water; isolation source: sample Tc-Br brine of Tanatar trona crystallizer | place: Russia: Kulunda steppe | collected 2011-07
ATCGGTTTCTTGGAACTGCCTCGATCTATTTTGCGGTAGCAACCGAGATTGACCGTCTAATCATACAGAAAGTGATCATTTCGTGCCGTTCAGACAGCATTCTCTCGGCTCGTTCGGGAAGTAACGAATATGGGCCAAGGAGGGACGGCCCGACTGAGGGGTCAGACACCGGTTCTAAATCCTATCTGCTTGGCTATGATGAATCCCTCGTTGAAGTTGGGGAGTCGATTCTCAAAGACCTTCCAAGACAAATCTCCGTACTCTTGCTCCGCTCTTGTCAGTCTCCTTCAGGGGGGTACAGGCGGCTATGATGAGTTATTAATAAAAGTTGATAGAATTGATCGAAGTTATCAGGAATTGATTGCTCTCACACGACTCTATGAGACGGTTCGGTTTGTGGGGGATGAATCAAAAGAGCGGGCGGTAGAGATTACAATCGCGACTGCTGAGGCCTAGTTCAGGGAGCACCGAACTACCAAAGAGGATTGTCCACAAATACGGAAGTGGCTCCAAGCTGATAAGGAATATAAACTGGATCGTATTCAGAGAGCTATCGACGACTGTGATAGAGGTCTTTACCAACGATTCCTGAACCGTCGCCCGAACCGGTCGCGCTATCGAGAAGGCCGCTACTCATCGACCGGCTACGGTTCATTCTGGTGCGCCGTCGAGATTCTCACAGGAAATAGTCCGATAGATTCAGAGGATGACATTGAAGAAGCACGCGAGACCATCGCGGAAGCATACGGATTCGACGCGGATCCCGATGAGTTGACCGATATCCTCTCTTCATCCCCCCCCCACGCTTTCGTTATGCAAGGTCGCCACCCCCCGGTCGTCCAACCCGTCGGGCGAGTCGCGGTCTCACCGCGAAGGTGGCGTAGCAGATGGAAACTACCCAACTCGGAAAACAATCGCCGAGGTTGCTACCCGGCTTGCCGGGGACGTAGAACACTACAGTGAACGCTCTCAGCGAGACATTCTCTCGGACCTCGTGAACGAGTTCGGCTGGGTGAAAATGGGGAAATGTCCATCAAGGCCACCGGGAGAAAAGTACGTCTATTATCCCCGGCGGCTGCCCGATCCAGAAGATGCCACGTGGGTCAAGATTGAGGGGCAGAAAGAGTTCAAGAGCACCGTAGAAAATCCAGCAAAAGTGAGTAAGAAGTCGCTGTGACTGACGGGGATATCGTTCGCCCACAATTGACCAACCTCCCCGTCTGAAGTTCAGACGGAGGAACCGAAGCAAACCGGCAGCGCGAGTCGGGCGAGGACGAGACACGAGGCATCGACGGTCACCTGATAGAGTCGTCGTAGGCAATTACTACTGGTCGGCCGTACAGACGGCGACCGGCGGTAAATCGTTACGAACGACCCTATGAGAGTTCAGACAAAGCCAGTCCAGTTCCGCGAGGTTGACGATGGGGGAGACACCGTGAAGAGTAGCTGAGGGTTCAGACGGTGGAAGTGGAACCCGGGATCGTCCGCTGCTGATTAGAGGAGACCTGCCTCCAGAGATCGGGACCACCTCAGGATACTCTAAAGGGGCCAAAAAAGCAATATTTGTAACCCAGAAATGATATAACTATTACAATATTCGAGGGGATGCGGTCTCCGACACCGAGCCCCGCTCTAGTTATTCCCGGAACCAAAACACTCTCCATGGCTTAGTGCCAAGTATTATGCCAACTGTATTAGAACCAGTCCACAAAGCGAGGGACAGCTATCATGGGATTCAATTCGGAGTTGGCATTGAAGGAAACAGCAGCACCGGTATTGAAACGTAAATTGGCGAAGGACGAGGTTGAGGTCGTCGAAGAGTTCTCCTACAGTGCCGGACGGACTGACCTCGTGTTCACCTACAAATCCGATGCGTACCTCCGTCGGCGGGTCGAAGAGCTAGGCGTGGACATTCCGATCACCGATAAGTCGCTTCTGAAGGCCTTCCTCCGACTGCACAAGCGCGGAGAGATCACCGAAGAGTACTTTTCCCAACTCGGGGCGAACAGTCGCCGGGAGAGCGAGAAGAATCTCGAATGGCTCCTTGAGAACGGCTTCGCGGAACGAACAGCAGACAGGAAGGTTCGTACCGTCCCCTACCTGCGGAGGCATATCACTACCGCAATCGCTGTCGAACTGAAACTTGAGAAGTGGAAAGACGCAGTCAAACAGGCTCTACGAGGCAAATCATTCTCCGAGTACCAGTACGTAGTGCTCGACGCCGACCACATATCGCCCGCCCTCGACAACATCGAGATGTTCGAGCAGCAGGGAATCGGGCTGGGCTCGGTCGACACAGACGGCACGTTCATCGAGTACCACTCTCCCGACAAGCAGCGTCCATTCTCAGAACTGAACACGTGGAGATTGAACGAGACGACCCTCTGCCAATCCGACGAAGTCAAATTGTAACCTCACGTACACCACAGGATTTTTATGCGACGGCTGAGAATCCGTTCTATGGGCGGTTCGATTACGCTTAGTCAAGTTCAAGACAAATATCCTCGACACAATCTCGAAACAAAACTCGACAGCGGTGGGCAGAAGGAGGTTTTCAAGGGTGAGTTCGACGGCGAGGACATCGTTCTGAAGACCCTAATTGCTGAGGACTGGGAGGCAACCAAGCGGGCTGAGTTGGAGATTAGGGCCATGAAGGAGATAGACTCCGAAATCATGGTTGACCTCCGTCAGGACTTCCAAGACGTCATCGACGACCACGAGGTCTTCGTGATGGTAGAGGAGTTCATACCGGGAAGGGATCTGCACGAAAAACTACAGGAGGATGGTCCGAACGTCGACCTAGCCGTCCGAGTCGGACGCACCGTCCTGACCGTTCTAAAAGAGTTCAACGAGCAGGACTTCGTCCACCGGGACATCAAGCCAAAGAACATCATGATCCAGCCCAATGGCCGAGTCAGACTCCTCGACGTAGGTATCGTCCGCTCTATCGGGGAGACGGACACCGACCTGACGCCGACCGACCGGCCAGCAGCTCCTGGCACCCCAGGATTCCGAGCCCCAGAACAGATGATGAACGACAAGGATAGGCAAGACACGCGGACAGACGTCTTCTCGCTCGGGATTACGATGTTCGCCACGATGACAGGGGTTCACCCGTTCGACGTCGACGGTATGGATCTGCAAGAGGCTATTCAGGCTGGGACTCACCACGACCTCAGCGATCACTTCCCCCATCCGGATACAGACGGCTTACAGGAACTGGAGTGGTACGTTCACAAGATGATCGAGACCAAGATGCACCGCCGGTTCCTGACTCCGGAGATGGCCCTCAACGAGCTGGAGCGAGTCATGGAGGAGATAGCATGATATTCGACCAGCCAACCTTCCTGATCCAGTTCGGATATAACGGCCAAACGCTCGTGGAGCGGGCCTTCGACGGTGACCACGCTGACGGGGTGATTCTCAGCCCGACCGACTACGAGTTCGACAAGAACCAGAACCTCGCCCGTAGGGTGAACCAGTGGGGAGGAACCGTCCTTTTCGATCCGCAATTCTACATACCCCGAACCCAGCGACCCGCAGCCGAGACTTACCCCTACTTCGAGGAGAAAGGCGGCGACAACTTCGAAACGGTCGTCGTGTCCGAGAAAAAGAGCAGACAGGAACTGTGCCGGCAGATAATCAACGTGCAAGACACGATCGATGTCGACGCGTACATTACCCCAGCACGCTACTTAGACACCTTCTCGGACCGGAAAATCGAAGGGTGGGTTCGATTGACCAAAACATTCCTTGAAGTCGCCGAAGAGAAGGGCAGGAATATCCCGGTATTCGTGTCTCTACCGATTTCGGGCGCCAGCCTGAACGAACAGGATCCGCGGGACAAGCTTCTAGACCGCATCACCTCGGTCACGCCCGATGGGTTCTACGTATCCGTCGAGTACGAAAGGTACCGTCGACATCCCCTATTCGGCGCCTCGGAGGTCTACTCTTATCTCGACCTGCTGAAAAATCTCCGGTACAACCACTTCGACATTGTTCTCGGTCACACCCATCAGATTGCACACTTGGCCCTTGGTCTCGGAATCAACGCCTTCGCATCGGGGCACTACAAGAACACGAGAGCATTCGACACCGACCGCTGGATTCCCGAGGACAGCGGGTTCGGAGGCGGCAGCGTGTTCTACTACTATACGGACAAACTCCTCGCCGACCTCCGTGTCGAGCAAGACCTTCAGGTGCTGTACGCATCTCCTGGATTCGACATCGACCGGATCCGTATGTACTCCCCGTACGAGAACGATCTGTTCGGTTCGACCTCTCCTGAACAGGCCGAATGGAAGGCGGCTGGGGCCGAGTGGGACCACTGGGTCTGGTCGTGCTACCAGATGTCGCGAAAGTACCGAAATAAGTCTCTCCACGAACGGATAGAAACGACAAAATCGGTTCTGGAGAACGCGAGAGATCTGTATGACGAGATTAAGACGGATGTCTCCCCACTCGATTCAGTGGAGGAAGACATTTACGCGGACTGGGAGACGGCATTCGACAGTATCCGCTCTGAAGCTGATATCAGAGAAATCGAGAGAGTGCTAGCGAGGATATGAAGATCGGCGTCCTTTCGGACATCCACTCGAATGCAGTGGCACTCGAAGTGGTACTATCACGATTAGAGGACGCCAACGTTGAAGGGTACATCTGTGCAGGCGATGTGGTCGGATATTACTCACGTCCGAACGAGACCATCTCCATGCTGAGAGAGGTCAACGCCCTGACTGTGCGGGGAAACCATGACAAGGGCGTGATAAAAGAGACACCTACCTCGTTCAATTACTACGCGAAGAGATCACTGGACTGGAATCGACGGAAGTTGACGGAGGAGAGCCTACGATTTCTCCGGCGACTCCCACCGACAATCCGTACGGAGCTCGGCGGTCGAGGAGTCTTCATCGCCCACGGCTCGCCGAGAAACCCGATCACTGAGTATATTCAAGAGGAAGATATTTCAGAGAAATTCCTCAACTATAGTTTCGATAGACCGCCCGAGGTAGTCGTCTTGGGGCACACCCACAAGCCGTACGTGAAGAGGGTCGGAGACACACTTGTTCTCAACCCGGGAAGTGTAGGCCAACCCCGTGACAGTGATCCCCGAGCATCCTTTGCTATCCTCGAAACGGAGGACCTTTCTGCTGAAATAAGAAGGGCATGGTATAACATCGATGAGATTGCCGAGCATACCAAAGAGTACCTACCTCGGAAACTCTCAGACCGTCTTTATGAGGGCAAATAACTCCCCAACGCTCATATATAAACGCTGATAAAGGGCGATTCGAGAGACTTCATGTCCAACCAGTACGAGCGGACCTCCCAACTCGCCCTCTCACGCGGCCCGGCAGACCCGGACGAGTATTCTTCTCAGGACGCGAAGGCTCGCTTCGCCGTCGCCAAGTACTACGGAATGGGAAGTGATGGGGAGTGGTCAGTCGACGACATTGCAGAGGCGCTTGATGTAAGCGAACGACAAGTGTACCGGTATCTCTCCGAGACAGACACCGGTCGAGAGGTCCGCGAGGTGCTCGCTACGACCGAAGCGGAGTGGCGACTTGACGCCGCACTCACACTCCGCAGAGAGGTCGAACGCTTGGAAAAGCAGGAAGGTGAATTACTTCAGCGAACTACCACCGTCCCTACCGACTTTGAAGAAAAGGCTGTTGAAGGGATACCCAGAGGCAACGAACAAGTAGTACTGAGTGACCAGGAGACTCACTCTCTGACTCTCCCCGTTCCGAGTAGCTACGAGGAAGTAACTGACTACGGACCGAACCTTGAACGGATTCAGAAAGAGAAACGACAGTATCTCGCACAGATAGCGAATATCCTCGGACTGGATGAGTGGGAGAGACATACGAACTCACATCGACCCGCTGAGGGTTCAACCGGACCTCTCGTGGAGTTCAGGCAACGTGACGATGAACAGGAGATCGACTGAGGGTTCAGACAGAAGGGCCAAAGTATACCGCCAGCACGAGGCAAGCGAGGACGAGTGGCTGAGGGTCCAAGCGGAGACAGGTCTGGTTCCGGAAGAGTGGCAGGGGGTGTGGCGAGAGGAGTGGCTGAGGGTTCAGACGGTGGAAGTGGAACCCGAAAGCCTCGAATCAAGGCTATAGTAGACCCTCACGCAGAGAGTGGGACCACTTTTCTAACTTCTGAGGGGGAGGGCAAGGTGGAACGCTAAGTGTAAAGTGTGAAGTAGGATGGGTCAGATGATTCACTCATGGCTACTATTTCGGACTTCCTAACCCCACGTAATGAAGTCCTCGAAGGACGGTTTCAGGGTGTCCTTCAGGCTCACAAGGTTGCTGATGGGAACGACCGCCTCGAAAACGACCCGAACCGTCTTCTCGCCGCTACGTACCCCTCGAACGCCCTGCGGAACATCTTCGACCGAGTGGCCGATAAGCTCGATGGACGAGACAGTCAGGGGGGTATCACACTTACTGGTCCCTATGGAGCAGGGAAATCTCACGGCCTGCTCGTCCTTTATCATATGTTCAACAGCCCGACTGTCGCCCAGTCGTGGACTGATGAGTGGGACATTCCAATTGATCTCCCTGACGATGCTGAGGCCGCGATTGTCTCCACCAGTGAGACTGACGCAGACCTCATCTGGGAACCCGTCTTCCAGAGTGCAGGACGCGAGGACATCCTCGAAGATATTGAGAGGTATCCAACGACCGAGCACATTGAGGCGCTCGCTGAGAACGGTACGATTGGGGTGTTCTTCGACGAAATCGAGACGTGGTGGGAGTCTTTCTCCGAAGAAGCCGACAGCGAACTACTGGAACGAAACCGGTTCTTCCTCCAGAATCTTCTTGAAGTTGCGAACGACCCAGAGGGTGACCTCTTCGCGTTTATTACCCTCCTCGAAAAGAGCGAGAGTCTGCAGGAGATTCTCCAGCGGACCAATCCCCACGCCGAGAACCTCAACGCGACCGGTGACCGTGAGCGCATTATCATCCACCGGCTGTTCGAGGGGACACCAGACAACCTTGACGAGAGTGCAGTACGGGCGGTTGTTGAGCGATACGTCGACAGTTACGTCAACCCAATCGAAATCGAGGAACCGAAGCGCTACGAGAATCGGATGGTCGAGAGCTACCCGTTTCACCCAGAGTTACTCGATCTGTTGGAGAGCATCTACGAAGCGGCTCGTGAACGACAGAACGTCCGAGGGGTCATGAACGTGCTCGCAGACACTGTCCGGGAGAACCATCACCAGACGGATTTAATTGTTACCTCGGATGTCAACCCCCGAGCGTTCCGTGGAATCGACCGGAAACTATTCGACCGGTTCGCCGCCGACAAACGTCAGCTGAAAGATTCCGAGAACGAATACGCGGTCGACCTGCTACAGGTAATCCTACTCTACACACTCGACGACCGCTCACAGATGGCCTCAACGACACAGTGTCTCCTCGGGACGTTCAAACCCGACCAGACGACGGTCGACCGCCTCGATATGGACCTGACAGACCTGTACGGCACGGCCCACTACCTCGACAAGCAGGATGGGAGCTACTTCATTACCGAAGACCCGAAACTGACGGCACTGGTCTCCCGGGAGAAAGAGCGCACCCTCGAAGAGAACCGAGACCGTGCTGTCGAGACGCTTGCCGAAGTCGTCAAAGGTGACGTATTCGATGGAGAAGTGTACATCCACAGCTACGACGAGGTTCCCGATGAGAAGCGCCAGACGTTCGTCGTTACGCTGACGAACACCTCGAACGGATCGCTCACCTCCGAACTGAGCGAGTTCTTCAGCGGGATGCGCTACCAGAACACCGTCCAGTTCATCACACCGAAAAAGCGCGTGCTCGAAGACGACGACATCATCGATAAGGCGGCCCGCGTGCTCGGAGCCGAGAGTCTCAGAGGGAAAGTCGAGGATGAGCGAGGCGAACTGGAACCACTGATTCGTGACGAGCGGCGACAACTCCGAAACGCGATGGAAGACCGGTATGGACGCTGGGTGAAGTGGAGTGGGACTGACAACAGAGAAAGTATCCGAATGCGCCGCATTGCGGTCGACCCAGATGTAAGTGCAGTCAAAGATAAAATCGGCAGGGACAAGACGTACATTGGTGAGACGGTCATCGAGCAGGTTCGTGGGAACGAGAGCGGCATCCGTGTCGAATCGCTGCTGAACGACTTTCTTCAGTTCCGCCGGTTTCCGGTCTTGCTTGACGAGGGGGTCTTCTACTCGGCTCTACACGAACTGCACCGGGACGGTGACGTGATACTTGAAGGCGACCGAGCGAACTTCTACGTCGGCGAGTTCGGCCAGTACCCGCCCGATATTGAGGATTCAATGACAGTCCACCACCCGGACAACCTCCCCGAGTCGGTGTTCCAACGGGAGGACGATTCGACCGATGACGACGAAAAAGAGGACGAGCAACCCCAAATCGGGCAATCATTCGGAGGCAGACCGAGCGGCGAGAGCAGAGTGGGAAGCGACAGTGGCGGGCAAGTAAGCGAACCACCCGACGAAGACGTAGTCGAACCGGAAGAACCAGAGATGGTCACGGAGTCCGTGGAAGTATCCCTCGAAGGGAACTCGCCGCGAGTGTTACGAAGTACGGCAGAGTCGCGCATCAACGGCTCGACGGACACCATCGAGCACGTCCGACTGTCCTACGACGTGGGCGAGTTCTCGAAAGACGATCTCATCGAGTTCATCGAGTCACTTCCGGGAGGCGAGAAAATTGACGCAACGGTGGTGGTGGAGCGTGACGTGGACGAGTGAACGCCTTCGGGCACTGGTCGAACACGACGACCCTGTAGAAGTGATCTGGGAGGCGCTGTGGGACATCTGGGAGTCGCCTGACGGTCCAGACGAGCAGTACGCCAGTCAACGAGAGTGGGAGACCGTCGAACTGGAACGGACCCTGCTGGACACCTACTGGGAGTTCTACAGCGAGGTGCTCCCGTGGCGGTGTGTCAACGAAGCGTCGATATCGGTTCCCGACGAGGGCGCGTTCCTCGTGATGGACGCGATGAGCGTCCGGGAGGCAGGCCTGTTTGCCGAGATACTCGACGACCAAGGGTACGAGGTGTCAGTCGGGTACTCGTATGCAACAGTTCCCTCGGAGACAACTGATTACAAGAATCGAATAGGCTACGCCGCCCTCGAACGCGAGCACCCCTCAGAGACCGTCCGCTCGCGGTCGCCCTCATTGTCGGGAGACGAGCGTCTCGTCTGGTGCAAATATCCGGACTCGCTGCTTGAGAATATTCAGGAGGGTAAGACAGAAATATCGACGTTCGAGGAGGCCTACGCCGACACGGAGGATGTGTTCTGCTCGATACTGGAGCAACTCGACGCTGACCGAGTCGTTGTCGGATCCGACCACGGGTATATTCGTGCAGAGTCAGGATTCAACTTCGCTATCGGTGAGCAGGCGAAAAACAGGCTGAAAGAGACCTTCGGCGGCTCCCGATTCGTGCGTGTCGACGAGACAGAGGGTGACGGTGATGGACTGGTCTCGAATCATCTCGCAGTCGAAGCAGATGGATACTACCTGCCGGTCGGCAGATATACGTGGCCGGTGCGTGGAAAGTACAGCACGGTCCAGCACGGTGGATTGAGTCTCATCGAATGTCTCACACCGCGCCTGGAGGTTCAGCGATGACAGATAGACGCCCAATCGAAGTCACATTTCCAATCGAAGAGGTCAACGAAATAGCTGACCGTGAGGCCCACGCCAAGCGGTACTACCGTCCGGTCTACACGATGCACAAGTGGTGGGCACGCCGCCTCGGATCGGTCTTCCGGACGATGCTCCTGTACTCACTCGCAGAGGGGACGCCCCCCATCGATGGAGAGCGCCAGTCAACCATCGGCGGTGAGAACGGCCTTCCCGAAATCACCGACGAGAACCCCGAAGACCTCTGGGAGTACTACCTCGAAGACGTTGACTTCGAGGACAAGACAATCCTCGATCCGTTTATGGGTGGAGGAACGAGCATCGTCGAGGCACTCCGACTCGGCTGTAATGCAATCGGAGGAGAACTGAACCCAGTGGCCTGGTTCATCGTCAAGAAGCAGGTAGAGGCAGTCGACCTCGACGCCCTTGACGCGGCATACGACCAACTGGAGGAAGAAGTCGGCTCGGACATTCGGTACTACTACCGGACGGAGTGCCCTCACTGTGAGACAGACAAGGAGTACGGCGACATCTACGGCGGGGGCGAGGAACCGGAAGGGTGTCATGGCTACGCCGACGCGATGTATCACTTCTGGATAAAACTGCTCCCCTGTCGGAACTGTGGCGAGGACGTGGCACTGTTCAAGGACTACCGACTGGCGAATGCTCGCTCCTCGAAGGATGACCACTACAACGTGGTATGCCCGGATTGCTGGCACGTATTCGAGACCGACGATCATAAATCAGAGACGGAGTGTCCGGAGTGTGACCACGAGTTCGTCCCATACGACGCAGGAAATGTCTCGGGGAAGACGTACACCTGCCCACACTGCGACGAGCACCCCGAAATGAACATCATCGAGAGTGTCGACCGCTTCGGCAAGCCCGAAGAACGACTGTTTGCGGTCGAATACTATTGTCCAGAGACCGAAGAGAAAGGATACAAACCAGTGGAAGAGTTTGACCGCGAACTGTTCGAGACAGCCAGCGAGGAATTAGATGAGAAGCTCGAAACCCTCCCCATCCCGACTCAAGAGCGATACGAAGGTTCGTCAGACCGAGCACGTAATCATGGGTATGAGACTTACGACCAGATGTTCAACGACCGCCAACTTTTGTGTCTCTCGAAACTGCTAAAGACCATTGGTGATGTTGAGAATCAGAACGTGAAGGAGTTCCTATTGCTTGCTTTTTCGAGTGCCACTGAATTCAACAATATGCTTTGCGAGTATAATCGGACTGCAAACAAGCTTGAGGGGGTGTATAAACGACATACTATCTTGTCACGGCATCAGCCGATGGAAAACAATATTTGGGGGACAAAGTACGGACGTGGAACGTTCTCTGGTGAGTTCGATAAGATGCGAGCAGGGAAAGAGTTCTGCGTAGATGCCTACGAAAAGTACGTCGAGAACGGGGAGACGAAACAACGCGACGGCGTCGGAAAAATCGAGGGGTACGTCACCGACGACCCGAAGAAACTCGGCGATCCGGTTGAGGGTTCAGACGACGCCGAGTACAACGTTCATCTGCGCTGTGGAACCTCTGAGTATCTTCCTATCGAGGGCGAAAGCGTGGACGCGGTCATCACAGACCCCCCATACTACGACAACGTGATGTACGCAGAAGTGGCCGACTTCTACTACGTCTGGCTCAAACAGGTGCTCGAAGAGGAGTACGACCACTTCACTGCCGAGTTGACGCCCAAAGCCAGCGAAATCGTCTCGGACCCGGCGAAGAACGTCGAGACCTACCGTGACGAAGAGCACTTCATCACTGGGCTGACGAACGTCTTCGCGGAGTCCCACGACAAACTCCGTGATGAGGGTATCATGGCGTTCACCTTCCACCACAAGGAGACTGAAGGGTGGAGTTCGGTGCTCCAATCGGTGCTCGACGCCGGGTTCTACGTGACAGCGCTGTATCCGATTCGCGGCGAGATGCGTGGGTCGACGCACATCCACGACAAGGCCAACATCGAGTACGATATGATTGTGGTGTGTCGTAAACGCGAAAGCGACCCTGGGGAGGTGAGTTGGCGCTCGCTGGAGGATGACATCTACTTCCGAGCACAGGAAGAAATCGAACGCCTCGAAGACAGTGGTGCGCGACTCTCACAGGGAGACATCTTCGCAGTTACCATGGGTAAGTGTCTGGAAGTGTTCTCACAGCACTACCCGAACGTCACTCATGAAGGGGACCAGATGTCCGTGCAGGCAGCACTCGACACTATCCGAGACATCGTCGACGACCAGTTGATGACCGAACGGATTCAGATGCTCGGCGACGAGATGGACACTCTCAGCGCAGTGTATCTGACCTACGTGCTCGGTCGGGGTGACACCGTCACATACAACGCGCTGAACAAGGACCTCCGAACCCGGGGCGTAGACGTGGCGGAACTCGTAACCGAGGGTCTGCTCGAACAGGATGGAGACGACCTACGAGTACTGGACCCAACAGAACGTGGCGAGCGAATCGAGGCGAAGCGTGGCCCACTGGCAGTGGACCGAGCACACTACCTCCGGTATCTCTACGAGTACGACCGGCTGGCACAGGAGTTCGGAAAGTGGTCCGACGAGGAGTCGATTGCGGCACTCCGGCGACTGGCCGAGATAGAGAACGACGACGAGTACGCCGATATCGCGGACTACGTCGAAGAGCGAACCGACGAACAACTGGACCTCGGTGACTTCAGCTGATACCCACGTTTATGAACCAGAACGACACAAGAGGTGACAACGGATGACGCTGGACCTCAAGTATCACATTATGGCCGCAGACGCCGTCGCCAAACACAGTGACGGGACATACCAGGATGAGTTGAGTATTGTCGAGTTTCTGCGACGGCTCGAACGCCGGGAGGACCTTCCTTACGACGTGACAGTGACGGGTCTGGACGACTATCTCGCCGCCTCGGATAATCCCCGAGAGAGCGCTGAGTACGTCCACAAAGTGCTCCGGGACCGGGTCAACTTCGTGCTGACACGTAACCCCGTCGTGCAGTTCGTCGTCGAGGACGTAGAACACTGGAAGGGTACTGGTGTTATTCCACTGGGCGAGGATAGTATTCGACTCGTCACAATCTTCGGTGGAAGTGTTACACAGGAGGGTGCAGGCTGGTACAGTAGCGAGTTTAACGTTCAGTCGTAGTCAGCGGTATTCTCAGCGAATGGATTCAACGAGAAACGAGTTCCCTGGTGAGTAGCACAGAAGATCGGAAATTTGTGACTTCGCGCAGAGAACAACGCATACTAACAGAAGGGTGTGACACCCGGTTCTGAGACAATAGAGAGAGTTGAGGCGAAAACGACCAATACCCCTTATTGATTGCTCGAAACGCTCTGAGGGTCCCAAAACCACCCTGAGAAGCCATTCGCCAGACTCTGAAGGAGGAAGCCGAGAGACGAGCGGACTACCAGGGAAGGCCTGCGAGTGACGGACGAGTGGTGCTCACTGACGCGGACTACTACACCCTGACGCTCCTCGTCCAGAACGAGTACGAGGAGATCACCGAGTACAGCTCCGACCTCAAACGGATTCAGAAGGAAAAGCGACA
>LFFM01002136.1_pt1 | contig 13224 bp, 15 predicted proteins | sample 643131 | NCBI WGS metagenome assembly LFFM01 (sample SAMN03777445, study PRJNA286221) | soda lake metagenome | biome: soda lake; feature: Kulunda steppe; material: water; isolation source: sample Tc-Br brine of Tanatar trona crystallizer | place: Russia: Kulunda steppe | collected 2011-07
CGGTGTATCTCGAGGAGCGAAACGGTCGGACGAAAGCCGCCGGTGAAACGCCCCGGCAGTTCTTCGCCGGGCGCGACGACCGTCTCGAACGGATCGGTGAACGATACGAACGCGCCCGCTACGGCGGCGGTGTCGACGGACCGGCCGCGGCCGCGGCTCGATCCGACCTCGCCGAGTTGCTCTCGGAGCGCTCCTCGCTACCGGGTTCGAAAAAGCCAGCAGGGGGTCCCGATAGTGTTTAATATGGCCGTCGTGTAACCCGAACTGTAATGTCGGAAGTCTGCTCGACGTGTGGACTCCCTGAGGAACTCTGCGTCTGCGAAGACGTCGCAAAAGAGTCCCAGGAGATCAACATCCGCATCGACGAGCGCCGATACGGTAAGGAGGTAACGGTCATCGAAGGGTTCGATCCCCGCGACGTCGACATGGATTCGCTGTCGAGCGATCTCAAATCGAAGTTCGCCTGTGGGGGTACCGTCGAGGACGACGCGATCGAACTCCAGGGCAACCACCTCGGGCGCGTTGAGGATTTCCTTCAGGAAAAGGGGTTCAATGTCGCGTAGCACTCTTTGACCGCACGTCGAGCCCTCCGCTTTACCACATTAACTGAACAGCGACAGCGCCGTTCGTGATCGACCGCAGTCGGAACCGCAGGCAGTCGGCCGGGGTGTGCGGTCGGTCGCCCGAAGGCGTTGTCGGTTCGGAGAACCGTCCGCTCAAAACGGCGATTCCGGTCCGTCGGTCCGGGCGGCCGTCGGTTTCCCATCGGCCTCGATGCCGTAGGGCCAGCCCTCGATCCCGGGTTTCAGCGAATCGACCCGTCCCTCGAACCCTTCGAAGGAGCCGATAAGCCGCGCGGCCTGCACGCTCGCCTGTCCGTGGGGACAGACCGTCACGACGCGTTCGGCGTCGGCGAGTTCCTCGATCCGCCCGGTCAACTCGGCAAGGGGGATGTTGTCGCTCCCGGGGATGTGCCCCCGACTGAACTGCCCCGGCGACCGGATATCGACGATGCGTGGGGGTGTTCCGGAGTCGAGCAGTTCTTTGAGTTCTTCGGCCGTGACTTCGCCATCCATAGGCGTTGATACGTCAGGAGAGTCTTAAACGGCAGGGTCGGCCGCTCGCTCCCGGTGGATCGCTCACGCGTGGCTGTCGTGTGTGTCGCGTCAACGGAGAATAGTCGGCTGCTGGGAAGGGTGAACACCCCGGCCTCCGGGTGTTACCGGAACAGATCCAGCAGTCGGTCGATCGGGCGGGCGGCCTTTCGCAGATCGTCCGCACGGGGGTTGTCTTTCAATCGCAGCAGTTCGGGTTCGTCGGATCGTCGTCTCTGTGACATCAACAGACGCTACGGTCCGTACCCCTATTAATATGTCGAATATTCTATGTTTCTTTCTGGCGAACGGCCCCGATGTCGGTCAAAGTGCTTGGTAATGCGTGTTTATGGGTCGTTAGGGGCTCAGGCACCAGGGATCGAATTATATCAATTATTCCAACAATTAAACGACGCCGAGCGGCGTTTCGCAGGCGTGAACGGGGCCGCGAACGGGACGTCGAACAACCCTTATGAGCGGCGCTATCGAATGAAGCCGTATGGACGACGACCGCGTCCGCGCGACCGAGACCTCGATACGGATGCTCGAGGGGCTCATCGATCTCGGTGGGGAGGCGGGCATCACGGAACTCGCGACGCATCTTTCCGTCGCTAAGAGCACCGTTTACAAACATCTCAACACGCTCGATTCGAGCGGGCTGGTGATCAAAAACGGCGATAGATACCGGATCGGGCTCCGGGCTCTGGAGTTTGGCGGCTACGCACAGCGCTACGACGGCGTCTACGACACCGCCCGCCCGGAGGTCCGGAAGATGGCCGACGAGACCGGCGAGCTCGGGAATCTCATGTTCGCGGAGGACGGCTGGGGCGTCTACGTCCACACCTCACGCGGCGACAACGCCGTCGAAATCGATACCCAGACCGGCCGCCGGGCCCACCTCCACGCGACGGGGCTCGGCAAGGCGATCCTCGCGACGCTCGACGACGAGCGGGTCGAGGCGATCGTCGAGGAACGCGGTCTCCCGTCGGTAACGGAGCACACGATCACCGGCCGGGACGCGCTGTTCGAGGAACTCGACGCGATACGATCCTCCGGGATCGCCTACGACCGCGAGGAGTGTGTCGAGGGGATGGCCTGTATCGCCCGCCCGCTGTCGACGCCCGGCGAGCGCCCCGCCGCGATCAGTATCACCGGCCCGGTCAGCAGGGTCTCGACCGGCGAGACCCAGGAGTCGATCCGGACGACCCTCGAACAGGCGGGCAACGTCATCGAACTCAATCTCACCGGTTGAGGATCGGTCGCCCCGACTGATGAGTCGAACGCTGGCGGCGGTGCGTTCACAATGGGGAAACGGTCCGGTCGAAGAGCGACGAGCCGTGGCATCGGCAGCGAGAAGCGGATCGTTTCCCGTTCGGCTTCGGGTGCCGGCTACGGGCCATCGACGTGGGCCGACGCGGCTCTACGGAGGTAACAGGCGGAGTAGCTTGTGGCTTGACCCCGAGGCGATTTACCTGTGGATACGCCCGTATCTGCAAAGCGCGTCGTGGAAGCAGGAAGTCGTTCGAAAGACGGAGTCTTTCGTGATCACGAGAGACCGCGTCTCTCGGACGACCCCACCCTCAAGCGCGAGCCGTCAGGCGAGCGGTAGGGTGGGGTAGTTTACTTATATGACTGTATACTCCGGCCGCGGACTGTTGATCGTGCGGTTCGTCTCCCTACGCATGAGTCACGAAGTCAGCGCGGGCCCGAACCGAGGGCACGACGTCTCGACACACGAACCGTCAGTCGATGCTGACTTGCTGTTGGACCTCCTCGCGGACGATGACATCCGGGAACTGTTCGAGCGGACGGGCAACCGGCGGACGGTTCCCGAACTGGCGTCGGCGTGTGATCTTCCTCGGTCGACTGCCTATCGGAAAGTCAAACGCCTCGTCGAGGCGGAGCTGCTGATGCCCACGACTCGGGGCGCGGGCGACACCGGAACGGCCACCGAGTACCGCCGAACGGTCGAGTCGGTCGAGATTACGATCGAAGGCGAGACGACGGTCGAGTTTTCGTAGGCAGCTCGTACGGGAACGAAAGGGGAGCGGCGCTGAGGGTGTGTCCCGGGCAGTGAGAACTGCCCTGGGGGTCTTATTAATCCAGTCACAAAGACCGGGCGAACGAACGATGTACTCTCCCCGATCCCCACCTCGCTCACAGGAGGAGGCGCACCTCCGCGTGACGCTTCTCGTGACGCCGTCGCCGAAAACGGACTGTCCGGTCCTCGGTTCCGGATCTAGCGGAACCGTCTCCATGCACGAGACGCTCAAGCAGCCGGACGCCTCCGACGACTGCCGGACGTGCAGAGCCGAGGCGACCGCTGACGGAGGGGCAGCCCCCAAACTGCTGCAGGGCGACGTCACGGCTCACTGTGTCTGCCCGGTGTTCAGCGAACACGACTGCGTCGCGTCGGTCGAGAGGTTCGAGGATCGGACCCTCACCGTCTCCGTCGCCGTTCCGGACCGGGAGGAGCTGTCGGCTGTCGTCGCCGCGCTCAGAGAGCGCGACGCGTCGGTGCGGCTCAAACGGATCTCGACGCCGACCGTCGACACCGGGCGGCGAATGCTCGAACTCGACGCGGATTCGGTGACCGAGAAACAACACGAAGCGATCCGAGCGGCTGTGAAAGCGGGTTACTACGAAACGCCCCGCGATGCGGACCTCTCCGACCTCGCGGCGGAACTCGGGGTGTCCCGGTCGGCGGTTTCCCAGCGGCTCACCGCGGTCGAGTCGAAACTCGTCGCGGAACTCGTCAGGGCCGACGACACCGGGGCGGGACCACAGCCATCGAACGCCGCGGGCGATTGATTCGCCGACCCGCGAGGGTATTTGATGGCACGTATATTCAAGCCGGGGGTTCAGGGGACCCCGATATGAAGGAAAAGTCGATGAAAACCGACATACAGAACGACGAGACGGAGCGACAAGCTGACGCCGACGCCGGGGATCGACAGAGATGCGTCGCGACGACGAAACACGGTGACCGGTGTATGAACTATCCGGTCCCGTCGTTCGATGTGTGTGTCAAACACTTCGGGGCGACCGAACGCTGACACCTCCCGTCGTATCTTTCCTGTCCGTGTTACGTTTCACTGCCGCTGACCCGTCTCTGTGAGGGGTTTAGGTTTACCTAAAAAACAACAGAGTTAAATGTTTTAGGTCTGCCTAAACGAGTATGTCGGAAGACATCGACAACGAAAGATCGCGTTCGGACACCGTTGGACGACGACCGTTTCTCGCGACGACGGGGGCCGCCGTCGTCGGCGCGGTCGGGCTCGCCGGCTGCGCCGGCAACGGCGACGACGGCAACGGCAATGGAAACGGTGACGGCAACGGCGACAGCCCCGAACCGACGAGCGTCGCCGACGCCGAACCGCTCGGATCGCCCGTTACCGCCGAGGGGGTTTCCTGGGATGAACTGGGTGATCTTGAGGGGACGATCACGGTGTACTCCGGTCGAACGCCGGATCAGATCGACCTCGTGTTCGAACGGCTCGAGAACGAGTACGACGGACTCACGATCAACCGCGACTACGACGACAACGACGCACAGGTCAACCAGTTGATCGAAGAGGGCGACGCCACGCCCGCGGACATCTTCTATTCACAGGATCCCGGCGCGCTCGGGGCGGTCACCGACGAGGGGCTCACGCAGGCGCTTCCGGGCGACATTGTCGACACCGTCCGTGGGAGCTATCGTCATCCGGACGGCCTCTGGACCGGCGTCAGCGGCCGTGTTCGCTCCGTCGTCTACAACGAGGACCGCCTCGACGAGACGCCGTTCGACAGCTGGGATGAGCTCCCTACGGACATCTCCGAGTACGCGACGGACGACCGCTTCGAGGGAATCATCGCGACCCGCCCGAACTCCGGCACGTTCCGCGGGTTCATCCAGGCGATGGTCCAACTCGAGGGTGAAGAGGCCACCCGCCAGTGGGTGAGTGACTTCATGGACCAGGATCCGCAGCTGTTCTCCAGCGGGACCGACCACGCGGTCGCAATCAACCGCGGCGGGGACGACGACCCCATCGTCGGCCTCGGCAACAGCTACTACGCCGCTCGGATCGTCAACGAGGACTCCGATGCCCCGGTGCGCGTGACGTTCACCGAGGGCGACGCCGGCGCCCTGTTCAGCGTCGCGGGCGTCGCGGCGATGAACAACGTCGACGACCCCGAGCTCGTCGCCGAGTTCGCCCGACACCTGCTGGCCGTGGATGGACAGGAGTTCATGATGGATGACAACGGGGAGTTCCCGGTCGTCGACGGCGTCGATTACGTCGGCCCGCTACCGGGCCCCGACGAACTCAACTCCCCGGACTTCGATCTCTCCAGTTTCGACATGGAGCTGCAGGGCGCCCGCGAACTGCTCGAAGACGAGGGAATGCTCCCGCTGTAGGCGCTTTCGTCCCGTCTTCGCGCTCGATCGTTCCGTGTTTTTATATCCGCCGGCGCGGAGTCAGCAACTTGAAACCCGTCGGGAAACAACCGACCGGTATCCCGACGTTTCCCAATCAATGAGCCCGACAACGGACCCCGACACCACACGACGCCTCCTCGATCGCCTCAGGGAGCGGGTACGCGGGGTTGATCCATGGATGGCAGGGTTGGCGCTTCTCAGCGCTGTTCTCGCCGCGCTCATCGTCTCACCGATGCTGTGGTTGGTCTGGCGGGCCGGGACGGTCGACCCCTCGCGGGCCTACGAGCTCATGTTTTCGACCCGGACGGGGCTCATAACGCTGAACAGCCTCCTGTTGGTGGTGACGGTCACGCTGTTCTCGATACTGATCGGCGTCCCGCTCGCCGTGTTGACGACCCGAACCGACCTCCCGTATCCGCGCTTTTGGACGATCGTTGCGGCGCTCCCGCTCGTGATTCCGAGCTACATCGGCGCGATCGCGTTCGTCTCGATGTTCGGCTCCGGCGGGGAGATCGATTCCCTCTTCGGCGTCACGCTCCCGCGCGTGTACGGCCTCAGCGGGGCCGCGTTTATCATCACACTGTACACGTACCCCTACGTCTTTTTGACGACCCGGGCCGCGTTGATCTCGATGGATCGATCGCTCGTCGACGCCGCACGCACGCTCAACCACGGCCCGGTGGCGTCGTTTCGCCGGGTCACGTTCCCGATCATCAGGCCCGGGATCGCCGCCGGCGCCCTCCTCGCCGCGCTGTACGCCATCTCCGATTTCGGCACGCCCGCGTTCATGCAGGCCAGCGTCTTCACCAGCCGGATCTACGGCGAGTTCAGCGGGTTCGCCGTCGAGTACGCCGCGTTGCTCGCGTTGCAGCTGATCGCGATCGTCGCCGTCATCCTCGTCATCGAGGCCGGAATCGGGCGCGACGAGGACGCAAGCGGCGGCGGCGGCCGCGGCAGCACGATCAGACTCGGCGGCTGGAAGTGGCCGGCGATGGGTTTTGTCTCGCTCATCGGGATCACGACGCTCGTCGTCCCCGTCGCCGTCTTCGTCAACTGGCTGTTCCGAAGCGAGGGCCGCCGCATTCCGGCCCTCGAATTCCAGTTCGAGTTCGCGTTCAACTCGGTGTATCTGTCGGCGCTCGCCGCCCTGGTCGCGTGTCTGTTCGCGCTGCCGGTCGCGTACTACTCGGGGCGGACCAACTCCACGGTCGCCCGCATCCTCGAACGCGCCACGTACGTCGGCTTCGCCGTCCCGGGCGTCGTTATCGGGCTCGCCTTGGTGTTTCTCGGCACCCGAACGGTCCCCTCGCTCTACCGGGAAGGCATCTGGTTGCTCGTGTTCGGCTACGTCGTCAGGTTCCTCCCGCAGGCCGTCGGCACCGTCCGGTCGTCCGTCCTCCAGATCGACGACAGCACGATCGAGGCGGCGAAAACGCTCAACGTCGGCCGCCTCGAGACGTTCCGCCGGGTCACGCTGCCGATGATCGCCCCCGGGATGGTCGCGGGAGCCGTTCTCGTCTTCCTGACTACGATGAAGGAACTGCCGTTGACGCTCATGATCCAACCGATCGGGATGGACACCCTCGTGATCAAGATCTGGCAGGCCAACGACGCCCTCGCCTATCGGTACGCCGCTATCCCTGCCCTGCTTTTGATCCTGATCTCCGGGTTGACGATGATCGTGTTGCTCCGACAGGAAGGCTCGAACATCAGCTGACCCGCCGGTGTACACCGCGGTCACACGAACGGACAACGGATGACATCCTCCGCGCCCCGGCATACCCCGAAACTGTGTAACGAAACGACACGGCGCTCGGAGTCGGAGCTCCGGACGACGCCGGCGGCAGCCGAGTTCGACGCCGTCGTCGACGTCGAGTGACGGAAACCGGAAGCGCAGACTCTTATTCCCCGAGCGAGAACCCCCAGTCGGTGGCGGTGACGAGCGTTACCCCCTCTGAGCCCCTTGTGATGAGGGACTTCCCCGAGCCACCGTTTCGTGAAACGCACCGACGGACTCGAACCGACGGCCGGCCGTTCCCCCCGGAGCGACGGATCCGGTCTCCAGCGGCCCGAGAGGCGATCGTCAGGTTCGCGGCGAAGGAGCGCCGCTGTGTGACGCTGGGCGTGAAAGGCGTTTGATACGAGGAACGGATCGAATCGACGACGGGCGTGACGCCACCGTCACGCGGGTCGTTGCTCCGAAGGGCTCGGGATCGAGACGTCAACAGCGTGTGTCAGACGGCGGCCAGCGGGTGCGACGGCGCCGTCAGTCGTCCGAGACGGCCGGATCGGCGGCACCGTCGGCGGCGGCCTCACCGCTGTCCGTCAGTTCGTAGAGATTCTGTCGGGCGTCCGCGAAGTATACGTCCTCGGAGACGATTTCGATATCCTCGAGCCGTTCGAGCGCGTAGCGAACGGTTCTCGCCGAGAGCATCGACTCCTCGACGATCCGTTTTTGTGTCATTGCTCCGTTGTACTCGAGAACTTTGTAGACGAGTTTCGCGCTGGGCGGAAGGTCCGTGAGTTCTTCCCCGTCAGAATCGGCCATCTCTACCGCAAAAGAGGGTTGCCGCGAGTATAAACATTGAGCCCAACATGGCAGGTATCCCGTATGTGGCCGGGCGGGCGGGGTAACGATCGGTCCGGCCGGGGAACGAACCCCTTTTGACGACGGATAGCACAACGGTAGGTATGGCAACCGATACGGCCGAGCGCCGGACCGCACACATCCGGGGCGTGACGGTCACGGCGATCGCGTGTCTGGCCGGCGTCGTCGCCGCCCTCGTTTCGGGGGCCGTCGCCGACGGTGCCGGGGACATACTCGGCGTGTACATCCTCACGAGCGCCATCATCGTGCAGTTCCCGCTGTTCAAACTCATCGAAATGGCCGGACTCGAGCTGAACACTGACGACTTCGGGGCGAAGGATTACCTCTACATCGCTTTCATGACGTTCTCGCTTTGGTTCGTCTGTTGGGCGATCCTGCTCACAACCGGGGCGAGCATCTGATGGCCGACGACAGCATCGCCGTGGTCGATCTGGATCGGTGCCAGCCCGACCGGTGTAACTACGAGTGTGCGAACTTCTGCCCGCCGAACCGGACCGGCGAGGAGTGTATCGTCACCCGCGAGGAGCGCCACGACGAGGGCGAGTTCTACGCCGGCGGTCCCGACCAGATCTCGATCTCCGAGGAGCTGTGTCTCGGCGAGACCTGCGGCATCTGCGTCGAGAAATGCCCCTTCGACGCGATCGAGATCATCAACCTCCCGCAGGAACTCGACGAGGAGCCGACCCACCGCTACGGCGAGAACAGCTTCGCGCTGTACGGCCTCCCCGCGCCCGAAGAGGGCCGGGTGACCGGGATCCTCGGCCCCAACGGGATCGGGAAGACGACGGCCGTCCACATCCTCGCCGACGAGATCACGCCGAACCTCGGTCGCTTCGACGACGAACCGGACTGGGAGGCGGTCCTCGAGGCGTACCGCGGGACCGCCCTCCAGGGATACCTCGAAGATCTTCAGGAAAAGGACGTGACGGTGGCCAGAAAGCCACAGTACGTCGACAGGATCCCGGACACGTTCGACGGGAAGACGAGCGAGCTGCTTGCGAGCGTCGACGAGCGCGGGGTTGCCGACGATCTCACGGAGCGGCTCGGGATCGCCTCGGTCGTCGATCAGCCGATCGAGACGCTCTCGGGCGGTGAACTCCAGCGCGTCGCCCTCGCGGCGACGCTCGTCCGGGACGCCGACTTCTACTTCCTCGACGAGATCACGCCGTATCTCGACATCGGACAGCGCGTGACCGCGGCGCGACTCATCCAGGAGTTGTCCGCGGACGACCGCTCGATGCTTGTCGTCGAACACGACCTGGCGGTCCTCGATCTCCTCGCCGACGCCCTGCACGTCGCCTACGGGGAACCGGGCGTCTTCGGCGTCGTCACCCCGCCGAAATCGACGAAAGGCGGGATCAACGAGTACCTCCACGGCTACCTCGAAAACGAGAACATGCGCATCCGCCCGGAGGCGATCGAGTTCGAGGAACACGCCCCGCGGACCGAAAGCCACGGCGAGACGCTCGTCGAGTACCCCGAGATGCGGAAATCCTACGGCGACGGCGAGTTTAGCCTCGAGATCGATTCGGGGGAGATCCGCCACAACGAGGTCTTGGGTATCGTCGGTCCAAACGGCATCGGCAAATCGACGTTCGCGAAACTGCTCGCCGGACGCCTCGAACCGGACGAGGGGAGCTTCGACGCCCGCCTCGACATCTCCTATAAGCCGCAGTACGTCGAGATCGACCAGCCGATGCGGGTCGACGCCTTCCTCAGTTCGATCACCGACGATTTCGGCTCCTCGTACTGGAACACCGAGATCGCCGGGCCGCTCCAGCTCGAGCGGATCATGGAACAACAGCTCACCGACCTCTCCGGCGGCGAGCGCCAACGCGTCGCCATCGCGGCGTGTCTCTCGAAGGAAGCCGATCTGTATCTCCTCGATGAGCCATCGGCCCACCTCGACGTCGAACAGCGCGTCCTCGCGACGCGGGCGATCCGACGCTACACCGAAACCCACGACAAGACGGCGATGGTGATCGACCACGACATCTACATGATCGACCTGCTCTCCGATCGCCTGCAGGTGTTCGAGGGAACCCCGGCCGAACACGGCCACGCCGGTCGTCCGATGGGTATGCGCGAGGGGATGAACACGTTCCTCGCGAACCTCGACGTGACCTTCCGTCGGGACGAACGCACCGGCCGCCCGCGGATCAACAAGCCCGACTCCCAAAAGGACAGAGAACAGAAAAACGCCGGCGAGTACTACTACGCGCCGACGGACTCGAACTGATTCGGACGCCCCTTGTTATCCTCGCTCGCTGAAACGCTTCGCGGCCCGTGGGGTCGAAAGCGCACGCTGGCTACCGAACACTGACACCGCGGACGGCCAATCGTGCCGCTCACGAACTGGTGTTCAATTAAAAACAAATCAGCGGCCCCGCGGGCAAGCCCGCCGATGAGTTCTTTCCCCGGTGGGTTACTTTCCGCGGTTGTTGTTCGAACGGATGCTCGGGCGGGTGTGTTCGGTCCCCTTTCCGCGTTTCTGCATACCACGCCCGCGCTTGCCGGCCGAGGTCCGACCCCGGTACGCCCGGCCGCGATGGCTGTCGTCACAGATCCAGTTCAGATCGTCGTCGTTCCGGATCGCGCCGTGTTCGGGGTCCAAGAGGATGACTTCGAACCACTTCTGGGAGCCGTCCTCACCGACCCAGTAGCTGTTCAGAACCCGGAGGTTCTTGAACTTCCGCCCCGCGCGCTCCTCGGCGATGCGCTGGAGGTTCTTCCGGCGGGTGATCTTGTTGACACCCTGCCGCTTCGAGCGGCGGCCCGCTTTGAAACGCTGTTTGCGGGCGCTACCCTTTCGAACCGAAACGCGGGCCACGACGACGCCCTGTTTGGCCTTGTAACCGAGCGAACGGGCCTTGTCCAGCCGCGTCGGCCGGTCGATCCGCTCGATCGAGCCCTGGTCGCGCCACTCCTGTTGCCGTTGCCACTGGAGCTCCGCGAGCTTTCCTTTCTTCGGCGTTTTCCACGCCTCTCTGATGTGTGAATAGAAGCTTCGTGCCATGGTTTCACCACGGGCGTTGCGTGGTTCAACCCCCGCGGAACCGCCCGCGGGGGTCACATCCCGACCTGCGTAGACAGGTGCCCACCGGTGCCCGTCGTCCGGCGAGTTGCTCCAACTTTACCGCAACCGCTGTTAAGGGCTTCGAAACCCCGCCGTCCGTTGAGCCACATCCTCGGCATGGTCATAAGCCTACAACGGAAACCGGGATCTCCACGAGTCGGTGATCCGAAACTCGGACGAAACTCGGACGAAACCGAGCCGGTAATTGCTGGCCCCGACCGAGATGGGGTGTCTCGCTGCATCGAGACTTCCAAATCATCGCTGGGGCAGTCGTCGCAGATACCATCGGAGCGACCACAACTGATAGCCCACCGATAACGCAAAAACACATAAAAATCCGCTGGCCCAGAGCAGCGGATCGACAGCCCCGACGCCCGGAACGTCCGTAAGAGCGGCGACGACGACGACAAGCGCGACGACTCCGAGGCTTCGATAATACTCCTCCCAGCGGAGTCCGGAAGGGGTCGAACCGCTCATGTACCGTTCTACTGCACGTGCGGAATTGCGGATCCGAACCGCCCGTTCTTCTCGGTCGTACTCGATGACGCCGAGTTCTTCGAGTTTCGGGAGATGTGTTTGATGGAGGGAATTATAAACGCTTTCGCGGCATGCGCTCGGCGGCGGGGACTGCCCCGTCTCCTCGGTGGCGATCGCCGCCGCGAGGTCCCGAAGCGACACCACACGCCCCCCTGCCGTTTCCGTCAGATGACGGATCGTCCCTCGCCGCCGCGGGTTGGCGAGGATCTCATAGACGATCGGCTCCGGAAGCGACCGCGTATTGAACATACACGCTCCTTATCGAGGAAGGGTATAATTGGGACCCACCTACGGGGCGACACGCAGTGCCTGCCGGAAGCGGGTCCCGGAGCCTACCGTGTCAGTTCACCGTTAGAAAACCTGCTAACGATCGATTTGATCCCAGCCATACGACGGTAGGACATGCCAGGAAAGCGGGTGTTAAACCCTGAAAAGCCCGTATTACGCCACGAAAACTCGGTTTAGCTGTCTATTCCTTCGTTTGACGGGCGGCTGGTAGGTCGTAACTACACCGATAGCTCTCCAGGGGTGAGTCAACCGAACTGGGACAGCAGTCCATCGGCCCGAGCCGGACAGTTCGGAGACAAACCAACCATGACCGACAACAACGACAACGTGAACCCGATCGGCCTGTCACGACGACGCGTGCTCGGCGGCATCGGCGCCATCGGCGTCGCGAGCGCGGGGGCCGGACTCGGTACGACGGCGTTTTTCAGCGACAGCGAGAGCTTCCAGAACAACACGATCACCGCGGGGCAGTTCGAGCTGCACGCCTCCCAGATGATTTACGTTGTGGATCAGGACGGGATCGGTCCGGACGAGATCCAATTCAATGAGGATCTGGCTGATGCACAAATCGATAACCCTGACGCCGAAGCCGTTGAGGGTCAACTCGAAATCGAGGACGCAAAGCCCGGTGACAGCTACAAGATCTGCTGGGACCCGTGCGTAAAGTACAACCCCGGATACATCCGCATTCTGCTGGACAACGTGGTTGAGCGGACTGGTGCCGATAACGAGGTGACCCACACGACACCCGCTGCCGACGGCCTACTCAGCGACTACTTCCTCGCGGTCGTCACCGTCGCGGGACAGGACGGCGAGGAGGCAATCGTCTTCGACGGCACGCTTGCAGAACTGATCGAGGGATTCGGCGACGGCTCGATCAGCCTCGTCCACTCGACGGCCGACGTCGACGACGACGGGTTCGAGGTCGACGGCAGCGCGGAATACTGTCACGATCCGTGCGAGCTGATGGACAGCGCACCCGATGAGGAAGAAGAAGCCGACGCCGTCGAGGTCTGCATCTACCTCTACCTTCCGAGCCACGCCGATGTCGGCGAGACCGTCGACGTCGGTGGCGTCGAATTCGGTCCTCTCGCCCCCGAGGACTCCCCCGGGAACCTCGTGCAGGGCGCGTCCTTCGAGACGGACATTGTCTTCGAAGCGGAGCAGTGCCGCCACAACGAGACGCCGTTCCAGAACGACG
>LFFM01002137.1_pt1 | contig 13221 bp, 16 predicted proteins | sample 643131 | NCBI WGS metagenome assembly LFFM01 (sample SAMN03777445, study PRJNA286221) | soda lake metagenome | biome: soda lake; feature: Kulunda steppe; material: water; isolation source: sample Tc-Br brine of Tanatar trona crystallizer | place: Russia: Kulunda steppe | collected 2011-07
CCCGCCCCGACTCGTAGCCTTTTTACGCGCGCTGGGGATATGAGGAGATACTATGGCTGACGACAAGGCTCGAAGCACCGGCAGTGCGGGCCGATTCGGCGCCCGTTACGGTCGCGTCGCTCGCAAGCGCGTTCGGGAGATCGAGGAGGACATGCGCAGCGCGACCGTCGACGGCGACGACGTGAAACGCGTCGGCACCGGCATTTGGGTCAACGAGGAGACGGGCGAGACGTTCACCGGCGGAGCCTACCGGCCCGAGACGCCGGGAGGGCGAACCGTCCGCCGCTCCATCCGCGCCGCCCTCTCGGACGAGGAATAGATGAGCTACAAGTGCTCCCGCTGTAAGCGCGACGTCACCCTCGACGAGTACGGCGGCGTGCGCTGTCCGTACTGCGGCCACCGCGTCCTGTTGAAGGAACGCGGCGGCGGGATCAAGGAGGTCGACGTCGAATAACGCGCGGGGGACCGCGCCGCCACCGTGAGCACCGACGTCACCACCCCGCCACCGTGAGCACCGACGCACCTGTCCGCGAGCACGACGCCGCCCTCCGCTTTTCGTACCCCGACGAGCCGCGGGCTCGTGCCGTCGCCGATGCGCTCGCTCCCGAGGTCGGCGAGATCGATGACGCACGCTCGTCCGCGACGGTCGACCGCGACGGGGAGACGGTTCTCGTTCGCGTCGCCGCCGACGACCTCGTCGCGTTGCGCGCCGGAATCAACAGCTGGTCCCGGCTCGTCGAGGTCGCCGAACGCGTCTCCACGGCTGCCGGACCGTCCTCCGCGGGCGCCTCGTCAGCCTCCGGGGACGATCCGCCGTCTGCCGAGAACGATCCACCGTCCGCCGAGGTCGACTCGTCGTCCGCCGAGGTCGACTCGTCGTCCGCCGCGAATGCCTCCCGTAAAACGGACGAGGATCCATGAGAGAGCGCCTCTAACCGAAGATCCACCGCTCGTCGGAGAAGTCGGGGGTTTTTCCGTCCGGGCAACCACCCTCCGTGTATGCAAGGCAATATGCCGCCGGAGGCACAGGAGAAGATCGAGGAACTGCAGGAGCTTCAGGAGACCGCACAGCAGGTCGCCCAGCAGAAGGAGCAGTCACAGACCGCGCTCAACGAGTCGAAGACGGCGCTCGACGCGCTGGAGGGCGTCGACGAGGACGCCGAGATGTACCGCGAGATCGGCGAGATCCTCGTCGCGACCGACTACGAGTCCGCCCACGACGACCTCGAGAACAAGGTCGACTCCCTCGAGGTTCGCGTCGAGCAGCTGAAAAAGCAGGAGGAGCGCGTCCAGGAGCAGTTCGAGAGCCTCCAGAGCGAACTCCAGCAGATGCTTCAGGGTGGCGCCGGCGGCGGTCCGATGGGACCAGGCGGCCCGGGTGCCGGCGGCGAGTAAATGACGCGAGACGCGTCGAGCGACGAATCGACCGACGGTTCGAGCCGGACGGGAGCCGACGGGCCGTCGGACGAGGAGGTCGTCCGGACCGCCGCGGAGGCGGCCGAGGGCGTCGTCTTCTCGCATTATAACGGCTCGACGGTGGCCGACCTCGACGTGACGGTGACCTTCGAGGAAGGCGTCCTCGACGTCGACGTCTACCTGAACGTCCCCGAACCGGACGACGACGCGGGCGACCGACCCGATCCCGACGCGGTCGCCCGCGAGGCGGCCGAGACGGCCGGTGAGGCCGTCGACGAGCTGTTCGAGGAGTCGTCCGCCTGAGCGCCGAACCGAGCACCATCCTTTTCGTCCGACGCCCATTCGTCGGCCAACTAACGCGCCCGTCCGCCGGCTAACGCGCTCGTCCGCCAGCGGATGTGCTCCTCACGGTCCCGTCGTCGTCGGCCGGTGTATCGGTCCAGTCAGGGATTCTCCCGCGAGGCCACCTGTTCGTCGTACGCAGCCGCGCCGGCGATCAGGAAGCCGATGATGGCGGTGACGACGGCGACGCTGCCGATCGCCACCACGGCCAGCGAGAACAGCGCGCTCGGAAGCACCCTGGCCGAGGTGAGAAGCGAGACCGCAGTCACGAAGCTGATCAGCGCGAGGAGCCGGCCGAGGCGACCCCGGTCGAACGAGCCGTTATCGGACATGCTTTCTCAGTTCGTTGAGCACGCCGGTGTAGTCGTCCTCCCGGGCCGCGTTTCCGAGCGAGTGGATCGATTGACAGACCCACATCCCTGCGGTGAAGTTCAACAGCGCGACGAACGAGACCAACCCAGCCTGAGAGTCCACCGTCACCCCGATCAGGATCGCGGCCGTCAACGAGATGGCCATGCCGAGATGGGTGACGAGCGAGCGGGTGCCGAAGTGGTCCAACGAAGCAACGAGTCCTGCCATGACATTCTTTACCATCTCCAAGGGCATAGAACGTTCGCCGGGGCGGCTGGGAATCCGTCGAGTCGAGCCGAATGATCGCCGACGGGCGGAAGGTTGATCCCGATCGCCCGCCATGCGGCATGACAGCATGCATGACGAGATCGTGGTGCCGACCGACGGAAGCGCGGGGATCACGGAGGCGATCGACCAAGCGTGTTCCCTCGCGGACCTCTCGGGCACGCGGATCCATGACGCTGTTCGTCGTCGGCGAGGGGATCGCGGGCGCGGACGAGTGGGACGTCGTCGTCGAGCACGAGGAGGCACGCGGCGAGGAGGCGGTCGAGGCCGTGGAGGCGGCCGGCGCCGAGCGCGGGATCCCGGTCGAGAAACACCTCCGACGCGGCAGCCCGCACGAGGAGATACTCGACGCCGCGGACGACTACGACGCCGCGGACGACTACGACGCGGACCTCATCGTGATGGGCACCCACGAACGGACCGGTCCGGGCCGCTTTCCGGCCGCCGGCTCCGTCGCCGGGCGAGTCGTCCGATACAGCGAGGTTCCGGTGTTGACCGCCCGGACCCACGGGGAGAGCCGACGGACCGGCTGACCTCACTCCTCGAGCAGTTGCCGAGCGATCGTGTTTCGGAGGACCTCGCTCGTCCCCTCGTAGATCTCCGAGAGCTTCGCATCCCGATAGAACCGCTCGGCCGGGAAGTCAGTCGTGTAGCCGTAGCCGCCGTGGATCTGGATCCCCTCGTTGGCGACCTCCCGGGAGATCTCCGAGGCGTACAGCTTCGCCTGTGCGGCCTCCTTGATGAACTGCTCGTCGCGCTCCTTCAGGTCGGCCGCCTTGTGCATGAGCAGCGTCGCCGCCTGCACTTTCGTGTCCATGTCCGCGAGCTTGTGTTGGATCGCCTGAAAGTCGGAGATCGGCCCGCCGAACTGCTCGCGCTCCTGTGCATACTCGGTCGCGGCCTCCAGGGCGGCGCGAGCGATGCCGACTGAACGCGCCGCGATGGTGATCCGCCCGCCGTTGAGCGTCTTCAACGCCTGCACGAAGCCGTCACCCTCCTCGCCGAGCAGCCGGGTAGCCGGCAGCCACAGGTCGTCGAAGCGCAGCTCCGCGGTCGGACAGCCCTTGTCACCCAATTTCTGTTCGGTCCCCTCGACGACGAAGCCGTCGTCGACTTCGGGCCGAACGACGAACGCGGAGATCCCCTTCCGGCCCGCGTCGGGGTCCGTCCTCGCGAAGACGATCACGGTGTCGGCGACGGAGCCGTTCGACGTCCAGAGCTTTCCGCCCGAGAGGACGTAGCCGTCGCCGTCGCGCTCGGCGGCTGGGGTGCGCTCGGTGGCCAGGGTGTGCTCGGTGGCCGAGCTACGCTCGGCGGTCGTCGTCATCGCGGTGACGTCCGAGCCCGCAGCCGCCTCCGAGAGAGCGAACGCGCCGACGTCGTCGCCCTCGTTCAACGGCGTGAGATAGGTTTCCTTCTGGCGTTCGTCGCCGAAGGCGTACACCATGTTGCCCGCGAGCGAGGTGTGGGCGGCGACGATCGTCCCGAGTCCGCCCGAGCCGCGGGCGATCTCCGCCAGCGCGAGCGCGTACGCGTGGTGATCCACACCCGCGCCGCCGTACTCCTCCGGGAAGGGCATTCCCATGAGCCCGAGGTCGGCCATCTCGTCGATCAGGTCCGCGGGGAACTCGTCCGTCTCGTCGATCCCGGCCGCGCGGGGCACGACCTCCTCGTCGACGAACGTCGCGACCGTGTCACGGATCGTCCGTTGCTCGGCCGTGAGCGTGAACTCCATGGAGGGTCCCTCCCGCCGGTCGGCCTTATCGGTTTCCACACGATCGACCACACACGAGTCGTTTTGGGGGCGACGGAACCATGGAGTCCGGCAGTTTTCCGACGAGCGGCGGGACCACGGCCCGTTCACGGCGGGAACGCCGTGTGCATCCGTCCCGCGAGGCTTTTTTATGGTCCGTGGCGTAAGAACCCATATCCGAATGAGCGGACGAGCACATGGCGCCGCCGAGCCGGACCTCGATTGGTGTCACGAGGCGGTCCAGGGGGTGTCCCGGACCTTCGCGTTGACCGTCGACGTGTTGGACGAGCCGATGGCCTCGCAGATCTGTCTGGGGTATCTCCTCTGTCGCGTCGCGGACACCGTCGAGGACGCCGGACACATCCCTCCCGATGCACAGAGCGACGTCCTGCGGACGTACATGCGTGCGATCGACCCCGACGAGGACGTCGACATCCGCCGCTTCCGCACCGAGGTCGACGAGTGGCTCCCCGCACCCGAGGCGCGCAACGACGACTGGCGGGTCGTCGCCGAGGCGCCGACGATCGTCGCGACCTTCGAGGAGCTGGATGCCGAGGCACAGGCCGCCATCGTCCCGCCCGTGGTCGAGATGGTCGACGGGATGGCGATGTTCGTCGACCGGCACGCCGACGAGGGGGGACTCCGTATCGACGACCGCGACGAGCTGGAGCAGTACTGCTATTACGCCGCCGGAACGGTCGGCAACCTGATAACGAACCTGCTGACGCGAGGGGATCTCACGGAGGAGCGCGCGGAGCGGCTGCGCGGCACCGCCGAGGAGTTCGGTCTCCTCTTACAACTCGTCAACGTCTCGAAGGACGTCTACGACGACTACACCGAGGAGAACAACGTCTACCTGCCCGCGGAGTGGCTGGCGGCCGAGGGCGTCGACCAGGAGGATATCATCGCGCCCGAGAACCGCGAGTCGTCCGCACGGGTCGTCGACCGCACCGCGGACCACGCCCGATCCTTCCTCGACGATGCGCAGGCGTACTTGGAGACGATGCCGCTCTCGAACGGCAACACGCTCGCGGCGTGGTCGGTTCCGTACCTGCTCGCGGTCGGCACGCTTCGCGAACTGCGGTCGCGGCCGGAGGACGCGCTTACCGAGGCCGGCGTGAAGATCTCCAGACAGGAGGTGTTCGCCGTGATGTCCGTCGCCGGCGAGGCCAGCCGCGACTCGCTCGCGGAGCTCCGGGAGACGATATCGCGGACGCCGTTCCACCGTGCGATCGAGCCCGCGGACTGACGGAACGCAACGCTCAAACCGGCCACGCCGGATTCCGAAGCATGCACGAACCCGGCCCGCCACGCACGACGACCGTCGGCGACTCGGTCGAGCTGGCTCCCCGATCGCCGGATCCCACCGGAACCTACGAGTGGATCCTGACGGCCGCTCCGGCCGACAGCGGCGCGGAGGCGGGTGCGACACCCGCCACGGACGAGGGTGAAACGGCCGCCACGGACGAGGGTGGGCCGGTCCTTCGAGCGGGCGAGAACTCTCGGGAGGATCATCCCGTCGTCCACCTCCGTCCGGACGTCCCCGGCGAGTACGTCCTCGAACTCGACGCGCCCGACGGAACCCACCGCCAGCGGGTTCGAGCCTTCCCTGACGAACGCGTTCGGACGACGATCCGGGTGCCGGCGGCCGACCTTCCGCTGCCCGACGACGAGGTCGAGGACGTCTCCGTGATGGCGGCGTTCAACGAGCGTCTGCTGGCACGCGACCGACCGGAGCGCCGGGGCGACGACTGGGCGTGGGAGACGCGTCTGTCGCCGGGGCGACACCGATTCAGCTTCGTCGCCAACGACGACCTGATCGCCAACCCTCACGGGGCGGTCCACGAGGTCGAGGGGGCGGGCCGGCCGCACTGCTGGCTGGACGCGTGCGTCGAGGACGACGCCGTCCGTCTGACGGCGACCGTCGGGCTGCCGCCGGATCCTGCTTCCGTGGACGCGACGGCCGCGGGTGAGGGGTCCGGTGGAGCATCCGCCGCCGGCGACGTGACGTTCCTCGTCGACGACCGCGACGCCGGCCCGGAGACGGTCACGGAGCTGGAAGCGTGCACCGCGGGTGACGAGTTGGTCGTCCCGCGTTCGATGCTCCCCGAAGACGGCGACGGACTCCGGATCCACGCCGTCCCGCACGCCGAGCGTCTCGGCGCGGCGGAGACGGTGCGGATCGAACGCGCTCCGGACGGAGCGACGGACTCCGTCGGCGCCACCGCCGGCCCGTCCGTCGACTCGATCGCCGACCCGTCCGTCGACGCCACTGCAGCCGACCTCGTCGCCGTCGATCCGCACACGAGACCGGAGTGGGCCGAGTCGCCGACGATATACGAGGTGTACGTTCGGTCGTTCGCCGGCGACACGCTTCCGACCACGTTCACGGAGATCGAACGACGCATCCCCTACGTCGAGAGCCTCGGCGTCGACGTCCTCTGGCTCACGCCCGTGCTCGCCTCGCCGACCGAACACGGCTACCACGTCACCGACTTCTTCGAGACCGCCGCGGACCTCGGCACGCGCGGGGAGTTCGAGTCGCTGGTCGACGCCTGCCACGGAGCGGGGGTCCGGGTCGTCTTCGACCTCGTGATCAACCACACCTCGCGGGATCACCCGTGCTTCCAGATGCACTCAGCAGGCGTCGACGCCTACCGCGACCACTACCGTCGCGCGTCCGGCGAGTTCGACGTCACCGACACCGACTGGGCCGAGTTGGGGCCCGGCGACATGCCGGAGTACTACTTCAACTGGCGGCGCATCCCCAACCTGAACTTCGACGCTCCCGAGGTGCGCTCGTGGTTGCTCGACGTCGTCGACGAGTGGGCCGCCGTCGTCGACGGCTTCCGGTGTGACGTGGCGTGGGGGATCCCGCACGGCTTCTGGAAGGCGGTCGCCGACCGCACCCCCGACGACTTCCTGCTGTTGGACGAGACGATCCCCCACGACCCGTTCTACGGCGAGGGGGAGTTCGGGTTCCACTACGACACCTCGCTGTATCACGCGCTGAAGGCCGTGGGCGCGGGCGAAGCGCCCGCCGACCACGTCGCCGACGCGCTCGATCGAGCCACCTGGATCGGCTTCGAGCCGGGCGGATTCGACCAGATGCGCTACGTCGAGAACCACGACGAGGACCGATACCTCGCCGAGTACGGCGAGCCCGCCCAGCGTGCGGCCGCCGCGGTGACGTTCACGCTCCCGGGTGCACCGATGATCTACGCGGGACAGGAGCGCGGCAACGAGACGTACCGTGGGCCCGTTCGGTGGCACGACGGCGACAACGCGCTCACCGACTACTACCGCGCCCTCGCCGCGCTGCGGGGCGCCGAACCGTTGCTCCGGGAGGGATCGGTCTCGTTCGACGGCGCGGCCGCGGACGTGACGATCGCCGCCGGCGACGCCGACCGCGTGGTCTCGTACACGCGGGAGACGACGAACGAAGCTGACGCCCCGAGCGAGGACGACGGGTCCGGCGGCGACGTGAGCGAGGACGCGGAACACGGCGGGTCCGACGCGCTTCTCGTCGTCGTCAACTTCGACGACGAACCCGCCACGGTCGGCCTTCCGACCGCGTTCGCCGGCGCGAGCGACCGTTTCGCCGGCGTCGATCCGCACGACGGACGGCTGGAAGTCGAGACGGTCGCGGTCCTCTCCCGGCAGTGACTCGCACACCTATTTAACCCCGGGAACGCACCGTTTCGCCAATGGACGAACGGACGCTCACCGACCTTCTCCGTCGTTTCGGGCTCTCCGAGAAGGAGGTCGCCACTTATCTCACCGTTCTCGAACACGGCGAGGCGAAAGCCAGCACGGTCGCCGAGGACGCGGGCGTCTCGAAACGCTACGTCTACAGCGTCAGTGAGTCGCTTGCCGACCGCGGCTTCGTCGAGGTGAACGACCATGCCGTGCCCACGACGATCCGCGCCAATCCGCCCGAGGAGGTCATAGAGCGGCTTCGAGGGGACGTCGAGTCGATCCGCCCCGGGCTCACCGAGCGCTACTCCCGCGCCGAGCGCCGTACCAAGCAGTTCGAGGTGGTCAAATCCCGCGCGACGGTGCTCAAACGGATCCGGTCGCTGGTCGCGAACGCGGAACGGGAGGTGATCCTCTCGATTCCGGCGGCCCACCTCCCCGATCTCCGTGACGCGCTCGCGGACGCGGTCGACAGAGGGGTGCTCGTGCTTCTCATCGTCTCGGACGCCGGCTCGACCCCCGACGTCGCGGGCATCGCGAGCGTCGCCCGCTCGTGGAGCGCCGGCATGCCCACCCTGCTCACCGTCGACTCGGCGGTCGGCGTGGTCGCGCCGCCGGAGATGGTCCGCCGGGCCGACTCCGACCGGCAGGCGATCGTCTTCGCACAGGAGCAGCTCGCCCCCGTCATCGCCGGCTCCTTTCTCGGCAACTACTGGCCGGCGGCCGAGGAGGTCGCCACCGCCGACCCCGAGCCGTTGCCGGCGGAGTACGACGACTTCCGGAAGGCGGTCCTCCAGACGACGCTGCACCTCCGTGCCGGAACGCCCCTTCGGGCGACCGTCGGTGGCCGGATCGCCGACGACGATGCACCCGTCGAACTGACCGGCGAGGTCGTCGACGTCGACCAAGGGATGGTCGAGCCCGCGAGCAACGAGTTCCCGGTCCAGCACTCGCTCGTCGTCGAGACCGAGGACGGGCGGGTCTCCGTCGGCGGCCCAGGCGCGTTCGTCGAGGACGTGGAGGCCGACCTCGTCCGACTGGAAGCCCTCTGAAACGTCCCTTTCACCGCCCGCGAGAGGTGATCCCTACCACGTGAGTCCCTCGTAAACGATGCCCTCCCGCCGCTCGATGATCCGACGCCCGTCGACGACCACCGGCTCGACCATCGCGTCGAACTCGTCGTCGAGCGCGGCGAACTCGTCCCAGTCCGTGACGACCGCGGCGGCAGCCGCGCCCTCGAGTGCGCTCGCTGCGTCGGACGCGTACTCGACGTCGGGGAATCGCTCGCGCATCGTCTCGATCGCGACCGGATCGTACCCGACGACCGTCGCGCCCCGCTCGATCAGCCCCTCGATCACGGGGATCGCCCGCGAGTTGCGGACGTCGTCGGTGCCCGGCTTGAACGCCAACCCGAGCACGGCGACCCGCCGTCCCTCGACGTCCACGTGTTCGTCGAGCAGCGCCAACAGCCGCTCGGGCTGGGCGTCGTTCACCTCGACGGTCGCGCGCAACAGCGGCGGGTCGTAGTCCACCTTCCGGGCGGCTGCCCGGATGGCGTCGACGTCCTTGGGGAAACAACTTCCCCCCCAGCCGATCCCCGAACGCAGGAACTGCTCGCCGATCCGGTCGTCGAGCCCGACCGCCTCCATCACCTCGTAGGCGTCCAGCCCGAACTCCTTACAGACGTTGCCGAGGTCGTTCGCCAGCGAGATCTTCGCCGCGAGCGCCGCGTTGTTGGCGTACTTGATCATCATCGCCGTCTCGGGGTCGGTCCGGACGACCGGACTCCCGGACGACTCGATCAGCGGGGCGTACAGTTCATCCAGCGTCGTCAGTGCTCGGTCGGACTCGGTACCGAAGACGATCTTGTCGGGGTCGGTGAAATCCGCGACGGCGGTTCCCTCCCTGAGAAACTCCGGATTCGTCGCGAACTCGACGTCGCCCGCGTCTCCGGCTCCCGCCTCGGAGCCGACATCGAGCCCGGCTCGAAGCGCGTCCCGGACCGGTTCGAGATCGGGTGGGGTAACCGTCGATTTCACCACGACGAGATGGCCGTCGGTCGACGGCGACCCGGCGAGCGCCTCGCCGACGGATCGGGCCGCGGCCGAAAGCGCCGTGACGTCGATCGAGCCGTCCGGCTGCGAGGGCGTCCCGATCGCGAGGAAGGTCACGTCCGCGTCCGCGAGGTCGGCATACGAGGTCGTCGCGCGCAGCCGTTCGCCGACGTGTGCCGTGAGCAACTCGTCGAGTCCGGGCTCATACAGCGGCGCGCGACCGTCGTTCAGGCTCTCGACGACCGCCTCGTCGATGTCGACCGCGGTGACGTCGTGACCGAGGTCGGCGAGACACGCCGCGAGCGTCGTCCCGACGTAGCCGCTACCGACGACGTTGATATCCATGCGCGGACACATGCCACCGCAGACCTAAACGGCTGGGGTCGCGTCCCACCTCACGACGACGGGGCTGTCACGACCGACGGGCTCCGTGAACCGTCGCTGAGACGCCCGAGGTGGTCGATACCGAAAAAGCGAAGACCGACGATTCCGAACATCGTCGATCGCCCCTCCACCCGTGACTCGAAAGGACCCCGAGACGACCGTGACACACGACGGGACGTCCCCCGAGGCGACCGTGGCGCATGAGGGAGGGTCCCCCGAGACGCTTCCGGGGGGTTCACCGCAGGCCGAATCGGATGCGACCGCAACCGTTTCGCGAATCCCCGACGTCCCGACGCTCCGGCACCGCGACGACGTCGACGGTTGCGGCTGCGTCAGGTGTCAGCGCGTCGACTACGACGTCGCTCGGCGGTCGGCCGCGGACGCCGTCGTCCGGAGCGTCGGCATCGTGCGGCGTCATCCCTCGTTGCTGCTCGCGTTCCTGGTCGTCGGGATCGTCGCGATCGCGCTCGACCGCACGGTCGGTGCCGTCCCGGCCGCGGTCGTGGGTTTTCTCGGCGTCGTGTTCGGTCGCGGCTACGTCGGGCTCGTCGCCGCCGAAACCGCCCGTTCCGATCGCGCCGACCATCCCGACCGCTCCGACCATCCCGATCGCGCCGGCCGACTTGACCGCTCCGGGAGCCTCGAATCCGTCTCGACGGACGGGACGCGGTCAGCCGACGCCGGGACGACGCTCGGTCGGCTCCGGCGCGTCGCGGTCGTCACGCGGCGTCTTCCGGCGACGCTGGTCGGCGGGGCGTTTCTCACCGCCGCGCTCATCTGCATCGTGGTGGTTGCCACCGCCGTCGCGTCGCCCGCGACGAGCAGCGTGTTCACCACGCTCGGACTCGCCGAGTTCACGTCACCGGCGGACGTCGCGCTTCTCGTCTGTACGGTGGCGGTCCTCCTTGCCGTCCTCGTCAAGAGCTGTTTCCTGCCCGAAGCGTGTTTCGTCGGCGGGTACGGTCCCCTGGAGGGATTGCGTGCGAGCTGGCGACTCACCGCCGTCCACCGTGGGAAGGCGATCGCTCTCACCGGCGGACTCCTCGCGCTGTTCGCCGTGACCGCCCTGCTCGACGCTCGCTTCGGCGACCCGTCGCGACCGGTCGTTCTCTCGGTCACCCTTCGGGGGACGACCGTTCCCCTTCGGTCGCTCGGCCTCTCGACGGCCGGACCGGTCCGGCTGCTGTTCGATGTCGTCCTCTCCACGGTCTATTACGCCGTCTTCGCGCACGCCTATCTCGGCGCGCTCTTCGAAGACGGGATGAAGTGATCGGAAGCGGTGAGGGCCGGGCGGGGACGGGTCGGCGGGAAGCCGACGGAACAGGTAGGGAACGGCTCGATGGGAATCGGAACGTCACGGCCGACGCCGCAGCCTTATATTCGACCCCGGCGTCTTTCGGAACCCATGAAGAAAGCTGCCGACGACGCCCACGTCGAACGGCGCGAGTACGATCCGAACGCGAACCATTCGTTCCCCGACGAGCGGCTGAACGCCGTGCTCGAACGGATCAGGTCTGACCCGGAGATCACGACCTACCTTGAGGCACAGAACGTGAACGCCGTCACCCGGAAGGGATACAACGACCACGGGACGAAACACATCGAGATCGTTCGCGACCGGGCGCTCAGGCTCTACGAGCTGTTGAAACGCGGCGACGTCGAGTTCAACGGCGCCCTCCAGCAGACCCTCGACGAGGCGGACGAACCCGTGATCATCGCGCTCGCCGCGACGCTTCACGACGTCGGCCACGTCGTCCATCGCGACGACCACTCCTACTACTCGATTCCCATCGCCGCCGACGTGCTCGACCGGTTCCTGCCCGAGTTCTACGACGTCCCCGAGCAGGTCCGCGTCAAGGCGGAAGTGCTTCACGCGATCCTCTGTCATCACACCGAGGAACAGCCGCTCACGCGCGAGGCGGGCGTGATCCGTATCGCGGACGGGCTCGACATGGAGCGCGGCCGCTCGCGCGTCCCCTACGAGAAGGGCGGACGCGGGATCAACACCATCTCCTCGCAGGCGATCGAGCGCGTCGAACTCCGCGAGGGCGAGGACGCGGCCGTCCTCGTCGAGATCACGATGAACAACGCCGCCGGCGTCTACCAGGTCGACTCGCTGTTGAAAGCGAAGATCGCGGACTCGACGCTCGAGGAGGACGTCCACATCGTCGCGATCAACAGCAAGGAGAACGGCGACTCGCTCGTCGAACGGATCGAACTCTGACGGACTCGATGTCTCGGGGTCGCTGATCGAGAGGTCGACCTCGAGGTGATCTTCGGGATACGTCGCGTACTCGTCACAGCAGTCGCAGTTCGGCGAGTCGTGTTGAACCGCGTTGCTGACGGGAAGCGTCTCGTCGACGGCCGGTTCCACACGGCTCGCGTCGCCCCCGAGACATACGGCAAAGCTCCGGTGGTCACGTGCTTGCCAATTCGGTGAGCGAAATTCCGATAAGTAACCGTCTCCCCATACGAACGTATGAGTCGATCGATCGGAGTCCACGGGATGAGCTGTGAAGGGTGTGAAGCGGCCGTCAGGGACGCGCTTCTTGAACTCCCCGGCGTCACGGCCGCCTCGGCGGACAGGAACGCGAACGCGGCAACCGTCGAAGGAACGGCGGAGCTGGACGACCTGATCGCCGCCGTCGAAGACGCCGGATACGATGCCTCGACGAACCCCGAGTGAACGCGGTCACGCGCGAAGTGAACTGAACGAAGCCGTTCGCGCGGCATGAACCGGGTTCGACGGTTCCCGTCGACCCGTGAATCCACCGCGCTGCTTGCAACCTTAGGGTACGATCCGCTCGAACACGCACGTCGCCGCTCACGACGTCGCTCGCGCCGGCAGAAACGGGCTCCGGCGGAGTCGAATCACGGTCGCTCCCGTTCGCTCGCCATGCTCGCTCACGTTCGGTTCGCCACAGGAGTGGGCTCGGGCGG
>LFFM01002140.1_pt1 | contig 13209 bp, 13 predicted proteins | sample 643131 | NCBI WGS metagenome assembly LFFM01 (sample SAMN03777445, study PRJNA286221) | soda lake metagenome | biome: soda lake; feature: Kulunda steppe; material: water; isolation source: sample Tc-Br brine of Tanatar trona crystallizer | place: Russia: Kulunda steppe | collected 2011-07
AGATCGACGAGGTCGAACAGATGGTGGAAACGGGCGAGTTCCCGAACCGGAGCGAGGCGATCCGGTCGGCCGTCCGCGACATGTTGAACGAACAGGACGGCGAGCGCGAGGAGCGCGGCCGCAACCGCAGCTGGGCCAAGGTGTAGTTCGATGCAGGACATCGTTCAGGACGCCTTAGAGAACGCGGAAGCGGAGAAACGCGACATGGACGCCAGCATGGACGACGACGAGTTCGGGGACCCCCGGATCGTCATCGTCGGCGCGGGCGGCGCGGGTAACAACACGGTCAACCGCCTGTATAACATCGGGGTTGACGGCGCGGACACCGTCGCCATCAACACCGACAAACAGCACCTGAAGATGATCGAAGCCGACACGAAGATCCTCGTCGGCAAGTCGCTCACCCAGGGGCTCGGCGCGGGCGGCGACCCGAAGATGGGCGAGCGCGCCACCGAGATGGCCCAGGGGACGATCAAGGACGTCCTCGGCGAGGCCGACCTCGTCTTCGTCACCGCCGGCATGGGCGGCGGCACGGGGACCGGTGCGGCTCCCGTCGTCTCGAAGATCGCCAAAGAACAGGGTGCGATCGTCGTCGGCATGGTGTCGACGCCGTTCAACGTCGAGCGCGCGCGGACGGTGAAAGCCGAGGAGGGTCTCGAGGCCCTCCGCAACGAGGCCGACTCGATCATCGTCCTCGACAACAACCGGCTGCTCGATTACGTCCCGAACCTTCCGATCGGCAAGGCCTTCTCCGTGATGGACCAGATCATCGCGGAGACGGTGAAGGGGATCTCGGAAACGATCACCCAGCCGTCGCTCATCAATCTGGACTACGCGGACATGTCCACGATCATGAACCAGGGCGGCGTCGCCGTCATGTTGGTCGGCGAGACCCAGGACAAAAACAAGACCCAGGAAGTGGTCAACGACGCGATGAACCACCCGCTTTTGGACGTCGACTATCGTGGCGCCTCGGGCGGGCTCGTCCACATCACGGGCGGTCCCGATCTCACGTTAAAGGAGGCCGAAGGGATCGCGGACAACATCACCGAACGGCTGGAGGCGAGCGCCAACGTCATCTGGGGTGCCCGCATCCAGGAGGAGTACAAGGGTAAGGTCCGCGTCATGGCGATCATGACCGGCGTGCAGAGCGCCCAGGTGCTCGGCCCGTCGACCCAGAAGCAGGCCGACAAGTCCCGCGCCAGCATCGACGGCGACGACCTCGGCGACTCGCGGAACCGTGCCGCCGACGGCAACGGCGCCCGCGCACGGAACGCCGGCGGCGACCGTGCGGCGTGGGAGTCCGACGGCGGCACCGAGCCCGTCGAGAAGAACAACGGTCTCGACGTCATCCGCTAACCGCGGGATCCGACGCCGGCACCCTCGGTATCGACCCTTTTTATACGGTCTCGATCGCGTCGAGCAGCCGGCACTTCCGGCAGACGTCACGGCTCGTCTTCGAGCCACAGCGCTCACACTCGCCGAGGTCGGGGGCGTCGCCCTCGCCGCCATCCCGGTAGCGCTCGGCGGCAAGCGCCGAGAGCTCCTCGTAGCCGGCCATGATCGAGTGGCGCGCGCCGGGGTGGTTCTCCTCCAGGTCGTGGATGAGCGACTGTATCTCGCCGCGGTACGCCTCGGCGGCGTGGGGGCACTCCGCCATGTGGACGGGTAGGTCCCGAACGTGACAGTAGAGGGCGATCTCCTTTTCAGGGACGTCCCGCAGCGGCTTGCCGCGGGGGACGAACGCGTCGGTTCCCTCGCGCTCGTCGAACGGCCCGAGTGAGGCGTCGAAGTGTTTTGCCACCTGTCGGACGTCGCCCTCGAGGAAGTTCATCAACGCCGTCTGCGCCTCGTCGTCGAGGTTGTGGCCGGTGAGCAGCTTGTCCGCGTCGAACTCCGCGGCGTAGCGTTCGAGCACGTCCCGCCGGAAGACGCCACAGTAAGCACACGGCGCCATGTTCTCGGGATCCTCGCGGGCGACGTCGTCCATCCGGACGCCGAACTCCTCGTCGTAGGAGACGACCTCGTGGCGAATCGAGAGGTCCTCGGCGAGCTCGACGCAGGCGTCGAGGCTGGCGTCGCGGTAGCCGTCGATCCCCTCGTGGATCGTGAGCGCGAGCATTTCGACGCGGGGATCGCGCCCGAAGACGTCGTCGAGGATCCGCGTCAACACGACGCTGTCCTTGCCGCCGGAGAGTCCGATGACCCAGCGGTCGGGGTCCTCCGGGGTCGCCTTCGGATCGAGAAGACCGTCCTCGCGCACGCGACGTTTGACCCGCTTTTCCACCGAGCGACGAAGATGCTCGCCACAGAGGTGAGCCCCCGAGTAGGCCGCGTGGTGGATCGCGTCGGCGCCGCACCTGTCACACTCCATCGCGGTGAGGTTACGCTCGCGCGGGCATACGGATTGCGGTACGCGGACCACGGCGTGTGGTGGCCGGTTACGCCGACCGTGCGGCGATCAGTCGAGCCCGGTGGGACCGCCACGCACCACGGCGCGAAGCGTCTCCTCGTGGTCCGTGCGCGTCGACGAGGAGAACAGCTCGTGGCCGCCGTCGTACAGCACCGTTCGATCCGCGCCGATCCGGTCGCCGACGCGACGCGGGTCGACGACCGGGTCCGTCAGCGTGCAGAACCCGACCGCCTCCGGATCGGGATCAACGCCTTCGAGTCCGGCGTGGGCCCGGCCAGCCTCCCTGAGAAACGTCGGCGCCGCCGCGTCCGGCCCCTCGCGAAGCTGTCGATCCGTGGCCAGATCGCCGACCGCCGCTCTGCGGTCCCCGAGGTCGCCGCCGGTCGGGACGACCGGACGGGAGATCGGCAGCCGCCGAACCAGCCGGAGGAGCGGACCGGTCGACTCCGGGGCGAAGCCCCACCACGGGCTGAGGTACGTCCGCGTCGTCGGTTCGGGCGCGGGGTCCCGGAGATACGCGCCGATCAGCCCGCCGGTCGAGTGGCCGACGAAGCGGTACTCCTCGAGGCCGGCGGCGAGCTCGCGGACCGGTTCCAGGTACTCCCGCTCGAAGGAGGTCACGACGTCCGGGATCTCGACCGCGTGGACGAACGACTCGGTCGCGAGCGTCTCCAGCAGCCAGCGGACGTTCGCGTGGTCGAGGCGGTTGCCCCAGCCGAGCACGCAGAGGAGGTCGGGGTCGTCGGGGTCGCCGACGGTTTCGGTGCGCATGTAGTCCGGTCGGCCGGGTCCCACTTAACGATCGGCAGCGGAGCGACCGTCGACGTCGTGTGGGCGACAACGCACGGCGGGTTGTCGCCGGTTCCGACACGGGTTTTAGGGAGGCCGTCGGCGTCCGAACGTGACGGACTCGCCGACCGGCATCGATCGTGACCCCGACCTCCGGCCGCTTCGGGAGGACCCGCCGCCAGAGAGCCGCCGAACCCGTCTCTGGCGGCTCGCGTACAACCTCTTTCCGGCGTATCGAGGAACGGGCGCTCGGATCGACCATATCGGCCGGAACTGGCGCTACGTGCGGGTTCGGGTGCCGTTCGGCTGGCGGACGCGCAACCTCGTCGGCGCCATCTTCGGCGGCAGCCTCTACGGCGCGATCGATCCCGTCTACATGAGTCTGCTTCGCCGAAACCTCGGCGACGAGTTCACCGTCTGGGACAAATCGGCGGCGATCGAGTTCATCCGCCCCGGCCGGGAGACGCTCTACGCGGAGTTCGAGGTCGACGAGGCCGACCTGGCCGCCATCCGCGACGGCGTCGGTCCCGGCGAGTCGACGGATCGTGAGTACCTCGTCTCGCTCGTCGACGCCGACGGCGTCGTTCACGCCGCCTGCCGGAAGACGCTCTACGTGAAACGCGAGGAGTGACGCGCGACCTACGCAGTCGCGCCCGCGACGAGGGTCTCGCGAACGGTCTCGGTGAATCGCTCGGGGAACTCGACGTGCGGGAGCAGCCGGGCCCGGTCGAAGACGACGAGCCGCGCGTCCGCGGCCTCCGCCAGCTCTCGCCCGTCCGCGAGGGGGCTCACCTCGGCCTCGCGCCCCCAGACGACCGTCGGGGGGACGTCGAGGTCGGCGAGCGCCGCCGCGAGGTCGAGGTCGCTGTTGAGATACCCCGAGATGAACGACGCCGGCGCGAACCGAGCGTTCTCGACGTGGGTCGTCCGCCACTCGTAGTCGACCCACCCGTCGCTCACGTTCGCGACGTCGTAGTAGCCGTGATCGGCGTTGAAATACCGGATCGAGGGCTTCGACGTCAGGAGATTAAAGAGCGCCTCGCCGGCGAACGGCGCGCGCAGCAGCTCGCGGAGCCACGGCTTCGGCGGGGACGGTCCGGCGACGGTCGTCGGACAGACGCCGAGGAAGCCGGAGAGGTCGACGTCGTCAGCGGCCGCCGCGGCGTAGGCGGCCGACAGCGACGAGGCGACGACCGCCGGCGTCTCGAACTCCGCGAGGAGGTCGGCGACGAAGTCCTCGTACAGCGCCGCGGAGTACCGCAGCGGCGGCCGGTCCGACCGGCCGTACCCCGGGAAGTCGGGCGCGATCACGTGGTGGTCCTCCGCGAGGTCCGCGAAGACCTCGCGCCACTCGCCGCTGGAGCCGGCCGCGTTGATCCCGTGGAGCAACACGAGGTCGCGGTCGTCCGGATCGCCGGCCTCCGTGTAGTGGACGTCCATGCCGCGCCAGCGGTACGTGGCGTCGTCGCCGACGAGCGGCGACTCCAGTTCCCCCTGGTACCTGAGTCCGCCGTTGGCCGCCGCAAGCGCGCCGACGCCGAGAAGAGCCGTTCCCGCGAGGTGTCTGAGCTTCATGGAAACCTGTTGGTTCGCGGGCGACTTATACCCGATGGGAGACGGACCGCGTCGCGGGCCGATCAGTCGACGCGGTCGGCGACCGCCGCCCCGATCTCGTCGTAGTCGGGGAACTCGGGATGCTCCGTCGCGACCCACGCGTAGCGGACCGTTCGGTCCGCATCGAGGAGGAAGACGGCCGGCCGACACTCGGTGATCCCCGTCATGCCGTCGACGTCGTGGGCGACGCCGTACTCGCGGGCGACGGACGCGCTCGGGTCCGAGAAGACACGCGCGTCGGCGCCGCGTGCGGCGAGGAGATCCTTGTGCTCGTACGGGGTGGAGATGGAGACGCCGAGGACGTCGACGTCGGCCGTCCAGCCGCGGTCGTCGATCTCGTTGTAGACGTACGTCGTCTGGAAGGCGCCGTCCATCGGATGGAAGACCAGAAGCGTCGGCCCGTCGACGACGTCCGCGAGCGTGCGGTCCTCCCAGTACTCCGTGGTGACGAGCGGCCGCGTGAAGTCGGGGGCGACGTCGCCCGTCTCGACGTGGTCGGTCGCGGGCAGGGTGACGACCTCGAAGTCGGGCATCCTAGACGTCCCCCTCCACGCCGGCCTCGGCCGTCTCGGCGGCCGCCGCGTCGCCGTAGGTCCGCTCCAGATACTCGACGATGTTCGCGCTCTCGGACATCGTCACCCCGGCGTCCTCGTCGACGAGCGCGGGCACGCTCCGCTTGCCGGAGATCCGTTTGACGACGTTGCGCTCGGAGTGCATCGGCTCGACGTATCGCGACCGGTACGGCAGGTCGAGTCGGTCGAGCACCCGCACGACGCGTTCACAGTACGGACACGCCTGCAGCCGGTACAGCGTGATCGCCGGTTCGCTCATGAGTGACGTCCGTGCGCCAGCGTTCTAACGCTGTCGGCGACGGACGGCCGGGCCGACGTGGGGACGGCCGAGACGACGCCGATTCGATCGTGAGCACGACCCGAACGGGGGACCGGGAGCCGTCGAGGGTAACCCTTTAACCGTCGCCCGACGGACGTGTAACGAGTATGGGTTCGTTGCTGATCACGTTGGCGACCGCCGTTCCACAGCTACCGGCTCTCGAGGGGCCGGTCGTGACGCTGATCGGGATCCTCGCCATCGTGGTGCTGCTCGGGATGTCCGCGTTCTTCTCCTCCTCGGAGATCGCCATGTTCTCGCTGCCGAAACACCGCGTCGACAGCCTCGTCGCCGAGGGCGTCAAGAGCGCGCGAACGATTCAGAACCTCAAGGAGAATCCCCACCGGCTGTTGGTGACGATCCTCGTCGGAAACAACCTCGTCAACATCGCGATGACCGCCATCGCCACCGCGCTCATCGGGATCTACGTCGAGAGCGCGCTGTTGACCATCGTGCTCACGACGTTCGGCATCACGGCGATCGTCCTGCTTTTCGCGGAGACGGCGCCGAAGTCGTACGCCGTCGAACACACCGAGTCCTGGTCGCTTCGGATCGCCCGGCCGCTGAAGCTCTCCGAGGCCGCGCTCTATCCGCTCGTCGTCGTCTTCGACTACCTCACCCGGATCGTCAACAAGGTCACCGGCGGACGGGCGGCGATCGAGTCGACCTACGTCACGCGCGAGGAGATCCAGAACATCATCGAAACCGGCGAGCGCGAGGGCGTCATCGAGGAGGAGGAACGCGAGATGCTCAACCGCATCTTTCGGTTCAACAACACCATCGCCAAGGAGGTGATGACCCCGCGGCTCGACGTCACCGCCGTTCCCAAGGAGGCGACCGTCGAGGAGGCGATCGAGACGTGCATCCAGGCGGACCACGAGCGCGTCCCCGTCTTCGACGGCAACCTGGACAACATCGTCGGCATCGTCACCGTCCGCGACCTCGTCCGCGAACTGCGCTACTCGGAGGGCGAACCCTCGCTGGAACGCGTGGTCAAGCCGACGCTGCACGTTCCCGAGTCGAAGAACGCCGACGAGCTCCTCGCGGAGATGCAGGACAACCGCCTCCAGATGGTGATCGTCATCGACGAGTTCGGCACCACCGAGGGGATCATCACCTTGGAGGACATGGTGGAGGAGATCGTCGGCGACATCTTGGAGGGCGACGAGCCGGAACCGATCGAGTTCATCGAGGAGAACGTCGCGTACGTGCAGGGCGAGGTGAACATCGACGAGGTCAACGAGATGCTCGACATCGACCTCCCGGAGGGCGAGGAGTTCGAGACGCTCGCCGGGTTCGTCTTTAACCGCGCCGGCCGCCTCGTCGAGGAGGGCGAGGAGATCGAGTTCGACGGCGTTCGGATCCGTATCGAGCGCGTCGACAACACCCGGATCATGAAGGCGCGCGTCACCGTCCTCGAACGCGACGGCACGGACGTGGCCGACGGCGCCGACGCCGAGGAGGCGGACGCCGGAGACGTCGCCTGACTCGACGATGCAGGGTGACTCGGAGACGGCCGCGCCCTTCCGTCTCCGCTGTGTCGGGTCCTCCTCTTGGATCGACCGCATCGAGGAGGTCGTCGCGGGGATCGACGGCGTCGAGGCGACGTTTCACGAGTTCACGCCGGACCGTTCGGACACTACGGATCCCCCGGACGAGGTGGACGCGACGGACGACCCGCCCGACTGCCTGCTCACCGCCACCCGGAATCCGACGACCCCCGCGGCCGACGGGCCCGCTTCACCGGTTCACGTCGTCGCGCCCGTCGGGTCCGACCCGGAGGACGGCGACGGACCGTCGGCGGATCCGGCGGTCGGCGCGACGTGGGTGGTCCCCCTCGACGGGGCCGGTCCGGGCGTGACGGGCGAGGCGGGTCTCCGGCGGGTGATCGAACGGGAACGGGACGCGGCGGCCGAACGCGTGGACGCCGCTCGGTTCCGAGCCACGGCGGGGGATCCGGACCGGTTCGTCGCGACGCTCGACCACGACGGCACCGTCACGTCGATCAACGCCGCCGCCGAGCGGCTGCTTGATGCCTCGGAGCCGACGCTCGTCGGCCGACGGCTCTGGGCGGTTCCCGGACTGAGTCGCGGCGAGATCCGCCGACGCGTTCAGGAGGCGGTACGCCGGGCGGGGGAAGGCGAGTACGCGTCGTTCGAGGCGACGGTTCCCGGAGCCGGGACGTCGACCCGTGTCGCGTTCCGCATTCAGCCGACGGCGCCGACGCCCGGCGCCGGTCTCGTCGTCCACGGCACCGTTCGGACGGAGCTCGATCGGCTCGAAACCGAGCTCCGTGAATCCGAGGAGCTCCACCGGGTGACGCTCAACAACATGACGGAGACGGTGTTGGTCACGAACGACGACGGTGAGTTCACCTACGTCTGCCCGAACGTCCACTTCATCTTCGGCTACACCGCCGAGGAGATCCACGAGCTGGGTACGATAGACGAGCTGTTGGGGTCGGGGATCTACGACCCTGACGAGCTCCGATCGAAGGGAGTGTTGACGAACATCGAGTGGACGGCGACCGACAAGGCGGGCGAGGAGCACACGCTGCTCGTCACGGTGCGGGAAGTCGAGATCCGCGACGGGTCGGTGCTCTACAGCTGCCGGGACGTCACGGCACGCAAACAGCGTGAGCGCGCGCTCACTCAGCTTCAAGAGACCACGCGGGAGCTCCTCTATGCCGAGACGGACGCCGAGGTCGCCGCCGATATCGTTGCCGGCGCCGAGACGGCGCTCACGGACGCCGGGATCGCCGTCCACCGCTTCGACGAGGCGAAGCGCGTGCTCTATCCGATCGCGGCATCCGGGGTCGTCCGACGGGCGCTCGGCGAGATACCCGAACATACGCTCGATGACGCGAGCCCGGTCACCGAGGCCTTCCTCGAGCGACGAACCGTGGAGGGATCGACCGCGGATCGGTCGAAAACGATCGCCGGACGGGCGGGACCGGACCCGTTCGCCACGCTCGGCGGGCTCGCGGCGATCCCGATGGGCGAGCACGGTGCCCTGCTCGTGGCCGCCCCGGACGATACCCTGTCGGCCGTCGACGCGGAGGTCGGCGAGCTACTGGCCGCGACCGCGGAGGCCGCGTTCGACCGGCTCGCCCGTGACCGGGCGCTTCGCGAGCGCGACGAACGGCTTCGGGAGCGGAACGAACGGCTTTCGGAGGCGAACGCGATAAACGAGATCATCCGCGACGTCGACCGCGCGCTCGTCGACGGTGACGACCGCTCGACCATCGAGGAGGCGATCTGTGCGCGACTGACCGAGGACGACCGGTTCGCGTTCGCATGGATCGGCGAACGGACCGCACGGGACCGTACCCTCCGGCCGCGCGCGTGGGCCCCCGATGACGGCGGCTACCTCGATGAGATCTCCTTGGAGATCGTCTCGGATCCGGCGGCGGAGCCCTCAGTTCGGGCCGCCGCCGAGCGTGAGCCGGTCCAGGTCTCGAACGTCGCCGCCTTGCTGCACGACGCCGAGTGGGGACGGGCGGCGGCGTCACGAAACCTCGCGTCCGTCCTTGCGGTTCCTTTGAGCTACGACGGCGTCTCGCTGGGGACGCTCAGCGTCTATGCCGCCGAACCGGACGCGTTCAGCGAGACGGCCCGGGACGTCTTCGCGGAGCTCGGACGCACGATCGGCGCGGCGATCAACGCCGTCCAGCGCAAGGAGGCTCTCCAGAGCGACGCCGTCACCCGACTGACCTACCGGCTGCGTGACGGGCCGTCGATCCTCCTTCGACTCGCGGCCGCACACGGCTGTCGGCTCTCCCTCGAGAGCGTGGTGGTCGACGACGACCGTACCGTGGCGTTCGTGAGCGTGCAGGGAGGGCCGCCCGAGGCGGTGCTCGAGGAGGCCCTCTCGTTCGTCGACGTGACCGGCGGCGAGGTCATCCGGACGTCGGGAGGCGAGGGACTCATCAGCCTCGAGGTCACCTCCGCGCCGCTGGCCGTCAGGCTCGCCGACCACGGGGTGACTCGGGAACGCCTCACGGCGACGCCGGACGGGATCGAACTCGTCATCGACGCGCCGGGCGCGTCCGCGGTTCGTGCGGTCGACGGGCTGTTAGCCGAGCGGTTCGGGACGGTCGATCTCAAGTCCCAGCAGCGTCGAAGCTCGGAGAGCGACGACCGTCCCCTCGACGCGGCGACGCTGACGCCCAGACAGGAGGAGGTCGTCCGCGTGGCGTACCATAGCGGCTACTTCGACGCGGACCGGGACGTCTCGGGGCGGGACGTCGCGGAAACGCTCGGGATCTCACACACCGCCTTCTACGATCACGTCCGCCGCGTGGAACGGAAGCTGTTCGCGGCGCTTTTGGAGTCGCCGGACGACGGAGGTCCGGATCGTCGGTGAGGTGGCCGGCTCTCCCGGACGAACCCGGGATCGGCTTCGGTGCGATCGCCCGCGTCTGACTCCTCCATCCCCGTCTGGCTCCTCCATCCCCGTCTCATCGCCGGGGGTTTCATAGTAACCCATCAAGTACGCGGTTGGTGTTTACTATGAAATGTAACATCATAGGTTCGGGGGAGTCCTAGCAACGATTGCCAGCGATGGGACGAGATCCACCTTCGACGAGCGGCCGGGAAACGACCTACGAATGTCTGGACTGTGGCTACACGACGCCGTCGCCGACCCACCCCGGCGACTGTCCACGCTGTCTGGTCACGCTCCGGAATCGGGCGACGCCGATCGAGTAACTCACCCATGTCCACACCTACGCACGCCGAACCGACGACGAACTCCGAGCCCGAAACCGCCCTCGAGACCGCCAGACGCCAGCTCACCGAGGCTGCTGCGCACGTCGACGTCGACCCCGGCGTCATCGAGCGGCTGAAGCACCCGACCCGCGTGGTCGAGGTCTCCGTCCCGATCGAGCGTGACGACGGCTCCGTGGACGTCTTCACCGGCTACAGAGCCCAGCACGACGACGTCCGTGGCCCGTACAAGGGCGGGCTTCGGTACCACCCCGACGTGACCGCCGACGAGTGCGTCGGCCTCTCGATGTGGATGACGTGGAAGTGCGCGGTGATGGACCTCCCGTTCGGCGGCGCGAAAGGAGGGATCCTCGTCGATCCGAAGTCGCTGAGCCGCGGCGAGAAGGAGCGGCTTACCCGCCGGTTCGCCGAGGAGATCCGTGACGAGGTCGGGCCCAGCCAGGACATCCCCGCGCCCGACATGGGTACGGACGCGAGCACGATGGCCTGGTTCATGGACGCCTACAGCATGCAGCAGGGCGAGACCATTCCCGGCGTCGTCACCGGCAAGCCCCCCGTCATCGGCGGCAGCCACGGCCGCGAGGAGGCTCCGGGCCGAAGCGTCGCCATCGTCGTGCGCGAGGCGGTCGATCACTACGGGATGGACCTCGGCGACGTGACCGTCGCGGTTCAGGGGTTCGGAAGCGTGGGTGCAAACGCCGCCCGGCTGCTCGACGACTGGGGTGCCACCGTCGTCGCCGTCAGCGACGTCAACGGCGGCATCTACGACACCGACGGGCTCGACACGCGCGCGGTTCCGTCCCACCACGAGAAGCCCGAGGGCGTGATGGGCCACCCGGCACCGAACACCGTCACGAACGAGAAGCTGTTGGAGCTCGACGTCGACGTGCTCGTACCGGCCGCCGTCGGCAACGTCATCACCGCCGACAACGCCGCGGACGTCCGCGCGCCGATCGTCGTCGAGGGCGCCAACGGTCCCACGACGAGCCGTGCCGACGCGATACTCGCCGAGCGTGACGTCGCCGTGATCCCGGACATCCTCGCGAACGCCGGCGGCGTCACCGTCTCATACTTCGAGTGGCTCCAGGACATCAACCGCCGCAAGTGGTCCGAGGAGCGAGTGTATAACGAACTCGAATCCGAGATGCTCGACGCCTGGCGGGCCGTACGCGCCGAGGTCGAGGCCGCCGGGATCACGTGGCGTGACGCCGCCTACGCCGTCGCGCTCGAACGCATCGGCGAGGCGAAGGAGGCCCGCGGACTCTGGCCGTAGCCCGCGGCACGCCTCTTATATCCCCCCACGTCGCCCGGCGGCGAACGGTTTTGTCATCGCCGACCCAGGATCGGCCATGGGATCCGTCACGACCGACCTCGTCAACGGCACCGTCTCGCTCGTCATCAGCGTCGTCGTCATCGCGCTGCTTGCCGATGACGACGCCGAGCCGTACTCGCTGGGCGACCTGCTGCTCGCCGCCGGCGTCTCCGCGTTCCTCTCCGGCTACTTCACGAGTTACTTCGCGAAGTGACCGGAGCCCCGTCGGTACGTCGGTCGCCGCACGCGTCGTTCACTCACATGGAGTCCAGCAGCACCTGCTTTCGACGCGTGAGGTCGAAGGCGGCCTCCTCGGCGTCCAGCCGCTCTAAGAAGGTGAAGACGTCGCCGCCGCGCCGCTCCGCGTGCTCCAGCAGCGTCTCGATCCCCGGGCGGTTGAGCGCGTACGACTCCAGCAGTCCGCAGACGAGCGCCAGCGCGACGCCCGCCTCGCCGGACGGAAACGCGGGATCGACCGCGCCGAGATCCGGATCGGAACCGGCCGACGGCTCCTCGGGATCCGCCCCCGCATCCGCCGCCGCATGCGTCGTCAGACAGCGGGTGCAGATCGCGGTCATGTCGGCCGGCGCGTGCTCGTGCAGGCCGTCGGGCACGACGAACGCCACGACGTCGGCTCCACATCGAGGACAGGGCATGCCCGTCCGTCGGCTCCGTGATCACTTAAACGGTCGAACGCGGCCGCTCGCGGATAGGTGAAACCGGAGCCGCTCGGCAGCGAGGACGGAACGGTCAGCTCGCGGAGACGGACTCCGCTTCGTCGGCTTCCTCCTCGGCTTCCGCCTTGGCCTTCTTCTCCTCTTCCTCCTTTTTCGCCTTGATCTTTTTCAGACGGAAGATCTCCTCGCGTTCCTGCTCCTCGAGCTTCTGCTCGATATACTCCTGGTTCTCGTAGAGCTGCGGGAGAAGCGTGAACTCGAGGGCGTTCACCCGCCGCTTCGTCGTCTCGATCTCCTCCAGCATCTTCTTCATCGCCGTTTCGACCTCGGCGGCGAGGATTATCGTCTCCAACAGATCCTCGTAGGCGTCCGCGGCCTCGTCGATCCGTGCGGAGGAGCCGAGCAGCCCGTATCCGCGCTCGTCGAGGTTCTTGCGCACCTTCGAGGACTCGATCTGCGGCACGACGACGCCCATGATGTTCTTCGACTGCGTGGTGATCTCGGGGTGTTCTTTCAGCGCCGCGGCCGCGCCGCGGACGGCGACGTCGCCCTCCATCGCGCGTGCCATGTCGAGCTTTCGTTGGGCGCGTTCGTAGTCGTCGGACAGGTCCGATCGGACGTCCTGCGCCTGATCGAGGATGTCCATGAACTCCATGATGAGGCCGTCACGCTTCTGTTCGAGCGTGTCGTGGCCCCGCTCGGAGAGCTCGATGCGGTCCTCGATCGCCATCAGGTTCTTGCGCGTTGGTTTGACGTCCTTGGCCATGGTGGATCAGTCGGCCGCCTCGA
>LFFM01002141.1_pt1 | contig 13199 bp, 13 predicted proteins | sample 643131 | NCBI WGS metagenome assembly LFFM01 (sample SAMN03777445, study PRJNA286221) | soda lake metagenome | biome: soda lake; feature: Kulunda steppe; material: water; isolation source: sample Tc-Br brine of Tanatar trona crystallizer | place: Russia: Kulunda steppe | collected 2011-07
ACGCGCGTCCCCGGAGGGACCCAGCCGGACTCCACATGCAGTTCCGCCACCCGACGGTAGTCGCGGTTGAAGAAGGCCATGAAATTGCCGGCCAGATAGTGGTGATCCGTCGGCGCCAGCGAACCCATGATGCCGAAATCGATGGCGATGTAGCGCGGCTCGGTGGGCCGGGTGGGATCCACGAAGATATTGCCCGGATGCATGTCGGCGTGGAAAAAGCTGTCCCGGAACACCTGCGTAAAGAAGATCTCCGTACCGCGCTCGGCGAGCTTCTTGAGATCGATCCCGTGGGCGCGGAGCGTCTCCACGTCACTGATCGGCAGCCCGTACATGCGCTCCATGACCATCACGTTGCGGCCGGTATACCGCCAGTAGACCGCAGGGACGTAGAGCAGGTCGGAACCCTCGAAATTCCGGCGCAGCTGTGACGCGTTCGCTGCCTCGCGCATCAGGTCGAGCTCATCGTAGAGGTTCTTCTCGAACTCCGAGATGACCTCCACCGGGTGCAGTCGACGGGCGTCGGGGACGTAGCGCTCGGCCAGGCGCGCCGCCGTGTAAAGCAGATCCAGGTCGCGCCGGATCACCGCGGGTATGCCCGGGCGGACGACCTTGACGACCACCTCGGTCCCATCGAGCAGTCGCGCTCCGTGGACCTGCGCGATGGAGGCCGACGCAATCGGTGTGTCCTCGAAGTGGCTGAAAACCTCCGAGATCGGACAGCCGTAGGTCCGCTCCACGATGCGCCGCGCGTCTTCGTGCGGAAATGGGGGTACGCGGTCCTGGAGCCGCGCCAACTCACGCGCCACATCGGTCGGCAGCAGATCCTGGCGGGTGGATAGGATCTGGCCGAGTTTGACGAAGATCGGTCCGAGATCCTCCAGCGCGCGACGGACGCGGACGCCGCGCGGCGCCTTCCGGCGCACCCAGCGCCACGGCATGAAGAGGACGAGGAACCGCAATGGTCGGAAAATCGGTGCGGCAAGGACCACGTCGTCCACGCCGTGGCGCAGCATGACCAGCTGGATCCGGGTCAGGCGGAGTAGGCGGCGCGGCCCGATCATGACCGGCTCCGCTCCAGGCGCTGCACCCGCCAGGCCAGCCGGTCCGCGTCGGCGCGGAGCCGGTCCACATCGTCGAGGAAGGATTGGATCTCTTCCGGATGCGCAAGCAGGCCGGACTCTTCGGTCAGCCACTCCGCAAGATCACGACTGGCCTGGTCGGCCGTCTCCCAGGTCCATGTTGCGGAGTCACGGGCGGTCTGCGCGCTCCAGCGCCCCAGCCGCTCCCCGAGTATGCGGGTCAGCGGCTCCTCCCAGTCGGGACGGAGGTTCTGGAAAAGGTCGCGCAGGCGCTCAACCACGGAGATCTCGCCGCGGATCCGGAACCGGCCGACGGCGTCGCTGCCTTCGAACAGCAGTGCCCGCAGGGCTTCACGGCTGGCGTGGACCTCTGCGTCCACTTCGTCCCCAGGACTCGGGCGCTCACTCAGATCCACACCGTGGGCATGGAAACGCACCGTGGTCTCCGGCAGCCCGTCAATGACAAAACGGATCCGGCGCCCGACCAGCGGCTCCAGCAACTGCCCGGCATTTGGATCGAGGCTCAGGATGCGGTTGAGCAGCGTATCGAGCATGGTTGGCGGTGTTCAGTAAACCCAGCCGGCGTGGATCGCGGCCACACCGCCGGTGAGCAGCGTGTAGTCGCAATCCTCGAAACCAGCCTCTTCCATCATGCCCTTGAGGGTCGGTGCATCCGGATGCATGCGGATCGATTCGGCCAGGTAGCGGTAGCTCTCCGCGTCATTGACGACCAGCTTCCCCATCAGCGGCATGATGCGGAACGAGTAGAGATCATAGAACGGCCGCAGCGCCGGCACGTAGACCTGGGAGAACTCCAGGATCACTGCCCGCCCGCCGGGCCGAAGGACGCGGCGCATCTCCGCCAGGGCGTTCTCCTTGCGCGTGACGTTGCGCAGGCCGAAGCCGATGGTCACGCGATCAAAGGAGCCATCCGGGAAGGGAAGCTCTTCGGCATCGGCGATCACGTAGTGGGCCCGCGGGCCGACGCCCTGGTCGATCATCCGGTCGCGACCGCGCGCCAGCATGGAGTGGTTGATGTCGCTGAGCACGACGCGGCCCTCGGGGCCGACCTTCTCCAGAGCGTGGCTGGCCAGGTCGCCGGTCCCGGCAGCGAGATCGAGGACGTGGTGGCCAGGGCGAATGAGCGTCCGTCCGACGGTCTGGCGCTTCCAGATCCGGTGCAGGCCGCCGGACATGAGGTCGTTCATCAGGTCGTAGCGGTCGGCCACCGAGTCGAAGACCGAGGCGACCCGCTTCGCCTTCTCCTCAAGCGGGACCTGCCGATAGCCGAAATGGGTCGTGCTGTCTTCACTCACTCTGTCCTCTCCTGCCCCTGCTCTTGATGAGGGGTTCGCTGATAACCGGCTTGTTCCAGGCGCTCCAGGTAGCGCTGCCAGTAGGCATTCTGATTGCTGCCCAGGTCGTAGAGATAGTCCCAGGTGTAGAGCCCGGAGTCGTGGCCGTCGTCGAAGCGGAGGCGCACCGCGTAATGGCCGACCGGGTCTACTCCGACGATATTGACGCTCTCTTTGCCGACCTGGAGCACCTCCTGTCCGGGGCCGTGGCCGGCTACCTCCGCCGAGGGGGAATGGACGCGCAGGTACTCGCAGCTGAGCGTGAAATGTGCGCCGTCATCGAAGGTCACTTCCAGGCTGCGAGAGCCGCGGTGCAACCGGATATCGGTCGGCGTGGGCATTTCCGGTCCTTCCGTTTCGGGTCGTCCTAGAGGATGTACCGGCTCAGGTCCTCATCCTCGGCAAGCCCGGCCAGGTACTGGTCCACGTAGTCGGCATCGATGGTGCGTGTTTGCCCGCCGAGATCAGCCGCTTCGTAAGAGAGCTGCTCGAGAAGCCGCTCCATGACCGTGTGCAGGCGCCGGGCGCCGATGTTCTCGGTGCGCTCGTTGACCTGGCGTGCAACCTCCGCGATGCGGCGCACCCCGTCATCGGTAAAGCTCAGTGAGAGCCCCTCGGCGGCCATCAGCGCCTGGTACTGCGCGACCAGCGAGCTGCTCGGCTCGGTCAGGATGCGCACGAACTCCTCGGTCCCCAGGGCGTCGAGTTCCACGCGGATCGGCAGCCGCCCCTGCAGCTCCGGGATCAGATCCGACGGTTTGGCGACATGGAACGCGCCGGAGGCGATGAAGAGGATGTGATCCGTGCGCACCATGCCGTGTTTCGTGGAGACGGTGGCGCCCTCGACGAGCGGCAGCAGGTCCCGCTGCACGCCTTCCCGGGAGACGTCGCCTCCGCCGCTTTGCTCGGCACGCTTGGTCACCTTGTCGATCTCGTCGAGGAAGACGATGCCCTGCTCCTCGACGCGCTTGATCGCCTCGGATTTGACCTCCTCCTCATTGACCAGCTTGGCGGCCTCCTCCTCGCGGAGCACGCGCTTGGCCTCCCGGACGGGCATCTTGCGCCGCTGGGTGCGCTCCTGCCCGAGGTTGCGGAACAGTCCCTGGAGCTGGTGGGACATCTCCTCCATACCCGGGGGGGCCATGATGTCCACCCCGCCCCCACCGGCCTGCACCTCGATCTCGATCTCACGGTCGTCGAGGTCGCCGCGGCGGATCTTTTCGCGGAATTTCTCCCGGGTCGAACTCGAGGTCTCGCGGCTGCTGTCGTCACCGGAGCTGGGGCCGGGCAGCAGGACGTCGAGCAACCGCTCCTCCACCGCGCGCTCGGCCTTGTGGCGCATCTGGTCCATAGCCTCTTCGCGCACGAGTTTTAGTGCCAGGTCTGTCAGATCGCGAATGATCGACTCCACATCGCGGCCGACGTAGCCCACTTCCGTGAACTTTGTCGCCTCGATCTTGATAAAAGGCGCGCGCGCCAGGCGCGCCAGGCGCCGCGCGATCTCGGTCTTGCCTACGCCGGTGGGCCCGATCATCAGGATGTTCTTGGGTGTAATCTCGCTGCGCAGCGGGTCGTCCACCTGCATCCGCCGCCACCGATTGCGCAGAGCGATGGCGACTGCGCGCTTGGCCTCCCCCTGGCCGACGATGTGCTTATCCAGCTCTTGGACGATTTCCCGCGGGGTCATCGTGGCTTCGGACATGGTCACGTCTCCTCGGGGCTGTCGGGGAGTGTCTCGACGGTGATGTGGCGGTTGGTATAGACGCAGATGTCACCGGCGATTTCGAGCGCGCGGCGCGTGATCTCGGCGGCCGAGAGCTCGGTGGACTCAAGCAGGGCGCGGCCGGCAGCCTGGGCATACGCCCCGCCGGAGCCGACGGCCATCAGATCGTGCTCCGGTTCGATGACGTCCCCGGTGCCAGAGAGGGTCAGGACCGTCTCCGCGTCAGCCACGACGAGGAGCGCCTCCAGGCGGCGCAGCACACGATCCGAGCGCCACTCCTTGGCCAGTTCCACGGCCGAGCGGGCCAGCTGCCCGTGGTGTTTCTCCAGTTGCCCCTCGAAGCGTTCGAAAAGTGTGAACGCATCCGCCGTGGCCCCGGCAAAGCCGGCGAGGATTCGCCCGTGGTAGAGCCGTCGGACCTTACGCGCATTCCCCTTGAGGACCGTATGGCCGAGGGTCACCTGCCCGTCCCCGCCGAGGGCCACTTCGCCCTTTCGGCGCACCGCCAGTATTGTCGTGCCGTGCAGTTGCTCCAAGGTGCCTCCTTCTGATCGCGGCGCTCATTGTACCCGACAGCGTAGCCCTCGGGTCGACGTCGGGGCTGCTCGGTTCTATCGATCCTGATCATCCCCGGCGTCGGGTTCCGAGCGGGGCCGGCTGCGCCGCCTCGAACGCGGGTGCGCCCGGTCGTAGACCCGCGCCAGGTGCTGGAAATCCAGGTGGGTATAGATCTGGGTGGTGGCAATGTCCGAGTGCCCGAGCAACTCCTGGACGGCGCGCAGATCGCCGCTGGATTCAAGGAGATGGGTCGCGAAGGAATGGCGCAGCATATGTGGATGGACGCGGCGTTGCACCCCCCGCAGCCGCGCCAGGCGGCGCAGGCGTTCCTGGACATTGCGGCCGGTCAGCCGGCGACCGTGCCGGCCGACGAAGAGCGCGGCAATCTCTGGCCGGGCGTAGTCGCCGCGACGCGCCAGCCACGCCTCAATGGCGCTGCGCGCCTTGCGGCCGACGGGCACAACACGGTCCTTGGCGCCCTTGCCGGTGACGCGAACGATGCCCTCGCGCAGGTCGATGTCCGCGGTGTCGAGGGTGGTCACCTCGGTGAGCCGGAGCCCGCTGGAGTAGACCAGTTCGTAGATGGCCTGGTCACGCACTTGAAGCCCGTCATCCGTGGAGCCATCGAGCAGCGCGGCGACCTCGTCCGGGTCCAGCGTGCTCGGCAACCGGCGTTGCGCCTTCGGCGGCCGCACGTCGGCGGCGGGGTTGGCGGTGGCCGCCCCTTCACGGATCAGAAAGCGGAAAAGCGTCCGGATCGCGGCGAGTTGCCGGGCGAGTGTTGCGGGCGCCAGGCCGCGCCGGCGCTCGTTACCCGTGAAATGCCGCACGGTGGCCGGCGTCACCGCGGCCCACTCGTCGATGCCGTGGTGGTTGCAGTGGGCCAGGAAACGCTGAAGATCGCGGTGATACCGAGTGCGGGTCTCCGCGGCCACGCGACGTTCCGAACCGAGGTAGCGATCGAAACGCTGCAACCACTCCGCCGGGGTCACGGCCTACCTCTGTCGCAGCAGACGGTCCAGAACGCGGGCGGCGATGGCGCCGAGGCGCCGAAGAAAGACGGTGCCTTGCCCGGCGTGGTAGCGGTCGGCGTCCTGACTGCCAATGCCGAGCAGACCGATGCAGCGGTCATCCACCATCGGGACCAGGGCGGCACTGTGGATGGTTTGCTCTGTATCGGGGAAGAGGACACGGCGCTGCGCGTCGGTCGGCGTGCCGCAGCTCGGCCGTCCCCGGTCGAGGATGTCGCGGAAGTGCTCGAGCGCAGCGTCGTCGGCGGGGACGATCTCCGGAATCGGATCGCCGGCCGGGCGGGCGTTACTCTGCGGCGCAACCAGGAGCATCCCTACCGCATCGGCGTGGAACCCTTCGCGCAGCCCTGCACGCAGCGACTCAACGCCAGCCTGCAGGTCATCGGTGGCGAGAAGCTCCAGGGTGAGTTCGTGGAGACGCTCGGCGGTACCGTCGTTGTGACGGGCAACGCGGACGATCTCGTCCATGCGCCGGCGCAGGGTCGTGTTCTCCTCGCGCAGGATGCGGACCTGATATTCGATCAGCGAGGCGGCATCCCCGCAGTCGTGGCGAAGTGTCAGCCCGGCAAGTGCTTCCGGACGGCGCAAGAACAGATCGGGGTGGTCCGCCAGATAGTCGAGTACGGCCTGCTCATCGACGGTTGGCGCGGATCGGCTGCTAGCGGTCTTAGTCAAGGCGTCGTGTCCTGGTTGCGGACGAGGGCTCGTGCGGCTTCGCCTGCTCCGGCGGGAGGTCGATCTCGCCGCGGAAGACCGTGCGCGCGGCGCCGGTCATCCATACGGACCGGCCGGAGCCGCGCCATTGTATCATGAGCGTCCCCCCGGGCAGCTCGACGGCCACCTGGGCGTCGAGTCGATCCCAGAGGCGGCCGGCGACGACCGCTGCACAGGCTCCCGTACCGCAGGCGGGCGTCTCGCCGGCGCCGCGTTCGTAGACGCGTAAGCGGATGCGGTCTCGGCCGTGGATCTCCATGAAGCCGACATTCACCCGCCGCGGGAAGCGGGGGTGTTGCTCGATCTCGGGCCCGAGGGTGGCAACAGGGGCGGTGTGGATGTCATCCACGGCAAGCACCGCGTGGGGGTTGCCCATGGACACGGCGCCGATGATCCGCTCGCCCTGCGAGGTGGCCAGGCGGTAATCGAGTTCCTGGCGCGGCGCGCGGAACGGTATGCGCTGCGGGTCAAGTTCAGGGACGCCCATGTCCACGGTCACGCGACCGTCCGGCAGGACCTCGGTCTCGGTGATTCGCCCGTCGGTCTCGATGCGCAGCCGCTCGGAACGGGTCAGGCCCCGGTCGACCAGGAACCGGGCAAGGCACCGCACACCATTGCCGCAGTGCTCTGCCTCCGTGCCGTCGGCGTTGTAGATCCGGTAGCGGACATCCGCCGCCATGTGGGCCGGAGGCTCGGCGATGAGCAGCTGGTCACAACCGACACCGGCTCGCCGGTCGGCGATCTGGCGGATTGTGGCCGGCGTCAGGGCCAAGGACTGGTTGATTCCGTCAACGACGACGAAGTCGTTGCCGAGCGCCTCCATCTTCGTGAACTGCACGGCCTACCCTCCGGGTAACAGCGACTCCCCGCGCATCAGGTCGTCGACGGTTTCGCGCTCACGGATCAGGTGCGTCTGCCCCCCGTCCACAAGAACCTCCGGCGGGCGCGGGCGGGCATTGTACTGGGAACTCATCGCCGATCCGTAGGCGCCGGCGCTGCGCACGGCCAGTACGTCCCCGGCCTCGACCGAGAGGGGGTAGCCGGTGGCAAAGCGGTCGGCGGATTCGCAGACCGGTCCGACCACATCCAGGGGCCGCAGTGGCCTCCCCGCTCCGGTGTTGATGGGCTCGAGGGTATGTTCAGCATCGTAGAGGGCCGGACGGAGGTAGTCGTTCATGCCGGCATCCACAATGGCGAAGGTGCGTGCGCCGTTTTCCTTGAGATACTCCACCCGTGTCAGCAGCACGCCGGCCTCGGCTACGATGGCGCGCCCGGGCTCGATGAGAATCTCCACCCCGGTTTCTGTGAACGGGGGCAGGATCGCCTCCACGTGGTCTGCCGGATCGGGGGGCGATTCGTCCCGGTAGCGGACGCCGAGCCCCCCGCCCATGTCAACGTGCTCGATAGGGATATCGAGCGCCTGCAAGGTATCCAGGAGTTCCCGCACCCGCTCGGCCGCCTCACGCAGCGGTGCGACGTTCAGCAGCTGGGAGCCGATATGGCAGGCGATGCCGCGGACATCGAGGCTGGGGTGGTCGGCGGCTTGCCTGTAGAGCGCCGTGGCCTCCTCCAGGGGGATGCCGAACTTGCTCTCGGCCAGTCCGGTGGCGATGTAGGGGTGGGTCTCTGGATTGACGTCGGGGTTCACCCGCAGGGCGATCGGCGCCCGCGTTCCGGTCTCCGCGGCGATCGCTGCGATGCGCTCGAGTTCGGCGCCCGACTCCACGTTGAAGCACCGGATGCCGGCAAGCAGGGCGCGGCGGATCTCGCGGCTGCCCTTGCCGACGCCGGAGAAGACAACGCGACCGGCGTCCCCTCCGGCGCGCAGGACCCGGGCCAGCTCCCCGCCGGAGACGATGTCGAACCCGGCTCCAGCCTGTGCCAGCAGGCCGAGCAGTGCCAGATTGCCATTCGCCTTGACGGCGTAGCAGACCTGGCCGCGGTCCCCGAGCGCCTCGCAGTAGCGTGACCAGCGGCCCTCGATGGCGGCGCGGGAGTAGACGTAGCAGGGGGTTCCGTAGCGCGCGGCAACCTCCTCGAGGGCGACCTCCTCAGCGAAAAGCCGGCCGCTGCGGCGATGGAACGCGGAATCGCTCATGCCTCGCCCTCTTCGGCCTCATCCGGGAGGTAGAGATCCGTTTTCTGCCCGCAGGCGGTGGCGGTGATAAGCGCCGCGATCAGCACGGCAGCTGCCAGGAAAGTGCGCAACGTGGTACCTCCACCGGGGTCGTGGGGAAAAGTCTCGATTATACCGACTCGCGGGTGCCGGGTCAGGGAACCCGGACGCCCCGCGTCTTGGTTCCCGTGTCTGGGGGCCCTCGTTATACTGATCCAACCATCAGACAGTTTCAGGAAATGGGCTTGGCCATGACGGAGAATCCGCTTCGGGGGCTGGCAGCGCTCGGCCAGAGCGTCTGGTACGACAACATCCACCGCGGGATGCTGCCGCAGGGTCTGCAGGAACGGGTGGATCGCGACGCCCTCTGCGGCGTCACCACGAACCCCGCGATCTTTCAAAAGGCGATCGGGGGCACCAGCGAGTACGACCAGGCGATTCAGGAGGCAGTCGCCGCGGTTGGCACCGATCCATCCGGTGTTTATGAGCAGCTGGCGATGGAGGATATCCGGATCGCTGCGGATGTCCTGAGGCCGGTCTTCGATCGCAGCGCCGGGGTCGATGGCTACGTAAGCATGGAGGTGGAGCCCGGCCTCGCCCACGATGCGCGCGGCACGGTGACCGAGGCGCTGCGGCTGCACGCCGATGTTGCCCGGGCCAACGTCATGATCAAGGTTCCTGCCACGCCCGCCGGCGTGGAGGCCTTCGAGGAACTGATTGTCCGAGGCATTCCGGTCAACGTGACCCTCCTGTTCAGTGTCGAGCGCTATTACGAGATCGCGCAGGCGTACGTGCGCGCCCTGGAGCGCCGCCGCCAGGCGGGCGAGCCGGTGAGCGAGCCGGCCTCCGTGGCGAGTCTCTTCGTCAGCCGACTCGACGCCAAGGTCGACGCCTGGCTCCAGCAGGAGGCCCCGCAGGCATTCGAGGAGTGGGGCGGGCGCGCTGCCATTGCCAATGCGCGCGCCGCCTACGGGCTCTACCAGGATGTGTTCCACGGGGATCAGTTTGCGTCGCTGGCCGCGGCGGGGGCCCGTCCGCAGCGGTTGCTCTGGGCCAGCACGGGGGTCAAGGGCGATCGCTATCCTCAGACCTACTACGTGGAGGCGCTGGCCGGGCCGGAGACGGTGACGACCCTTCCCCCGGCGACCTATGACGCGTACCTTCATTCGGGCCAGCCGGCGCGGCGGCTGGAAGAGGGGGTATCGGGTGCGGTGGATGAGCTGCACGCCCTCGCCGACCTGGGGGTCGACTTCCAGGCGTTTATGGAGGAACTGGAGCGCGAGGGCATAGAGGCGTTTGTCGAGGCCCATAACAGCCTGCTCGGCGCTCTGCGGGAGAAGCTCAAGGGCGCCGCGCCGGCCTGAGACCCGCAGGCCGTGATGCCGTACGGAGAGACAGGAGGGCAGTTTGGCCACCTACGCGATCGGGGATATCCAGGGTTGCTGCGATCCGCTGCGTCGGCTGCTTGACGAGCTCCGCTTCGACCCGGCGGAGGATCGGATCTGGTTCGTCGGGGATCTGGTCAACCGCGGCCCGGACTCGCTCGGTGTGCTGCGATTGGTCCGCAACGAACTCGGGGACCGGGCCGTAACCGTTCTTGGCAACCACGACATCCATCTGATGTCCGTCTGGTGCGGCCACGGCCGGCTCAAGAGTTCGGACACCCTGCGGGCCACGCTGGATGCACCGGATGCCGATGAGTTAATCGAGTGGCTGCGTCGGCGTCCGGTCATGCACCTTGACGAGAACTACGGCTACGCCATGGTCCACGCCGGGCTCCCCCCAGCCTGGAGCGTGGCTGAGGCCCAGCTGCGGGCGAGGGAACTCGAGCACGCACTGCGTGGCGGTATCCCGTTCTTCGATTTCATGGACAACATCTACGGTAACCTGCCGTCGGAATGGTCGGATGAGCTGGAGGGCTTTGAGCGCCTTCGGTTCATTACCAACGCGTTCATGCGCATGCGCTTCGTAGACGGCAGCGGCCGGTTGCTCCTGCGCTACAAGGGCACCCCGCATCAGGCGCCCGAGGGACATTACCCCTGGTTCGAGGCCCGTCAGCGGCTTCGGGCCCGGCCGGATCCGGTGAAGCTGGTCACCGGGCACTGGTCACTACTCGGATTCCACAATGACAGCGGGGTCCTGAGTATCGATACCGGGTGCCAATGGGGGAACACGCTGACCGCCGTGCGCATCGACGACGGCAGCGAGACCGTCCATAGCCTCAAGTGCCCCGAGTCGTAATCCGGTCGAGTTCTGCAAAAAGCCGATCCCAGTCGAACCGCGGGCCCGGATCGGTCTTGCGCCCCGGTGCGATGTCGGCATGGCCGACGATGCGGTCCCGCCCCAACCCCGGGTAGGTGCGGGTCAGCGCGGCCAGAATGCCACTCAGCGCCCGGTACTGGGCCGCCGTGAACGAGTGCCGCTCATCGCCCTCGAGCTCGATGCCGATGGAGTAGTCGTTGCATTCGGTTCGGCCTGCGAAGCTGGAGCGCCCGGCGTGCCAGGCCCGCCGGTGAAAGGGCACATACTGGGTCGTACCGCCGTGGCGGCGGATGAGCAGGTGCGCGGAGACGCGCAACCCGGCAATGCCGGCGAAGTAGGGATGCGCCTGCGGGTCGAGGCGATTGGTGAAGAGGCGGTCGATGGCGTCGCCTCCGAACTCTCCGGGCGGCAGGCTGATGGCGTGAATGACCGCGAGGTCAATCGGCGTGCCTTCAGGCCGGGGGCCTTGGTTGGGCGACGGTACCTGCCTGGCCGGATAGAGCTGCCCGCTGCCGGTGTCGATGTGGTATTGCTCTGCTGCCACCGCCTGCCTCGTCCGGAATGAAGAAGGGCCCCGCGCCTTCGGCGTACGGGGCCCCGGAGTTGGCGGACGTCGGGCGAGTCCTCAGCGGCCCACCGGGACGTCCAGGCTGCGGCCGAAGGCCGACTGGTAACGGCTCTTGAACGTCTCCGCATCGAAGTTGTGGTTCTGAGTGCCGCTCTGCTCGACCTTGATCGCACCCATCAGGGAGGCGATGCGGCCGGTGGTTTCCCAGTCGATGCCGCGGATCAGGCCGAAAAGCAGGCCGGCGCGGAAGGCATCGCCGCAGCCGGTGGGGTCGGCGACCTGGCTGATCGGGGCTGCGGGGACGTGGATGACCTGCCCGTTGGTGTAGATGTGAGAGCCCTCGGCGCCGCGGGTGACGATCAGTGCCTCGACCTTGCTGGCGATATCCTCGAGCTCCATGTGGGTCTTCTCGGTGAGCATCCGCGACTCGTAGTCGTTGACTGCCACCCAGGTGGCGCCATCGACGAACTCGCGCAGCTGGTCGCCGTCGAACGCAGGCATGGCCTGACCCGGGTCGAAGATGAAGGGGATGCCGGCATCCACGAACTGCCGGGCGTGCTTGACCATGCCCTCGGGGCCGTTGGGAGCGACGACACCGATCTTGGCGCCCGTATCCCGCGGGACGTCCACCGTGTGCGCCTCGCCCATGGCGCCGGGGTGGAAAGCCGTGATCTGGTTATCGTCCATGTCCGTGGTGATGTAGGCCTGAGCGGTGTAGTGCTCGTTGAGCGTGGTGATGTAGCGCTGCTCGATGCCGTGGCTGCTCATCCAGTCGGCGTAGCTGCCGATGTCGGCGCCGACGGTCGCCAGCGTCAACGGCTCCTCACCGAGCATCTTGAGGTTGTAGGCGATGTTGCCGGCGCAGCCACCGTACTCGCGGCGCAGCGACGGAACCAGGAACGAGACGTTGAGGATGTGAACCTGCTCCGGGAGGATGTGATTCCGGAAGCGGTCGTGGAAGACCATGATCGTATCGAACGCGACGGAGCCGCTGATAATGGCGGACATATTCATCCCTCCAATTGGAAGTGTGCGTTTCAAGATCCAAGTTGCAAGTAGCCCGTTCGCGTCGACGGATCGAGGGGCTCGGCATCCACTTGCGACTTGAAGCTTGTGGGAGGGGCGGCCTGGAGAGGCCGCCCCGGTGAGATCAAGGGGCTCTAGGAGGCCTGCTGCCAGCGCAGGTCCAGCTCGCGAGCCGCCTTGACGTCATCGAGCCGCCGAACGGGCAGTCGGTACGGCGCACCCTTGACCATATCGATATTCTCGCGGGCCTCTTCACGGATCCGGACCATCGCTTCCACGAAGCCGTCGAGCTCATGCTTGGACTCCGTCTCCGTGGGCTCGATGAGCAGTGCCTCCGGCACGAGGAGCGGGAAGTATGTGGTCGGCGCGTGGTAGCCCAGATCCAGGAGCCGCTTGGCAAAGTCCATGACGTTGGCACCCAGCTCCTTGGCCTCATGCTTGAGGCTGACGATGAACTCATGGCTCGCCCGCCGGTCGGGATAGGCCACCGTAAAGCCCTCCTCCTGGAGGCGCTTCATCAGGTAGTTGGCGTTGAGCGTAGAGTATTCGGCGACCCGCGGCATGCCCTCACGGCCGAGCATCCGCACGTAGGCGTAGGCGCGAAGCAGCACGCCGGAGTTGCCGTTGAAGGTGCACAGGCGGCCGATGCTCTGCGGGCAGTCCGTCTCGGTCAGCCACCGATACCGATCGCCCTCCCGGGTCACCCGCGGGATCGGGAGGTAAGGAAGCAGACGCTCGCTGACCCCGACGGCGCCGGCCCCGGGGCC
>LFFM01002142.1_pt1 | contig 13198 bp, 11 predicted proteins | sample 643131 | NCBI WGS metagenome assembly LFFM01 (sample SAMN03777445, study PRJNA286221) | soda lake metagenome | biome: soda lake; feature: Kulunda steppe; material: water; isolation source: sample Tc-Br brine of Tanatar trona crystallizer | place: Russia: Kulunda steppe | collected 2011-07
CCGACTCGCCGGGCTTCGCCTCCTCGCGGCTCGGCGTCGCGCTCGGCGTCGAGGCGATCCGGATGGTGGAGGAGGGGGTCGCCTCGCCGCCGGACGTCGACCGGGCGATGGAGCTCGGCTACAACCACCCGATGGGCCCGCTGGAGCTCACGGACGTCGTCGGGCTCGACGTCAGACTCGACATCCTGGAGTACCTTCGCGAGGAGCTCGGCGAGCGATTCCGTCCGCCGCAGGCGCTCAAACGCAAGGTTCGAGCCGGGAAGCTCGGGAAGAAGACCGGCGAAGGGTTCTACGTCTGGGAGGACGGGGAGGTCGTCGGCGTGAGCGGCGACACGAGCGCGACGGGACGCGGAGGCGACGAATGACGGACGACAACGGGGGAGCCGGGCGGATGCCGAATGATGGAGCCGCCGGGGAGACGCCGGACGACGTCGCGGCGGTCGCCGAGGATGGCCCGGACGACGTTGAGGCGGTCGCCGCCGACTGCGAGCTGGTTCGAGTCGCCGTAAACGACCGGGTCGAGGGCGTGACGACGATAACGATCGACCGGCCGGACGCCCGCAACGCGCTGAACGCGCAGGTCCGAAGCGAGCTGAAGCGGGTGGTTGCGGCGGTCGAGGAGAGCGACGCCCGCGTCGTCGTGCTCACCGGAGCGGACGAGGCGAAGGCGTTCGTCGCGGGGGCGGACGTCGGAGAGTTCCGGGACCGAAGCGCGCTCGAACAGCGTGAGCGCTCGAAACGCCCCAGGGTGTACGAGGCGGTCGAGAACCTTCCACAGCCCGTCATCGCGCGGGTGAACGGCCACGCGCTCGGCGGCGGCTGTGAGCTGGCACAGGCCTGTGACGTCCGGATCGCCCACGAGCGCGCGAAGCTGGGCCAGCCGGAGATCAACCTGGGGATCATGCCCGGCGGCGGCGGCACCCAGCGACTCCCGCGGCTCGTCGGCGAGGGGCAGGCCATGCGGTTGATCCTCTCCGGCGAACTGGTCGACGCCGCGGAGGCCCGCGAGATCGGCCTCGTCGAGGAGGTGTGTGCGGACGTCGACGCGCTCGACGAGGCGGTCTACGAGCTCGCCGGATCGATGGCGGCGAAGAGCCCCGTGGCGCTGGAGCTCGCGAAGGAGGCGGTGAAGACGGCGTCGCGGACCGGCCTCGATCAGGGAATCGATCACGAGGCCGAGCTGTTCGTCCAGCTGTTCGCGACGCGGGACAAAAACGAGGGGATCGACGCGTTCTTCGAGGATCGCGAGCCGGAGTGGGAGGGACGGTAGGCGGACCGACGAACACGTACGGCCCTCCGATCACCGCCGTGCCGGCGGCAGTCGAACAGTTTCGACGATCGGCTCGTCGAACGGCAGCCGCATCTCCAGATCGCCGCCCTGCCGGTCGACCACCCGGAACCCCATCCGCTTATAAACGTGGACGGCACGCTCGTTGGCGGCGTCGACGTCGAGTTTTAACGCCTCGTGGCCGGCGTCGGCGGCGTACGCGATCACCTGCCGGCAGAGCTCCGATCCGATCCCGCGGTCGTGGACGTCGGGGTCGACGAAGACGACGAAGCCGGGGACCGCCTTCGACTCCGGGGCGTATGCGGCGTGCCCGACGACGCGGTCGCCGTCGCGGGCGACGAAGCTCACGCCGGTCTCGTGGAGCCGCTCGACCCAATCTTTGATCCGTCGAGTCACGACCGGCGGCAGCCCCATCGACCGATGTTCGTCCGGATAGTCCTCGTACAGGTCGACGATCCCGTCGACCGTCGCGCCGGTGACCGGTTCGACGAGGAGGACGCGTCCGTGTTTGTCGACGAAGCGCGGACAGCGCGGCGGACAGCCGGCCGTCCCCTCACACGACGACGGGTCCCAGGGGGTGCACGTGTCGGACGTCATTGTCTCACATGATCAGTGGGCGCCCGGAGGCACGAATGTTCACACGTATATATACGTTGCTTATATATGGGCGGGGTGGTAGGTCGCCGACGCTCGCGAGCTTCGCCCGATCATTCCGCCGGGCGGACAGTCGTGACCGGACGCTCGGTGCCGAGGATGACGGCCTGCGTCACGCTGCCGAAGACGACCTTTCCGGTCGGGGTTCGCTTGCGGCCGGAGACGCAGATCATGTCGGCATCGACCTCGTCGGCGGCGGCGATGATCTCGCTTGCGGGTTGGCCGCTCGCCTCGTGATACTGGTAGTCGACGCCGGCGTCCTCCAGGATTCCGACGGCCTCGCGCACCGACGCGAGCTGCTGGACCGACGCGCCCTCCGGATTGTCCTGAAAGACGTGGGTCACCACGGCCGTCACTTCCTCCCTTGCCGCGGGCAGCGACGTCACCAGCTCCGCCTGTGCCGCGGCCCGGTCCTCGTCGGTGTCGATCCCGAGCAGGATTCGGAACATGTGTGAACCGTCCACCGCCCGATAAATAACTGCTCGGTTCGAGGACGGATCGCCCGCGCCGATCGCCAGGGGTGAAGGAAAACGTATATATTCGCCTTGTCTGAACGGATCGATCATGGCATACAGCTATGAGCCGCACTACTTCGAGGACTTCGAAGTCGGCCAGACCTTCGAGAGCGTCGGTCGCACGGTGACGGAGTCGGATTTCGTGATGCACTCGATGTTCACGGGCGACTGGACGGAGCTCCACACCAATCGTCACTTCGCGGAGGAGGGCCACTTCGACGGCCGCGTCGCTCACGGCCCGATGACGTTCACCCTGGCGACCGGGTTCGTCTACCGGTGCGGGATCGTCGAACGCACCGTGTACGCCTTCCTCGGAATGAACTACATGGACATCCCGAACCCCGTCTACATGGACGACACCATCTCGCTCGACATGGAAGTGACCGAAACACGGGAACTGTCGAGCAAGGACGACGCCGGGCTCGTCACCATCGACACGACGATGACGAACCAGGAGGACGCCGTCGTCTTCGAGGGCGACATGAAGTTCCTGATCAAGATGCGGGAGTAACCCGACTCCACGCCGCCGCTCCGTTCGATTCGCCCTTCGCTTACCTTCCACACGCACGGTGAACCCTAACGTCGGTTCGTCATACCGACGCAGTATATAAAACACGAACAAATACGGGTGAACCCTTATCAATCATGACGGATAGCTCGAACCGTGACATCGAACAGTGCTACCCGAGGAAGCCGACGACGGTTCCTCAAGACGGTTTCCGCCGGAAGCGCGGTCGGATTGACCGGGCTCGCGGGATGTATGGACGACGAGGAGGGGACCGGAGCGATCCCTCTGACGGTGTTGGAGCCGTTCACCGGAGAGTTCAGCTCGTTGGCCGAAGAGCACTTTCAGGGGACGGAGCTCGCCGTCGAGCAGGTGAACGAAAGCGACGAATACGACTTCGAGTTCGAGCTGAACGACTACGACACCCAGCTCGACGCCGAGGACGCCATTCAGGAAGCGAACAGCGCGCTCCAGTCGGACGACTCCGGCTTCTATACGGGCTGTATCTCGAGTTCGGTTGCGCTCGCGATGAACGACTTCGCCCAGCGGAACGAGGTCATCTACATGCCCGGCGCCGCCGACATCTCGATCACCGGCGCCAACTGCAACCGATGGGTGTTCCGGTTCGAGACCAGCACCGCACAGATCGCCGAGGTGATGGCCCAGTGGACCGCCGAGGAGCTGGGCGGCGACGTGTTCTATCACGTCGCGGACTACGCGTACGGGAACTCGGTGCTCGAGGAGATCGAGGGTCGCATGCAGGAGCTCACCGACGACTACGAGCAGGTCGGAGTCACCCGATCCGACCCCGGCTCATCCGACTTCGACGCGTTCATCACCCAGATCTCCGACGCGAGCGAAGAGGCGGACGCGCTCGTCGTCGGGATGACCGGCGGCGACCTCGCGGTCTTCCTCAACCAGGCCCGCGACCGGGGGCTCCACGACGAGATACCGATCGTGACGACCACCGGCTCGTTCCGGGCGGTCCGGGCGGGCGCCGGCGACGGCGCGTACGACATCTACAGCGGAACCCGATACAACCCCACGATCGAGACCGGCGACAACCAGGCGTTCGTCGCGGCCTACGAAGAGGCGTACGACGGCCTGCCGGACAGCTTCTCGCGTAGCGGCTACGAATCCGTTCGGACGCTCGCGGCGGGGATCGACGAGGCCGGCTCGACTGATCCCGCCGACGTTCGGGGGGTCATGGCCGGCGTCGAGCGCGATACGATCTTTGGTCCCGTCGAGTACCGCGAGTGCGACCAACAGGCCTCGAACCCCGTTTGGATGGCCGAGTGTGTCCCACCCGCGGACGACGACGATGAGATCGCCGACGTCGAACTGATCGACGGCTGGGCACTCTCCGGCGAGGAGGCCGCACCCGACTGTGCGGACACCCAGTGTGAACTGTAAGGGGGCACACCTCACATCCCTCTCACGATGATAAGCATTCAAGCACTGCTCGACGGCCTGACCGTCGGCATCATCTACGTCCTGCTCGCCGCCGGACTCTCCGTGATCTTCGGCGTCATGCACGTGATCAACTTCGCACACGGGGAGCTGTTCGCGCTTGGCGCGTACTTCGCCATTGCGCTGATGGTCCCGCTCGGCGGCGGCTACGGCTTCTTCGTCGCGTTGCTCGTCGCCCCGATCCTGGTCGGGATCGTCGGCGTCGCCATCGAACGCTACACGGTCCAGCCGCTTTACGGCCGGAACCCCCTGTATCACATCCTGTTGACCTTCGGGCTCGTCCTCGTGATCAACGACCTCATCTATCTGATATGGGGGACCGGATCACGCTCGTTCGATCGTCCCGACGTCATCACGGGTACCTTCGACCTGCTCGGGCTCTCGCTCAGCGCGTACAACTCCTTCATCATCGTCTTCGGCGGCCTCGTCGCCGTCGGCGTCTGGGCGACCCTGGAGTACACCAAGTACGGGCTGATCATCCGCGCGGGCTCACAGGACCGCCAGATGGTCCGCAACCTCGGGATCGACATCGACCGCTACTACTCGCTGGTCTTCGGGGCCGGGGCGGCGCTCGCCGCGATCGCCGGGATCATCCTCGGCGGCAACCAGCAGGTCACCCCCGGCATGGGCTTTTCGGTCATCATTCCGGCGTTCGTCATCGTCGTGCTCGGCGGGCTCGGGAGCTTCAAGGGCGCGGTCGTCGGCGGGTTGCTCGTCGGCATTCTTCAGGAGACGATCCTCCGTCCACACGCCCCGTTCCTCGAGGGGATGGTCATCTTCCTGCTCATGATCGGCGTCCTCCTCGTACGGCCGCGCGGGCTCTACGGCACGGAGGCGCCGGAGAGCGAGGGCGGCGAGCTGCTCACCGGGTCCGGAGGCGGGTTCCTCGATCCGGAGACGCGGTTCAAGCTCGGAATCGGGATGGTCGTCCTGTTGGCGCTCGTCCCGCTCGGAGCCGGCTGGCTCTACTCGTCGTTCGTCGTCACGCTCGTGACGCGAATGATCCTTTGGGGGCTGTTCGCGCTCGCGTTGGACTTCGTCATGGGCTACACCGGCCTGGTGTCGCTCGGCCACGCCCTCTTTTGGGGGCTCGGCGCGTACGTCGTGGCGATCACGCTCATCAACGTCAGCCAGTCCGCCATCGTCGCCATCGCGCTTGCCGTCGCGATCTGTGCGGCCGTTGCGTGGTTCGTCGGCTACCTCTCGATCCGGGTCGCCGGCGTCTACTTCGCGATGATCACGCTCGCGTTCGCGGAGCTGTTTTATAACGCGATCTATCGGCTCGACACGATCTCGCTGTTCGGACTGATCGAGGAGCGTCCCCTGACGGGCGGCTCCGAGGGGCTGTTCGGCCTGACGACCTACTACGGGATCGCCGGCGTCGGGTTCGAGCTTCGTGACGTCGGGCTCGTCCTCGGCCCGATCGAGATCACCGGCGGGGCCGTCTTCTACTACGTCGCGCTCGCCGCGCTCGTCGGCGCGTTCCTCTTTACGCGCCGGCTCCTGCAGTCGCCGTTCGGGTCGGTGATGAAGTCGATCCGCGAGAACGAACAGCGGGCAACGTTCCTCGGCTACGACACGGTCGTCTACAAGCGCCGGGCGTTCGTCATCAGTGGGGCGCTCGCCGGCCTCGCCGGGGGACTCTTCGCGCTTAACGCCGGGATCGTCACGCCCTCCGCCGCGGAGTGGCTCAAGTCCGGGGAGGTGATCGTGATGGTGATCCTCGGCGGCATGGGAACGCTGTACGGCCCGATCATCGGCTCGTTCGTCTTCTTCGGGCTGGAGGACGTCCTCACGAGCTACACCGACCGCTGGCGGCTCGTGCTCGGAACGATATTCGTGCTGTTCGTCATCTTCTTACCGCGGGGACTCGTCTCGGTACCCGCACTGCTCGAACCCTCCCTCCCGGGTGGATCCGAGCCCCCCGTCGAGGAGGTCGGTGCCGGAGGTGACGACTAACCATGGCGACGAACCCACGCACGTCCACGGCGGAGACGGATTCGACCGCGGAGGCCGACTCGACCGCCGGGAGGGACGCAACCGTGGAGACGGATACCGCGCCGACGCCGCCCGGCGGCGACGCGGAGACCGTGCTCCGGACCGAGGGACTCGTGAAGAAGTTCGGCGAGTTCACCGCGACGGACCACGTCGACCTCGAGATCGAACGCGGCGAGTTTCGGAGCATCATCGGCCCGAACGGCGCCGGCAAGACGACGCTGTTTAACCTGATCTCCGGCGCCCTTCCAGTCAGCGACGGCCACATATACTTCGCAGGGAGATCCGACGACGACTTGGTCGACATCACGTCGCTCTCGCCGCCGGAACGCGTCCATCTCGGCATCGGACGGTCATTCCAGATATCAAACGTTTTCGGCGGACTTTCGGTTCGCGAGAACGTCCGGCTCGCCGCTCAGTCGGTCAACCGGGAGGAGTACGGTCTCCTCGAGTCGCTGTTCAAGCCGACGGATCGCTACGAGCGGATCAACTCAGAGACCGACCGCGTGTTGAACCGGATCGGTCTCGACGACGTCGCCGATCTCGAGGCCGACGCGCTCGCCTACGGCGACCGTCGCCGTCTCGAGATCGGCGTGGTGCTGGCGACCGACCCCGAACTCGTGCTCTTCGACGAGCCCACCGCGGGGATGAGCGTCGAGGAGACCCGCGACACGATCGACCTCATCGAGGAGGTGCTCGTCGATCAAACCCTGCTGCTCATCGAACACGACATCGAACTCGTCATGGAGCTTTCAGATCGGATCAGCGTGTTGAACCGCGGCGAGATCATCGCGGAGGGCACTCCCGAGGCGATCGCGAACGACGAGGACGTCCAGGACGCCTACCTCGGGGGAATGATCGAATGACCGAACCCATTCTCTCGCTCGACGGCGTTCATGCGGGCTACGGCGAGACGCGCGTCCTCACGGATCTCTCCCTCTCGATCGACGAGGGCGAGGTCGTCTCGCTCGTCGGCCGCAACGGCGCCGGCAAGACGACGACGCTCCGGTCGATCATGGGGATCATCGAGCCGACGGCGGGAACGGTCGCCTACCGCGGCGAGGACGTCACGCGGCTCGACGCGACGGCGACCGCGAAACGCGGGCTGGCGTTCGTCCCCGAGGGACGGCAGATCTTTCCCGAGCTGTCGGTCCGTGAGAACCTCGAGATCGCCGCGTATGGCGGCGCGCCCGACGTCGATTCGCTGTCGGTCGAGGAGGCCTTGGAGACGTTCGAGTCGCTTCGGGACCGCGCGGGCAACCACGGCTCGTCGCTCTCGGGCGGCGAACAGCAGATGCTGGCGATCGCCCGCGCGCTCGTCGCCGGCGCCGACCTCCTCATCCTCGACGAGCCGACTGAGGGGCTCGCGCCCTACATCGTCCAGGACGTGATGGACATGGTCGAGGAGCTCAACGACCGCGGGATCACGGTCCTGCTCGTCGAACAGAACGTCCACGTCGGGCTCGCGCTTGCGGACCGTAACTACGTGATCAACCAAGGCGAGATCGTCTGGGAGGGCACCTCGGCGGAGCTGGAGGACGACGAGGAAGTCATGGATCGGTACCTCGGCGTCACCGCCTGAGTCGGCCAGGCCTGCACGCAGAAGTTCGCCGCTCCCGTACGCAGAAGTTCGCCATCCCGCACGCAGAAACCCGCTTCCACCGTTCAGTCGAAATCGGGCCGGCGCCCCTCCAGAAACGCGGCGACTCCTTCCTCGTGGGCGTCCGTGTCGTAGGCGGTCGCCTGCACGTACGCCTCGCGTTCGAGCCCGTCGCGCCACGGGCGGCCGAGGTTGTCGTGGATCGCCCGCTTGGCGAGCGCGATGCTCTCGGTCGGTCGCTTCCGGAAGGTGTCGAGCGTCTCCGCGACCCGATCATCCAGCGCGTCGTCGGGGACGGCCCCGGTGATGAGCCCGAGGTCGTCGGCCTCCGTAGCGTCGACGAGCCGGCCGGTGAACGCCAGCTCCTTGGCGGTCCGGAGGCCGACGAGCCGCGGCAGCGTCACCGTCGCTCCGGCGTCGGGGACGAGCCCGACGTTGACGAAGGAGGCCGCAAAGCGTGCCGACTCGCCCGCATACGCGACGTCCGCGGCGGCGACGACGGAGAGCCCCGCACCGACGGCGTCGCCGTTGACCCGCGCGACGACCGGAAGCGGCGCGGTCAGGATCCCTTCGGCGACCGCGCCGAGCGTCTCGCGAACCCGATCGTACGCCTCGGCGGTCGTCTCCTCGCGGGCCGCCATGGCCTCGATGTCGCCGCCCGCGCTGAACGCCTCGCCCTCGCCGGTGATCACGATCGCGTCGAGCGCCTCCGGGTCGAGTCCGGCGATCGCCTCGGCCAGCTCCCGTGCGACGTCCGCAGTGAACGCGTTTCGGACGTCCGGGCGGTCGAAGGTGATCCGCCGGACGCCGTCCTCGTCGGTGACGTGCATACGCCTCCTCCGCCCGACGGCCACTTAGCATTGGGTGTCGTCGGCGTCACTCGATCGTGCCGGGTCGACCGCTCGGCGGGCGCAAGAACAGCCCCATCACGCCGGCGGCGAGCGCGAGCACGCCGCCGAGCAGGAAGGTCGCGTCCCAGCCGATCACGCCGACGAGCCAGCCGACGACCCCGCCGCCGAAGACGCCGCCCCACATCTTCGCCGAGTAGAGCAGCGCGTAGTTCGACGACGAGTGGCGCTGTCCGTAGTAGTCGCCGACGGTGCTCGGGAAGAGCGCGAACTGTGAGCTCCAGAAGAAGACCGCGACGGCGACCGCCAACACGTAGCCGGCGCCGATTCCCATGCCGCCGAAGCCGACGATGGCGAGGGTTCCGATCCCGCACGCCAGAAACGACGCCGCCATCACCTGCTCGCGGGGGAAGCGGTCGGAGAGTCCGCCGACGATCAGGCGACCGCCGCCCGACGCCAGGGGCAAGATCGTCGCCGCGACCGTCGCGATCAGCGCGGTGAGCGCCAGCGCCTCGGCATAGAGGATCACCCGTGCCGTGATCATCAGCCCCGCCGCGGCGACGAAGAAGAACATGAGGTACATCACCCAGAACTGCCACGTTCGTACGGTCTCCCGCCAGGTGTACTGGACGGCTCCACCGTCCTCCCGGGTCGGTGCATCCGCCTGGTCTCGGTCGTCGTCGCCCCCTGACGCCGGCTCGAATCCCTCCTCGACGAATCCGGTGGGCGGGTCACGCAGGACGACCGCGCCGACCAGAATGCCGACGCCGATGACGATCCCCATCACGGTGAGCGCGTCCGGAAGCGCCGCGGGACCGGCGTTCGCCCGTACGTACGGAATGAACAGGGCCCCGCCGGCCCCAAACGCCATCGTGCCGACGCCCGTGGTCAGCCCCCTCCGGTCGGGGAACCACTTGATCGCGGTGTTGACCGCGATCGTGTAGACGATCCCGACCCCCGCCGCGCCGAGCCCGTAGCTCACGTAGAGCTGCCAGATCTCGGTCGAGATCGCGGTGCCGAGGTAGCCGCCCCCTGCGAGCACGCCGGCGAGGAGGATCAGCCGCCGCGGCCCGTGACGGTCCCGGTACCACCCCGCGGGAAACTGGATCAACGACATCACGATCACGTAGACGGTGAACACGAAGCCGATCACCGCGAGCGACCCGTCGAGGCGAACCGCGAGCGGGCCCTCCAGTGCGGACCAGACGTACTGATACGGGCTGACGAGCGCCATCATGACCGCCGCGGCGGCGATCTGCCACCACCGCGAGTAGCCGAGCGTCTCCTTCGCGCGGGCGGCGTAGTCGATCTCGGCGCGTCCCTCGCTCATCGATCGGTTCGACGTTCCACGGGACGGCCGACCGGGCGCGCTCGACGTGTTCCGTGGGTTCCCTTCGATGCCCGATTCATGGCTTCGCTTGCCGAGCATCCGCCATCACTGTTCCGGAACCGGAATCCGCCAGTCTCGTGGTCGGCTCGCTCGGTCGTCGAAGCTCCCCCGTCAACGTTTCAGCGTCGCGGTCGCGGGGCGGACGCTCCGGACGTTCGGGTCGGGACCAATCTATATGTCGCTGTAGACGAAGGGCGGTACCATGGCACAAGAGGAAGCCGCCGTTTCGAGCCATCCGCTTGACCCGCTCTCGCCGGAGGAGATCGAGGCAGCCTACGAGGTGTTGACCGCCGAGGAGGACGTCGGCGAGGAGAGCCTCTGTATCAAGATCGAGCTCGCCGAGCCGGAGAAGGGGACGATGCGCGCGTACCGCGACGGCGGCGACGCGCCGGACCGACGCGCTCGGATCGTGATCCGCAACAGCAGCGATCGGAAGACGATGGAGGGGCTCGTCTCGCTCGACGAGGCGACCGTCCTCGAGTTCGAGCACGTCGAGGGCGCCCAACCCTCCATCGCCATCGAGGAGTTCATCGCCTGCGAGGAGACGGTGAAGGCGAACGCCGAGTGGCGCGAGGCGCTCACGGAGCGTGGCGTCGAGAACCCCGACCGCGCGATGGTCGACCCGTGGTCGGTCGGCCACGAGTTCATTCCCGAGGACGTCGACCGCTCGAAGCGGCTCGCCCACGGCCTCACCTTCCTCCGACCGGACGAGGAGAGCGGTGACGAGGGATACGCGAAGCCGGTCACGGGCCTGCACACCTTCGTCGACCTCGACCGCATGGAGGTCGTGAAGGTGCTCGATTACGGGCCGCCGGACGAGGACGACCCCTTCCCGCCGGAGGGGATGGCCTACCGGGAGGGCGAGCGCGAGTTCCGCGACCAGACCGCCTACAACGTCGACCAGCCCGACGGCCCCTCCTGGAGCGTCGAGGGACGCAAACTGGAGTGGCAGGGCTGGCACATGCGGATCGGTTGGACCCAGCGCGAGGGGCTCGTGCTCCACGAGATCGGCTACGAGGACGACGGGGAGGTCCGCCCGATCATCGATCGCGCCTCCTGTGCGGAGATGGCGGTTCCCTACGGCGACCAGAACCGCAACGACCGGTTCAAGAACGCGATGGACCTGGGCGAGTACAACGTCGGCCGGCTGGCGAAGTCGCTGACGAACGGCTGTGACTGTCTCGGCCACATGCACTACTGGGACGCCGTGATGAACACCGCAGAGGGCGACGTGAACGTCTTAGAGAACGCGGTCTGTCTCCACGAGGAGGACAACGGCACGCTCTGGGAGCGGAGCGACTGGCGCACCCAGTCCGCGGAGGTTCGCCGGCGCCGCCGGCTCGTCGTCTCGTTCGTGGCCGCCGTCGGCAACTACGACTACATCTTCAACTGGTACTTCTATCAGGACGCCTCCATCGAGGTCGAGGTCCGGCTCACCGGCATCGACAGCGTCTCGGCCGTCGGTCCCGACGAGGACCCTGCCGGCTACGGCGAGCTGGTCGCTCCACAGCTCAACGGCCCCATCCACCAGCACTTCTTCAACTTCCGGCTGGACATGAACGTCGACGGCGGGGACAACTCGCTGTATCGCGTCCAGAACCAACGGGTTCCCGTCGGCCCCGGCGGGCTCGATCCGATGGGCGAGGCCGACGAGCGCACGCTGAATCCCGGCGGGCAGGCGTTCTACGCCGACCGGACGAAGCTCACGTCCGAAACGGAGGCCCAGGACCTCATCGATCCACTGAAGGGACGGTTCTGGGCGGTGGTCAACGAGGACGAATCGAACCGGCTCGGGAAGTCGACGGGCTATCGGCTCGTGCCCGGCGGCAACGTCGAGGCCGGCGTCGCGGACGAGTCGAGCGTGATGAAACGGTCCGGGTTCATTAAATACCACCTCTGGGCGACGCCGTTCCGCGAGGACGAGCGGTTCCCGGCGGGCGAGTATCCGAATCAGCATCCGGGCGGTGCCGGCCTCCCGGCGTGGACCGAGGCGGACCGGGACATCGAGGACGAGGACCTCGTCCTCTGGTACACCCTCGGCGTGAACCACGTGACGCGCCCGGAGGACTGGCCGATCCTTCCCGTGCAGGTCTACGGCTTCAAACTCCAGCCCTCGAACTTCTTCGAGGAGAGCCCGGCGATGGACGTGCCCCCCGAACACGCCGTCGAGAATCAGGACGTTCCGGGCCACGACGGCTGTGCGACCGGGGACGACGACGACTGATCCGGGTCGCCATCGGCTGCTTCGCGCCGCCGTCGATCGATCCGTGTCGCCGTCGGCTGACATCTCCCGGGCGTCGACCGATCCGCGGCCGTCGATCGTTCGTGGATGACGACCGCTCGTGAACGACGATCGATTCGATGCCGATGATCGGCGGCCCGATCGTCGCTCACGCCCGTCCATCCCGGCATACATATACTATATCAGTATATTCTTTAAATATGGTATGTTGTGGTGAGATCTCGCTGTAACCGTGGCGGGTACTCCTCCGCCTCGTCGACGGGCCTCGACGGTGAACGCGGCGCGCGTCTCGGCGCCGTCGACGGTCCGATTTATGTTGAGGGGCTGACGGATCGAGATGGTTCGGAGCGATCGTTGACGTCCCGTTCGCGATGGATCGGCTGCTATCGCCTCGATCGAGGGTGCCACAGAACTCTTGTCACGATGTTCGTCTCACAGCCTAATACCCGCATCAACCGTGAGGTATGTCTGCGAACTGAGCGGTCCGGTGCCCGTCGTATTTATAAGGCTCGTTGAGAGGGCGCGAGGTTATTTATAAACGGCTACGACGGTCAAGAAGATTCGGCTGAGTGACGAGCAAAGATCGACCACCGCCGCCGCACCGCACCCGCACCGCCGCCGCACCGCAGCCTCACGCCTCCCCAGCCTCGGCGGACGGGCGGCCGCGGAGCGGTCCCACTCGCACGGCTCG
>LFFM01002143.1_pt1 | contig 13197 bp, 17 predicted proteins | sample 643131 | NCBI WGS metagenome assembly LFFM01 (sample SAMN03777445, study PRJNA286221) | soda lake metagenome | biome: soda lake; feature: Kulunda steppe; material: water; isolation source: sample Tc-Br brine of Tanatar trona crystallizer | place: Russia: Kulunda steppe | collected 2011-07
ACCGTCCAGCCTCTGAAAGTCGTGAGTCAGCGTCAGTAATAATTTCTTCCTGACCAATCCGTTCATCTCAGACCGAATTCGGTTGATTTTTCTCGGTAGCGCTGAGTTATGGGTAAGAGACAGGACTAAAGTCGTGGGCTTTCTCCTTGATTTCGTGTAAAAAGTACTGAGTCGCTTTTATAAACCGCCGCCGATCGGAGAATGCCGCCGATCAGAGCACGTCGCCGATCCGGACCGGCTCGCCGTCGAGTTCGGGATCCTCGGCGACGATCCCCAACACCTCGTGGTCAGTGACGTCGCGGTACGACTTCCCGGTCGCCTCCTCGATGAGATCCTTTTTCAACTCGAACTCGGTTCCCTCGTAGACCACGTCGACGCCGTCCTTGGTGAACTGCAGGCTCGTGCTCATGGGCCTCCGTAGCGGTCGGCCGGTTATAAGGAGCGTGAGTCGTGGGTCCTACGCGCCCTCGTCGGGGTGGTCACCGGACGCCTCGTCGTCGTCCTTCATTTCCTGGAGTCTGCCGACGAGATCGCCGGTGGAGAGGTCGCTCTCGACGGAGACGTCGCCGTCGTGGTCCTCGGCGTGGACGTTGATCGCGTCCGACTCGTCGGCGTTCACGTCGTCGTCTCGCTGCTCGCTTTCGTCGTACGATCCGAATCCCATGCATCCGCTTTCGACGCCCGCCTGAAAAGGGCGATGACCCGGCCGTCCACCGAGGGACGTTCGCATGCCACGCCGTCGACCGGCGGGGCGTGACGGTCGCTGCTCCTCGTGCTGTAGCGCGGAGGGGTTCAATCCTCGGGGTACTTCGGCTCGCGCCGCTCCGCCCGTTCGAGCGCGCGCTCGATCACGTCCCGGACGGGTTCGCCGCCGTCGCCCTCGCGGTAGACGTCGCCGTGACCGGGATACAGTTCGGTCAGGGTGTCGGGAAGCCGGTCGCACAGCGTGACGAGGCTCTCGATCAGCCGCTCGCGCGACTGGCCGGCCAGGTCGGTGCGACCGAACGAGCCGTCGTCGAAGGCGCCGTCGTTGTAGACGACGACGTCGCCGCTGTAGAGCCGCTCCTCGCCGAGGAAGGCGACGTGGTCGGCGGCGTGGCCCGGCGTGTACACCACCTCGCAGGGCTCGTCCCCGACGAGCACCTCGTCGCCGTCCTCGATGGCGACGTCGCGGCGCGGGTGGTCGCCGTACGCGAACAGCGTGGCGTCGAACCGGTCGAGGACCGCGTCGAGCTCGCCCACGTGGTCGCCGTGCTGATGGGTCAGGACGACCCGATCGAGCCCGTCGACGTGCTCGGCGATCACGTCCTCGACGCCCGGCATCGCGCCGGCGTCGACGAGCGTCGGCGCGTCCCCCGGAACGAGATAGGCGTTGCAAGTGAACTCCTCGGCGTCGGCAGTGACGGTGATCGGATTCATGTCCCGGAGCATGTGCCGCATGGTTGAAAAGGGTGGAGCCGCGGCAAGGCAACGTCGGGGTGGCCCCCGGATTTATCACTTCGGAGGTATTACGAACGAACAGTATGGGCTTCGGGAGCTACGACGAAACCGAACAGGAGAACCAGGACCTCGACGCGGACTTCGACGACGAGGACGGCGTCCGCGCGGCCCAGGAGACCCACCACGGGTCCGTCGAGTACGAGCCCGGCGCATCGAACGACGAACTGCTCGACCGCCTTCAGGAGATCAAATCCGAGGAGACGTAGTGCGGTCGGGGAGTCGCACCCTCGGGATCGCCTTCTCCGACGGCGACCGATCGAGCCACCTGGCCGGCGCGGTGGTCCGGACCGACGGAACGCTGGACGGGCTCGGCTTCGGCGCCTGCACGGTCGGCGGCACGGACGCGACCGATGCCGTGATCCGCTGTTTTCGGTCGCTCGGTCGCGAGGACGTCCGACGCGTGTGCTGTGCGGGCGTCGCCCCCGCGTGGTTCAACCTGCTCGACCTCGAGCGGATCCACGGGGCGATCGACCGGCCCGTCCTCGCGGTGAGCTACGAGGAGAGCCGAGGGCTCGAGCCGGCGCTCCGGGAGGCCTTCGCGGGCGACGCGCTCGAGACGCGGCTCGCGACCTACCGACGGCTTCCGCCGCGGCGTGAAGTCGATCGGGGCGACGACGCGGAGCCGCTTTTCGTCCGCGCCGTCGGCATGGGAGATGGCAATGATCCCGCCACCAACGACTCCACCAACGATCCCGCCGCCGTCGTTCGCGCGCTCACTCGTGAGGGGTTCCGCCGACCGGAACCGCTCCGGATCGCGTCGATCGCGGCGAGCGCCCATCGAGCCGCCATCGAGGGGTGATCCCGACTCAGTGCGACCGTATTCGTTCGGCCGCGCTCGAAGTGCCCGAACTCGATCGGTCGTACTTATTACCGACCCGTCCCCGTCTTCTCGACATGCACGAGGGTGAGCCGGCCGACGATCTCGATGACGCGCTGTGCGTTCGCTCCTGTGACCGCTGCCCGGCGCTCGTCGACTCGCGAAGCCGGATAGTGAACGGCGTCGGACCGACGGACGCCGACCTGCTGTTTCTCGGTGAGGGCCCCGGCGCCAACGAGGACGAGCAGGGCGAGCCGTTCGTCGGTCGCTCCGGCGACGTCCTCGACGAGGCGCTGCGTGAGACGGGGATCGCCCGCGCCGACGTCCGTATAACCAACTGCGTGCGCTGTCGCCCGCCCGACAACCGCGATCCGACGACGACGGAGCTCGCGAACTGTCGCGGGTACCTCGACGCGGAGATCGAGCGGCTCGATCCCGAGACGATCGTCACGCTCGGGAAGGTGCCGAGCGAGCACCTCCTCGACCGGTCGGTGGGGATCACCGCCGAGTCCGGGTCGGTCGTCGACGTCCGGATCGGCGGCGCCGCCCGACGCGTGCTGCTCTCGATGCACCCGGCGGCGACGCTGTACGACCGGAGCAAGCGCGACGGCTTCTTCGGGACCATCGCGCGCGCCGCGGAGCTCTCGGGACTCGGCGGCGACGCGGGGGGATCGGGCGGCCAGTCACGCCTCGGGGAGTTCTGATCACCACGGGCGACCCGTGAAAACGACGACGGTTCCGTCGATGGTGGGTTCGTCCTCCACGGATCCCACGACGGCTCGCAGATCCCTTTCGATGACGGCAACGATGTCCGTGAACGGTTGCGGCTACATCCCGACGATCCGGTGACTGTGGGCCACGTCACGGCCTTTCACAATATCACACGATAGGTGACATGGAAAACCCTTTAATAACACGCGAAAACACCAACCCATGTCCGATACTAGGTGGTCGGCGAACAGGCGGAGATTCGTAAAGGCCGCGGGTGCAGCAGGAATCGTCGGTTTGGCGGGGTGTGCAGACGACGGCGACGCGGATGCGGGAGACGACGGTGCGGACGACGGCGCGACCGCCGGCGAGGCGGACGATGTTACCGACGTCGAGTTCATCCTGAACCCCGCGGAGGCCGACGTGGAGATCACCGAGCAGTACGCACCGATATTCGAGTACCTCGAGTCCGAACTCGACGTCGCCATCGACGCGAGCCGGGCGGAGTCGTACACCGGAACGCTACAGTCGATGCGGAACGATCAGGGCGACGTCGCCGACATCTCCCCGTCGGCGGTGCTGGCCGGCGAGGGCGTCGTCGACATCATCGGAATGCGTATCGCGTTCGGCGCGGCCCAGTACTTCGCGAACATCGTGACGACGTTCGACAGCGACGTGGAGTCGCTCGACGACCTCGTCGACCAGCAGCTGTACATGGGCGACATCCTCTCCGTGTCCGGGACGCTCGTCCCGCTTGCGATGCTCGATGACCACGGTCTGGACATCGGATCCGCGCCCGACGGCGCCGCGGAGGATTTCGACGTCGAGTACTCGGATCACACGACCGCCCGCCAGCAGATGGTCCAGCGTGACGACGTCGCGGCGGCGACCATGGGAGCGTTCTCCTCGGCGCCGTACATCGAACAGGAGCAGTTCGACGAGATGTCCCAGGACTTCGTCGACATCTCCGCGGAGTACGACGACGCCGGCTCCGACATCGGCGAGGACCACGGCGAACTCCAACTGATCGCGGTCTCGGATCCGATCCCGCGTGCGCCGCTCGTCTCCCGGTCCAACTGGGACGACCCGATCCGCGACGAGGTCGAGGCGGCACTGCTCGACGCACCGAGCGAGGTCTTCGAACACGACGACGACTACGACGGCGAGCCGCTGTGGTTCTCCGGCGTCGAACCGGCCGAGATGTCCGATTATGACCCCATCGCGGAGACGATGGACACGCTCGGCCTCGAGTTCGAGGACCTCTCGTAAACCACCCGACAACGAAGCGTTTTCCTTCCCAACTTCACAACCCCATTTCCAGGTGACGAATGAGTACAATTACAGTGGACGGACTCACGAAACGGTACGGGGACACGGTCGCGCTCGACGACGTGTCCTTCGAGATTCCGGACGGTGAGTTCGTCATCGTCCTCGGCGTGTCGGGCTCCGGGAAGTCGACGCTTCTTCGGTGCATGAACGGCCTCGAAACGCCGACGGAGGGTGAGATACGGGTCGCCGGTGAACCCGTAACCAGCCCGCGCAACGACATCGCGATGATCTTCCAGCAGCACAACATCATCGGGCAGATGAGCGCCTACTCCAACGCGCTCACCGGCTCGTTGAATCGAAACTCGTTCGTCGGATCGCTGTTGCAGCTGCAAAGCGAGGAGGACAAGCTCCAAGCACTGAACGCGCTCGACACGGTCGGCCTCCTCGACGAGGCACAACAGAGCGCCCGTCGAATGTCCGGCGGGCAACAACAGCGCGTGGGGATCGCCCGCGCGCTCGTGCAGAACCCGAACATACTGCTGGCGGACGAGCCGGTCGCGAGCCTCGATCCCGGCTCCTCACAGCAGGTGATGGGCTACCTCCGGGCGGCGGCGAATGAACGGGGGCTCACGGCACTCATTAGCCTCCATCAGGTGAACCTCGCGCGGAAGTTCGGCGAACGGTTCATCGGACTCCGAAACGGCCGAAAGGTGTTCGACGGCTACCGCGACGAGTTCGACATGGCCGTCATCGACGAGATCTACGGTGACATCGACACCGAGGGGATGTTCGCCGACGATGAGGAGTCACATGACGCGGCAGCCGAACCGGCTGCTGAGGGTGAGGTATCGGGATGAGCCACGACGACCGCATCCGCGAGCGATACGACGACATCCTGCTCGCCCGAAAGGTGCGCGCCACCTTCACGGTGATACTGCTTGGTCTGCTGCTTGCGGCGTTCTACTATGCGCTGATATCCGTCGAGTTCTTCGCGGCGGATCTCCCGACGTATCTTCCGAACTTCGCGGGCGCACTACGGGACTTCTTCCCGTTCCTCACCCTCTCCGCGCCGTTCATCGATCCGAGCGGGTTCGGCGAGTACTGGGCGTTCATTACCGAGCGGAACCTCATCTGGGGCGGGGTCGGCGGCGAGACGCCGCTCCTCGGCGAGGCCGGGATCACGCTCGCGATGGGCTTTGCGGGCACCGTGATGGGATTCCCGCTCGCGCTTCTCTTCGGGATCCTCGGTTCGGGACGCGTGACGCCGTTTCCGTTCAACTTCCTGTTCCGTGCGGTCATGTCGTCGATCCGGGCGATCCCGGCGCTCGTGTGGGCGCTCATTTACGTCCCCCTCGGCGGAATCGGTCCTGTAACCGCCACGCTCGCGATCGCGACCGACACGATCGGGAACCTCGGACGACTGTTTACCGACGAGTTAGAGGAGATCGAGGAGGGCCCGATCGAGGCGATGCGGACGACCGGCGCGAACAAGCCACAGACGATCGCGTTCGGGATGCTCTCACAGGTCACGACGCCGTTCATCGCGTGGACGCTGTACATCTTCGAGATCAACGTCCGGATCGCCGTCACGCTAGGGATCATCGGCGGCGGCGGCCTCGGACAGGTCCTCGTGGTTCAACAGGGGCTCTTCGCGTTCACCAACATGATGGCGACGATCCTCGTCATCCTCGTGTTGATCATCTCCGTGGAGATGTTCTCCCAACGGATCCGATCGTACATCCGCGATGATCACGAATCACAGGGTCTCGTGGCGCTGTTGCTCGGCTTCCCACAACGGATGGCCGAATCGGCACTGAAGTGACTCCGGGGTGGGACCTCCCCGGGGAGGTCCCTGCGGTGGCTCTTCTCGGTGAATCCCCCGGTTGACGTCGTCGGGTCGTTCGAAGGGAAACCGCTTTTTCCGTCGCTCACGCAGATGGCGTATGAGCACCTTCGAGCCGCCCGCGGAGACGCTGGCGGACGTCGTGTTGGTCGATTACGGCCTCGGGAACCTTCGCTCCGCGACGCGCGGGCTGGAGCGGGCCGGCGCCGCCGTGGAGATCACCGACGACCCCGACGCCTTCGCGGCCGCCGACGGGGTCGTTCTCCCGGGCGTCGGCGCCTTCCGGGAGGGAATGGAGAACGCCGGCCCGCTTCGGGACGCGCTGACGAACCACGCCGAGGCCGGCCGCCCGCTCTTCGGGATCTGTCTCGGCATGCAGATGCTGCTCACCACGAGCGAGGAGGCCGACCACGAGGGCGAAGGCGAGGTCACCGGCCTCGACCTGATCCCGGGGACCAACGTCCGGTTCGAGGTGGACCGGAAGGTCCCGCACATGGGCTGGAACGAACTCGAGGTCGCCCGGGAGCACCCGATCGTCGAGGGCGTGGACGGCGAGTACGCCTACTTCGTGCACTCGTACTACGCGGAGCCGGACGACCCGGACGCGGTGGTCGCGACCGCCGACTACGGCGTCGACTTCCCGGCCGTCGTCGCCAACGGGGCGGGCAACGTCTTCGGCACCCAGTTCCACCCCGAAAAGAGCGGGGAGACCGGCCTTCGCATCCTTCGAAACTTCGTCGAGTACTGTGCCGATCACTGAGGGGAGGGGGGTCGATCCGGGGCGTCCGCGGAGGGGCCGATCCGACACCGCAGGCGGTAAGTACTCGCCGGCGAAAGCCGGAGCCATGCGAGACCGTCTGCGACCGCTCTTTGCCGCCCTCCTGGCGCTCGTGTTGCCGGGGCTTGGTCACCTCCTCTTGCGCCGATGGGGTCGTGCGTTGGTGTGGCACGGAACGATCGTCGGCGGCACGATCGCGTTGTTCGTTCTCTACGATGTCGCGCCCGTCGACCCGCTCGCCGACCCCTCGACGTTCGCGGCGGCCGTTCCCACCGAGGTCTCGATCCCGGTCGCCTTCCTCGTCGGACTCTCGGCGGTCGACGCCTACCTCGTCGGGCGGGAGGACGCCACGACGTCGCGTGCGCCTCCCGCGGCGGTCCGGTCGCACGCGGATGGCGAGACGAGCGCCGGCTCCGGCTCGCCCTCGGATGGCGAGGGGCGACCGACGATGACCGGACCGGGCGCCGATGCTTCGACGGAGACGGTCTCGGAGGTCACCTGTCCGAACTGCGGGCGCGAGACCGACGCCGAGATCGACTTCTGTCACTGGTGTACCGAGCCGCTCCCATGGGCGACTGACTCGGACTGACCGATCCCGGACGGGTGCTTCCGTCGGCGACCGCTTTGGATGGGTACTCCCGTGGGCGACCGATGTGGGGGAATCGACTCGAGGAGAACCGGGTCGGAGCGATCGCACGGGTTTTGTCGCCACAACCCTGAGGCGACGGTAGCATGCAATTCGTGGCCCTCATGGCCGTCGTGGTCGTCGCCACGATCGGCGCCTTCGCCCTCCTGTTACCGTACTGCGTCGGAGTCGACCGGCTTCGGCTCGCCGTCGACGGGCGCGCGGAGTTCCGATCCCGGCTCGTCGCCGTCGCCCCGTTCGTCGGCGGGCTGGCCGTCGTCCTCCTGCTTAATAAGGGACTGTTGGAGCGGATCGAGCGGTTCTCACGCCGCTACGGCGTCGATGCGACCGCGACCATCTACGCCATCGAGGGCGACCTCGTCGCGTGGATCCAGTCGGTGCTGCCCGAGTGGGGACTCTACTACTTCGGCCCGATGTACGTCCTCGGCTACGTGGTGTTGCTCGTCTTCCCGCTCGTCGGCTACCTGTTTGCCGACACCCTTCGACCCTTAAAAACGCTCGTCGCGGCGTACGCCGTCAACTACGCGGTCGCCATCCTCGCATACGCGTCCGTGCTCGCGTACGGTCCGCGGAACTATCACCGGCTGCCCGGCGCCGACCCCGACGCGCCGCGCGTGGAGGAGCCGATGCTCGACGCCTTTCGGGAGGTGACCCAGCTCACCGCACGCGTGAACGTCGAGACGAACGTCTTCCCGTCGCTGCACACGTCGCTTTCGGTGACGGTGCTTCTCGTCGCGCTCTCGACGCACGAACAGTTCCCGCGGTGGACCGTCGTCGCCGCGGTGCTGGCGGCGAGCATCGTCCTCTCGACGATGTATCTCGGCATTCACTGGGCGATCGACGTCGTTGCCGGCGTCCTCCTCGCGTTCGTGAGCGTCGCCGTGGCGGGGCGGATCGTCGAGAACGCCGAACGTCGATCCGCGACCTGAGCCGTCTCGGTCGTTCACGTGCGTTATCACGAACGATACCCGGGGGCGAACCCTCATATACGGAGCGCGAAACGGTTCGGGTACGGACGCGAACGACGGACGGAACATGAGTCTGAATCCACGGCGATACGACGTGCGGGAGCTGCGGTCGCTCGCGGGTAGTCCGCGGGCGATCGCCGACGGGGCGCCTCGGGAGCGGCCGCTTCGTCAACCGAATCGGAATCGAGCCGAGCAGGCGGCACGCTCGGCCGCCTTCACGGAACTTCTCCAGCGTCAGCGAGGCCTGCGGCAGGTCACGGACGGCGAGCGCCCGTACCTCACCGAGGTGCCGGCGTCGCCGGCGGCGGAACACGAGATCGGCGAGTGGCTCGGCTACCTCGTCGACGTCGGCGGGCACCTTCGGAGCCGCGACGCGCTGTCGTACTACGCCGAGATCGGTTGGATCACGCCGGACGTGGCGGAGGCGTTCTCACGCCGGTTACCCGGCTACGAGGCGCCACGTCACGATCGACCGTTCACGCCCGCCGACCATCGGATCAGCCTCGTCTCCCTCGTCCGGCTCGTTTCGTGTGCGAGTGACCACCCATGAGCGACGCAGAAACCACGGATTTCGACGGTATCGACGAGCCGACTCCGGTCGGTGTGAAACTCGGCAGCACCCGCACGGTGCTCGACCTCCCTGACGGCCGCGGCGAGCGCGAACGCCACTCGACGCTCACCTGTCTGGCCACCTACGACGACGCCATCACCGGCGAGGAACAGGCGCTCTACGGCCACGAGGCCGCGATCGAGTACCCCGACACGGTTCGGTTCATGCTCCGATCGGGGCTCCCGGAGGACGGCGGGAGCGTCGCGGACGCCGAGCGCTTCTTCGAGGCCGTCGTGAACGCCCACGACGTCCCCGAGGAGAGCGTCGTCGTCTACGCGGTGCCGACCATCGACAACGAGGCCGGCGTCGACAACCTCAAGGCCGTCATCGAGGGATCGACGGTCGGCGAGGCCGAGACGCGGAGCTTCCCCGAGTCGCTCTGTGGGGCCATCCCCGCCTACGGCGACGGGCTCGACGCCGTCGACGAGGTGTTCATCTCCATCAACATGGGTTCGACCACGCTCGAGGCCTGTGCGTACCGCCGTGGCGAGCAGCTCTCGCCGTTCTCGACGGGCTCCGTCACCGGCAACGAGGTCGACCGCTGGATCGTCTCCGCGGTCGAAGAGGAGACGCAGGGACGCGTCCACATCGACCGGACGACCGCCCGCGAGTACAAGGAGGAGCACGCCGACGTCGACGACTTCGAGCCGTTCACCGACGTCGTCCAGCAGCCCGGCGGCGGCAGCCACGAGTTCACCGTCGACCGCGGGGTGTGTGACCCCGTCGACCGCTACATCGACGACGCGGTGAACGTCGTCGCCAACGAGTTCCTTCCGGCGCTCGCCAACGACCACATGAAACCCTACCAGCTCGCGCTCGGCCGTCCCGTCGCCATCACCGGCGGGATGGCCTGCATCCCCGGGCTCGTCGAGGAGTTCGAAACGCGGCTGAGCGCGGAGCTCGACCGCGACGTCGAAGTCGTCTCCCCCGACGACCCGGCGACCGCCGCCGCCGAAGGTGCGGCGCGCATCGCCGAGCGACTCGTCTGAGGTCGCCGTCGAGCCGTCACCCTCGACCCGGAAATGACGGATCACGCCGTCATCCTCGATGATGGGTCCGGAATGGTCGGTCGTGTCCGGATGTCAATGTCGAATAATTGATTACTCACGCACCAGTGGCTACGCTTGGTATGGAGAATCTCTCGGATGACGACGGACGTCGCCGGACGTTGGACGACTACGCGGCCGTCTCCGCTGATGATCTCGCAGCCGTCCCGTCGAACGGGGTTACCGCCCATCTTGCCGATATCACCGGGGAAGAGGACGCCGACGCCATCGTCCAGGAGGCTCTGAATGACGGCCTCGTTCTCGTCGACGTCCCAAAATACATCAACGACGTGACCCTCAGGGCCGCGCTCACCTGGTTGCAGGCCCATCCTCGAAGCGACGAGATCGGGATCGTGCGGGTCGGCGAAACCCGGTTGGTCGCGTTCGACCCGTCGCTGATCGAGAGCGTCGAATCCCTCGGTTCGGTCCCCGAAGAGCGGGTCGACGCCCACACGCCATCCGCCGTCCGGTCCGGGGACGACACGTCGGATCGGAGTAGCGCAGTGGCCGGTGTGGACGAGACGGCGGTGTTCGATCCGGACCCTACGGGCGTGAGTGAGGGGGCTGAGACGGCGGTGTTCGATCCGGACCCTACGGGCGTGAGTGAGGGGGCTGAGACGGCGGTGTTCGATCCGGCAGGAAACGGCGGGGGTGCGGCGTCGACGAACGATGGGGACGGGACGTCGACGAACGATGGGGACGGGACGTCGACGAACGATGGGGACGGGACGTCGACGAACGACGAGTATGCGGCGTTGAGGGGGACCGACGGTGCGTCCGCCGGACACACCGCGACGATGTCGTTTTGTCCCGCATGCGGCAGTGGCTTTGACGAATACGACCGCCAACCCGCGTTCTGTCCCGGATGTGGCCAGGATCTATCCGAGTACTGACGAGGTCATCGATCCCGTCTCTCGGACGGCGTCAAAAACGCGTTCGCGACCCGGCGCCGCCGCCCTCGTCGCGACCGAGCGCCTGTTTCAAAAAGCGCATCCACCGTTTGCGGTCGGCGGCCTCCTGACGCGCCGCCTCGGCCTCCGGGCTCGGCGCACGGAGGTTTTCAAGCGCCTCCAGCGCCCGGTCGATCCCGATGATCGAGGCCGCGAGCGCCTCGCCCTCGTCGTAGCTGATCTCGCCCTCCTCGATGCGTTCGAGCCGTTCGATCCGCTCACGACGGAGGTTGCGTTTCGCCCGCTCGACGCGGTCACGCTCCCCCGGCGGGATCGAGTCGCGTCGCTTGATCTCGAAGACGAACGACCGAAGCTCGATCGGCTCGCTCTGGATCTCGATCTCGTCGGGGATCTCGGCGCCGACGGTCGCCGCCTCGCGGTTCACGCGTTCGAGCAGCCCCTTTCGCTCGTACTCCTTCACGCGCGCTCGGTAGGGACGCCGCACACTTCGCTCCTTCGGCGTGTCACGGTCAACGATTCCGGTGAGGGATCCTATAGGTCCGCACCCTCGGCAAGTCCGGGGATCAGCCGCGCGGGGTTCTTCGCGAAGACGCGGCGCATGAGGTCCTCGGAGACGTCGAGCGTGAGCACCTCCATCACGCCGACGTTCGGGTGGACGTCGGGGGCGCCGGAGCCGAAGAGGACGCGGTCTGGATGTTCGAGGACGCCGCGTTCGAGGACCTCGCGGTACCGAACCGCGCTCGTCTCGACGTACAGGCGGTCGTGGTCGTCCAGGAGGTCGAGCGCTGCGTTCATCAGGTCCACGTCGAGCGGATAGCCCCCGAAGCTGGCGAGGACGATCGGAACGTCGTAGCCGAGCAGCTCCCGCTCGACCGCCTCCGGCGGGAATTCCCGACCCGCGTGAACGATGACGGGGAGATCGGCGGTCTCCAACCGTTCGAGGACGTCGGCGTTCGGGAGGCCATCGTAGGCCGGCACGGTGACGAAGCCGTGGAACCGGCCGTCGTAGGAGTACTGCTCGACGTCGTCGGGGCGCGTGTGGTGATCCGCACGCTCGGCGCGGAGGTTCCGCAGGGCGGCGACGGGACCTCCCGTCGGATCCCGGGGGCCGTTGAGGCGGGCGAACGCGACGAAGGGCCGATCGACGGAGAGCCGGGCGACGGCGTTGTTCGCACGGAGGTAGCTCCGTCCCGCCGGGCGGGGGCCGGGACTCGCAACCGCGCGAACGACACCCGCCTGATGCATCTCCCGCTCCAGACGCTCCGGGGAGATGTCACGGCCGTGCGTGGCGACGGACGCATCGTCCGGATCCAGCCTCGCCCGCGTGTCGACGATCCGGAAGTCGTGTTCCAGCCCGAGCATTCGTTCAACTCTCCGGCGCAGCCGACATGTGCCTATCGGTCGATCCCCCGGGTCGTCACCGTCGTTCACGCGTTCCTTCGGGAGCGCCGAGGCCGCGCGCCGTGTTTCTCCGGAATCGCCGGGGCCGCGTGCCGAACCCGTTTGCTCCGGCCCATGTCGGATGCTACCTCGACGCCTTCGGCCGATCTTCGTGGCCACCCAACGAAAGGTATATATAGAACCGCAAACCATCTTTCCGACTGAGTATGGCGTCCCGTATGCAACAACCCCTGTACATTCTTTCGGAGGACAGCTCGCGAACGCGCGGTCGGGCCGCGCAGGACTCGAACGTGGCGGCCGGCAAGGCCGTCGCCGAGGCGGTACGAACCACGCTCGGACCCCGAGGAATGGACAAGATGCTGGTCGACTCCACCGGCAACGTCGTGATCACCAACGACGGCGCCACCATCCTCGACGAGATGGACATCGACCACCCCGCCGCCCAGATGATCGTCGAGGTCGCGGAGTCCCAAGAGGAGGTCGTCGGCGACGGCACCACCACCGCGGCCGTCCTCGTCGGCGAGCTGCTCGCCCGCGCCGAGGATCTCATCGACGATGACGTCCACCCGACCGTCATCGTCGAGGGCTACGCGGAGGCGGCTCGACTCGCCACCGAGGCGATCGAGGCGACCGTTCTCGAGGAGGACCTCGATGACGAGCTGCTCGCGTCCGTCGCCGAGTCGTCGATGACGGGCAAGGG
>LFFM01002144.1_pt1 | contig 13195 bp, 13 predicted proteins | sample 643131 | NCBI WGS metagenome assembly LFFM01 (sample SAMN03777445, study PRJNA286221) | soda lake metagenome | biome: soda lake; feature: Kulunda steppe; material: water; isolation source: sample Tc-Br brine of Tanatar trona crystallizer | place: Russia: Kulunda steppe | collected 2011-07
AAGACGTGGTGAGACGGACACTATCGGGTCGTGGTGGAGCGACCGGCCCTCACGGACGTACCGAGCGTTCGGGTGTTAATTCCAACCGACTCCTATCGGGGAAGGTCGAGGGGAATTAAATTCGCCTACGGGCGCGGTGCTGAACCCTAGACGGTGAAGCCTCGGGGCTCGTCCCCGAGGTACTTCACCCTCGCTGTCAGCTTCCCTATGCATCCCAATGTATAAGTGGTTGGGGATACATAGGGATACATATGATGAGGCAGACCATCATGAATGAAACTGTTGTTAAACTCCGTGGAGAACTCACTCCGCCCGAGTCGTGGCGAGAAGCAGGTTTCGGGCCGTCACAGCACGTCTACGTCGATAATGTTGAGGAAGTCGAGGATGACACGTACCGGCTGATTTCAGACCGAGTTGGTGAGCCGTGGTACATCTCCCGTGAGAACGCCGTTGATGTCCGCCCGCCGGGACATCTTGGTCATCCTGAGAACCTCTAAAATGGGACGGAGCAGAGCGAATATCAAGGTTAGTCGAGAGTTCTATGATGAGCACCGAATTAATTGATCGGTTCGATACCTGTTAGCCGTGTCAACTGCCTCGGGGTCAAGCCCCGAAGTATCCGCCTTGTAGCTCGATGAATTCAAGAAGTTAATTTCGCCAACCCTCACCAAAACCTCTGGTTACCCACCCCGTTTGTGGTATTGAGAGATGTTTTGAGAGATTCCATTGTGCCAAACTTTTTATTTGCTACCGGCAGAATTGGGACTATGACAGACGACCCAATCAAGGAAAGCCAGCCCCCCTCTACAACAGTCGGGCAAGTCAGTGACGAAGATTTAAAAGAGGAATTCAAACGGCTCGCGGATGAGCTCGGAAAAAAACCTACGAAAGAAGAGATGCATAAACATGGAAAGTACGCACCAACCACCTACGAAAACCACTTCGGTACCTGGAATGATGCAATCATAAAAGCAGGGTTCGAACCACGACGATGGGGTTCCAATTTTGAATTTGAGTGGGATCATCACAGCGAGTGGGTGCATGGTCTTATTCAAGACAGCATCAATACGATATTCGACACCTTTGGTGAGCTTGAAGGGTTTAGGTCAGTTACTGAAGAAAATCTTGGTGAGACCACTCTCAGCAACATTGAGCAGTTTATCGAAACGGAAGGTGCAGACTTCCTGAAAAGCCCACAGTATGCTAACGAGGATGCTACCGAACCTAAACGGTGGGCTCTTACAGCTCTCACCAGTGGAGCGTTGCTAAGTGCGTGCCGACAGCACGATCTACCAATTCGTGTCGACGAAATCAGTTCTGTGATCGGTCTCCACACTGGATTCGAGATTGAAGACAAGCATATCTCGAAATTCAAAAGGCGAGTCGATGGAGCAGCTGGACAATGGGTTTCGCCACCGCCGGTCGAACAATTCCTGAAGCGGTATGCCGACCAAATGAGTGCCCACCCAGATACGCTTGCTGAAGCCCTCTCGATTGTCGACGATCTCGATGGGAACATGGACCCAAATGTGGCTGCAACAACCGCGCTGTGGCTTGGGAGTCGAGAAACTGGAGAGCCTATGCGACGAAAGAGTCTTCTTGAGATGACGAACGTTTCAGGCCCAGCAATCCGAAAATCGATACCTGAAGGGTATGAGCACGAACGAACCATCGTTAGATTCGGTAGAAAAATTGGTGAGAATGAGAATCTCACAATCCCGAAAGTGATCGTCGACTGGCTCGATCTTGATGCGAAGTACGTTGCATGGCCCGACGTCGACAAGCTCGCACAGTGGGAGGAGCAGTCAGGTGATCTCCAAACACTACCAAACGTCATTGTCCGTCTCGATGTTGTCGAAGATAAGCCAGATACCACTTATTCGGAGATTAAGGTATCCGAATACAAAGACGGTGTGTGGGAATTTGACGTGCCAAAGGAATTCCTTGCACAACTCCCGAATAAGATTCTCCTCAGCTGGCAGTGGGATTGGGATCAAAACACCGGCCAACTAGTCCTTCGAGAATCGTAACACCACCCATCTTTTCCATAATCCCAAATTTTTATAAGCGGATCAGAACGAGTTATTTCCAAGTGGTACTATGAGAGCAATAGCAGAACAAAAATACACTGAGCCACCGCCGAGTAGTATAGTCGAATCTCCCAGTGAGAAGCAAGAAGGGCTCCTAGAACTGTTCGATGCTGTTGGAACCGACAGCCCAAACGCGAATAAGCCGGGAAAGAAATTGTTTGTCCGTCGAAGAGCAGGTCGGTCGGTCGAACTTGCCCAGATTGTGGATGGGAGCGTATCGTATCTCAGTATCGAAACGCCGGATCTTGTTGAGATCATCGAAGCCGACGATTTCGATGGGGGAGTTATCGAAGGTGTCGTCGACGGTTGGTGGAAAACTAACCAACTGTGTAGGCCTGTAACCGGCGTCATTGACGATGAGGAGAAAGAAGCAAGAGCCCAGGAGATAATCTCAGTCGCCCATGGTACCGATCATGACGGGATGCACGCACACCACCCCACCCCCCGTGTCGAACTCTCTCAGAAAACAGGTAAGGGAGATGTCCATACAATCGTTGCGACGAAGCTCGATCTCGCGCGGGCTGTGGTAATTGCACAAACTGAGCCAGCAGCAAAACGTCTGGTGGGAGATGTGCCAGGATATGACTCATCCGACAGTGCTGGTCTAAGTGAGATCATTCGAGACCGTGAAACGACCGCGCTCTTTGGATACAGCCGAATCAAAGATGTCGCGATGGATGTGTCCCCTCCGGGTCGAGTTCGTGCGCTACTAGCTGTTGCCGTTCTGTGCGTGCTGAGTGTCTTTCTGGCTTTGATCCGCATCCAAACCTTCGGCGCTGTTGGGATCAGCCACCAACTGATGATCGTTGGTCAGCATATCGGAGTAACAGCGTCGATAGTCCCAGTCGGTCTTGCAGCACTCTCTGTTCTCCAAGAGTAAACTCACGATGTTTTTTTGGTTGTTTGTATCTTTCAAGTAGGGTGAAGTCAGTAGAGTAAAGAGACTCAACCACCAGCTGATTAAATTCTTAGTAATACATTATGAGCACTAAACGAGACAAAGACGAATGGACGAAACGCAAAGATCTAGACCAGATCGGTTATGAGCCACGACCCAAAGGAGGCATCTATCCCCACAATTCGAATGAGACCCCGAAACACTTCATCGTGAAAGCTCTCGTTGGGTTCGAACTCTTCCGCCAGCGTGGGAGTAGTGGGTTCGATACTGAAGTCAATGGACCAGGAGGCCGGGTCGACGTTCTAGACCTCGGCCCGACAGACGAACCAATGGCCGTTTACGAGGTCGAAACAAATCTCAGCCGTAGTGCAAAACTTGAGAAAGTTGATCAATATGCCCGTGGCCCACTTCCTGAAGAGCGGGTATACTTCCTCGATCCGACCGAGCTGCCCGACCGAATCCCAGATCTTGTCGAGACTATCGAACGAGAGGTGGTCTAAATATGGTTGAAAAAACGAATGATCACGACAATGAGCGAAATCAACACAACCACCACAACCACCGCGATCGCGATGGTCGAGAAAATACCGAATTAGGTGATCTTCCAGGTGGGCCTGATATCGAGATCGTCCCGCCCAACGAATCCACCCCACCACCCCACGATACGTGTTCCAGTTGTGGACTCAAACTGCGAGATGATAATTATGGAGAGGAGTGTATGCTGTGTCGAGATCGCTAACCCCCCAACTGTGAACGAAGTCGGAGCATGGAGTCTCAGTCGATCACATTGAGAACCATAATATTGTACCCAACCTTTAAGTATCTACCACCCATCTTACCCAATAGGTGGCTTCAACATGCCCACTTCAGCAAACACAGCAACGGCGGTTAGCTTGCGAATCAATGACGAAAAAGTCGAAGTGCCCCGACACGCAGGGTGGTACGAACCGACCGATAATGTAAAACGATCACTCAGACACGAATTTGAGTTTGCAGTCACCCCCGAAGACGTAACGAATGTGATCGAGAAGGGTGAAATCGCACACGTCGAACGGCGACCTTCCCCAAACCGTCTGTCGAACGGTCAACCGGAGATCACATACAGAGGGGAGACCGCAAAAGGAGACCGTATAGAGGTCGATGTGAGTCCAGCAGGTACGGTTGTTGGTCCACTCGGTGGATTCGGTAGTGCTGTCCGAGATGGAGTCTGTCAAATGCAAATACTACGCATTCGGGAGGCGTTCGAGACGTTTGTCGAGCCGATCTCACAGTGTGTGGAGGAAGAAGAAAACAACGACGGTGCGGCTGGTTCTGACGATTAAACAATTCTGACGGTCGGATCTTTTTGTTGCTCTTATTCTACAACCCACTATATTGTACCCAACCTTTAAGTTAATAGGGTGCAATATACCATATAGAGGGAAATGATGAAACAATCCACAAAACCCCGAAAGGCCCGTTACAGCAAAGAGGCAGAAGGCAGTGGTTCAACAACAGTGGGTGGCGACAGTGAAATCGTAATCGAGATTGACGGATCGGAGAGTGGCCACGGTATCTCTGGTGGAAACCACGAAGAAATCAAACGTGGCCCTGAGCAGGCAATTCTCTCTGGTGGGGGCGGCGGTGACAGTGAACAGGCCGACAAACGAGCCGGTACCTTCGAGCGTCACATTAACGGCTATGCTCAGCACGCCCACGCTTGGGGAAGCACGTTCAACCCGTCTGAGGCTGACGACAATTTCCGGTTCGCGGAACTCAAACGGACGCAGAACGTCGGAGAGTATGATCGGAGTGAAGATGGAGGCCTTCATACCAGTCAGGACGCCCGAATTTTCCGGCGGTTCCGCTCGATCTCTAAAGGTCTCGAACTGCCGCGAACCATCCAGCAAAGAGCCGGTCGGATTCTCGGTGAAATCCGAGAAATGCCACGAGAAGTCTGTCACGCATGGGGGAGCGAGCTAACAATCGCGGCGTGCATCATCACCGCTGTGGACGACTTCGACTACACTCTCCAATTCGAAAAAGTCTACGCCCACCTCCCGAAACATCCCGACCGAGACGAAGAATCTGCACGACACCGGTTCGATATGGCCCTGAAAGAAGTGCAGAGTCGACACCGACTCAGAGACAGCAACGTAGACGATGCAGTGGTCGCTACCATCCGATTCATTGGAGAGACACTCAGTCTGAACAGACTTACCATCGCAACCGCAGAGGGAATGTACGAAGCTCTTGGATTCGGACCAACTGAACGCGATGAAGCACACAGCTACGGCAAGACCGAACCGACGCTGGCCGCAGGATACGTCCACGCAGTGGCGATGTTGTTCCGAGACGCCGATCAAGAAACAGTCAGTAGCACAACGATCGCTGAATCGTTGAATATCACATCATCCGCGGTCTCAGCCCCATCAAAGGCGATTCGAGAAACTGTCACAGGAACGAATCTGTCTCTTCCAGCGTTTGCTGGTGTCGAACCATTCGTCCATTCGAACAGCGTGGCAACCGCCGATCTAATAGCCGAACTCAAGCGGCTAGCTGACGAACTCGGAAAACCTCCTAGTCAGAAAGATATGAACGAACACGGTCAGTACAGCTACCTGACGTATCAGAACCGCTTCGGCAGTTGGAAGGATGCAATCAAAGGTGCCGGGATGAATCCACGAGAAAAACACATAGAGACAGCGGAACTCAAAGCAGAACTCAGACGGTTAGCTGACGAACTCGAAAAATCTCCTAGTCAGAAAGATATGAACGAACACGGTCAGTACAGCCACCCGACGTATCAGAACCGCTTCGGCAGTTGGAGTGACGCCAAAGCTGAAGTAGGTGTCTGAAACAACTGTCGGCTGTTTCACGGTCGTTTTGTGGAATTTGTATTGAATTGTTATCATACTTCATGGAGAGGGGGACACCGTTTGCAAAAAGCTCGATAAGTAAACGACTGATCAACAGCCTCTCGAAAACCGCCTCAAAAGACGGTTTTAGCCGTTAGAAACGCTCTCAAAACCGATCACCCGCTTTTAGTTGTTTACTATACCTAGAAAACATTTTAAACTAATGTTTTTTCGGTAATAGCGATACGGATTTGGTTTATATCACAGTGTATTAAATGTTTCTTCTAATAACATCTCTTTGTTTCTTAGCGTGTATAACGCCTTTACACCACCCAAGCCGAAGGTTAGAGGCTATTCCCCGTGTTTTGACTGGGTAGATGTTATTCGTCCCACCCCTTTCGAGTAGAATAGCAAATAGCAAACGGTGTCCCCGTGTTCTACAGCTCCGAGTGCGACCAACCACCCACCCCCATCGTGGAATTTGCCAACGGTTTCGTGACTTGTTTGCTATTCCCCTCCCCTCGGTAGTTTAGAGTGATGAGAAGTGTATTCGCATTTTGCAAACGGTCCCATAATTATATATGTGTTGTTGACTGTAATCATGGTATGAACGATTCCGATAATGGTGGTTCGTCGGTTGACTCCATCCGCGAACGCTTCGAGAAAGGCAGTCAGGAGAGTGTTTTTCGAGATAAAAGATTGCTTGATCCGCAGACAATAATTGAAGAAGACCGAATCGTTGGTCGAGATCGTCAGTCGAATACGATTGTCGATCACATCCGCACCGTACTCTCTGGTAATCGGTGTCCCGATCTTCTGTTGCACGGCCCATCGGGAACGGGAAAATCATTGATCATCAATTCCGTCTGTGATATCGCAGGAGAGTTTGCTCATGCCGATGGAGTTGCATTTGTGACGCTTGAAATCAGCTGCCAGAAAGTTAGATCGTATGACCGGGCGATTTACAATCTAGTTCAGCAAGCAGCTATTCAAGCAAAAGTGGACGTTGGTGTTCCGCGCAAGGGCGTTTCGACCGATGTTAAAATTGATCGATTGTTCGAGATCCTGTCATCACATTTTGATGCTGTGATGGTCATCCTCGATGAAATCGATTTGCTAACTGGAAACCGGCAAAAGGATTCACCCGCTTTCTCTGATGTACTCTATCAACTCTCCCGAACAACACAGTTAGGACTGACAAATACCGATGTCTCAGTCACTGCACTGACCAACGATCCTAGTTTTATGCAGGATCTCGATGGACGCACCTCCTCTTCATACAACCCCGAGCAAATTAGCTTCCCCGATTACGATGCTGATCAGCTCAGAGATATTCTGGATCGGCGTCGTGATGCGTTCAAGGAGGGTGTCCTCGATGATGGGGTTATCCGACTATGTGCAGCTCTCGGTGCCCAGGATCACGGAGATGCTCGGCAAGCCATCGACCTCTTCCGAAAGGCGGGCGAGATCGCGAACTATGACGGAGACGAGACGGTCTGTGAAAATCACGTCCGACGTGCTCAAAAAGAAGCTGAACGAGAAGCCACCCTTTCACAAATGCAGGGGCTGTCGACACACAAGAAATTATCACTCTATGCCACTGCTGTGACTAAAACACAGGCAAACGATGGTCTCGATTTAGTCCCCAACACTGTCGCATATTCCGTTTACAAATATATTTCTGATCGGATTGATGTGAATCACAAATCGAAACATTCGTTCCTGCGATACATGAACGAAATCGAGACGTATGGATTCGTCCAATCGGAAAAACAAGGGCACAACGAAAATGGTGTACACAAGTACTACATGATTGCTAACGATGCTGAAGTGGTGACTGAGACGCTTCTAGAAGATAATAGGCTTGAGAAACTGGCCGATGATACTCCTAATATTCAATCTGTGGTTAATGCCCAGTTGCAAAAATTCCAGTAGTTACCGAAAGCCGAGGAGAAAGGTTCGTGCTTTGGCGCGGGGAGAATGTCAGTAGCTGAGCAACGAATCGCATCTAGCAAACGGTGTGTGCCTACTATTTCTTAGATTGATCAACGTAGCTTCTACAGCCATAGGGCCTTTTTGCAAACGGTGTGTTCCCACTATTTCTCAGATTGAACTACAGAGCTTCTACAGTCATAGGGCCTTTTTGCAAACGGTGTGTCCCTACTCTCCTGATTTTTGCCTGTTTGTCTCTGTAGACGTTCGAAAATGGGGTGTTGCAAACCTTTATATTTATCTCCGGTATAGATTTGTAATGAACAAATGTGCCCGCAAATAGCTGATGAGATAACTCTGAAGGTGTTGAAAAAATGGGAGTGTTAGATGCTGCGTCTGAAGAATACCTCACATCCGTCAGCGAAGAAATTGGTATTCGGTTCTCGCTCTGTGATCAGCAGCTAAAAGATGTCCTCACTGAGGATTTATCATCTTATGAAACGGTTGGAGGAGATGGCTGGAATAGCGACGAAAATCCTGTCGTCCATCAGCTCCCTGCTGCTGATATCAACCACATCTTAGAGAGTGTAAAAAGTGACCACCGATGTGGAGGGCAGTGGGGATACCTCGTGGAACACCCATCATCCGAATTTGTATCCTCTTTTGGGTTTTGCTCAGTTCCGTCTGAACAGGATATCGACATCGCCCGAGCGATTACCGTTATCCGGTATTGGATCGAGTCTGACATCGTGTGTCAACAGTTTAACTGCAAAATTTGTGGTCGCGAAAACCATTGGACTGAAACCGAGTGTCGCTCTTCGGAGAGACCTGAAAACATCTTCGACCGGGCCTTGATGCTGCGAAACAATGTTTGTATGTATGATGAATTGGCAGTTTGTTGTCAATTAGATGGATTAGGCCTCAAACCGACGCACAGACGACCTGCCGGCCCTTAGTGTCGATCCAAGTCCTGCCGCCAAGCTTGATTTACACTCACAACTGTGTCGGTGGTATCCTGAAATCACACTGAGGGTGAAACAGCTACATGTTATTCCAGAACCCCTCGACGTTAGGTTCCTGCTGATCGAGAATGGGTAACTTCGCCTTATGTGACGATGAGATTCGCATAGGTCGCTATGTTACATAAGGTAGTCTGAGGATCTTTCGGTTACCCATCCAACAATTACATCTCTCTTGTTATATTGTGTCTAACTTTTATAAAGATGTAGTGCATACATTCTAATAGACTAATGAGCGGAACAACACTTGCCAACTTTGGTGTTGGCTCAAACACTGTGGAGCAGGTGGATTCGTCTCGTGAGTTAGACTGGAAACCGAAATTGGGCTTCGAAACCCCTCAGTCACCCACTCTCCATGAGGAAATTCAAGCAGCTCGTGAGGTTGATTGGGTCGTCTATACGGGCCGATACCCCCATGTTTTCGACGCAGCCAGACTTGGTTTCGGGATTGGCCACCGGGAGGATTCATCCTATCAGTGGACTCCTGACGAAGTCGATCTCCCTGTCCACTTCCTCGATAACGACTATCGCGATGCAGACCTAGATCGGTTCGTCGAGCGCGTGCTTGAACACGAACCGGAGATCGCTGTTCTTGGTGATTTGTATAATGCTGATGATCTAGGTCGACATATCGATGCTGCTGAGCGTGTGTGGGAGCAGCTACCCGAGACACACCTAATTCTTGTTCCGAAGTGTAACGAGGCTCTTCATGCAATCCCCGAAGAATTCATTTTGGGCTTCCCAAACGGAACGTCTGATGTCCAGGCACTCGATCTTGCCGACTATCGTGAATGGCGCGAACTCCCTCACCAGATCCACATTCTCGGCGGGACACCTCTTTCCGCACATGATCACATAGTGGGGCTAACCCGCGAGACTGTGACCTCGACCCCTCGGGCTGACGTTGTCGGTCTCGACTGGAACGGTTATCAGAAATTCGCCGAAAACCACGGGGATTACGCCGCTGCTGATGGTGGCTGGCATCGGAACCTTCGTGATGAGTACCCGCCAAAACGCGACCTAATCCGCTACTCACTTCTCAACGCAAAACATTACTGGGCTTCCCGCAGCGTGTGGCCGGAGAGTGATGACCTGTATCTCCCCACCCGTGACGAACTGCTAGAAGCCAACACAGGAGGCCCGGTCGACGTGACCGACCAAGACGACTGCCGCGAGATGTTCTTCTCACCACTACCAGATACTGACCGCCGAGGCCAGCCGATCTACCGAACTGACGACACCCAAACGAGGATCATCGAACCGCTTTCCCCGATCGCCGCACTTCTGTCAACATTCCACGGAGAAGAATGGTCACCAGCTGGGAGTCTTTCGCAACCAGTCCGATACCAAAACCCAACAGCCCACCACATCGAACCAGTTTGCACTGGCTGTGGAGCACATGTATTTATCGAACCCGAGTGCTGCAACGTCGACCATTCCAAGGAATCAATCACTGTTCAAGTCGTCTCTTACGAACATCAACCGTCTGACCGCGATGAACACTATGAGTCGGTCGCAACGGATGGGCCAGCGACACTGGAAGCTCGAACAACATTTCCGGCAATCCACTGTTTTTGTTCAGACGAGTGCCGAAAACGTGCTGAATACCAATCCCCACATCTGTTGATCGATCTTGACCCCACCGAGTCAACAACTCACCCGAATGGCAAAGTCGTCGGTGAGATTTCAGTTCCACTGTCTGATTGCGTCTGACTTAGCAACTAACCAGTTAACCTTCAGTGACAGACAATTGTTAACCAACAGAATGGCTATTGACTGCTGTATTTGTTGGTTAACTCTATCATGCTTATCTCCGTTTTCAATGGGATACATTGTATGAAGTGTATAATAAGTATAATAATATTGTACCAAACTTTTAAGTTACTGAACAACGAAGTATCTAGTAGGTGAACACCAATGCAAATTGCAAACCCAACCCACACAGACTGTCCCGAATGTGGAGGAACTGAGTTCGAGACAGACAAAACTGACGGCGTTGTTGTGTGCGAGACGTGCCACGCCGTCATTGAAGAGCGACTGATAGATCACGGCCCAGAGTGGCGATCATTCCAGGATGACGAGACCAACTCTGCGCGTACTGGAGCTCCGATCACACCGACCAGACACGACCGAGGACTGTCGACAAAAATCGGACGTTACAAAGATGGTCAGGGTAACAAACTCTCAGCTTCACAACGAAACCGAATCGAACGGATGCGCTGGATGGAAGAACGTGAGGGCATTGATAAGCATGATCAGACGTTACGATTCGCGTTCGGAGAGATTAACCGTATGACGTCGACGCTTGATCTCCCCGGAGTGGTCCATAGTGAAGCGTGTCAGATTTTTCGTGAAGCGAAAAGTGAAGGGCTACTTGAAGGATGGTCAATCGAGGGTATTGCCTCATCAGCGGTCGCTCTCGCTGCTAAGAATCACACTATATTCCGGTCCTATGATGAGATTGGATCTGTATCCAGGGTGGATGTGCGTCGGATCGAGCGTGCATACCTGAAGCTCAACCGTGAGCTGGAGCTTGAGATCGAACCAGTCACACCACTCGACCACTTCTCGCAAGTAATGGGGCGGGCCGAGAATGTCGCGACAGACGATCTCCGATCACAGATTGGACCACTTGCCCGCGATATGCTTGTGGCTGCACAGGACAACAATCTACATATCGGCAAGAATCCAGCTGCATACGCTGCCGCTTCGATCTACGCAGCGTCTCACGATGTGTTTGAGAGTCCTCTACCAATCACTCAGGAAGAAGTCGGAGGGCTTGTTGATATTTGTGCGGTCACGGTTCGAAACCAGTACCGTGAAATCCTCGAACACTGGAACTCTGTGGAAGAAGACACCGAAACTGAGAATCACACCGATGGGTGTGACCAGCAAAACAAGACCGAGATCGTTGGGTGATAAGAGAACGCGCGCGTTTTGCTAAAAGTGCCTTTCTACACTTTGTTCAATTACTTCCTCCGGGGGTGGTCCATACGGTTCTACCCAGCCGTAGCAATTTTCCAGCTCCCATGGTTCGATATTTAGCTCTTCGATTAGTTTCTCCCAGGAGAGATCTTTGTACTGGGCGTGCCCCATCGTTTCGTGCATCTGCCATTGCCAGTCGTCAATCAGATAATCAACCCACTCTGCCCACACCCTGATCTTCGCAACTTCGACCGGTTGGTCGTTGATAACCGTGTATATCACAAAAGCGTACTGTGGCCACTTTCTGGAGGTAACGAGGTCTTCACGATCAAATTGGTCGAAGTGTTTCTGCGGTCGGAACAACTTCCGAGCGTCAAGCAGGTTGTCATGATTTCGTCTCCAGATCCTAAACTTGCCTTTTTGCTCTCCTGGATATTGAGCAATACAAGATTTACATTCATAGATATCCGTCTCAAGCCATTTTTCATCACCACATCTAACATTCTCGATTGTAATAACGTCGTACCAAGAGTCTGTGTTTTTTGTAACTCCGTCTACCATGTCAGCCACTACAATCTCTACATCATACCCCCGACTGCTTGCTGTTTTTCTTCCCCGACCTGCCGGTGCGTTCCCAACTTCAGCAGAGACGTGTTCGAGGCGACTATCCCCGCTTGTTTTGTTAGGGTCTGGGGGCTCGACTTGGATTACCTCACTGCTCGGTAATATATACACCATAATATAGTATACTGCTTTGTTTTTTATAATTCTTTTCCCAAAAATAGTGGTTATTCACCAACTAAGTTCACCTTGCGTATTTTTTAATTTATTCCGTATCCTACTATATGCGCGGCGTCGAGGAGTGAGAGATCGTCGTTCGCTCCAGCGATCATCACAATTTCGTACACATCGGTCTTCGGTACGCTTACCTCAAAGTGATCTTCCAGCTTGCGCTTTGCGTCTCGAACATCATCCATTGTTTTTTGCTGAATTGCAATGGTTAGGTCGATATCGCGATACTCTTTGACGTTTGACCGCCGTTGTTTGACCGGCAAGTTTGTCATCGAGAACTCTTCCGGCAATGTATGATTGGTTGCTCCTGTTCGAAGCGGCCCAGCTTCCCCAGCTTGAGGGAGTGAATCGTTTGTCGACATCGTAGTATCTGTTTTACTATGTTCCTGGCCACTTCCAGTATCCGATCTTGAACCCCTTTCCCGCTGTGGATCTGGCTTTGACTTTGGTTCTGATTCTTGTTCTGCTTCTATCTCTTCCTCTTGGTCAGTCTGTGTGTCCTCCGACGAATCTGAGTTGTTCCCAATTGAATCGGTTGACCCTGTATCAAAGTCGTACCTACCATCTTTTCCCATTAGACGTTCACCTCTGTTGTTGATTCGGTATCATCAAGCAGTTTCTCTGGCGTTGCGTCACCCATCTCTTGATCTTTGATTCCGTCCCACCGCTCGATTGCTTCGTCGTAACTGTACTCACCGACCA
>LFFM01002145.1_pt1 | contig 13193 bp, 14 predicted proteins | sample 643131 | NCBI WGS metagenome assembly LFFM01 (sample SAMN03777445, study PRJNA286221) | soda lake metagenome | biome: soda lake; feature: Kulunda steppe; material: water; isolation source: sample Tc-Br brine of Tanatar trona crystallizer | place: Russia: Kulunda steppe | collected 2011-07
ATCGACGGCGTTGCGGATGATGTGCATCAGCGGATCGCCCAGTTCGTTCAGGATCGAACGATCCATCTCGATGTCGACCCCCTCCATCCGGAAGTCGATCTCTTTGTCCTGCTCGCGGGAGAGGTCACGGACGACCCGCGGGAAGTTCCCGACGATCTTTTTCAGGGGAACCATCCGGATCTCTAAGACCGTATCCTGGAGACTCGAGGTGATCTTCCCGTGTTCCTCGAGTTCCTCTTCGGCCTCGACCAGTTCGCTCCCCTCGATGATCTTTCGGAGTTTGATCCGGCTCGTGACCATCTCCTCGACCTGGTTGTACAGCTGGTCGATCTGTTCGACGTCGACCCGTATCGACTCGACTTCCTTGCTCCGGTGAGTAACCGACGAGCCCCCGCTGGAATCGTCGTCCTCATCGGTGGCCTCGGGTTCGCTTTCGGTCGTCTTCGCCGAAAGGACCTCCTCGGTGACCGAGTCGACGCTGACGCCCTCGACGTACCGGCTCTCGTCGTAAAAGCCCTCGACGTCGCCGGTCTCGACGGTCGAATCGACGGCCACGTAGGCGTCGAAGCTACCGTCGAACTCGCCGTCCTCGACGTCTCCCCGGGGTGGAACGGTTCGGAGCAGCTCGTACTCGTCGGCCGTCGAATCGAGGACGAACATCGCGTCGATCCGTTTCGACTGGCTGTCTCCCACGTCGACGTCGACGTGGAACACCTCGAGGTCGTCCTCGAGGTTGACCTCCTCGAAGAGGGCGTCGGCCGGAATCTCGAGAGCCGGGCCGCCGGCGTCGTCAGCCGGCGTGGTCTCGGAACCCTCGCCGCCCTCGATCGATCCCCGGATGGCCTCGATCGTCCCCGTCGGATCGGTCGTCGTCTCGCCGTCGTCGCCGATCTCGTCGACCATCGCCTCAAGTTCGTCGACGCCGGCGAAGATGAGATCCATCCGTTCGGGGGTGACACGCAGGCCGCCCTGGCGAATGCCATCGAGGAGGTCCTCGACGGCGTGGGCGAGATTGCTCGCGTCGGTAAAGCCCATCACGCCGAAGTTGCCCTTGAGGTTGTGTGCGACCCGGAAGACCGTCTCCATCGCGTCGGCGCTTTCGGGGTCGTCCTCGAGTTCGAGCAAGGCGTTGTTGAGTTTGAGGATGTCCTCCTCGCTCTCGTGGATGAACGTACTCGAGACGTCGCTCACGCCGACCACCCCCTGAACGCGTTGGTGATCCCTTCGGCGATCCGCCCTTCGGGGAGGACCATGTCGGCCTCGACTGTCTCGGCTGCCACCTTCGGCATGCCGTACACCCGGGAGGTCTCCTCGTCCTGTACGATCGCTTTCCCGCCTGCCTCTTTGATCGCGGCCAGCCCTTCTGCCCCGTCAGCGCCCATGCCGGTCATGATCACGCCGAGGAGGTTTCCGGTGACCGTTCGTGCGGCCGTCTCCATAGTGACGTCTATCGCGGGCCTGACGTTATGTCGTTTTGGGCCATCGTCGTGACAAACGGAAACTTCGCCATTGTGAAAGCCCGTGACCTCGAGGTGGGAGCCGCCTTTCGCGACGACGCCCTCGCCGGGGCCGACGCGGTCTCGCTCTCTGGCTTCCCGTATTTCGTACCCGCTTCGTTCGTCGAGACGCTGTGCGAACCGTCCCGTGTAGTGATCGGCCATGTGTTGAACCACCAGGATTCGGAGTCCGGCCCGTTCGGGGAGTTCCGCGAGGACTCGCTCGACGACTTTCGGGCCGCCGGTCGACGCCCCGATGACGAGGGTCGGCTCACCGGGGAACCTCCGGTCGACCTCGACGGCCGAGGCGTCCTCGCGAGCGTCCTCACCGTCTGCCGGCGTTCGCAGGGCCGCGGGATCGACCTTCGCGGTCGCTTTCACCTTCTCTGTGATCTCCTCTCGTTTGCTCCAGATGTCGATCGACATCTCCCCGCCCGGCTTCGCGAAGAAGTCGACCGCACCGCGTTCCAGCGCCTCGAAGGTCTCCTCGGTTCTCTCACCGGCTGTGGCGCTGATGACGATCATCGGGGTGGGGCGTTCGTCCATCACCCGCTCGATGAGTTCGTGGCCGTCCATCCGGGGCATGTCGATGTCGATCGTCGCGACGTCGGGTTTGTGCTCGAGGATCGCCTCGAGGGCGTTCTCGCCGTCTTTCGTCGAGGCGACCACGTCGATCCCGCCGTCCTCGAGGATCTCCGTGAGGATCTCGCGCATCACGCCCGAATCGTCGGCTATGACCGCTCGAACCATCAGAACGCCACGTCTTTTATCGCGTCCCGGATCGTGCTGTTCTCGAACGGCTTCATGATGTAGCCGTCTGCACCGGCTTTGATCGCGGGTTTCATCCGCTCTTGTTGGGTCACGCTGGTACAGAAGATGATCTTGATGCTGGGGTCTATGTCCTTGATCCGGGCGGTCGCCTCGACGCCGTCCATCTCGGGCATCACCATGTCCATCATGATGACGTCGACATCGTACCGTTTGACCGCTCGTATCGCCTCCTTGCCGTTCTCGGCCTCTCCGACCACGTGGAATCTCTCGCTTATCGCCTCACGGAGGACCTCCCGCATGACCTCCGAGTTATCGACGATCAGCACGTTAACGGTCATGCGAGTCGCTTGTTCTGTAGTACGTATAAATAATTCGGCCACGGGTTTCAGTCAACCGTACCGTCGGCGTCGCCCGGGAACTGACCGCCGGCCGAACGGTCGGCCGTGTGAGTTATATACTCGGGGTTGGAATTCGTCGTCAGAATGGCGGGATCCTCGCGGTTGTGCGTAACAAACCAGAAGGGGGGCGTCGGCAAGACCACCGTAGCGATCAACGTCGCCGGTGCGTTGAACCGTCTCGGACGGGACGTGTTGTTCGTCGACTTGGACCCCCAGGGCAACGCGACGGAGGGGCTCGGACTCCTCGAGGCCTACGACGCCGAGTACCCGACGCTGCTCGATGGCTTCCTCGAGGCCGGCGACGTCCCGATAGACGACCTGATCTACGCTCACGCGGAGATGGACGTCCTGGCGAGTAACATCGAGATGAACGCCGCGGAAGCATCCCTGCTACAGGAAGTCGGCGGCGAGACCCGGCTGGCGTCGATGCTCGAGGAGGTAGACGACGACTACGACTACGTCGTCGTCGACTGTCCGCCCCACCTCGGGATGATCACCGACAACGCCCTGTACGCCGCCCGGAACCTCGTGATCCCCGCGCTGGCCGAATCGACGAGCAAACGATCGCTGGAACTCCTCTTTGACTACGTCAGCGCACTCGAGCGCGATCACGGCATTCGCATCGACACGCGTGCGCTCGTGGTAAACCGCATCGAGAACACGAACGAGGCGGAGGCGATGCTCGAGTGGTTCGGGGAGGCTTTACCGGACGTCCCCAACTACGAGGTGCGAAAGCGCGTCGCACTCCAGCGGGCCTTTGCCGCCGGCACATCTATCTTCCGGACGGACGAACGGGTCGACATGTGTGATATCTTCCTCGAGATCGCGGAGACGATCGACCAACACGATACCGAAAACGAGGTTCCTGCATGACAGACGACAGAGCAGAACGGATCAGAAAGACGCGAAACCGGTTCCGCCCGAACGGTGGAGGCGAGGAGACCGACGAAACGAACGAACCGTCAGAAAGCGATGACCCGGAACCGGTCGACGACGCCACAGACTCCGAACCGGACGACGGTTCCTCCGGCACGGACGAGCAGCGAGGGGAAGACGACGATGACTACCCCTCGCTCGACGACCTAACCGACGACGGGGAAGCAAGCGACGACACCGGAGATACCAACGACCAGACCGGGGACGCCGAAGTGACCTACAGTGAAGCCGACGCCACCGACAGCGCCACGTCGACGGCCGACAGCGACCTCGAGGGATCACCCGGGGTCGAGGGGGTGGCGGGCGACGCCGGTGAGACGATGACCGTCCCGGAGATCGACGCCACGACCGACGGCGAACCGACGGTCGACGCCTCGGCGATCGCGATGGAAGACGACACGTACGAGAAGACCGTCGTGGGCGACGACCGCGATGCGTTCGTCGACAACGACGCCCTGGCGCGTTCGGCTCACCGGGACGAAGACACGATCCAGGTTCTGGAGTTCTTCCTGAACGACGACCGGTATGCAGTCGAGATCGAACAGATCAGCGCGATCGTCGAGATGAAAGCGATCACCCGCTTCCCGCGGGGACCGGACGCGATCGACGGCGTCACCGACCTCCGTGGGGAGATCACGGCGATACTGGACCCGACGAGTATGCTCGACGTCGAACGCAGCGAGGCCTCCGAAGAACACTACATCGTCGTCCTGAAACGATCGGACGACAAACAAAAACTCGGCATCCGTGTCACCGACGTCTCGCAGGCGGTCACCTACCACGAGTCACAGATCGACGAGACGGGGAGTGCGATGAGCGACGGCGGCGTTGCCGACGGCCACGACGGCGGCGAGGCCGGTGGCGTCACAGAACGAAGCGGTGAACACGAGTTCGTCAGGGGGATCATCAAGAAAACCGAGAACGGCGAGACCTCACTGGTCGCGTGGCTCGACGTAGACGAGGTCGTCGGACAGATCGAGTGAGCGCTACGCCCGATCGCCCCCCGGGGCGGAGACCGCCCGGAGCCAGTAACTATATGCGAGTACGTTCCGATCCGTGAGGTATAATGGCGACTGGCAGCCACGGACGCCGAGGGCTCGACGCGGGCGGGGCCTCGAGACGTCCCGGCGAGGAACTGGCCACAGAACGACGCCGGTCGGCACACACCAACGAGTAACATGGCAACAAAAGAAGTCACCGCCGATCAGTCCGGAACGCACGTCCTCGAGTTCGATCTCGCGGACACCCGGTACTGTGTCAACATCGACTACGTCGCGGAGATCGTCAACACCGACGAACTGACCGAGATCCCCAACACCCCACCACACGTCGAGGGCGTGATGGACCTACGCGGGGAGACTACCAAGATCATCAACCTGAAGACGGTCTTCGGTGACGGCGAGGGCGGGATCGGTGATCGGATCATCGTCTTCAAGCGCAAACGCGGTTCGGACGAACGGATCGGCTGGCTGGCCGACGAGGTCCACCAGGTCGAGGAACTCGAGGCCGAGACGATCGATCGCTCGGTCGAGGGCAAAGGCATCGCCGGCGTCATCCGTCGGGACGACGGCTTCGTCCTCTGGGTCGATCCGACGGACGTTCGGGTGTAGTCCGTCTCCCGGGAGTGAACGATCGAGGAAGACGACGAGGTGTCGGTGACGATTATCGACCGTGAGGGTGAACTTATGATCGGTGAGGAGAGTGGTATTGCCGACCGCAACGACGCCGATCCATCGTCAGCGACGCAGTTTTGCGAGTACTCCGAGGAGGACGATAGCTGTTGAACAGGGCTATTCGACGCTTCGACGGTGGGATCGTCGTCTTCCACCCCCTCGAGGACGTTCCGGCGATAGATGCAGCTGTCCGCTTTGACGGCATCGTCGATTACCGCGGTGGTCCGGGAGCACGAATTCACACCCTCCGGAACTGATACCCTGTTGTCGGACAGGGAAACGACGATCACGCACGTTCGGAGTCCAACACGACGGTTTCCGAGAGTGCCAACGCCCCCTCCCCCTATCGGAACGACCTTGGGAACTACGCCGCCGTTCACCGCCACCCATCACTTATTTAGGGGTATGTTGCTATCCGTCAGGTACGATGTCGAACTCTCATACGGATACCACCCGAGACCGTGTGGTCCGGGACGTCCAGGAGACGGTAAGGGATCTCAGAGAATCCTCTCGGGAAGCGACGGAACGGTCCCGTGAGATCAGCAAACTCGCGAACGAACAAGAGGAGTCGATGTCGGAGATCGCAAGCGAGATCTCGAACCTCTCGGCGACCGTGGAGGAGATCGCGAGCAATGCCGAGGAGGTCAGTGCAACGAGCGAACAGGCCGAAGCGGTCGCCCAGGAAGCGGTCGACTCCGCGGAAGACGCGATCGAGAAGATGGGCGGTGTCGAGGAGGCCGCACGGGAGGTCTCGGCGGACATCGAGAACCTCCGCGAACGCGTCCAGCGCATCGACGAGATCGTCGAGGTCATAAACGACATCGCCGACCAGACGAACCTCCTGGCGCTCAACGCCTCCATCGAGGCCGCAACCGCCGGGGAAGCCGGTGACGGCTTCGCCGTCGTCGCAAACGAGGTCAAGTCCTTAGCAGAGGAATCCCAGGAGGAGGCCTCGAACATCGAACGGATGATCGGCCGGATCCAGGAGGACACCGAGGAGACCGTCTCGAGTATCGAGCGGGCGAACGCCGAGATCGACGAGGGCGTCGACCTCGTCGAGGGGACCGTCGATAACCTAGAGCGCATCGAGGAGTCGGTCCAGGAAGCGAGCACGGGAATCAAGGAAGTCGCAGCCGCGACGGACGACCAGGCCGCGAGCACCGAGGAGGTCGCGAGTATGACCGACACCGCGATGGAGACGGCCCAGGAAATCGCGGAGATCGGCCAGACGGTCGCCGATACCAACGAACAACGAAACGATCTGGTCGAGGACATCGGCTCGAAAGTCGATCTGATCTCCGACACCTAGTACCCCCTCAAGCGTCGACTCTGGGGCCAAACCGGCCTCCTACGACGGGTCCGACCCTGCAGGTCAGACTCGAGAGCGTCCCAGGTGCGGACCCGGCCTGGACTGAGGCGACGTCCGCTCGGAACGGAACAGGGATTTCTTTACCGCCCCCGGCGTCTCTGTGCCCATGACGGAGCCAACCGACGTTCTCGTCCTCCGGAAAGGAACACACGCCACGCCAGTCGAGGAGTACGCCGAGGCGATCCGCGATCGGCTCCCCGAGACGACGGTCCGGATCGCGAAGACGCCCGCCGAGGAACGCGAGGAGATCCGGACCGCACGGGTCGTCACCGGGATGACGATCGACGAGGAACTCCTCGGGGCCGCCGCCCACCTCGAGATCTTCGCGTGTGCGTACGCGGGGACGGGCCATCTGCCACTCGAGGCACTTCGGGAACGGGGCGTGACGGTGACCAACGCCTCGGGGGTCCACGGGCCGAACATCGGCGAGCACGTGCTGGGATCGATCCTCGCGTTTGCCCGCCGGTTTCACGTCGGCCGACGGCGACAGGAACGTCGGGAGTGGCGCCACTACAGGGCCCACGAACTCCAGGGGTCGACGGTGACGATCGTCGGACTCGGGGCGATCGGGCAGGCGGTCTGTGACCGTCTCGACCCCTTCGGCGTCGAGACGATCGGCGTCCGCTACAGCCCGGAGAAAGGTGGGCCGACCGACGAGGTGATCGGCTTCGAGGACGACCCGTTCCACGACGCACTCGCCCGGACGGACTACCTCGTCCTCGCGTGCCCGCTGACCGCACAGACTCGGGGGCTGGTCGACACCGAGGAGTTCGTCACACTGCCGCCCGGGGCCGTAGTCGTCAACGTCGCCCGTGGCCCCGTCGTCGACACGGAGGCGCTGGTCGGAGCCCTGCGATCGGGCTGGATTCGCGGGGCCGCACTCGACGTCACCGATCCCGAGCCGCTCCCGGAAGACCATCCCCTGTGGGGCTTTGGGAACGTCCACATTACGCCACACAACGCGGGGCACACGCCCGACTACTACGACCGACTCGCCGACATCCTCGCCGGAAACGTCGACGCTATCCGCGAGACGGGACGCTACGATGACCTCGAGAACCAGGTGCTTCCGTAGGCCCCCATCAGAACCGAGACGTTCGGCCGGGACGGGTTTAACACCCTCCGGGGAGAACACCCGACCGATATGGATTCACTCCAGGATACTCGGATGCGGTCCGGAGACGACCAGGCGACCGAAACCCGTTCGGGGGTGGCCCGATGACGCTTACGTTCGACGGACGGGTGGTCCTCCCGGCGGCCGACCCGGACGACGCCGAACGAACGGCGTCGGCGATCGCCTCCCGACTCGGCCCGACGAGTACGGTCGTCATCGTCCACGTCATCGAGAAGGCGGGCGGTGGGATCGACAAGGCCCCACTCGAGTCGCGCAAGGAGTACGCCGGAAACGTGTTCGATCGCGCCCGCGAGCCACTCGAGGCGACGGGGACGGCCGTCGAGACGGAACTGCTATACGGTACGGACGTCGTCGAGACGATCTTCGAGGGGGCAGAGGAGTGGGACGCCGACGCCATCGCCTTCATCCCGCGTGAAGGGAGCCGGATCACCGAACTGCTGACCGGCGACGTCTCACGCCGACTGATCAGGGAGGCGTCGATCCCGGTCGTCGCCTTGCCACAGAACGGGAACTAGAGGTAGCCGTTCTCGACCAGCAGTTCACCGTTGAGCACGCTCGCGCCGGCAGCGCCGCGCATCGTGTTGTGTGCCAGACAGTTGTACTGCAGGCCGAAAGTCGACTCCTGGATGCCGCCGGCGGAGATGGACATCCCGCCGCCGAGGGTGCGGTCGAGGCGTGGCTGTGGCCGCTCTGGGTCCTCGAAGACCTCGATCAGCTGGTCGGGCGAGGAGTAAAGATCGAGGCTCGGGTATTCACGCATGGCCTCGGCGGCTTCCGCCGGGGAGAGTTCCGCCTCGGTCTCGAGGAAGACGTTCTCTAGGTGGCCGTCGATCGTGGGGATGCGGTTACAGGAGGCACCGACCTCGACGTCGTTTAAGCTGAGCTGTGCGCCGTCGAACTCCCCGAGCAGTTTCTTCGACTCCGTCTCGAGTTTCTCCTCTTCGCTCCCGATGTGGGGGATGGCGTTGTCGATGATCTCCATCGAGGTGACGCCGTCGTAGCCAGCACCCGAGACGGCCTGGAGGGTCGCGACGTGGACCGTCCGGAGGCCGTACTCTTCGAGTGCCGCGAGCGTCGGGACGAACGTGATCGTCGAGCAGTTGGGGTTTTTCACGAGCGCGCCGTCCCAGCCACGCTCGTCGCGCTGGACCTCGATGAGATCGAGGTGGTCGGCGTTGACTTCCGGGATGACGAGGGGGACGTCCTCGGCCATTCGGGCGTTCGAGGAGTTCGAGGAGACGACGTACCCCGCCTCACAGAAGTCGGGTTCGACCGCCGCGCCGACACTCGAGGGCAGCGACGAGAAGATGAGGTCGACGTCGTCTGTAACCTCGTCCGGGTCGGTCGCGGAGACGGTCATCTCGGCGACCTCCTGTGGGATTGGGCTGTCGACGCGCCACTTTGCGACGTCGCGGTACTTCTCACCCGCACTCGAGGGGCTCGCGGTTAGTGCGGCGATCTCGAAGTCGGGGTGGGGATCGAGCATCCCGATCAGTCGCTGTCCGACGGCACCGGTTGCACCGAGTATACCAACGCGTACTGCCATTGGCGGTGATGGGGAACGGGTGTTGAAAACGGTTTGGATGTCCGTCCTACGGGCTATGGGGGCTCACTCCATCACGTCCAGATCACGGAAGTAGGTCACCGGGCAGGGTGCATCCGTCATGATCCGTTTGGAGACCGAGCCGAGGACCGCCCGCTGTGCAGGGGAGCCACGCTGGCCGGCGATGATCGCCCGGTCGGCACCGACTTCCTCCGCGAGGTCGACCACGCCGGTGTCGACGTCGCTTACGATCCCACGGATCTCGGTCCCGACGCCGGCGTCCTCGATCAGTTCCTCGAGTTCGGGGACAGGCGGGCGTTGGGCGGCGACTTCGTCGGGATCGACGTCCTCGAGGCGCTCCTCGAAGCCGAGGTGTTCACGGAAGTCCTCGTAGGAATCGGCGCTGAAGGCGTGGCCGATCACGACGGTCGCATCGAGGGGGTCGGCGAGCTCGAGGGTCGTCTCGGCCAGTTCTTCCGCACGGACGGCGTCCATCGGCCCCACCGCGAGCAAAATCGTCTCGATCGCCATGACACCACGTGCAGAGCCCATTCGCTTAAATGTTCTCGTGACTCCCGGGGACGGCGTGGTTTCACATCACCGTCCGCCGAGGTCGGCTGCCTTCTCGACCTCGCTGCGCAGTTGTGTCGTATCGAAGTCGTGGTCGGGGCGCAGTCGGACGAAATCGAGGAACTCCCGGGCCTCGAGCAGTTTCGCGGGGTCGTAGGTCCTCGAGGCCGCCCGGACCGTCTCCCGGGGACCGATCCGGGGTGCCAGGACGGCCATCGCACACGCCAGATCGTAGGCGCTCGTCTCGGGGATGCGGTCGTCCCTGACGCTCGTCGCGTCGATGAAGTACAGTTCCCCGTCACACCGGAGGATGTTCTCCGCACGCAGGTCACCGTGGGCCAGGGCGTGTTCGTGGAGCGTCCGGAGCATGGAGAACAGTTCGGGGGCCAGTTCCCGAACCACTCCGTCGGATAACTCGTCTACGGTCTCGAACTCGGGGAGGTACTCGAGGACGAGCACGCCCAGCCCGTTGGCCTCGAAAGCCTCGATCGGTTCGGGCGCGTTGACACCGATCTCGCGCATCCGTTCGGTCGACTCGTATTCGTGTTCGACCATCCCGAGTGGGGTGTCATACCGGTCGAAAAACCCCTCCGTCCCCGAACTGAACGCGCCGACGTTCCGCCCCGTGGTCAACAGGGCGTGAACCAGTGCGTTCTGGCGGGAGACCACCTTCACGAACCACTCCTCGTCGATCACACACGGCGTCGACAGCCAGTTGTCAGCCTCGAGGAACTCGACACGGACGACCTCGCGGTCGTACCGTTCCGCCAGCGTCCGGAACACCCGCTCGAGGCGTGACCACTCGACTCTCCCCCGTGCGAGCTGGCGGATGTCCATACGTTCAGGTGACGTAGCCGAGCGTTAAATGCGTCCCGGCTGGGGAATGGGAAAACGACGGTTGCCGACGGCTGCTTCCGCCGACAGCGTCTCCGGGTCGCGGGACTCCGACCGTCGACCTCACGGGGACGTCTCCGGAGGAGACGCTTCGGTCCGCGACTCGAGGACGTACCGCTCTGGCAGTTCGAGTTCGGGCTCCCTGCCGACGGTGAAAAACCGCTCGGTTCGGGTGAGTTCTTCGGTCGCGGGGCTTGGCTTTACGATCTGTTCGTATTCGACGGCCACCCCTTCCGGCTCCGGGGCGATACGGACGGCGAGTAGCTGATAGGACGGGTAAAAGACCGGCGGCAGGATTCCGATGATCCCGTCCCGTCGGTGGAGCCGCTTCAGCCAGGTTCCCGTGTTGACGAGGATCCCGCCGTCGACTTCCCGAAGCGCCGGTCTGTGTGTGTGGCCATAACAGAAGATCGTCGTCTCCGGCTGTTCGGCGAAGATCTCACGGGCCGCATCCTCGTAGGGCGTGTTGGGGTCGACGGTGAGTTCGGTCTCGAAGACCCCAAAGCGGTCGACTGTCTTTCTCACGTCCCGGCGGATGAAATACAGCGGCACGCCGATCAACAACAACACGCCGGCGACGGCGACGTTGAGCGTGAGCAGGAACCAGGCCGCCGTCCCGGCCCTGCCGAACTGTCCGAGAAACGCCTCCGTCCGGTCGACCGGCATCGACCAGACGCCGAGCAGGTCGAGCCCCGCGAGCACGGCGAGCAAGGCACTTACGTTGAACAACAACAAGAACGGGAACAGCGAGTACCGCAACAGGGGGTTCATCTCCCGGTAAAAGTACTTCGATAACAGCCAGACGGGCATCCGTTCGGTTGGCGTCACCGCCTGAACGTCTTTCAACCAGTTGTACCGTCCGCGGTCGGAGAGCTGTCCCGCCCGACTCGTCACGAGCGTGTTGTAGTAGTACCCAAGCGGTGTCGAGTGGGGGTTACCCCAGTCTTCGATCCGGTTGTTTCGATCGCGCTGGTTCCCGTGTTCGAAGTGGATCGCCTGGTCGGCGACCTGCCGGGTGATCGACCGATCCTGAACGAGATCGACGTTGTACGCGGCGAACCGATCGACGTACTCCTCGTAGGCCGCGAGTTCGTGGTCGTGGTTCCCCGGCAGGAGGGTAATATCGACGTTCTCGCCGGTCGCACGGAACTGCTCGAACAGTTCCGGGTACGTCTCCTCGAGGACGTCGAACTTCTCGAGTCCCTCGACGGTGGTAAACTCCCAGAGCCCGAACGCGTCGCCGTTTACGATCAACTCCGCGTCCTCGTCGGTCGTCTCCAGACGCTCTAGAAACTCGAGTAGCTCCTCGAGGAACTCGATGTCCTCGAGTTGTTCGTCGCCGCCGATGTGGAGGTCACTGATCACGTAGTAGACCTCGGCATCGGTATCGGTGTCCATCGTCACCGACACTCTGTGCTCCGCTGAAAAAACTTTGTCCTCGTGTCGGTGTGGGACACCCGTTCTGTCAGGCGAACGCGACCACGACGAGAAAGCCGAGTAAGATCCCCACGGTCAACAGGACCTGGACCGCCGTCGACGCCAGGATACCCGCCGTCGCGTAGCCCGCCGACCGCAGGCCGTGATCGACGTCACCGTCCCGGACGAACTCGAGGGCGAACACCGTTCCGAAGAGCCCGACGAGCAAGCCGAGGGGGCCAGTGAGGATCATCAGCACGATCCCGACGGCGGCGGCGATGGCGGTCGTTCGCCAGGAGGCACCACCGTACTTCGCCGAGATGGCCCCACCGAAAAACTCGGCGAGCAGGGTCAACAGGCCAAACAGAGTGAAAACGGCGAGGGCGACGGTTCCGAGGTCGCCGGTCCCCCACCAGTAGAGGTAGACGCCCGAGAGCGACAGCAATCCACCGGGAACCAGCGGGATCACCGTCCCGACGACGCCCCCGACGAGGAGACAGACGGCTACCACCGTGATCGCCTCGACCATATCCGGTAAACGCCTCGAGGCGGCAAAATCCTGCCGTCTCCCCGACGACGTACCGGAAGAAAGGACGTGGGGTATGGCAACGGGTGCGATCGTCGTCGGCGTCTCCTCGATCGGCTCGGTCTTTGGCAACGGCGCGGCCCCGGCGTACAACGCCTCGAAGGCGTACGTCACGCGCTCCCTCGAGGGCCTGCGATATCGCCGGACCGATCGCACTCGAACGGCCGCCACCGCCGGCGGCGCGCCGTGAGACGCGATCGAGTGTTCACTGACTGTTGTCCGGCAGCATCAATCGTCAGCCGGCGCAGCCTCGCCGTCGGCCTCGAGGTCGCCTTCGATGCTCGGGGGATAGTTCCCGCGCTCGAGTTTCAGGTCCGACTGGGGGCGGGCCATACAGGTCAGCGCGTACGCCTCGGCTTCCTCCTCGGTGAACCCGCGGGCCGCCGGCTGGGTGACTTCACCCTCG
>LFFM01002146.1_pt1 | contig 13193 bp, 10 predicted proteins | sample 643131 | NCBI WGS metagenome assembly LFFM01 (sample SAMN03777445, study PRJNA286221) | soda lake metagenome | biome: soda lake; feature: Kulunda steppe; material: water; isolation source: sample Tc-Br brine of Tanatar trona crystallizer | place: Russia: Kulunda steppe | collected 2011-07
ATGTCCCGTAATGAATTTCACGATCATATTCTTGAAGAGCTGAGCAGGCAATCCCTTTTTCATCGCAGTGTTTTTGATTTATATGTGCTTGAAAAGTTTGATATGGAGGAAATTGCCGAAATAAAAAACTCCACGGTAGACGAAATAAATGAAGTGATTCTCAACACCCGGACTTATCTGAAAGAGAAGGTTCGGAGCTGGCTAAAAGTTGAAGCTTAATCAACCATCAAAAATCTTTGCAGCCCCGGCATCACACCGATGCCGGGGCTGTATAATTATTGCCACCGATCCGCCTCAACTCCTTCAAAAAATACTTCCCCATAGGGAGTTACTCTGTAATTCCAATATTCCCGGTTAATACAGCCTGCAGGGCAGTCACCCCAGCCTCTGCTAAATCCGATGAACAGCATAAAATCGTCGACTTGCATATGCATATCATTTCCGTCACCTATGGCACTGTTGGGTGAGGCATAGCTTACTTCCTCTATCTCGCTGAAATATGTAGCCACCTGCGCTATATTCAAACGCTTTTCTGACTCCAGTACCACAAATAATGCCAGGTTACCGTCATGAATGCTCCTTATTTCAAAATGATATTTATCCATCAGTTCATCAACCTGATCATTACCGGTGTGCTTCTCTTCCTGAAACCATGCATTTTGCCATCCCTCATTATCGTCAAAACTAACCAGTAACATGTCCAATACGGGGTTGGGAAAAGTGCTTATTTGGTGCACATCAAAAACTTCCCGCCGGTTCTCTGTTTTTTCTGAATTGTATATAGAAACTATAGCATTGAAAACGGCTTGCTTCTTTTTCTCAGGAGGATAATCTCCCTCATACCCATCATCCTGATTCAGTTCTTTACGCAAGGCAAGTCTTGCGGCATCATCGCGGAATTGTTCAATCAGATTGTCATCATCCGGTTTTTCAATATTTTGCTGTTTTAATGTTTCCCAGTCAAAAACCAGGTCAGCCTGCTTATATGGTTGACCGTCATTAAAGATTTCACAAGCGCCAATCATCCACAGAGTAGTAAAAATCAATATTATTTCAATTCGCTTCATAGAGCAGGATAAGAGTTAATGCATTTCAGTAAACCCGTTTCTCAAACATATTTACACCTGCCGGTTTGTTATACCTATAAAATACATTACACTGTAAGCTAAAGATTTTAATCATTTTGGTTGACACGCATACATCATTTAAATGGAATCCTGAACACCGCACGAATTGGATGAGCTAAAGGTTAAATAGCAAATGTCAAAATTTGTCCCTAATACCTTCGTGGATAAATTCCAGTTATCTAAATATCAATGACCAAACATGAACACAGCACCGGTTTGGAAATTTGGTCATTCAAAATTGGAGCTTATTTGTTATTTGGGATTTGTTGATTGAAATTTAACAAGCGTTTTCTTTCAAATATCTATTAACTATAAATAAAAGTATGTCCACAACCACCCTCGACAAAGACCAGATCCTTCAAGATAATCTGAATCATACCATTTTTTCCTGGTCCAAGCAGACCGGAAACAATCCTATTAATGTGGAGCGTGCCGAAGGCGTGTATGTGTATGATTACGATGGCAATCGCTATATCGACTACTCATCACAGCTGATGAATGTGAACATCGGCCACGGCAATCAGCGGATCACCGAGGCGGTTGCCCGGCAGATGCAGCAGGTGAGCTATGTATTTCCCGGTATGGTCACCGAGCCGCGCGGTACACTCGGCCGGATGCTTGCGGAGATCTGTCCCGGTGATTTGAACCGCGCGTTTTTCACGCTTGCCGGCGCCGACGCCATCGAAAATGCGATTAAGCTGGCGCGGATGTACACCGGACGGCACAAGATCATCGCCCAGTACCGCTCCTATCACGGGGCGACGTATGGCGCCCTTTCTGCCGGCGGCGATCCGCGAAAGTTTCCGATGGATGATCAGGGCATGCCGAATGTGGTGCATGTGGAAAACCCGTATTCCTACCGGTGTCCGTGGGGAACCGATTCGCCGGAAGAGTGCGGGGAGATGGCTCTGCGAAACCTGGAGCAGGTGATCAAATACGAAAACCCGGACAATGTAGCCGGAATACTGATGGAAGGCGAATCCGGCTCATCCGGTTGCATCAAATATCCGCCCGGTTACCTGAAAAAAGTAAAACAACTGTGCGAGAAGTACGGTATCCTCTTTATTGATGATGAAGTGATGAGCGGGTTTGGCCGAACCGGCAAAATGTTCGCCATCGAACATCACGATGTGGTGCCCGATATCATGGTATTAGCCAAAGGGCTCACTTCAGGATATGTTCCGCTCGGAGCGATGATGGTGAGCGAGAAAATCTGCAAACATTACGAAAAACATCCCATGATGGTCGGGCTCACCTACTCCGCCCACGCCATCGGCTGTGCTGCGGCGATTGAAAATATTAAGGTGCTGCAAGAGGAGAACATGACGGAAAATGCCGGCGAAATGGGCAAATACGTCGAACAGCGCGCAAATGAAATGAAAGAACAGCACCCGTCCATCGGGGATTTCCGCACCACCGGACTGCTCGGCTGCTTTGAGCTGGTCAAAAACCGCGAGACCAAAGAACCGGTTACCGAGTGGAATGCCAAACCGGATAAAATGGAAGCCACCATCCGGATGGCGGGCAAAATCCGTGAAGCGGGAATGTTCACCTTTGTACGCTGGAACTGGATTTTTGTGGCTCCGCCGCTCTGCATCACCCGCGATCAGATTGACGAAGGGCTGGATATCGTCTCTCAGGCTATTTCCATTGCAGATGAATACTATGAAAAGTAGCTAAAAGCTAATTCAAATCTTAATTCACGGAGTTACTATGTAAGTACTCATTAAAAGCGGTCATATCGTCAACGCTCCCAAAGATAATCACGGCACTTTGTACATCGAATACGGCAAGATTGGTACCCTGGCAAAGACCTGTCGCATCAGGCCGAAAAAGTTATCGACGCTTCGGGTAAGCTGGTGTTTCCCGGCGGAGTGGATTCGCACGTCCGTCTTGAGATGCCGTTCATTGGCACGTTTTTCAGTGATAGCTTCGAAAACGGTACCTACGCCGCGCTTCACAGCGGAACGACCACCTTGATCGATTTTGCGCTACAGAAACAGGGCGAATCGCTTCAGAAAGCTATTGATACCAGCGCTGGATGCAGCGAAATCCCAGGAGTGCGATCGCTATGCATCCCACTGAAACTCTTGGAAAAGGAAAATTCGGAATATATTTTCTCGGATCAAACGAGCCTGGACCTTGGCAGCTCTGAATCTCTATGACCTAACCAGATCATGCACCGGATACCAAATCTTCCGCTTGACAATGGTTTCGCCGCTGAGCTGAATAGGGCTTTATGGTAATTATGAGTACTCAAGAAGGCAACAATAACGATTACGGCGCATACCGCAAAGAGGACGCGGAAAGCGCACTACGGCGTTCTCTCGAGTCCGATCCGTCGAGGTTGGTAGTGCAGCTCATCACCCTGGTGCTGTTCTACGTGCTGGCCGCGCGTGCGGTTGCCAACGGCCTGCCGGCAAGCTACCTCATCCTGCCGCTGGTGTTCGAGTTCGTTTTCGCGTTGTGGCTTGGCCTTCTGATGTCGCGTACCGTCGTCGACTGCCCGGCCTTTCGCACCAGCAACGGAATCGGCATTCGGCCATTGTTCTGGACGCTGGTCCTGTCCGCAGGGACGCTCGGCTGGTTCGCTTACGGAAATGACGGTTTTTCTATGGAACGTGTGCCCGGTGCGGCGGAACAGTCATGGGAGGGAATCGTCGATACCGGTCTGGTCTGGGCAATACTTGCCTCGGCGATCGGCCTGCTTGTAGCCAGTGCGCGGGATGTAGTCGCGTGGCAACGCAGGAGTGGCACTTTCCTTTGGGATACGAATCTTGTCATGTCGATCCGCGTCTTGATGGGAATTCCGCTTTTGGCGTTTGTAGGTTTTCTTCTTCTGCCTTTACTTGGTCTTTTTATCGAGATGGAAAGCGGGGATGTAATCTTCACGGTTAATCCCGCATGGTTGATGTTGGGGACCCTCTTGCTGCTTGATGTCGGCATAATGGTGAAGGGGGCGGTGTTCCATCGCATGCTGAAACGGGATACTGCCAGCTGTTGACGCCGAGCCCGGAAATTGGGAAAAAAGATGAAACGGGTGCTACCCAAGCAGCCCATTGCTTCCGGACTTTGTCGTTGTTAATCACATTGAGATAACCCCGCAAAAATATTCCGGTCCGGGTAGTACTTATACGCTTGTCAGCACTGTTTAATCAGTCGAATTGATCAAGCAGTTGCCGTGCGGCTCTGTAATATGATCCGTCAAGTTCGATGACTTTACCGGCAAGCTCATAAGCATCGTCAAACTTCTCCATCCGGAGGTAGCATTGCGACAGGTACCATTTACTGCGCTCTCTCTGGGAATCGCTTAACTGATCGAAAGCGATGTTGGTTTCAAACAATGCTGCCGCCCCTTCATAATCACCGGAATTATACAGCAATATTCCTTTAGTGAGAGTCGCCTCAATTCTTACTTCATCAAGGTCAGCATCAGTGCGAAGAGAGTCTAATATCGTAAATGCTGTCTCTTCATTATCCTGCACAGCATAGGAGAGGGCAGATTGCAGATTTTGCCGGTCGGCCGGTAACTCATCGATAGCTGACCGCATAATATCAAGCTCAATCCGGTCAACAGCTTCCGGGGTGGCTGGTATAGCCTGTTGCTGTTGATACCAAATAAATGAGCCGGCAAGTAAACCTATAATTACCACAGCGGCTGCAACATATCCAGACCAGGTACCTATTCGGTAAATGGCCGGCTTATCTTCAACTTGAGTTTCCTCCTCTTCAGCAGCGATACCATGGAGATTGACAGAAGTCTTAAGATACTCCATGACTTCAGGGTCTTTAATCGCCTCTACCCAAAGTTCATCAATTTCCTCTTGACTTAACGAGCCGCTTAGGTAATGTTGAATTTTTTCATTCAGTGCAGTATAGTCAGTTTTTGATTTCACTTGCTTTTAGCTTTTAGCACATTTTCAATTTGATCAAGTAGTGTATGCTTAAAAAATGGCTTTGGAAGAAAAGCGTCCATACCAGCTTTTAAGCATTGTTCGCGAATATCGGGCTGGGCACAAGCGGTGATGGCAATGATAGGGATATTTTTAAATTTGGGTATATCCCTGATGACACGGGTTGTCTCGATACCATTCATGCCATAGCCGAGCTCAATATCCATCAAAATTAAATCATAGTTTTGTTCTTTAATAAATCGTAGTGCTTTGTTGCTGTTTTCTGCAATCTCAAGTTCACATAATCCCTTAAAATAAAATGAAACCATAGCTCTGATGTTGATATCATCATCAACTATCAGAGCATGGTTTAAAGCTCTCTTGATTGCAGGGTAAGCAGGATAAAAGCTCTTGTCTGTAGATGACAAACTGTAATGCATAACTAAAGTCCTCGATCAGATTAAACTGCCATTGATAATATGGGCACAGGGTTAAATGGAATCAATTGATCTCACTATAGGGACTCCGAAGGCGGGCAATTGTGAATCGAAAAATGTAATTATTTCCGGAAAAATTTATTGATTTATAAATTATTTATAATCAATAATATATCTGCTATCGCATAAGACAGTAACTAAATTTTCAGTAAAATTTTTTAAAAAAACCTTCTCCAAAAGTGAATGGAGGATCAACTTTGATACAAGTGTTGAGCTTATTAATTCCGGAAATGAGAATAGAATTATAGTACTGTTGCAAATTCAACCGGGTTGAATATCAGATTACATTTGATCATTTACTCTATCGAGATAGCGTTGTATCCGCCGGGCATTAACTCCGAGATCACCCATTCCGACGCGCGACTTTGAGCGCACATCTAAAACCACGATATCGTTCTCCTCCTCAAGGCGTATCACAACATCATCTTTAAAACCGTACCAGAAGGTGGTAGCGGTCGCTTCAATTCGCCCTTCGTCCTGTTGATAACCGACAATTTCCCAGTTACGCATATTTTGAGCAGCTTCCAGAGCAATAGAAAATGCATCCTCTGCTGATCTGTTTATTGTAAGGGATTCAAGATCGGGGTAGTATTGGTGTTGTTGTTCGGCTACTTCTTCGCCTTCGTATTCGGGTGGATTAGGGGCATCTTCCCTGAGGGGAACTACTTCAACAAACTCAGGCGGATTATCCGTGTCGGTGGTGATATCGTGAATCGGTGGAAAATTGCCGGCAAATTGCTGCATCCCGAATGGAATAATAAAAAGAAGTGCCGAAATTATTAATGAGATCACGGCTAAATATCCGCCCCGGCGATGGCGCATTTTTGAAAGCCTGAATAAGGTAATAGCCGATATAATCGCAAGTGCTGCTCCTCCGTATGCTGTCCACATCATGATCGTGAAACCTGTCGAAAAATGCCACCAACCCCAGCGACTGCCAAATCCGGAGAGTATAAACAGCACAGCCAGAACAGACACTACCGCAATTAATAAAATGACAAACCGGGAGTATGGTTTATTGCCGACTATCGTTCGCGTGTCAATTTCGGAGGGTGAAAAAGGCTTTCGTGCCATAGGTATAAATTGCTCTTGTTGTTATGCTTTATAATTCCCGGGGAACAATTTAGCCAATAATCACAACAATCGAATACTTTATCAAAAATAAATTCCAAAAAAAAGGCGGCACTGAACTAAACAATGCCGCCTTTTAATTTATTCCTGAATTATTTATTCGGTGCTCATTCCGCTGATGGTATTTCCAAAAAACAGAGCATTTGCAAAAAGCTTGTTGGTTCCCAACCAAAAAGCTCTGAAGTTCGGGTTGTCGGGCATGAGAATTACACGTCCGGATCCATGAGAGCCAACCGCTACACCTGTAATTCCCTCCAGTAGTTCATGATTTTTATCAGAAACATAACCACTGAGCTGAGGTTCTGATGAAACATAGCGTACCGGACTGGCATAAGGGTTCTCAGTTGGTTCTATCATGATTCGGTTGTCCCGAAAAACCGGAAGTTTTTCGCGGGTGTACCCGTACAGCAACGGATGAGTAAGATCAACCCTGGTTTCAAAAATGGTGCCGCCTACCACTTCGGAGCCCCGATCGGCAGTTTCATCAATATATTTCGGGAAATCACCTTTTTCGGCAGATCTGCTATGAGTTTCCCTGAATTCAATATCAACAAGGTCGTTTTGGACAGGCCACATCACGCCGCTGCCGATCGTGGTGAGTGTTCCCCCGTCGCTTACCCATTCCTTAAGGTCGTCAACTTCGCTGTCGCTCAAGTCATTATAATTGCCGCTGACCATCACGATATTGTTGTATTGATCCAGGTCGGCACCGGATAAGTCGTCTTTATCCACCAAAGCGTGATGCATTTTGTAGCGCTGGTCCAGTAGATGCCAAACCTGACCGGAATCATACATGCTGGTTCCGCTACCCACAATGATCATGGTTGATGGCTTTTCTACGGTATTGAAACTGCCGCTGCCAAGATCAATACCTTCGGGAGTGAGCCCGGTTTCAACGGTGTGCACTTCTATGCCATCCTCCCCGGCAATGGATTCCATTATTTCGTGGATTTCTTCGGGGCTCGCTTCGTCCTGGATGCCCAGATTAACCATCATAGTGCCATAATCGAAATCAACTTTGCCGTTTGTGGTTTCCGCGCTGAATGTGCGTGATGCCGTTTTTACACGTACATCCGCATCCAATAAGCGGTAGGCGGCTCTTGGTGCATAAAACTCGTGCCATTCAAACAGATAGGCATAGGGTTCTTCATCACCATGCAGGCTGCCTTCAGGGAATTGCGGCTCTTCAACTTTATCCCCCAGCAGAGCCTCGTCAAAATCTCTGCTGAAACGGCCGCCTTCGCCAAGTTCAGCATAATCGAGATTAAACGTATGCGGCAATGTCCAGGTGGATACATCATAGAAAAGACTGTCTGTAAATTCATGATGCTCCATAAACAGGCCTTCAAGGTAGGTGTATTGCGGCTGCTCAGTAGGTACGATATATGCCCAATCCGGATCATAGGTTACACCATCGCGCTCAATTTCCTCTGAAAGCTCATAAACCTCAATATTATGATGATCGAGAATATCGAGCAGGTGGTAGGTTCTGCCTTGATCATTTTCATTGCCAAATACATAAGCTTTGGTTTCATCTGCCCGTGCATCCTCTATCGCTTCGAGGTAAAAATTGCGCATATGTTCCAGAAACTCTGTGCGCATTTCATGGGTCCCTTCAATTGTGGATAAAGAAGTGGCAAACTGGTTGCGAATGGCAAACGGGAAGCTTACCTCACCATGCTGGCTGTCCTGAAGATGCCCCCGGGCACTTGCCTGTTCAAATAAAATTCCGATGGTTCCCTGCAAGTCGGGATAAGTAGATCCTTTTCCGATGTAATAATCATCAAAACCTTCACGGGTCCAATAAAGTTGATTGAACTCATCAAGAAAATCGGCATGATATTCGGCCAGGTCTCCGGTAAGTTCAATTGTTCGGTCTGGAATTAGCGGATTGTCGCGGGAGGGCACTCCGGGCTGGAAAAAGTACGTGGATTGCGTTCCCATCTCATGGTGATCAGTGAGCACATTGGGTTTCCATTTCTGATACATATTGATGCGGCCCCGGCTTTCGGGGTGAACTACCGGCATCCAGTCCCGGTTGAGATCGAACCAGTAGTGGTTGGTTCGGGAGCCGGGCCATACTTCATTATGCTCACGATTATCGGAATTGCCGTCCATTACGGAGCTTCTGTGTGAGTTTACCCAGCTTGCAAACCGGTTAACGCCATCCGGGTTATAAACCGGATCGATCAGAATCACGCTTTCATCAAGTAAACGGTCGATTTTTTCCCCTTCAGCGGCTGCAAGGTAATATGCTGAAAGCATCGATACGCTGGCGCCGCTTGGTTCATTGCCGTGAACGGAGTAGCCGAGCCAGGTAACAACCGGCATCTCGTCGATATTCAAATCCTCTGATTGTTCGGGATCATTTAATTTGAGATGGTTTTCCCGGATTTCATCAATATTGTCAAGATTTTCGGGAGAGGTGGCAGTTAGCAGAAGCAGCGGCCGGTGCTCGTACGTTCTCGCATACTCTTCGATTTCGAATCGATCCGAAGCCTCGGCAACTTTATACATATACTGCACGATAAGTGCGTGATCAGGGTGTTGCTCGCCGATTTCAAAACCCAGCACTTCGGAGGGCTTGGGGATGTCGGGATTATAGGAGACATCATCCGGCAGATAGTCTTCCAGCTCTTTAGCCTGGAGCGATAATGCCCCGAGTAACATCACCAGAACTAATATTACAGTACATTTATAATTCATAAGGATTGAGTTTAGATTTTTGGGTATTAATACAAATCCTGAACAGGTGCAATATTACAGAATGAGATGCAAAATTCCTTATCGAATTACTCCACAGGTTCGATCATTCAGCGGATGGTCGCCTGACGTGTAATATCAGCTTATTCTATAGTCTGAGTGTTCAGTGGTGATAAAGTGATAAATTTTTTAACTGTTGCATTCTAATCTGGACAAGACAGAACTAAACATTTTTTTGAAGATGTGGAGAGTGGTTCTGGGCACTGCGTGCTGGGTACTGTGTCAGTCCAACCCACCTGAAAGGTCAGGCGCGCCTCGGAATTAGGAAATAACCGGATTTCCTACCGCGCCCCCTTTCAGGTTGGAGAATCAGCAACTTTAATCGATAAGTATGTTTTGTTGTAAGAGATTGAGTTGCAAAAGACCTGCCAGGGGCTCATCCGAACACGTTCGGATTTCGCTGACCTGGCAGGTGGGTGGTGCCTCAACCGTTCCCGGTCAGGCGACACAGCGCCCAGTAACCAGAACCCAGAACCCAGTAAAAACTGGCTGAAGTGAAGTTTTAAGCACCTATCCGTGTTTTATTAATCTTTATTGCCTGCTAATATACGTTAGTAACCTAAAAAGCGGGTAACAAACTCTATAGTTTTTTACATATGTATTTGCTTGAAGCTGAACATACCGTAGCACCGGTTTATGGTTCTCATGATGAAAACACACTTGCCCAGTTTCGCAATGTGCTTGAATCCGCGGAACGCGGGGCTCTAATGGCCGACGGGCACCTCGGCTACGTGATGCCGATTGGAGGTGTGGCTGCTTATCATAATAAAATCAGTCCCGTTGGGGTCGGTTTTGATATAGCCTGCGGCAATATGGCTATAAAACTGGATGTGAAGGCGGATCAAATCAAACTCGACCCGATACTTGACCGAATTGAACGGGAGATCAGTTTCGGTATCGGCCAGACTAATCCTAACGCCCCGAAAGATCATCCGCTGTTTTCAAGCGAAAAGTGGAATGCGTATGATCCCAAAATCCGGGGTGAGTTAAAAAAGCTTGCGCGGGAACAGCTTGGCACGGTGGGTTCGGGAAATCATTACGTGGATATTTTTAAGGATGATGAAGACTACGTCTGGGTTGGCGTACATTTCGGCAGCCGTGGCCTTGGCCACAAAACCGCGTCAGGATTCATGAACCTCTCTCAGGGCCGGCCATGGCAGGGACGGGCGCCGGAAGTAGAAGTGCTGCTGGATTTGGACTCCGAATTGGGCGAGCGCTATTTCACAGCGATGCAGCTTGCCGGTGAATACGCTTATGCCGGTCGTGAATGGGTATGTGAAACTGTTGCAAAAATCATCGGGGCTGAGGTAATTGACCATGTTCATAATCATCACAATTATGCGTGGAAAGAAAAGCATTTCGGTGAGGATTTTATTGTAGTCCGGAAAGGAGCCACCCCGGCATTTCCGGGTCAGCGCAGCTTTGTGGGCGGGAGCATGGGAGATATCTCGGTGATTTTAAAAGGCATTGACGGCGATGAAAGCAAAACGGCACTCTATTCCACCGTACATGGTGCCGGTAGAGTAATGAGCCGCAGAAAAGCCGCTGGTAAGTTCAAGGGCTGGGGCAAGAAACGCCGGCAGATAAAACCCGGCCTGATCAAAAAAGATGAGGTGAATGAAATATTACGCAAGAAGGGTGTCAAGCTGCGTGGCGGCGGACTGGATGAAGCGCCCCAGGTTTACCGAAAATTAAATGATGTGCTGAATGAGCATCAAAACACCATCGAAATCGAACACCGGCTTAAACCGCTTGGAGTGGTCATGGCCGGGCCGGATGTCTATGATCCGTTCAGAGATTAAATGATGAGAATAGGTAACTGTTAAAGTTAATGTGTAGACCGGGTAAGAAAAAGCAAATAAATATAGAATTTGATCAATAAAAATAGGAGCTGCTATGAAATACTTTACTCCTGCATTACTGATTGCCTGGCTATTCTCAGCCTGTGATCCCGATTTAATGGTTACGGGAAACAATCCGGCATCAGTGGATATGTTGAATATTGAAGCGGAGGTTCCGGAGCAGGTTAAGCAAGGCTCGGAATTTGATGTTCTGGTAACAGTAAAAAATGAAGGTGAAGAGAAAGCTGAGGTGACTACTCCTCACAGCTGCCTTTATAATATCAAAGTGTATAAGGATGATGAACCCGTTAAACTTGAAGGGACACAACTGGCATGTGCAACGGTCGTAACCACTCATGAATTTGAGTCTGGTGAAAAGCAGCGTGATGAGCATGTACTTAGAGCGAAAGTCTATAATACAAGCGATGAAGAGGCTGAAATGGTGACAGAAGGTGAATATGAACTTGTTATAAAACCGGAAACTGATGATTTGCCGGAAGTTTCGGCTGAATTTGAAGTGACCGAATCTACGGATGATGCCTCTTCTGCTGAATAAATCAGCCGGGATAATCTCTTACCGTGTCAAATGTATGATATAATTAATATTTTAAAGTCATCATACTAAAAACTTACAAATCCCGGCATGAGATTATTCAAAATAGTAGCTGGTTTTTTAGCCCTCAGCTTGGTTGGGTGTAATATATTCGACGATTCATACGAATCAGACCATGAGGAGGTGTTTGGAGTTTGGCAAAAAACCGAATCGGTTAGCACTTCCCATCCGGCTCCTCATCAGAGCGTGACAGGTTGGCAATTCACTGATGAAATTCAAGCGGATGTATCAACCGCAATTGGCTCCTTGCATCCCGTGGGGGTTGAGAGCAACACCGGTGAAGCTTCCCTGATTGAATCCCGACATCTTCCTTCCTACACACCTCAGATTCACGAGATAAACTCCGAGGAAATCATAATGGATTACCTTGGCTTCAGAATGCTTACTTCCAGTGAAATCCCGCATATTGAAAATGCGGACACAATTCAAGCTGCCGGGGATTTATATCATACCATTGATACCGTGGCATACAGAGTTTCTTCGGAAAAACTGACACTTGACGGCCGGTACTACAATGGTACATATCAGCGCATCGCTTTGGGGGACCAAGTCCTGGAACCATCAGTTTCACAATTCGAAGTTGCAATTGATGGCGAACCGGTTAAAAACCTGAATATCGCCGAAACCGTGCCCACCGCATACATCAGCAGGTTAGATGAAAATAACATACAGCTATATTCAGCAATGGGCGGGCAAAATATTACTATTAAGATCACCGATTTTGACGGACCCGGCACCTATACAATTGGCAGGGAGCAAGCTATCTATTCGAGATTTGGGTTTGATACGCTATCTCCCGGTTATGTTGCCTCCTCTGACTCCTCCGGTGTCCTGACAGTTGAAAGCTTTGATTCTAATGAAGGCAAAGCAACAGGCAGCTTTGAGTTTACCGCGCATATGGAAACCGGAAGTCAGGAATCAGATAGCAAAAAAGAATTTACCAATGGCAGTTTCGAATTGACGGTTTTTAATTAAAAATCGAAGAGTCCACTTTAATCTATGGATTATTACTATGATTTCCTGGCACCGTCGTCTGCCCGCTTAGTCAGGCAGTCCGACAAAAAATCCTCCAAAAGGCTTAGCGGGCTGACGACTTGGATTCGGGTGACACTGTCGTCTGCCCGCTTAATTAGACTGTCCGGCAAAAAACCCTCCAAAAGGCTTAGCGGGCTGACGACTTGGATTCAAGCACTGTCGTCTGCCCGCTTAATTAGACTGTCCGGCAAAAAATCCTGCCAAAGGCTCAGCGGGCTGACGACTTGGATTCGGAGCTTTAAGTCGTCAGCCCACATTGAGGCTGGCCATGGAGAGTTGCAGTTTGGAAGAAT
>LFFM01002149.1_pt1 | contig 13188 bp, 10 predicted proteins | sample 643131 | NCBI WGS metagenome assembly LFFM01 (sample SAMN03777445, study PRJNA286221) | soda lake metagenome | biome: soda lake; feature: Kulunda steppe; material: water; isolation source: sample Tc-Br brine of Tanatar trona crystallizer | place: Russia: Kulunda steppe | collected 2011-07
CTCCTGTATCGCCGCATCGAGTTCCTCGACGTTTTCGAGCCGTTTTTCGTTGTCTTCGAACCGCGGATCGTTCTTGAGGTCGGGGCGTTCGATCGCGTCGAAGACGCGCATCGCGATCGGCTGTGCGCTCGCCGAGATCGCGACCCCTCGGCCGTCCGCCGTCTCGTAGACGTTCCGGGGGGCCGAGGATGTCGAACGGTTGCCCGAGCGCGTCTCGATATCGTCGAGTTGCTGATACCGAAGCGGCTGTGGCCCCAAAATCGAGAAGATCGGTTCGATGAGGCTCGTGTCGATATACTGTCCGGTGCCGCCGTTGGCGTCGCGGTTGTACAGCGCGAACATGACGGCGAACGTCGAAAACATTGCAGCGATGCCGTCCGCGAGCCCCGTCGGCGGCAACAGGGGTTCGCGGTCGGGGTAGCCGTTGAGGTAGGCGAAGCCGCTCATCGCCTCCGCGAGCGTCCCGAACCCGGGGCGATCGCTGTAGGGCCCGGTCTGGCCGAACCCGGTCAGCCGAAGCATGACGAGTTCGGGGTTGAGTTCGGAGAGTCGGTCCCATCCGAGGTTCCATCGCTCCAGCGTCCCCGACCGGAAGTTCTCGACGAGCACGTCGGCGTCGGTGACCAGGTCCTCGAAGACGACCTGGCCCTCCTGGGTGGAGATGTCGAGCGTCACCGATTTTTTGTTCCGTCCGAGGTATTTCCACCAGAGGCCGACCCCGTTCTTCTGTGGGCCGAACTGCCGGAGGTGGTCACCGGTCTCGGGGTGTTCGATCTTGATTACTTCGGCGCCGTAGTCCGCGAGGAACCGACCGACGGTGTTGGCCGAGATCATGGACCCGGCCTCGATTACGGTCAATCCTTCTAACGGTCCCGACTCCTCTTCGCTCGGAAGTCCCGATCGACCCATACCGTCGGTCATCGGTCGCCTCCGGTCGGGAGACGGGACAGACCGCTGCGGTGTCGCTGTCGATTCTTCAGTGTAATGTTCGGTGTATCTATCATACGTTGGCTCAGAGTGGGCGGTTTATGTGAGTGCCGTATCCGCGCTCGCCGACGATCTCGCCGTCGGCGTACGCGAGCTGCCCTCGAACGACCGTGTGTGTCGGCCAGCCGGTCACGTCCCGGCCCTCGTAGGGGGAGTAGTCCGCGCCGCCACGCAGTAGCTCCGGCGTTACAGTCTTCGTCTCGTCGAGATCGACGACGGCCAGATCGGCGTCCGTTCCCACGTTGAGCGCCCCTTTTCGGGGGTGTATATTGAACGCTTTCGCGGTGTTTGTCGACGTGATCTCGACGGCTCGTTCGATCGAGATTCGGCCCTCGTTGACGCCCTCCGAGAGGATGAGCGGCAACATCGTCGCCGAGGACGGGAAGCCGGGCAGGCTATCCGGAACGTCCTCGCCGATCTTGTCGTCCCGAAGGTTCGCACAGTGGTCCGTCCCGATACACGAGATCGTTCCGTCCGCGACTCGCTCCCAGAGGGTTTCCTGATCGGCCTTCGACCGGACGGGTGGGTTGACGTTGTGGCGCTCGTCGCACTCCTCGGTAGTCAGTGTCAGGTAGTGCGTACACGTCTCCCCGATGAGGTTCCACCCGGCTTCCTGCAGCGTCTTGAGTTCGTCGGCGGTCCGACCGGCGGAGATGTGGACGGCGTAGAAGCTGTCGTCGTAGTCGTGTTGCCGGGCGAGCGCGCCGCTCGCGATCATGCTCTGGGCTTCGGCGTAATCCGGGAACTGCTCGACGAGCGTCTCGTAGCCCCGTTCGCCTTTCCCCTCGTCGGTGCCCGTCTCGAGGTACGGGCTGTCGCCGAGCGCGCTCGTGATCTCCATGTTCTCCGAGTGGTGACCGAGCGTCGTCGGGGCGTCCTGGTTCGCGAGTTCCTGGATGAACGCGTCGGCCCAGTCGTCGTGCATCTCGCAGTCGACGCCGAACTTCTCCGGCGCGACGTCCTTGTAGTTTTTATACCATTTGAACGAGGTGATCCCGAGTTCCTCGACGATGTAGGGGATCTCCTCGATGTGTTCGTAGGAGAGCAACCCGAGCGAGAAGAAGTAATCGTGGTAGTAGTTGGGTTCCGCCTGCTCGAAGTACCCGTCCATGATCTCCTCGTAGGAGCCGGCCCGGCGGAAGTAGTTCCCGATGGTTGTCACGCCGCCGACGAGATCCGACCGCGATTCGGTCTCGGCGTCGGCGTCGAGGCCGCGGTAGATTCCGTGATGGGTGTGGGGATCGATCGCCCCCGGAAGCACGTGCTTTCCCGAGGCGTCTATCTCGGTCTCGCCCGAGAGCGTTCCGGCGGTCCCGATGGCCGCGATTTCGTCGCCGCGAGTGGCGAGATCCGCCTTGAGTGTGCCCAGTTCGGGCGAGACGAGAGTTCCGTTCGAAACGACGATGTCGTACGGGTTTTGCTCGGTCATATCAGTTGGAAATGCTTTCGACGTACGCCTCGATCTCCTCGCGTTCGAGTACCTCGGCGTACTTCATCCAGAGATCCAGCAGGGCGATCTTGTGCGACGCTTCGATACGGTCGAACAGACATTCCTGGGGGAGAAGCACGTCGAACCCGTTCTGTTGGGCGTCGATCGCGGTCGCCCGAACACAGCCGCTCGTCGAGTTCCCGACGATGATCACCGAATCGTGGCCGTTGCGGACGAGTCGCGAAAGCAGGTCCGTACCGTAAAACGCCGAGGCGTAGGACTTATCGACCACCGTCTCGCCGGGTTCCGGTGCGACGGGGTCGACGATCTCTAGGTCCTCGTGGTGTGGATCGTCGTAACTGGTTGGAACTACGCGCGTGTACGCGACCGGAACGCCGTGGTCGCGGGCGAAATCGAGGAACGGCTGAATGTGGTCGATGGCGTCCCAGGCGACCGACCCCATGGCAGTCCGATACTCCTCGATCGCTTCGAGGATCGGCACGTTCTCGCCGACGACGAGCCGCTGCATATCGATCACCAGAACGATCGGGTTCGTTCCGGTTCCGCGCGACTCCCACGACGATGCGCCCGACTCGTCGTATCCTGCCTTCGAAATGACCTGTTTGTCCCGCTCGGACAACAGATCCTCCCAGATGTGCGCTGTCATGCTAACAGCCGCAGATACGCCGACAGTTCGTATAATTCTATCCCTCTCAACGCCCGTGAGGCATCCCCGCTCGGATACCCCTGTGGTTGATCAGCCCTGCTGTCGTTGGGCGCGTATGGAACGCAGTTCCTTCGAAACGGACACCGTCCTCGTGACCGGTTCCGCCCGCGGTATTGGCCGTGCGTGCACAGTTCAGTTCGCTGCGGGGGGCGCGACGGTCGTCGGTGGGGACATCCGAGACCAATCCGAAACCGGGAGGCTGTGCTCGGAGACGGCCGGTTCGTTTCACCCCCTCACGGTCGATGTCACAGAGCGAGGCGATATCGAGACACTGGTCGGGCGGGCGCTCGAGTTCGGCGATATCGACGTGGTGGTCAACGTCGCCGGCGTCGTCGAGCGCGGCCCGATCGAATCGCATACCGACGCCGACTGGTCGAATTCGCTGGATATCAACCTCACCGGCCCGTTTCGGATCCTCCGGGAAGCAGCGCCGTCCCTCCGCGCCAGCGGCGGTCGGGTGGTGAACGTCTCGTCCATCTACGGCCAGATCGGGGCCGCCGAACGTGTCGGCTACGCCGCCTCGAAATCGGGGCTGGAAGGGCTCACCAGATCGCTCGCAGCCGAGTTCGGTGGCGACGGCGTCCGAGTCAACGCCGTCGCGCCGGGTTTCATCGAGACGGCGATGACGGAGCAGTTCATGGACGATGAGCCAGCACTCGATCGGTTCCGCGGGATGACCGCACTCGACCGGTTGGGGAATCCCGAGGACGTCGCGGACGTCGTCACGTTCCTGGCAAGCGATCGATCGGCGTACGTCACCGGCGAAACGATCCTCGTCGACGGGGGGCGCGCGACCGTCGAGTGAATGAGGGTCAGCAGGACAGTCGATTAAACCGGAACAGCGGACGATCACTCGGTCGCGAACGTCTCGAGCGTCTCCTCGACCCACGAGCGATCCGTCCCGGCCGGCGCGCGGACGATCGGGAGATCGACGCCCGCGTCTTCGAGCGCCGCGAGTTGCCGGCGCGCCTGCGCGGGTGTTCCGACGACCGCCAGTCGATCGATCAGGCCGTCGCTGACCCGATCCGCAGCCGCATCCGGCGTCGGTGCCGACTGGACGGCGTCGACGTCGTCGCCGAAGCCGGACTGTTCTGCGACTTGGTCGTAGTAGCCCGGGATGTCACGCAGATAGTACGCGATGTGTTCGGCCGCCGCGCGGCGGGCTCGGTCCGGGTCCTCGTCGACGGCAGTCAGGACGTACATCGCCACGTCGATATCCGACACGTCCCTTTCACCCCGCTGTGCGCCCGTTTCGAGCCACTCGAGCGCCTCCTCGAAAGCCGGCTTCGGGTACAGGTTCGGGAGCCACCCGTCGGCGTACTGGCCGGTCAGGCGGACGTTTCCGGGCCCGAGCGCGCCGTTGTAGATCGGGATCTCCGCTCGCCGAGGCTCGAAGGCCTCCCAAAAACACGTCCGGTCGGGCGAGTAAAACTCCCCGTCAAACCCCTCCGGGTCGCCCCGGAGATACCGCCGGATGAGCTCGATGTACTCCGCCATCCGCGGGAGCGGTCGCTCGAACCGACTCCCGTGGAACCCTTCGACGACACCGGGGTGGGCGACGCCGAGCCCGAGGATCGCCCGCCCGTCGGAGTGCACGTCGAGCGTCGCGATCTCCTGGGCGAGTGCCGCCGGCGTCCGGGAGAACACGTTGACGATCCCCGTCGCGAGGCCGATCTCGTCGGTGTGCGTCGCCCAGCGCTCGAGCTTACCGAACGCGGATCGCCCCTGGCCTTCCGCCGCCCAGACGCTTTCATAGCCCAGTTCTTCCGCCCGTTCGACCAGTTGCGGCTCGTCACGGAGCGAAAACAGGATGCCGACACGCTTCCCGGTCATGATTCCACCACGCCGTCGGCGGCGAGGTCGTTGTAGATATCGAGTCGCGCTATCTTCCCGTCTTCGAGCCGGTAAATGTCGGCGTACCGAACGTCGTCAAACGCCTCTCCGTCGTTGTCGGTGCCGTACAGCGTCCCGAGACTGACGACGTGGTCCCCCGTCGTTATCCACCGGTCGAACTCCTTTTCGGCGCGTTCGTACCTCGGCTCGAGAAATTCGAGCAGCTCGGTCGCGGCGTCCGGTCCCTCGAATCGGGCCGAGGGGACGGTGATAACGGTTTCATCGGCGAACAGCTCCCCGACCGTCCGTCTGCGTTCGTCGTCGGCCATCCGCTCGAAAAACTCCGTAACGATAGCACGCGGTTCCGATGGCATGGTTGGTACCCAGGGACACCGCGTATATAAATTGAGGCTAGAATCGGCCGAGACAGCGGGGATACAATAGCCGAACGGAGATCGTCGGAGGCGTGTCGCAGGGAACTCCACCCTCGGTCCGGAGCGGTCCCCGCCGAACCGATACCGGGCGATCCGACGCCGATGGGGCGCTGACCGGTAGATTTAGGCTCCAGTGTTTCCACTCTCCGTACATGTCTTCCCTACCGGAGCGGCAGCAGCGAACGCTCGAGCACGCGGGTGCGGAGGTCGTCAGTTCGGACGATGTCGAGTTCGACGTTTCGACGGACATCCTCGTCGCCGGCGGCGGCGGATGTGGACTCACGGCGACGCTCGCGGCGGCTGAAAACGAGGACCTCACGGTCACCCTGTTGGAAAAAAGCGACGAGGTGGGCGGCAACGCCGCCCTCTCGACGGGGATGATCCCGGCGGCTGGCACGCGGTTTCAGGCCGAGGCGGGCATCGAGGACACGCCGGCGGATATGATGCGCGACATCCTCGAAAAGAACGACTACAACGCCGACGGGGCGATGGTCGAACACCTCTGTGAACACAGCGCGGAACTTATCCACTGGTTCGTCGACGAGTGGGATATCTCGTTGCATCTCGTGGACGATTTCAAGTACCCGAAACACTCCGAGTACCGGATGCACGCCCCGCCGGGGCGAAACGGGGAGAACCTCGTCGAAGAGCTCCGCGAACGGATCGAATCCCAACCCAACGCGGAGCTGTTGACCAACACGCCCGTGACGAAGCTCGTGGCCGACGACGGCGTAATAAAAGGAGTCGTCGCCGGGTCGGTCCGCGAGGAGGCGATCGAGACGGGCCGGGTCATCCTCGCGACCGACGGCTTCGCGGGCAACCGTGAAATGGTGAAAACGCACTGCGAGTCGGACATCGAGGAGGCGCTGTACTACGGCTCCGACGGCAACACCGGCGACGGGATCCGTTGGGGTGCCGAGTTGGGCGGCGAACTCGCCTGTATGGACGCGTATCAGGGGCACGCGACCGTCGTCAACGGGACCGGCGCCCTGTCGACGTACGCGGTCGTGATGAACGGCGGTATCTTGGTCAACAAACACGGCGAGCGGTTCGGCGACGAATCGGCCGGGTATTCGCAGTTCGCGATCGACGTCATCAGGCAACCGGACGAACTCGGCTACGAGATCTTCGACGAACGCATCTTCGAACGACTCGAGGGCGAGTTCGACGACTTCGACCGTGCGGTCGAACTCGGGTCGTACGAGCGGGCCGAAAGCGTCGAGGAACTCGCCGAGATACTCGGGTGCGCCCCGGAGGAGACAGCGCGGGCCGTCGACTCGTACAACGACGCTATCGACGCCGACGAACCGGACGAGGTGGGGCGGACAGACGGTCGAAACACCCTCACGCCACCGTTTTACGGGACGAAAGTCACCGGATCGCTGTTTCACACACAGGGCGGATTGGTCGTCGACAAACACGCGCGGGTTCAGCGTACCGACGGCTCTCACGTCGAGGGGTTGTACGCCGGCGGTGGCTCTGCCGTCGGTATCAGCGGTCACGGCGCGAGCGGCTATCTCTCCGGCAACGGGCTGACGACGGCTGTCGGATTGGGACGGCTCGCTGGGATCCATGCTCGCACGTCGTTGAGCCAGTAATCTCGCCGGCAAAGCGCTGATCCGTCCGGATGGGGCCGTGGGAAATGTTTATTCTATCTAGTCCTAAAATGAACGTGTGAGCGAACCCATCCTACAGACGGAGGACCTACGGAAGTCATTCGGTGCACTCGTGGCCAACGACGGAATCTCACTTTCCGTCGAACGGGGAACGATCCACGGTATCATGGGTCCGAATGGGTCGGGAAAGTCGACGTTCTTTAATTCGGTGACCGGGTTCTACAAACCCGATGGCGGATCCGTCCGTTTCGACGGCGAGGAGGTGACCGGCTGGCGCCCCGACCGCATCGCCCGACGGGGACTCGGGCGGACGTTTCAGATCGCGGCCCCGTTCGAGGATCTGACGGTCCGGGAGAACCTCCTGAGCGTCTTCACCGACGGACTGGCCGATGGACTCCGGATCTCCGAGGAGAAGCGGGCCCGCGCCGACGAAATGCTCGAGTTACTCGAGATCGAACACATCGCCGATCACGACGCGGGCGGTATCTCCGGCGGCCAGGAGAAGTTGGTCGAGCTCGGTCGCGTGCTAATGCTCGATCCCGAGTGTGTGTTGCTGGATGAACCCACTGCGGGCGTCAACCCGGCGCTACAGAAACGGTTGATGAACCACCTGGCGACGGTCAACGAACGCGGCACTGCCTTCGTCGTGATCGAACACGACATGGGCGTTATCGCGGATATCTGTGAGACGGTGACCGTGTTCGATCAGGGACGGATCGTTATCGAGGGAACCTTCGACGAGGTTACGAGCGACAAGCGCGTTCGTGAGGCGTATCTCGGTGCCGACACCGACCACGAGGACACGATCGACGATCTCGCCAAGTCCACACCGCGGTCGGGAGCCGGTGCGTCTTCCGGACCGACATCCGCCGAAGGCGGGGCCGTCGCCGAAGGCGGGGCCGGCGGGCCGACCGCGGTGACTGCGAATCTGGGGGAATCGAGCGACGAAGCGTGGCTCGTCGCGGACGACGTCGTGACCGGTTACGGCAATCACACCGTGATCGACGGCGTCTCCGTCGAGAGCCGTGACGGCATCACGTGTATCTTCGGGCCGAACGGTTCCGGGAAATCGACGCTGTTGAAATCGCTCGCCGGAACCGTCCCCGTCTGGAGCGGATCGATTTCACACCGCGACACCGACGTGACGGCGAACTCGCCGCACGAGAACGTCGAGCGCGGGATCACGATGCTCCCCCAAGACGGCGGGATCTTCGGGAACATGACCGTCCGGGAGAACCTGCTCCTCGGTGGGTACACCGATAGCGAAAACCGCGAACAACGGTACGAGGAGGTGTTGGAGGCGTTCCCGGAGCTCGAGGACAAGCTCGACGCCAAGGGTGCGTCCCTGTCCGGCGGCCAACAGATGATGCTGAGCTTCGGACGCGCGATGATGACTGGTGCCGAAGTGTACCTGCTAGATGAACCCTCGAGTGGACTCGCACCGTCGCTCGTCGGCGATGTCTTTTCGATGACCGAAAGACTGGTCGACAGCGGGGCACAGGTGTTTCTCATCGAGCAGAACGTCAGGGACGCGATGCGGATCGCCGACTACGTGTACATTCTCGCACAGGGTCGCCTGCAGTTCGAGGGCGAGCCGGCGTCGTTGACGGACGAGGACGAATTGGTCGAACTGTATCTCGGATTGTAGTCGCCGGTCGTAATCGGGAGACACGGCACAGTACGGCGTTTCGAGTCGGATATCGGCGAAACCCACCCCCCAGATTCCTGAACCTATATATAATATGGGGCACAACGAGGTTGTATGGGAGACAACAGCCAACAGCACGTCGACCGACGAAAGTTCTTGAAGTACGGCGGCGCAACCGGAATCGCCGCGTTTGCCGGCTGTACCGGCAACGGGAACGGCAATGGCGGTAATGGCGGCAACGGAGGGAGCGGCAACGGAGGGAGCGGCAACGGGACCGGGACCGATACGATCACCATCGGTTCGAACCATCCCCTGACCGGCAGCCTCAGTGCGACGGGAACCCGCATGGACAACGCAGTCAAACTCGCCGCCATGCGAAAAAACGACGAGGGTGGGATCGAGTCCCTCGACGGTGCCGAACTCGACGTTATAAGCGGTGACAACGAGGGCGAACAGGAACTCGGGAGCGAGGTCGCACAGGACCTGGTCGACGACGGTGCGGACGTGCTGACGGGGTGTTTTTCCTCACCAGTGACGAGCGCGGCCACCCGCGTTGCCGAGCGCGAGCGGATCCCTTTCGTCATCTCCGTGTCGGTCGCGAACGACATCCTTCAGGAAACCCAACTGGATTACGTCTACCGGCCACAGCCCTCGGCGCGCCAGATGGGTATCGACCAGGCCGACCTGATGCCCACTGTAGCGCGTGACAACGGCGTGGACGTCGACACGGCGGCGCTGTTCTATATCGACATCAGCTTCGGACAGTCGATCCGCGACACGCTTCGGGAGGAACTCCCCGAAAACGGCGTCGAGATCGTCGAGGAGGCCGCGATCGGCTTCGGTGAGACCGCCGACACGCAGGTCACGAGCATTCGCGATGCGGACCCCGACGCGGTCATCGCAACGACGTACGAAGCGGGGACGATCGAGCTGGTTCGGGCCATGGACAACCAGGACTACCGACCACCCGTGCTGTCCGGGTGTGCGAACGCAGCGCTGAACGATATCTCCGCCCTCGAAGAGATGGGTGAGACGGCGAACGGGGCGCTCGCGACGAACTTCGCTCTCGACCCGACGAACGATCGGGCCGCGGAGGTCCGCCAACAGTTCGAAGAGGAGTTCGACCAGTCCTTCGACGCCAACGTCGCGATGACGTACGCGTCCACGGAAGTCATCATCGAAGCGATCGAGCAGGCCGGATCGGCCGATCCCGAGGATATCAACGACACGCTCCGAACCATCACCGTCGAGAACCACATCGCGGCAATGCCGCCGATTTCGTTCCAGGAGAACGGCGAAAACGAGAACGCTCTCGCGCCGTTGTTCCAGGTTCAGGATCTCACAGACCGCGTCGTCGCCCCGGAAGAGTACGCCGAGGTCACGCCGCAGTTCTGAAGGATCTCGATGGTACAGCCTTTTTCATCGGTTGATGCGTCGGAACTGAGCGGTATTGGTGGCATTGAGCAGTCGGTGGTCGCGATACAGGGAAGTCTCCTGCCGAGCCCGTCGATCCTCGCACAACTCGTCGTGTTCGGGTTGTTGTTGGGTGGGATTTACGCGCTCGTCGCGCTCGGTCTCACGATGATCTTCGGCGTGATGGACGTGATCAACTTCGCCCACGGCGCGTTCATGGTCGTCGCGATGTACATCGTCTGGGTGCTCGCGAACTCCTTCGGGGTCTCCCCGCTGATATTCATCCCGGTCGCTGTGGTCGTGATGTTCCTCGTCGGTATCGTCGTCCATCTGGGGGCGATCGCGCCGATCATGGAGTCGCCACAGGAGAACCAACTCATCGTCACGTTCGGTGTGTTGTTGATCCTCGTGAGCCTGATCGAGATGATCTTCACCCCCGATCCGCAAAACTATCCGATCGACCTCGGCTCAATCCGAGTCGGAGGGGCGTTCATTCCGGAGGGACAGCTATACGCGATGATCATCGCGGTCCTCGCTATGCTCGGCACGTGGGTCTTCCTCCAACGGACGATGCTCGGGAGGGCGATCCGAGCGACCGCCGACAACCGAAACGGCGCGCAGTACGTGGGGATCAACGTTCCGCGGATCGACTACCTCACGTTCGGAATCGGTGCGGCACTGGCCGGTCTGGCCGGCGCGTCGATACCGCTGTTCCAGACGTTCGATCCCTTTACCGGTGACCGGTGGTTGATCAACGCCTTCGTCGTCGTCGTGTTGGGAGGGCTCGGATCGTTCCCCGGAGCCTTATTAGGTGGGATGGTCATCGGATTTGTCCAGGTGTTCGGGACGTTCTATCTGCCGGGATCGTTCTATCAAGTCGTTATCTTCGCGATATTCATCATCATGCTGCTGCTCAAACCCGAGGGACTGCTGGGAGGAAACACACATGAGTAATCGCCTCTCCGAGGCGGTCGGCCGCTACGGGCGATTCAACCAGCAGTGGTACTCGACACCGGTGCTCCTGGCTATCATCTTTGCCTGTCTCCTGTTGTTGCCGTTGGTTCGGGAAGCCAGCCTGTTCGGGGTTCAGCCGCTGGGATGGCTCAGCCTCAACATCCTCATAATCACGCTCGTCTGGGCGACGACCGCACAGGCGTGGAACATCATGTCCGGGTACACCGGGCAGTTCTCGTTCGGACATGCGGCGTTCTTCGGGATCGGCGCGTACGCGACGATACTCGGAATACGCGAGTTCGGGCTCTCCCCGTGGATCGGCATGCTCGTCGGGGGCGTGATCGCCGCGGCTGTCGGATTGTTTATCGGCGTCCTGTCCTTCCGGTATAACCTCGAGGGACACTACTTCGCGCTCGCGACGCTCGCGTTCGCGGAGCTTCTCCGATTCCTGTTCAACAGCGTGGCTTGGCTCGGTGAGGGTAGTGGCTTTTTCAAACCGCTCCCCCGAGAATATGCGGACGGCCCCGGATTGGCCGCGTTTCAATTCTCCACTGATCTCCCCTACTACTACGTCATCCTCTCGTTTTTGATCGTTATTACAGTGATTTCGCTGGCGGTCAAACAGTCGAAACTCGGGTTGTATTTCTTCGCGATCCGGGAGCGCGAGGACGCGGCCGCGGCGGTCGGTATTCCGACCTATCAGTACAAACTCATCGGCTTCACGCTGAGCGCGTTTCTCACCGCGATGCCGGGCGCGTTCTGGGCGATGTACTTCGATACGATACGGCCGGATACCGTGTTCGACATTCTGGTTAACGTCGAGATACTGCTGCCGGCCATCGTCGGCGGTGTCGGCACCGTTATCGGTCCGATCGTCGGCTCGTTCGTCGTCACACCGATAAGCGAGTTCGCCCGTCGATCGATCGATCTCCACGGGCTCAACAACGTGATCTACGGACTCGTTCTCGTGGGTATCGTACTCTACAGCCCGAAAGGCGTCGTTTCGTGGCCCTCGCGGGGGGTCGAATTGCTCCGGAAGCGGACGGATCTGCTCTCCGATACTGACGACGGAACGGTCCATACCGATGACGAGTGAACAATCGCTGGCGGCGTTCGTCGCAGAGTTGACGACCGATTCGATCCCGGAACGGGTCCGTGATCGGGCGGGGTTGACGATCGCCGATACGATCGGTGCGATCGTGGGCGGATCGGCGGATCCAGCAGTCCGGTCGCTCTCCGAGCTGTGGGGCGAACGGACCAGCGGTACCGCGACCGTTCTCGGGACCGACGGGATCGAGACGGCTCCACAGCTCGCGGCGTTCTGTAACGGCGCTGCCGGGACCGTCCTGGAACTCGACGAAGGGCATCGGTTCGCCGCGGGTCATCCCGCGGTACACGTACTGCCGGCCCTCCTCGCCGAAGCCGAGACGAAGTACGGCAACGGTGACGCGTTCCTCCGGTCGTTCGTCGCCGGCTACGAGGCCGCCGTCAGGACCGCCTGTGCGATGGGCGGGCTTCGCGACGGATATCACCCCCACGGCGTCTGGGGTGCCGTCGGTGGCGCGGCTGCCGTTGCGCGCCATCGGGAACTGGATCCGGCGGCGGTCCGAACGGCGATGGCGATCGCCGCGAACTACGCCCAGCACACGCGCTTCGAGGCGGCGACTGAGGGGGCCACCGTCCGGAACGGGTACGCCGGAATGAGCAACCTCGCCGCGATCGTCGCTGTCGATCAGGCCGAAGCCGGCTTCACCGGGCTACAAAACGGGATCGAGCGCCATCTCGAACTCGCCAGCGACGACTTCGACCCGGACGTGTTGGCCGACGGGCTCGGCGAGCGCTGGGAACTCGAGCGTGGGTATTTCAAGAGACACGCCGCGTGTCGGTACACACACGCGGTCCTCGATGCGATCGAGTCGCTCTCGGGGACGTTCCCGATCGAGGATGTCGACTCGGTGAGAGTCGAGACCTACCCGGCTGCGGCGCGGCTGGACGAACCGCGACCCAAAAACGCGCTACAGGCCAAGTTCTCCGTCCCGTTCGCGGTTGCGACCGCGCTTCGATCGGGGACGACTGGGCCCGACGCGTTCGACCGGGACGCGATCACACCGGAGGCGATGGCGCTAGCCGAGCGAGTCTCCGTCGAA
>LFFM01002151.1_pt1 | contig 13184 bp, 14 predicted proteins | sample 643131 | NCBI WGS metagenome assembly LFFM01 (sample SAMN03777445, study PRJNA286221) | soda lake metagenome | biome: soda lake; feature: Kulunda steppe; material: water; isolation source: sample Tc-Br brine of Tanatar trona crystallizer | place: Russia: Kulunda steppe | collected 2011-07
AATCAAGCTCTGTTTACGGATAGCATTGACCTTGGCGGACTTGTGATCGCGCCAAAATCCCGAGTCCTCTTTGCCGAGCACGTCACCCGCCGCATCGCTGGCGTCGTGATCAGTGACCGGGGAAGTAAAAGCAACGGGCAGGTCGCGCTCCGCTGCACCGTTGCGGATCCTATCCCGCCAGTCGGTGTGAATCTCTCCCGAAAGGTAGACACGCCAAGCCATCGTCTTCTCCAACCGGTTGCGGGTATTGACTACCCCGACGGTATGGCCCTTGGCTCGGGCGTGCAACCGATCCCGGCACTCATGGGCGCATCCTACGTGGCTGGCGAGGCCACAAAGCCCGTCAAAGAGCTCTATCCTGGTTACTTTGCTGCAGGTGCTGGTACGGCGCCCCTGACCCGACCGAAAACCAGACTGTTGCGCTCGGGGGGCCATTCAGGCGCACAATACCGACGTCGGGCAACGTCGAGGAGGCTGGCCGATGGGCAAACCGGATCCGGATCGTCTGGATCAGATCGTGGCTCGCGCTCAGCGCGAGCGCGCCGAACGGGAGCGCGGGTATCGTGCTCGCGCCCTCAAGCTCTTCCCCTGGGTATGTGCGCGCTGTACCAGAACCTTTGAACGGCACAATCTCCATGAACTGACAGTCCATCACATCGATCACAATCACGATCATAACCCGGACGATGGCAGTAACTGGGAACTTCTCTGCCTGTACTGCCACGACCAAGAACACCAGCAAGGCATACAGTCCAGCACCAAGGGCTCAAGCCGAAGTAATTCAACGGAGGGTTGCACCCCTCGGGCTCGCCACACCCCCTTTGCGCAACTCGGGGACCTACTTCAAGGCAAGAAGAGCGACGACTAAAACACGGCCGGGGGATTGCTCAACAAAGAAGGCGCCACCCCGGCACTCCAGATTCGCAGCCACGGGCGCAGCAATGCGGACCCACCTTTCCAGAAGCGTGGGCCTCTGTTGCAAGCGGCCTCGGTGCTCTCTATGATCCTACCCTGTTTTACCACCCCCGATCGCCGGCCCATCGGAGGGGCCGCGATACAAATACTAGGGAAGAATCCGAGAACCGACCATGAGCAAACAACTCGAAGCGATCAATCTTGAGGCCTTCACCGACAGCGAACTTACGCAACTGGAGAAGAGCATTCAGCGCGAACGGAAAAGACGGGAGAAAACCCGCGTTGAAGATGCTCATAAAGAGATCCGCCTCGTGGCTGCGAAATACGGGCTCAAACTTGAGGATGTTGTCGGTAACGGCAGCGGCAAAAAGGGACCAGCCGGCGGCGGCTCGCGCATAGCGCCAAAATTTCGCCATCCGGAAGATCCCGGCAAGACCTGGAGTGGACGCGGACGGCCTCCGCGATGGGTCCAGGAGTGGGAGCAGCACGGCGGTAGCCGCGAAGAGTTGCGGATCAATTAGCGCCGTCCCCGAGCCCCCATCGGTCGCGTCTCTAGGGCGTGCCTGATGGGGGCTATCCTTTTACAACGCCAAGTGGACGCAAGCGGGCGACGCGGCGGCCAATACCGGCCTGTGTGATAACGTCGACGACTTCGGCGGCATCTTTGTAGGCGTCCGCGAACTCCTCAGCGACCGTCTGATGGGACGAGCAACGAACCAGCACGCCCGAACGGGTCAGCTCCGCGTTGAGATCCCGTCCCTCAGCGAGGCGCTTCGCCCGGCGGCGACTGAGTCGCCTCCCAGCCCCGTGCGCGCAGGAGCCAAACGTCTCGGCGTACGCACCCTGAGTGCCGAGAAGCACATACGAGTACCGGGACATATCGCCAGGGATGAGAACGGGCTGTCCGAGGCCACGCAGCGCCTCGGGCAGCTCTGGGTGCCCCGGGGGGAACGCGCGGGTGGCGCCCTTGCGATGAACACACAGCCGGCGCGCGCACCCATCGACGTAGTGCTCCTCAAATTTGGCGATGTTATGAGAAACGTCGTAGACAAGATCCAGTGAGCCACCACCGCCGAGAGTGTGCTCGAAAGCCTCGCGGACGCGGTGAGTCATGACCTGGCGATTCGCGTATGCATAGTTCGCCGCTGCGTGCATGGCCGCCAGGTAGTCTTGTGCGACGGCGCTACCGAGAGGGGCGCAGGCCAACTTCGGATCCGGCAACTCGATCCCATGCCCGGCGGCGGTGCGCTCCATCGTCTGCAGGAAGTCGTCGCAGACCTGATGCCCGAGGCCCCGCGAGCCGGAGTGAATGAGCACGGTGACCGTTCCAGCTTCCAGGCCGAGACGCCGTGCGGCTGCCGGGTCGTAGACCTCGTCGACACAGCCGATCTCGATGAAATGGTTACCGGAACCTACGGTTCCGACCTGGTCGCGCCCACGCTCGATCGCTCGGTCACTAACGGCTTGAGCGTCAGCGCCACTGAGCCGGCCGCCATCCTCGATTCGTTCGAGGTCATCCGGGACACCATAGCCGGCGGAAACGGCCCACTCAGCGCCGTAGTGAAGCAGGCTCCGAATGTCGCCCTTGCGAAGCCCCGATCCGGCATGGCCCCGGCCTAGTCCGGCGGGCACACGCCGAAACACCTCGTCGGTCAAGAGCTTGAGTCGGTCACGGATCGAATCAACGGAACAGTCGCCGCGCAGGAGGCGCACCCCGCAATTGATGTCGTAGCCGACACCGCCCGGCGAAATCACTCCCCCCTGCTCAGGATCGAAGGCTGCTACGCCACCGATCGGGAAGCCGAACCCCCAATGGATGTCCGGCATTCCAATCGATCGTCCAACAACTCCGGGAAGGCACGCCACGTTGGCAACCTGTCGAGCCGCATCAGTGGCGATGATGTCATCGATCAGGGCATCGTTTGCGAAGATCAGCCCGTCGACACGCATCCCCCCTCGCCGGGGCAGGCGCCAGCGCGTCCCATCGAGACGCTCCAATCCTTCCGCTAGAGGCCGGGCCTTCGAATTGCCCATGGGTGCCTCCCATCGGTCACGACTGAATGAACCACCAAACCCAGTGCCCCAGGTAACCCATCACGGCCAGGAACCAGAGCTCTGCCACACGGCGCATGCCTGGCGGCCCCGAGGACGGTTTAATCACCAGCTGGAGGATTCGCAACGGGCGATGAATCATGGGACGCACCTCGTTACTGCGTGTGCCCGTTACACCATCGCACGCCGGAACGCCGCCGGCCAGGGAGCGCGCTGTCGCGCCTGAGGACGGAAGTCCTGTAGCGCCGCAGCTGCGACAACCGGAACTCCATGATAGTCTTTGGGGGTTATCAGAGGCCGTCCCGATTCGGCAACCAGCTACATAGGTAGACCAACGCCGTTAGACCTCTGGCAACATAACGCTGAGGTCAATCACTCATCGTCAATACCGGACGCTGGCGTTAGGGGGCGGCCTTGGATTTAAAGGACTTCCGCGAGGCTCTTCAGGCGTTCAAAGCGCACAATCCCTTCATCTCCGCCCAGCTTATGGAGGTATTCGTGCTGACCTGCCTGCGCGAGGGGCGCCCCGCGCAGGAGATTGAGAACGAACTGCTGATCCCGAAGTCAACACTTTCTCGGCATCTGGCGCACCTGGGGCCGAGTTATCGCCGCGGCTCGGAGGGGTTACGGCTGGTCCGCCTTGAGGAGAATCCCCAGGATCGCCGCAGCAAGCTCGTCTACCTCACCGAGCGCGGAGCGTCTCTGCGGGATCAGATCATTCACCTTTAGGCCAATCGTCAGATGCGCCAGAACGGCGGATAGTCCACCGCATCCTGGGGTTGGCGGTAGATGCGTGCGCGGATCTCCCGCTCCCGGGCGATCAACGTCTCAAAGCGATCGTCCGTAAGCCAGAGTTGCTGGAGCATTACACCGGCCGCAGAGATCTCCTCCTCGGTGACGAGGTCGGTAGCTCCCCTGATCGTCCGGACCAAAACCCCCTGCTCCTGAAGGCTGTGCACGTAATCGAAGTCGAGGATTTCCTCGACACGGCCGGCCTCTCGGGCGGTTATCAGCACGATCAAGGTATAGCGATGGGGGGCCCCTTCTCGCCACAGTTCCCAGGGAGTCGGGCCCGCCGGGCGTTCCCCTGCCGCGAGCAGAAGGTTGTCCCGGTAGAGGTCGCCGCCGAAAGAGAAAGCGTAGTTGTAGTGATAGCTGTGTGCGGCCCGCGGGTTGATCTCCGTAAGGTGGAGTTGGCCATCCGGCATCACCCAGAACTCCAAATTGAAGAACTGGTTGCGGTAGCCCAGCCGCACGAGCTCCGACATGTAACGCTCGACCCACTCTTCGATTGCTCCTGCCATCTCACGGCTGATCGAGACGGGCGGAGTGAGATATCCGAGCGCCTGGTGATTGGAGAAGTAGACCTCCTCCGTCAAACCGTAATGGACGATCTCGCCCTCCGGGGTGACATACCCCTCGTAGCAATACTCAGTGGCGCGGCTCATATCGACCAGGTGTTCAGCCACGAACGGGGGCATAATCCGCGGAACGTCAGCCCGCGGAACCCCCTCAAGATAGGCTGCGTATTGCCGTGCGATCTCCTCCTGCAGCTTCGTGTCCCGGCGATAGACGGCGAGCACACGACGCAGTTGCTCGACACTCTCGATACGGAAAATGCCGCGCCCAAGAGAGAGTGACGTGTTCTTGAGCATGAACGGCCACTCCTCGGCGGGGATCCTTTTGATGATGTCCTCGTCCGTATCGTGTAACGGGGATACCGGGGCAAAGAAGAAGGGATCGGGCTCCAGGGTCCGCATCAAGTACTTGTTCATGCAGTGCATGAACGCAACCTGTGAGGGCACGACATTGCCGAGTGCCGCGTTGAGCACAATATGCGCGAAGGCATCCTTCTGTGCGAAGCCGGCCACTGCCTCGACCCCGGAACACATGCACTCCCGGACCAGGCCCTCGAACTCCCCCGCATCCAGGGACCCCGGGTAGATCCGGTGCAGAACCCACTCGCTCTCCAGCTTTTGCAAGGCTGGCTCCATATAGGCCTGCGGACTGATGACGCCGAAGCACCGCTTGCTAGCCATGTGAGCCTCCTAAGAGCGTAGGTGCGGGATCCACCTCCCCCCCTTTATGGGGTGCGAAGAGTTGTTTGGCAACCGACATAGGTGCGCGCCCGTTGCCTTCCTGGGCTCCCCCCATCAGGCGGGAGTCACACGACGGATGGTAGGACCACCCTTCGCAACCATTCGGATTGTAGCGAATCGGTTGACAGGTCAGTCATGCACCCGTACGATTGCGCTCGCTTTTGAGGGAAAAGCCACGTCCCCATCGTCTAGCTGGCCTAGGACACCACCCTTTCAAGGTGGCGACACGGGTTCGAATCCCGTTGGGGACGCCAACTCTCCCAGGCAGTTTTCGCTGCCGGCGGACCGCTCTCCGCAACAACTTGCCAAAGCCGCTCACCAAACCGGCACCTGGCCCTACTATCTTTATCGAGCACCGCCGCCTCCGCTGCAAAGAATCCGGCTAAGCGCTCACAGCGCAACCGCCTGCCCCGGCGGCGTGTCGATAGCCGAAAACCGCGAGCGCCAGCACCCGGTCCCGCGCTTCGCTGTCAAGACGCCAGCGGCGACCGACTGCAGGAATCGACCGTCGGCGCGGGTCTGCTAGACTGCCATCCTCACGAAACGCGGGCAGCCTTAGCGCCATGACCACACCAACACCCGATGCCCGAATTCCGGAGAGTTCGCTCAGCGCACTCGGCCTCGCGCGCCAGCCCTTCGCGGACCCGGCCGTCGAGCCGTTCGAAGACGTCGCCATTGTGACCCAGCTCAATGTCGTCTTGAGCTTGCTACAGAGCAATGAGCGGATTGTGCTCGTCCAAGGCGCCGAAGGAGTAGGCAAGACCCGATTCCTCGAGCGGCTGCAATCCCTTCAGCCCCCGGGGACTACGATACGCCGCTTGGACGGCGAGAACGTCTCGGGCGCCGAGGACCTATGGTGGGAGCTTGTTGCCGCCGCTGAAGATGGCGAGGTGACCCACTTTACCCCTGGACGGGAGCAAATGAGCGGGTACGTGCGCGCAGCGCGCCGCTCCGGGATGCGGCCGGCGCTACTCATCGATAACGCCCACGCGTTGGAACCGGCAATCATTGCCGAACTGCTCAACGCCTGGCAGGAACTCGATCGCGATGAGGAGGCGTTCAGTCTAGCCCTGGCTGCCGATCCTGCGCGCGACCAGGCCTGGGGCGGGGTGCGCCCGAGGGATTTGCCCGAGGGACGGGTCCATGCCACCACGCTTCACCCGTTCACGGTCGAGCAGACCGCCCGTTATATTGCCCAGCATTTGCAGGCCGCCGGAGCTTCAAAAGACCTCTTGCATGAGAACGATATAGCCGAAATCTTCGATGCCAGCGGCGGTCACCCCCGGAAAATCAACGTCGAGGCGGCCAAAAAGCTTACTGCCAAGGCACAACCGCCCCCGCGGAAGAAGGGCGACCCATCCGGCCATCACGACGAATCAGCTGCACACCGCAAAAAACTGGTCGCTAAACTGCTCCTAGCGGGCGGAGGCGGCGCGATCGCCGCCGGTGCGGGGGCGTTCTGGTTTCTTTTCATACATCTCGAGGCCGGGCCCAGTGATACCGAACGACTCGCCATCGACGATGCGCTTGAGACGGAAGAGGAGACCGTAGCGGCGGAGAGCGAATCGATCGAGCCGGCCGAGAACGACACCGGTACACCCTTCGGCCTCGATCTGCCGGGCCGTTATGGCTTCGGCGACAGCACCAATGGAGATGCGGACGAGTCTCCCGAAACGCAGCCGGTGACCCCCACGCTGCAGTTGCTCGACCCCGAACCCCCCCCCGAGCCCGACCCGCTACAGGAGCGGCTTGCCGAAGGGGCAGACTGGGCCGAGGCGGAACCCGGCTCGCGCTTCACGATCCAGCTTCTCGCCGCGTCACAACCCGAGACGCTCATCCAGTTCCTGGAGGAGGTGTCTCTCGATGAGCCGACCCACTTGGTTGAAACCGAGCGGGACGGCGATACCTGGTACGTGTTGCTCCACGGATCCCACTCGGATCGCGAAGCCGCCCGGTCGGCGATGGAAGAACTCCCGCGCACCTTGCAGGAGCGAGGCACTTGGGTCCGTTCTTTTGAGTCGGTTGAGCCGCGAGAAGAGTGACACGCTTTTGACGGCGTCACATTTTTGACACACCGGGAGCGTCAATCTTTTGACATGCCAAAAGAACGTCGCACCGCTCTGATTTACTTCCCGGAGGCCAGCCAGCGTTCCGACCTGTCCCTGCGCCAGGGCGAGACCTTTGAAGCCCGCGCCCGCTGGACTCACCAAGGCCTGGTTCTTGACTTTGACGGCCACCGGCTTCCAGTGCGCGCCGATCGGTCGGTCACCGAGGGGGACCGACTTACGCTCCATGTCAGCGCGGTCGGCCACCCGCTGGAGTTAGAGATCGTTGATCACAGCGGCCGCCTCCCCGCTTTGCAAGCCACCCTCCGCCAAGGCATCGCGGATAGCGGCAGTGCCTCCGGACTGGCGACAGCGTGGCGCGCTGAGCACCAACGCCGTAAGGAGATGCACGATATATGCCAGGATTTTCTCGCCGGTCGCCCGACGCTATCAGACCTCGGTTCGCCTCAGGGCGTAGAGGACGCCATCGTCAACTCGGGCCTGTTCTACGAGCACCGCTTGGCTGCCGGTAGACGAACCGAGCACGACCTGAAGGCCGCCATCATCAGCCAGGACTCCGTTCTCTACCACCTGGGCGGGCCTTCCGGTCTCCACCGTGCCTTTCGGGCGCTCGGGACTCGTATTGCATCACTGCAGGCGGGGCAGCTTCTAACCGTTGACACCGCTCCCGGCTGGACCGTCGAACTCCCTCTCCAGGGGGGTCGTACACTCCATGCAGCCCGGCTTCATGCGCAGCCGAAGGAGAACGGCGGGTGGCTGATCGAGCTACGGCTCGACCTGGAAAACCTCGGGCCAGTACACATTACCCTGTACCATCGACGGGGACGCGTCGATGCAGCCTGCTGGGCCAGCCGACCGCAAACCGCGACGCATCTCGCCGCGCACATCGACGAACTGGGCGCGCTGCTGCGACAGGCCGGTTTCGAGCCCGGCTCCCTTGCCTGCTATCACGGCTGGCCTGCGACCGACCGCGCCCGTAACCCCACCACCGGAAGGGATGGACTGATCGATGAACAAGCCTGAACGGGCACCCGATGAGCTTGGGGCGCTGATCCAAAAGCGCAGCGATGAGCGCGGGTGCCCCCTTGACTCGGACCCCTTTTTTTCAGCGGCCGCCTCGGAGCTCCGTCCGGAGAACCTCCTCGACCAGCAGCAACAATCTGCGCTGGCCGCCATTGCCACCTGGCTGAATGCTCTGGAACAAGACGCGCCCCCTCCCCGGGAGTCTACCGGCAACTCGACGGACTAACCGTCGTTGCTTCCCTCCTGGCCCTGGCTGTGAAGCAGCACGACCAGATCCGCCTCCACCTGACTGATCTCACAGGTGTCGGCGATTTCACGAGCGGAGGCCCCTTTGCGCGCCATGCGGATGGCCTGGTTAAACCGGTTGCCGTCCGACCCCCCGGCCGCTGCGACTTGATCCAGGCGCCGGCGCAAGCGCGCAAGATTCTGTTCAAGCCGGGCAAGGTGCTCACCCTGGCCTACGGCGCCGGCCGAGAGACCGCGGAAATGCTCCAGAATCTGGCTGGCCGTCGTCTCAACACCTGCCACCCGCTGCTCCAACCGACGATGGTCGTCACGCAGCTGGCGAACCCGCCACCCGCTGACCACGGCCAAGCCCGCAACGATCAGCAGCCCGACGAGCGTCGCCCCCATCAGCCAAACCATGGCTCGCTCCTGTCAACGCTCCAGTCGCCAGGTCGTACCCCCCGGCCCGTCCTCAAGGACGATACCGCGGGCTTGCAACTCATCGCGAATCCGGTCCGCCTCGGCGAAATCACGCGCCTCTCGCGCCTGGCGCCGGCGCTCAACGAGGCCTTCGATCTCCGCCTCATCCATCGCATCCACGCCGCCCTTGAGGAACGCTTCAGGGTCGCGCTCCAGCAGCCCCAGGGTTCGGCCCAAGACCCTGAGTTCGGCGCCAGCCCCTGCCGCCGCTGCATCGTCGCCCTGCTCGCGATAGCGGTTCACCATGCGGGCCAGATCGAAGAGCACAGCAAGCGCTTCGCGCGTATTGAAATCGTCATCCATCGCCTCCCGGAAACGCTCGCGAGCATTCGGCTCACTGGGCGCCGCCTTGGGCAGGCTGCGCAGCGCTGTATAGAGCCGCTCCAGAGCCCCGGCCGCCTCGTCTAGCGCCTCGGCGGTGTAATTCAAGGGGCTGCGGTAATGGCTCGAGAGCAGGAAGAAGCGGACAGCTTCCGCATCGTGATGCGCCAATACATCCCGGACGGTGAAGAAGTTGCCCAATGATTTGGCCATCTTCTCGTCATCGATACGTACATGGCCGTTATGCATCCAGTAGTTCACGAACGGATGCCCCGAGGCGCATTCGCTCTGCGCGATCTCGTTCTCGTGGTGAGGGAACTGCAGGTCCACTCCCCCGCCATGGATATCGAAATGCTCTCCGAGCAGATCCCGGGACATTGCCGAGCACTCGATATGCCAGCCCGGGCGCCCCGGCCCCCAGGGTGAGGGCCACGCCGGCTCTCCTGGCTTCGCCGCTTTCCAAAGGACGAAATCGACCGCATCATGCTTGGCCTCATCCGGTTCAATGCGCGCCCCGGAGCGCAACTCATCGACCCGGCGGCCAGAGAGCTTGCCGTAGCCCGGAAAGCTGGCCACGGAGAAATAGACATCTCCATTCTCCGCAACGTAGGCGTGCCCGCGCTCGATGAGCCGCTCGATCAGCCCGAGCATAGAAGCAAGACTCTCCGTGGCCCGCGGCTCGTGATCCGGCGGTTGAACGCCGAGCGCCTCGCAGTCTTCGTGCATCGCCGCGATGTAACGTTCCGTCAGTGCCTCGACCGACTCACCGTTCTCAGCGGCGCGGCGGATAATCTTGTCATCGATGTCTGTGATGTTGCGGACGTAGGTCACCTTGTAGCCAATCCATCGCAGGTACCGAACCACGGCATCGAAAACCACCAAGGCCCGGGCATGGCCCAGATGGCACAGGTCGTAGACGGTCATGCCGCACACGTAAATCCGCACGTGGCCGGTTTCGATGGGCTTGAACGCCTCGCGCTCGCCGGTGAGGCTGTTGTGGATCCTCAGCATCACTCCTCCTGCCCGTTGGTTCCGGCGGCTACGCGGGAGGCCCGCCGCAGCCGCGCGATCACACGCTCTCCCCCCATCAAATCGACCACCGGCTGGAGTTCCGGGCCGTGGCAACGCCCGGTCAGGGCTGCCCGCAAAGGCATGAACAATCCCTTGCCTTTGGCACCGGTGCGCGCCTTCACGACCTCGACCAGCCCTCGAAACCGGGTATAGCCCTCCTCCGCCGCCTGTGCGGCCAAGGTAAAGAAATCGGCGCCGGCGCTTTCAATGGCCTGTCGCGCCTGCGCATCCAAATCCGGCTCCGGACCAAAGACCCGGCGCGCCCAGTCCCGGCCCTCTTCCGGGTAACGAACATTCGCGCGTACCGCGTTGACGAGATCATCCGCATACCCCGGCGGGACAAGCGCATCAATGCCCATCCAGACCCGCAGCCTCTGTGCCGATGCCGCCAGGACCGCCTCATCCTGCCAGTGCCGCAGGTGGTCAAAGTCGAACCGGGAGGGAGCGGAACTGATCCGTTGCGGCTCAAACGCGGACGCCAGCGCGGCCAGATCGAGCAACCGCTCATCTTCATAGCTATGACCGATTCGGGCGAGGTAGTTGAGTAACGCCTCGGGCAGGAACCCCGCCTGCTCGAGATCGGCCACGGAGCGGCTGCCGTTACGCTTGGACAATGGAGCCCCATCGTCTCCAATAATCAGGCCCATATGGCCGTATCGCGGCGCCTCCAGCTCCAAAGCCTGCAGGATCAGCATCTGCCGCGGCGTATTGGTCAGATGGTCGTCCCCCCGCAGGACATCGGTGATCCCCATCAGCGCGTCGTCCAGGGCATTGGTAAAGAGATAGGCCGCGGTGCCGTCTGCCCGGCGAATGATGAAATCACCGATATCGTCGGTGCGGAAACGCTGCTCTCCGTGGATGTGGTCGGTGAAGCGAACCTCCCGCCCAGCGGGGACGCGGAATCGCAAAGCGGGCTGGAGCCCTTCCGCGCGCTTGCGGGCTGCCTCCTCGGCGCTGAGCCGGGCACACGTCCCTGGATACCGTGGCGGCTGCCCGGCCGATCGCTGCGCCTTGCGCGCCATCTCCAGCTCGCGCTCGCTACAGAAGCACGGATAAGCATCACCCTGGCTCTCCAGCTGGTGGAAATACCCCGCGTACAGAGCGCTCCGGTCATGCTGGTGGTACGGCGCCCCCGGGCCGCCGATATCGGGCCCCTCGTCCCAGTCGAGGCCGAGCCATCGCATGTCGCGCTGGAGCGCCTCTGCGGCTTCCGGCCGATAGCGCTCTCGGTCGGTATCCTCGATGCGAAGCACGAAACGCCCCCGGTGCCGGTACGCCAGTAGCGCATTGAACAAGGCAGTACGCAGATTGCCCAGGTGCAATGCCCCGGTGGGACTCGGAGCGAAACGGGTCTTTACGGTATCGGTACTCATGGCGGGGCATTCTAACAGGGTCGAGCCGGCGATAACGCCCAAAAGGTTGCCGGCACCGCCTGCCAAACGCCAGACTGACGGGCTTTGGAGCGCACGAACCGCTTGAGGGCGACCGCCGCCACCGAGGCTGAACATGAGCAACCCCGTACTGGTCATCGCTGACTTGCACCTGGACCCCTCGCGTCCGCGGACGACCGAGGCCTTCCTGCGTTTTCTCCGGGATGAAGTCCCTCATGCGGAGGCCCTTTACATCCTGGGTGACCTTTTCGAAGCATGGATTGGGGATGACGCTGCTCCCGCCGATGACCCGACCCTGACAGCCTTGCACGCGGCCGCAACCACCACGCCCATCTACGTGATGCACGGTAACCGCGATTTTCTGATCGGGGACGAGTTCGCCCGCCGGACCGGTGCCACCCTTCTGCCGGACCCGAGCACGGTCCGAATCCATCAGGAGCCCGTTGTGCTCCTGCATGGGGATAGCCTGTGTACCGATGACCCCGAATACATGGCGTTCCGCGCGATGGTGCGCGATCCGCAGTGGCAGCGACAGTTCCTTGCTCAGACCATTGCTGAGCGGATCGAGCAGGCTCGGGACGCCCGCGCTACCAGCACCGAACGTAACCAGGAACTCGACCAGGCCATCATGGATGTCACCCCGGAAGCGGTTGCCCAGACGTTTAGCGAGCACCAGGTCCGCTGGATGATTCACGGGCACACGCACCGTCCCGCGATCCACCGCGTATCAACGCCCATCGGTGAGGGTCGCCGGTTCGTCGTCGGCGACTGGTTCGAGCAGGGCAGTCTACTGCGCTGCTGGCCCGGGCGCTGGGAGTTGGAGACCCTGCCGCTCCCCCGCGGATGATCAACCAGCCTGGGCCACCGGTGGCCGGACCTTCGATAGCGCGTGCTCGATGAGTTCGGGACCAGCCCCCGGCCGTTGTGCCCCCTCGGTCAGCTCCCGGCGCCAGGCGCGTGCGCCCGGCAAGCCATTGAACAGCCCCATGAGGACCTTGACGAGCTGGCTCATGGGCACGCCCGTGCGGCGCTGGGCTTCCACATACGGCAAGTAGCCTGCGACCGCGGCCCAGCGATCCGGCTCCTCCCCACCTTGTACCGCGTGCGACCAGCAGGCGAGGCTGTAGGGTTCGGAGAAGGCGGCACGGCCCACCATTACGCCGTCTACGTGCTCCAGCGCGGCCTGCACGCCTTCCAGATTCTGCAAACCACCGTTGAGAACGACTTCAAGGTCCGGATGATCCGCCTTCAGGCGAAAGACCCGCGGGTAGTCCAGGGGTGGGATCTCACGGTTCTCCTTAGGACTGAGCCCGGACAACCAAGCCTTGCGTGCATGGACGATGAAGGTCGAGCAGCCAGAGGCAGCGACCTGCTCAATGAACGTCCAAAAGAACGGCTCGGAATCCGCATCGTCCACCCCGATCCGGGTCTTAACGGTCACCGGCAGATCGGCAGCATCCGCCATGGTCTGTACACACTCGGCCACCCGCTGCGGCTCACGCATCAGGCAGGCGCCGAACCGACCGGCCTGGACCCGGTCA
>LFFM01002152.1_pt1 | contig 13184 bp, 14 predicted proteins | sample 643131 | NCBI WGS metagenome assembly LFFM01 (sample SAMN03777445, study PRJNA286221) | soda lake metagenome | biome: soda lake; feature: Kulunda steppe; material: water; isolation source: sample Tc-Br brine of Tanatar trona crystallizer | place: Russia: Kulunda steppe | collected 2011-07
ATGTTGTCACGCACCCAGACGACGATGATGATACTGAGGGCGTACTTGGAGACGATATCGAGGGCGCTGTAATCCCAGGAGGTCACAACGGCCGTCTCGAAGATCGCGAGTCCTTCGTTACCGAGCGCCCAGAAGATGGCGTAGCCGAACCATGTCACCACGGTCAGCCATTTCAGGGTGTTGAATATTTCAACAGTTCCTGCGGCCTTTGCGTCTTCTGGCCACTCGACAAGCAGGATGTAGATGACGACCAGGAAGTACACACAGCTCAGCGCGTACCACCACCAGCGCATGAGGTGGCTGGACGTGGTCAGTGCTGCGGCAAGACCGGTCACCATGATACCGATGTCGAAGATGATTGCGGTGAAGATTTTCGTGATGTTAGAGCCCGCAATCAGTCCGAGGGCAAGCAGGATGAACGGTGTGGAGAACGTCCATGTCAGGTAGCGACCCCACAGGACCATCGTTCCGTCCTCTTCTACAGCACCCTCACTCGTTTCAAGTGTTTGCGTGGCTTCATACATCCCATGCCCTTCCGGCATCTCCAGAATGGAGAGGGTAAGTCCCGATGCCAGCCCTGAATAGCTGGCGATCGAAACCGCTGAGATACCCATCACGGACACGATGATGAGCTGTGAGCGCGGGTCTTTGACATTCCGGCCCAGCCACATCAACAGCAGGAGTGTGGCCCCAGCGAGGAAGATATTTGCGTACAGGGACGCTCCGAACACGGCGTCATTGAGCCCGTGCTCGAAGAAGTCCTGCATCGATGCACCCAGTACCAGTGTATCTGTCAGTGCGCCTGTTTGCATGCTACGGTATAGGCTTAGGATAACTATTTAAAGAATATAGGCTCATACGAGTAAGGTCCGTCCTATTGACAACGGAGACTGAAAAGCAGAACTGCCAGTAAACCCCTTCAAAGGCCGTTATATTACGAGTATCAAGAACAATCACTGCCGTTCTTGTAGCCTATCAAGCACAACGATGACGAGCGCACCAATCGCGCCCGAGAGTGAACTCAAACGAACATCTCCAATAGGCGTTGCTGCTGGCCGATACGGCCTAATACGCTGTTCAGTGAGAGTTGCAATGGTTTCTGGTGTCACTATCCCGACCACCGCAAATATCAGAGATATCACAATGGCAGCCGTCCCGAGCAATAAAAACCATGCAGCAATATCTTCAACGCGGATAATCTTCCGGGCAGCCGACGCAGACTCCACCTCATGGATGACTTTCTGTCGTAGTCCCAGCAAAAAGAGTGAAACGATGAACACAGTCACCACTCCGTAGAACGCAAAAGAACCGATGCTGAGCCGATATGGGTTAGCCTGTGTCGTCGGTTCAACCTCGGTAATAAACGTGGTCTGGACCGCAATCAGTGGGGCAAGCAGCCCAGAAAGAGCCAGTATCGCAGAAGCGAATCGGACTTTCTGTCTCAGCGTGAGCGGAATCATCCGCCGTTCACTTACCTCCGCCTCCGCGTACGGGTCACCGGCAATCAGTCTATCAACGAGGGTATCATCCTCGTCCATCTGTTAGTGGCCTCGGTAGTTGATAAGACTAGCAGGGCCTGAAGCGTATAACCGCTTCTCCTGACAAGGAAGTTATCCAGATACTGTCTGCTATGATACCAACTAGAGCCATTTACAACACAATCGCACAGCGGTCAGTACGAATCAGCATTATATGCTCCATAGCTGACCAGTGCGCCTATAGCGATGAGCAAAACACCGAGCACACCGAAGGATTCGAGGCCATAGAATAGGACTAACGGAAGCCCGCCGATTGCAAGGCAAATACCGCCGAGGACACCTCGTGTTTCCATGGTGGCGTTTAGAACGGTGGGAGTTAATATCCTGCGGGAAGCGCTGACCAGGCGCTCAAATCAGTCTCCACTGCCAGCCATTGAACAACGCCAAGAGCCGTTATGAGCACTCTTAAGATGACGGGACCGTTTGTTCGGCACATGAACACCCGGGACCTTTCTGCGAATATTCCCTACCGTGCAGGACAAGGGATAGAAGAGGTAGCACGCGACCTCGGCCTTGACCCTGACGATCTCGTCAAGCTTTCCTCGAACGAAAATCCGTTTGGACCAAGCCCGAAAGCAATCGAAGCCATCGAAGCCGCTGCGGCAGATGTACATACCTACCCGAAAGCCGCTCACACCGACCTCACCGCTGCGATTGCTGACCAATGGGGCCTCTCCCCTGAACAAGTCTGGTTGACTCCAGGTGGGGATGGGTTATTGGATTATCTCTCCCGCGCGATGCTTTCAGAGGGTGACCGCGTCCTGGCTCCAAAGCCAGGATTTGCATACTATCCGATGAGCGCCCGGTATCACGGGGCTGTTGTCGAGAGTTATCCCCTTGCAAAGGAAAACGGATTTGCACAGACCGCAGAAGCAATTCTTGACCAGTATGACGGCCAACGGTTCGTCTACATTACGACACCGCACAACCCGAGCGGGTCGGAGATGCCACTCGATGAAATCGAGACGCTTGCCGAAGAGACCGATACGGAGACGCTCATCATCGTTGATGAAGCCTACGGCGAATTTACAGCGGAACCATCGGCACGTGGGCTCCTCGATGACCGAGATGATATCGCCATTCTTCGAACCTTCTCGAAAGCCTACGGGCTTGCAGGACTTCGGCTCGGATACGGCCTCATTCCATCGGAATGGGCGGACGCCTACGAGCGAATCAACACACCGTTTGCGGTCAATCTGTTGGCATGTCATGCAGGTCTCGCTGCGCTATCCGACGACGAACATGTCGAGCGAACCGTCGAGACAACACGCTGGGCGCGTGAGTTTATGCACGATGAACTGAATGCGCCGACATGGCCAAGTGGTGGGAACTTTGTCCTTGCCGAGGTTGAGGATGGCGCTGCCGTAGCGGAGGCGGCCCAGAAAGAGGGCGTAATCATCCGTGACTGTGCAAGTTTTGGACTGCCGGAATGTATCCGAATCACCTGTGGAACTGAACAGTCAACCCGCCGGGCAGTAAGTACACTAAACGAAATCATTGGAGGTGACTGACCAGTGCGAGTTGCTGTGACCGGGACACCAGGAACTGGGAAAACAACGGCAACTGATTTGGTTGATTCCTCGCTTTCCCTTATTCATCTCAACGAGGTTATCAAAGAGAAAGAGTTCAGCGTTGATTACGACGATAGTCGTGACACTGTGGTGACTGATATGGACGCTGTAGGCGACTGGCTTACTGGAAAGGATGATGTCATCGTCGAGTCTCACCTCTCGCATCAGTTTGATGTTGACAAAGTGGTAGTGCTTCGGTGTCATCCGGAAACACTCCAGTCTCGGCTGACTGACCGTGGCGAATCGACGGCAAGTGTTGAAGAAAATGCAGAAAGCGAAGCGCTTGATATCATCCTCAGCGAGGCAGTATCTCGTCACGGTGAGCAGAGCGTATATGAGATTGATACGACCGACCGGGAACCGGCGGCCATCGCAGAAGATATCGAAGCAGTGGTCGCCGGGGAAAAGTCACCCAGCGTTGGCACCGTCTCGTTTATCGATTATCTCGCAGACCGGACACGAAGATAGCTATGACACTTGATGCACTCAGACCCCTTGCAGAACGGTTCCTTGAACCGTTTGTGACACTCTCGAAGCGGCTTGGATTGACACCTGATGCGGTGAGCTTGCTTGCACTGCTTGCAGCAGTGGGCGGCGGAGTCGGGTTTTATCTTGCCGGCCAGGAACCGATACTCTATCTGATTGGGGCATTTTTCGTCTTTCTCAACGGCTTATTGGACCTGCTCGATGGGGCACTCGCTCGAGAGCTTGATACTGCTTCGCCAGCAGGAGACCTCCTCGACCATGTCCTTGACAGATATGCGGATTTGATACTCATCGCTGGCCTGGCCGGCGGGGTTGGCGAGTACGCTCTTGGATTTGCTGCCGTGACTGGCGTGTTGATGACCTCGTATCTCGGAACACAGGCCGAGGCTGTCGGCCTGGACAGAGTATACGGCGGATTGCTCGGTCGGGCGGACCGACTGATGTTGACTGGCGTTGTCGGAGTCGTCGCTGCGCTCTATACCGCACGTATCTCTGGATTTACTGTGGTTGGCTGGCTGCTTGTCATCTTTGCAGTCGTCGGGCACATGACTGCACTGCAACGGTTTTATTATGCGATGAAGGACCTGGATTGAGACAGAGTCTTAGGGCGATTTTCCGGATGGGTCCGAGTTGAGGTTTCTTTGGCTACTACAGATGAAAACGATTATCAATTTGTTGGCGACCACCCAATCGCTCGGTACACGGCGTACGATTTATGCGGGGGGCTAGCCAAGTGTGTGTATGGTCCAATGTGAGATGTGCGGGAAAGAGACGAAATCCCCGAATAAAGCGAAAATCGAGGGTGCTGTACTCGAAGTGTGCGATGAGTGTACCGACTTTGGGACCGAAATCAAAGAGCAGACATCGTCCAGTACGTCAACGAAATACTCGACAGGTAGCTCGTCCTCTGGCTCATCCAGTTCCAGCTCCAGCGGTGCAGCCACGACAGGTTCGGGTAGCGGAGGCTCAACCGGCGGCGGGCGACGGCGAGATATGTTCGATGATATGGACGAGATTGCGGAGGATTTCGACGAACAAATACGTACTGCACGGGAGAGTGCAGGCCTCAGCCAGGAAGAGCTTGCAGACAACCTCAACGAAAAGGCAAGCCTGATTCGCAAGCTCGAACGGGGCGATACGCTTCCGACTGACAGCATCCAACAAAAGCTCGAACGAAAACTCGACATCGACCTAACGGCTGGTGGTGGTGTCGATGAGTCCGAATGGTCGAGCGGTTCGTCAACGGGAAGCTATACGCTTGGCGATGTCGTCGAGCGGAAAGATTCCTAGAACCGCTGGTCAATCTCATCTACGTCTTCAACGTCCAGGTCGTCTGCAAGGGCGTCTAATTCTGCTTCTATCTCCGCAATCTCAGCTGTCAGTTGCTCGAATTCGGTGCTTTCCTGCAACTCTGACCGTGGCTTTTCAACCTGTAGAACATTACGTTTGAGCTTCTTTGCAGTTAATTCCTGGACAAGTTCGTTATACTCTTCGAGTGTTACCAGCCGTTCGACGGTTTCAAGCAGTTCATCCCGAGTGATTGGTTTGACGAGATAATCGTCGATTCGAAGGTCGATAATATCGAAATCCGGGTCAACGGCTGTTACCATTGCGACATGACACTCGACTCCCTCCTGTTCGATGTGTGCGAGTACTTCACTGCCGGATATCCGTGGCATTCGGCGGTCCAGAAGAACGACATCGAACGAAGAATCAACTAGTTCGAGTGCCTCTTCCCCGCCATTGGCGATGGTGACATCGTACGTGTCGGGGAGGTAGGCACCATACATTTCTGCGAGTTCAACCTCGTCCTCGACGATGAGCACGGACACCTCGGAGTCGGTCTCTGCAGTCACTGGCTGTATGTTGCGGGAGTCGGTATATTAAGATTCGGTGTTATTACGGAAACAGATACTGTCTCACGACAATGGCGGCTCTCGGGCAGAGTTGGCTACAACGAGCAGGCTACTGGTTGCCATCGCCAGCGCGGCAAACAGCGGATTCAATAGCCCTGTCAGTGCCAGTGGAATCGCAATACCGTTGTAGACAAAGGCCCACGCAAGATTCTCTTTGATTCGCGTCCGGGTTCCCTTGGCGGTATCGAACACTCGCGGAACCTGTCTGAGGTCACCATCAAGGACAATAGCATCGGCTGCGTCCGTTGCCAGTTGTGTTCCGCCTTCCACAGCGATACCCACATCAGCGACAGCAAGTGCAGGAGCGTCGTTGCTGCCGTCACCGACCATTGCAACAGTCTCACTCGCTGCGAGTCGACGGACTGTTTCGGCTTTTCCATCCGGCGGAACGCCGGCGAACACATCATCGACATGCTCGTGCTCCCGAAACCGCTCTGCTGCAGGCCCGTCATCTCCCGTCAGAACGATAATCCGGTGGCTTGGTCCAATCGTAGTAATAACTGACTCCCACTCTTCACGCTCAACGTCGCCGACAGCAATCACACCGCGTGCTCTTCCGTTCCATCCAACAACGACTGGAACGTCCCCGCGCTGTCGTATCGATTCGATTTCCTCGACAAGTTCTGTCGAGATACTCATCCCCTCTGTCTCAAGAAGCGAGGGATGGCCAACAACCGTATATTCACCCTCAACGGTGGCCGAAACACCGCGTGGGAAGCGTTCAAACGAATCAAGAATTCCCTGGCTGGAGTCCGTCTCAGGCGTTGGGCCTCTGGTAAGGACTCCGTTGGACTGCTCTGTGAGGTGGTCAGTTCCACCATCAGTCACTGGTGTGGTCTCGTTGGCTTTCCCTGTAATTGCTGTGGCAATTGGATGAGTGGAAAACTGTTCAATCAGGGCGGCCCGCGTTAGGATATCCACGGACGTTCCGTCTTCCGAGACTGTTCCCTTCACAGACATTTCACCATCAGTCAGGGTACCAGTCTTATCGAAGACAATCGTTTCGACGTCAGCGCTATGCTCAAACAGCGCCGGCGTCGTAACCACTATACCCTGGTTTGCCGCGGACTGCAGTCCCGAAGCAACGGCCAATGGGGTTGCAAGTCCCAGCGCACACGGGCAAGAGACGATCAGCACGGTAAGTGCTGTCAACATTGCGATCTGTGCCGACCCACCCGTGAGGAGAATTCCCCCTGCCGCCAGCGCGGCGATAACTAACACAAGCGGAACAAAAATCGTTGCCAGTGTATCAGCAACCCGCTGTGCACCGGGTTTTGTTGCCTGGATATCCCACAACATCCCGACTACCCTATCAAGAGTGCTTTCGGCCTCTTCACCGGCAGTTATCACCATCGGTGCGTCGGTGACAACAGTTCCACCACGGACATCATCACCCGGCCGTTTCGTCGTCGGAAGCGATTCGCCAGTGACGAGCGCTTCGTCGACAGCAGCAGTGCCCTCAGCGACAGTTCCATCTACCGGAATTCGTTCACCAGGTGTAACCCGGAGTTTCTCGCCTGGTTCGACCTCATCAATTGAGATGGTCTCACCATCGACCCTTGTTGCCTCATCAACTTGTAACTCAGTCAGGTCAGCAAGCAATCCTGCAGTCTGTCGTTTGATGCGAGACTCATAGTAGTTACCGACGGTGACAGCCATCACGACCACTATTGTCACGTCGTAGTACAGGTCAGACTCGCCCATGAAGATACGGCCAGTACTGTAGAGGTAGGCCGCGAGTGCAGCGATTGTGACCAATAAGTCGACGTTCGGTCGTCGTGCTCGGATGCTGATATACGCACCACGGAGCATCGGATAACCAGTGTAAAACAGAATAATCGAGGTGACGGCCGCAAGTTGCCCGTAGACGTACAATCCATCCCACTGCCCAAGGGTGACAATCGGGTCGAAGCCGAAATATGTCGGATACAGAAAGATGATATACCACGTCATCGCCATCATGCCAAAGAATCCACCGACAAGTAGGCGACTGGCCATATCTGGGCCGGATGGAGTTGACTCACCCCGCTCTCTGGCAGTGTATCCGAGCTTCGAAAGGTCCTCAGTTACGTCATCTGTGGTTGTTTGTTCCGGGTCATAGCTTACTTTGACCGCTTCTGCAGCGTAACTGGCTTCTGCGTCATAGACGCCGCTTTTCTTTTGGGCAGTTGTCTCAAGAAAGACCTCACATGTCGCACAGTGCATCCCACCGACAGCAAGGTATGCCGTTTCAGCGTTATCAGGAAGCGACTGGGATTCCTCCGTGGCTTCCTGTGAGTTATACTCCTTGAGGTCGATATCGCCGAGGCTCTGATAGACCGATAGACAGCCCTGACAGCAAAAACGTCCGTCAACATCTGTGGCTGTTATTGGTGAATCGCCGACCGGTAATTCACAGAGTGTGCACTTGGTCATTGTCGAGTGTGGGCCACTTGTTCGTGATTTTCATTGAAACCGCAAAGCAATAGATTAAACGGAGGAAGTAACGTGGTCAATGGTGATTAAGCACCCTCGTTAGTGTGAGGGAGTCTCTGAACGACCATTCGAGTCCTCAAGGGCGCCGAACATGAGCATGAGGAATCCAGCAATGTAAAAGATGCTGAACAGACTCATTGCACCAAGGTACGTCGGCATCCGACCACTCATCGCTGCGTAGATGCCGACAGGGATAAGTGCCAACAATGCGAGTGCCGCAACGTGGTATGCTTCGTAGTCCATTGATTACCCATATTTAGAGGGTGTTTATTTAAACACTTTCTCCAGTTCTCGGGCGGTGGGAACGGCGGTACCTTCTTAACTGGAGGGACCCGTAACGAGGTGATATATGGCTACAGAACAACCTGCTGCAGACCATACGGATGATATTCAGCGTGAGATAGGTCACGATGAATACAATCCAGTCGGAACGCTGGCGTTGGTATTCATCTACTTCGTAATCGTATCCATGCTGTGGATATTCGTCTACTTCGTTGAATTCCTTGGTCGCATATCACCAATGGTGGTGTTCTAAACGATGGAGATCCACAAATACGAGAAAATCTGGTTCGCTGCTGCGCTCGTGATGGTGGTACTGTTTATTTCTAGTGTCGCCTACGGCGCAGTTGGTGCTGGCATCCAGATGGTTGATGATGAAGGTGGAGAGATTAACCCGAATGAAATTGGTGAACATCCAAAGTTCGAGGGGTTCCAGGATGTTGCCGGAACTGAAGCGTCCGTAACACAGGTGAATGAATCCCACTACGAAGCACAAATTCAGGCCAACCATCCCAATTTCTTCCCAGGGGAAATAACGATCCCTGAAGGGTCGACTGTGACATTCTATATCACTGCAGGCGATGTCATTCACAGCTACGACATCGTCGGAACAAATGTTAACACGATGGTTATCCCCGGACAAATTGCTGAGATAACCGCAGAGTTCGAGGAGCCGAAAGAGTACGGCGTCATCTGTACCGAATACTGCGGTGAACTGCATCACGAAATGGAGGGGAAAGTAAACGTTGTCTCACAGGAGGAATGGGATGAAAACTACACGGATGATTTGATAACCATAGACGAACGCGGAGGTGACAACTAATGGGAGTGTTCGCAGATAGATATCCAGACGAAGCAAAAGTCGTTCGAGCAGCGCTTGCGAGTTCGTTCCTCGCGCTTCTAATCGGCGGAGCCATGGGGCCGCTTCAGACGCTCCATAGAATTGATTATCTCCGGATTATGCCGAGCGAAAGTTATTACACCGTGCTCACGCTCCACGGTGTTGCCCTTGTTATTTTGTTTACCATCTTTTTCCTAGTCGGATTCTATCAGTGGGCGGTTACCGATAGCCTTGACAGACCGGCTGAGGATATCCGGTTTACATGGCTCTGGTACGGACTGATGTCACTCGGTGCGCTGATGGCATCGCTTGCAATCCTCGGTGGCTTTACCGATGCGACTGACATCAGTGCAAGCGTGCTCTTTACGTTCTACGCGCCGCTTGAAGCACATTGGCTGTTTTATGTCGGCTTAACCACATTCATTATCGGTACGTGGCTTGCCGGTGCCGACTGGTTCCGCTCATGGTGGAACTGGAAAAAAGAAAACAAAGGAGAGAAAACGCCGCTGCGGACCTTTATGGTCCTGACGACGATGCTGATGTGGTATCTTGCGACCATCGGCGTCGCCTCTGCTGTGTTGTTCTTCTTGCTCCCGTGGTCGCTGGGTATCGTCGACAGCGTCAATCCACTGTTGACACGGACGCTGTTCTGGTACTTCGGCCACCCAGTTGTGTACTTCTGGCTGCTGCCAGTCTACATGATTTGGTACGTTATTCTCCCACAGATTGCCGGTGGTCGACTGTTCAGTGACGCACTCGCACGAATTGTGTTCGTCCTCTTCCTCGTGCTTTCGGTGCCAGTCGGTATTCACCACCAGTATCTCGATCCTGGGATTGCGGAAGGGTTCAAGTTCCTCTCCGCATCGAACACGATGTTCCTCCTCCTGCCAAGCCTGCTGACAGCATTTACTGTCGTTGCAAGCATCGAACACGGTGCTCGTCAACGTGGCGGTGAAGGTTACTTCCGCTGGCTCACTGTCTTGCCATGGCGAAATCCAGCCTTCACCGGGATGGCGCTTGCAGGCTTGATGTTCGCCGCAGCAGGATTCTCCGGCATGGTCAACGCCGGAATGAACCTGAACTACCTCGTGCACAACACAATGTGGGTTCCAGGCCACTTCCACCTGACAGTCGGGACGGCGGTGGCGCTAACGATTATGGCGGTCACCTACTGGTTCCTCCCACGAATTACTGGTAATCCGATATTCAGCATGCGCCTGGGTCTCGTTCAGGTGCTCACCTGGTTCGTTGGGATGGTACTGATGAGTAACGCGATGCACCGCGTGGGTGTCGGTGGCGAACCACGCCGGACTGCTGACCCGTTCTACGATTTCGAATTTGAGGGAGTTATTGGCAGCATTGGGGAGCTTCACCTCCAGATTGGTCTGGGGGCTCTCATACTCACGCTCTCGCTGGTGCTGTTCTTTATCCACCTCATCTTCTCGTGGTTCGGCATCAGTTCGACGACGAAGATTACGTCGGAAGCGGCGATTAGAAAACCACTGTCAGGAAAAGAGCATGCACCTGCAGTGCTTGAAAACTTCCGACTATGGGTTGCGATTGCAGCCGTGTTGATTGTCCTCGTGTACACGATACCAATTGCATCAATCATCGTTGATGGTGGCCTGTTCGGACCGGACGTTGCGCCGGTGAGACCGGACCACGCGCCGCTATTTGGCCTATCAGGACTGTCACTTAGCACAGAGTGGCTCGTTGCGGGCGCAGCCGGTGCTGTCGGCGCTATCGCTGCAATAGCAGGGGTGTTGCGATGAACCGGCCCAGCACCGCTGGACTGCTGGTCCTGCTGGCCTTTGCAGTCCCCGTTGTCATCGAAGCACACACCGTGCTTGCCTATCTTGGGATTGACATTCCAGTGAATGTCTACTATCCCGCCTCAGTCGCTTTGGTGCTCCTCATCGTCGGTGTGCTCATGCTCTTGCCTAAGAACGGAGCGGACTCGGGAAAGGCGACTGAAGCATAGGCAGATTCTATCATCTGTTCGAACATATGGTTTGATATGATTGGGTTCCGATAGTTACGACTGGATACAATGGCCGAAGAAAACCCCATCACGACTGCATTCGAAATCCAGCGACAGACCCTCGAACAGAGTCAAAAAGCGCTTGAACAGTCTATCGAGTTCCAAAAGGAACTGAGCGAAGCACTTTCAGGCGGTATCGATGAAGGTGTCGAAGCACAGCAACGAACCGTCGAGATAACCCGCAATGCCCTCGACCGGTATCTCGAAGCGATTGAATCGTCCGTCCCTGGTTCCGAATCCGGTATTGCACAGATTCGGGATGCGATGGACGAACAGTTCGAAGCACTCGATGAGGCGGGTGAAGAAGCCGCTTCGATGGCTGAAGAAGGTCTAGAAGAGTACGGTGACCTTTCCGAAACCTATCTAGAAACACTGGGCGAGCAGCTAAAGTTGTTACAGGAGACTCACGAAGACCTCGAAGCACAAACAGTCGAGTTTGTCGAGGAGACCGAATCACAGCTTGAAGAGTTACAGGAAGAAGCCGAAGGACAGATTGAAGAACAAATTGAGCGGATTCAAGAACAGACCGACCAGCTTCGACAGCAGGTAGAAGAAGAGTAACTTGGTTTCCGCTCGTTCACCGGGAATTTACGTCCAGTTGTCCAGTCCCGTCTGGACGAGAGTGTCTTCGATTCGTTCGAACCCACGGGAGACCTCATCCGGAGAGACTTCCCACTGGTCGATAACGAACTCACGAGCGGCGTCGACATCCGGTGAGATGTCGGTGGAGACATCGACATCCCGCACATTCGGCTGGAGGAACAAATTACGAATTCGGTCGACATGTGCAATCTCTTCTCCCCGGTGTTTGAGTACGGCATCGATGGTGTCGTGTTCTTTGATAAGTTTCACGCCAGTTTTTGGGCCGATACCAGTGATACCGTCATTAAAATCAGTGCCACAGAGAATTGCAACGTCGACAAGTTGCTCCCAGGTAATCTCGTGTGTCGCAAGCGTCTTCTCGAAATCCATCAGTTCCGGGTCGCCTTTGCTGGTCAACTGCCGAAGTGTGTACGGTGCCCCAAACAACAGCGCGTCGTAATCTTCCGTTCCGGCGTAATCGACGGTTCCGCTCCTAGCCATATGCGCACATTGAGATTCCCCTTCCGCTGGAGCCTCAACAATCGGTACGTCCAGCAAAGCAAGCAACTCACGAGTCGTGTCCAGAATAGTCTCCGTCAGCCGCTGTGTGCGAGATTCGAGTCGGGCAACAGCAACTGGGTCTCCTTTTTCACGCGCGCTTTCGAGCTGGTTCTCATACTGCTCACGTTGTGCCCGCCGGTCGGCTATCTCATCTGCTTTCAGGTCAGTCACAGCCCCATCAAAGACAAACACAGGCGTCAAGTCGTGAGCAAAGAATTTTGGAAGCCCCTGAACAATGCCAATCAAATTTGCAACTTCCGTTCCGTCGTCAGTAGTGTATGCCGACTCGCTTGTCCACTTGACGGTCGTTGTCAGGTACCGATATAACCAGTTGTGTGCATCGACCGCAACGGTCGACCCCTCAAGCGAATCAAACGAAATCTCTTCGATAGCAGCGAGCTGTCGAAGGTCTGCATTTCCCATACCTGTTCATATAGTCGAATCCGCTTTTGTATATCGGTGTACGTCCGGGATAGTGGCCGCATTGACCAACACTACACTAACTGAAAATCAGTCGTTACCTTCTGCTGTCGGAGTTGTACCCTCTGACGAACGGCTGTAGGCTCTTGCGGCGCTGTAGAGAATGATTGAGCCGACAAAGAACGAGGAGCCAACCAGCAACACCACGCTGAGGATATCAAGGGCCCCGTAGCCAATCCAGTTTGCGAGTTCACTGAAGCCAACGCCGGCGCTTGCGAGCATCATCATGATGCCGAAGTAGATGATGACATCATCTTCTTCAACTATCGTCGTCGCTGCAGAGCCGAGTCGAGCACCGAGGGCACTACCGACCAACAACATTGTGACGACGGGAAGGTCGACGCTTCCTGACATCCCGTAGGTGAACGCACCATAGGCTCCCGAGAACAATCCAGCAAAGAGGCTTGTTCCGAC
>LFFM01002154.1_pt1 | contig 13177 bp, 13 predicted proteins | sample 643131 | NCBI WGS metagenome assembly LFFM01 (sample SAMN03777445, study PRJNA286221) | soda lake metagenome | biome: soda lake; feature: Kulunda steppe; material: water; isolation source: sample Tc-Br brine of Tanatar trona crystallizer | place: Russia: Kulunda steppe | collected 2011-07
AGCGGATCGGCGACAGCCACGTGATCGAGCTGCCGGTCGCCTCCTTCCAGAACGTCAAACCGTTCGAGGAGCTCGTCCTGTTCACGCTCGGCGAACACGGGGAGTTCGAGTCCGTCTCGGAGCTCGCCGAAACGCTCGCTTCCGACCTCAACGAGGAGTACACCGACTCGTTCCGCTCGAAGGTGATCTACAACGTCGACCGACTCGGCCCCGGGGGGAAGGGGTACATCGAACAGGAGGAACACGGGAAGTCGTACCGCACCCGTCTCTCGCGGATCGGGGAGCTGTGGGTGCGGGCACACGCCGGCGACGACCGGGAGCTCGCGTGAGGCGAGGGCTCGCATGGACTGGGAGCTCGCGTGAGGCGAGAGATCGGATCAGCTCGTCCGGGTGCCACTACCGGCCAGTTTTTATTCGTGGGGCGGGGACGGTAGCTGGATGATGACGGATCGTGACCTCGACCCGGACGAGTTCGGGTTCACCCCACCGGCGACCGACCAGTCGTTCGAGAACGCCCTCGCGAAAGCTCGGGACGGGGTCAGGCTCACCGTCGACGACGCGACGGAGCTGCTCGCGACCGGAACCAACACGGCGGGGATCGACCCGGTTCGCAAGGAGGCGGTGCTCGAAGCCGCCGACGCGCGGCGGCGGGAAGCCGTCGGCGACGAGGTCACCTTCGTCGCCAACCTCAACAACAACGTCACGACCGCCTGCAACACGGGCTGTCTGTTCTGTAACTTCAAAGACTCGGCACACGCGTTCGAAGCGGACAGCGACGTCGACCACGCGGGGTTCACAAAGACCCCGGGGGAGTCGCGCGCGGTCGTCGAGGACGCGCTCGACATGGGCGTGTACGAGGTGTGTTCGGTCTCCGGGCTTCACCCAGCACTCGCGTTGAACGAAGAGCATCACGAGGTGCTCGCCGCTCACGACGACCCCGCGAGCGAGGTGAACTACAAGCCGCCGTCGGCGTACACCACGGATCCAGGCACGTACGTCGAGCAGCTGCGGGCGATGGCGGTCGGGGGTATCCACCTCCACTCGATGACGCCAGAAGAGGCGTACCACGCCGCCCGCGGCACCGACTGGGACTACGAGAGCGTCTATGGAGCGCTCGCTGACGCGGGGCTCGACTCCGCGCCCGGAACCGCCGCGGAGATCCTCGTCGACGAGGTCCGTGAAGTGATCTGTCCGGGGAAGATCGGAACCGACGACTGGGTCGCGGCGATGGAGGGAGCGATGGCCGTCGGCCTGGACGTCACGTCGACGATGATGTACGGCCACGTCGAGACGGTCGAACACCGCGCCGAACATCTCGGCGTGATCCGCGACCTCCAGGACCGCACCGGCGGGATCACGGAGTTCGTCCCGCTCTCGTTCGTCCATCAGAACACGCCGCTGTTTCGACAGGGGGTCGTCGACGGCGGGCCCTCGCGGGACGAGGACGAGCTCGTCGTCGCGGTCGCCCGGCTCTTTTTAGACAACGTCGACCACATCCAGGCCTCCTGGGTGAAGTCGGGCGACGCCCACGGCCTCAAGCTACTCAACTGTGGCGCGGACGACTTCATGGGGACGATCCTCTCCGAGGAAATAACCAAGCGCGCCGGCGGCGAGTATGGCGAGTACCGGTCGTTCGACGACTACGTGGAGATGATCACGGCGATCGGTCGGACGCCCGTGGAGCGATCGACCGACTATCGGACCCGTCGCCGGATCGATCCCGACGACGGCCCGCATGGGCCGACGCTCGGCCCGCGAGCGGACGGTACCCCGATGCTTTCCGATCGGCGCGGAACGGATACCAGCGCCAGTAGCTCCGCGAGCGCGGACGATTAAGCACGACACGCGTATCCCACGGCGGAGCACGACACGCGTATCCCCGATCCGGGGAGTGGTACGCTCGACACGGGGACTCGTAGTCCCGCTCCCAGCGAGCGGGAACCGTCGAAACTACCTTGATACTGGTTCGTGATAACACGTACGAGATGCCCGCGTCCGACGAGGGATCCGACCGCGATCCGCCGACGATCACGCGCTCCGACGAGCGAGTGCTCGCGTACCTCAACGATGTCGGGAGCGACTATAGGGCGTTCATTGCAGGGAACACGGGATTGTACGCGGATCACGTCGAGTCACGCCTCAGTGTGCTCGAATCAGCGGGATTCGTCGAGCAGGTCACCGGTGAGCCGGTGTACCGCCTCACTGACACCGGGCGTGAGGTGCTTCGTGATGACTGCCCGCGCTGGTCGGATTAACGGCCGAGATCGGCGTGTGCGGAGGCGAGATGTCGGGAACCGAGCGCGGCGAGCAGCGACAACTCGCCCGCGAGCGAGCCGACCGCGATCGCTTCAGCGAGCGCGTCCGCGTTGCTTCCGGGCGGATCGCCGCCGCCGCGGACGCCGAGCACGTCGAGGCTGGCGGCCTGTGTCGGCAGTTTCGTCCCGCCCCCGACCGTTCCGACCTCCAGGCTCGCGAGTGAGACCGAGACGTAGAGGTCCCCGTCCGGCGTCACGTCGGCGGTCGTGATCGCGTTCGCACCCTCGACGACCTGTGCTTCGTCCTGGCCCGTCGCCAAGAACATGGCTGCGACCGTGTTGGCGACGTGCGCGTTGAAGCCGAGCGATCCCGCCTTTGCGGAGCCGACGTGGTTCTTTCGCGTGTTGATCTCGGCGACTGCCTCGGGCGTCGTGTGAAGCCGGTCCTCGACGATTCCGCGGGGGATCTCCACGTCGGCGGCGACCGACCGGCCGCGTCCTTCGACCGCGTTGACCGCGGCGGGTTTCTTGTCGGAACAGAGGTTGCCCGAGAGCGCGACGAGCGAAGCGTCCGTCTCGGCCTCGATCACGTCACAGGCCTTGCGGGTGGCGATAGTGACCATGTTCATCCCCATCGCGTCCTTCGTGTCGAAGGCGAACCGGAGGTAGACGTTGTTGCCGACGACGTACGGCGTGACCTCGCGGAGCTCGCCGTGGCTGGTTGTCGACTCGGCGGCCGTCCGCAACACGGAGACGTTGTCGCGCACCCACGAGGCGAGCGCTTCGGCCTCGGCGACGTCGGTGACCCTGAACACGGGCGCGCGGGTCATTCCGCTTTTCGTGACGCGAGCGGTCGCGCCGCCGGCCGCGTCGATGACCGAGCAGCCGCGGTTGACGGACGCGACAAGCGCCCCCTCTGTCGTAGCCATCGGGAGAAACAGCGACTCCGACAGCGATCCACCGTTGACCGTGACGGGACCGGCGACGCCGATCGGCACCTGGACGCCGCCGATCATGTTGTCGATGTTGGGGTCGGCGTCGGCGGCGTCGAACGAATACTCCCCGAACGCCCCGACGTCGGCCCCGGACTCCTCGGCGACGACCCGCCGCCGAACGGTCGCCGCGGCGTCGGGATCGACGTGGTCTTCGAGCTCGTGGAGACGGACGTTCCCGTTACGGACGCGCTCGACGAGCTTCGAGATCGTTGGCTCGCTCATGCCCGCGTCTCTTCGCGGCGGGCGCTAATGGCTGTCGGTTCCGGGGTTCTCGACGCCCGTCCGCTCACGAGTCACCACCCTCTCCCGATCGGGTCCCGTGATCGCTGCCCGACATCGCTGGAACGTCCTACCGCCGGAACGTCTTACCGCCGGACGAAATCTGAGAGCCGCTCGCGGAGGCTCTCCCGGCCCAGCGTGAGGTAGTAGGCGTCGCCGCCGTCCTCATAGTAGTTGTCGATCCGACGTTCGATCTCGAAGCCGATGTGCTCATAGAAGCCGAGCGCCGACTCGTTCGTCGTCCGGGCGTGACAGGACACGGACCGGTGTTCTTGGGCCACGTCGGCGATCAATCGTTCGGCCAGTCCTTGTCCACGATATTCTGGGTCGACGGCGAGAAAGAGCACGTAGCCGTCGCGTCGGACGGAGGCGAACGCGATGAGGCGGTCGTCCTCGAACAGGAGATACGTCGTCGATCGCCGATAGGCGTCGACGAAGAAGCTCCGTCGCTGGCGAAGGACGCCGTCGATACGACGGATCCGCTCTTTGAGCTCCCACGCCTCGATGACGTGTTCGGACTCTCCGGGGGGATCCGTCCGTTGCTCCACGTTAACGCTCACTGGGACTGAATAACACGCCAGCGGGATATAACTCCACCGGGACGATGGCGACGCAGGAGGGACAACAGGGGTGACGATCCCGACACGCCGACCCGACAGCCGTGGCACACCACGCGACAGCCACGACAGCTGTGACGCCCCGAGGCGACTACGAGCGTTTTTGTCGTCGTCGTGCATGTGTGGGGGTAATGCCCAGCGAGTCGACAACGAACCGGCAGTGGTTCCGGCGGGCGTTCCTCACCGGGGTCGCCGTGGTCGTTCCGCTCGTCATCACGCTACTCGTCCTCACGATAGCGTTCAACGCGGTGTACGACTACCTCGACTGGTTCTCGTCCGCGCTCGCGACGATGTCGCCCGAGATCGTCGTTCCGGTCGTCGGACGGGTCGAACGCGAGCTCCTCATTGAACTCGCAACCCCGGTCGTGTTCGTCACGACGATCGTCCTCATCGGGGCCGTAGTCGATTCGACGCGGTACGGTGAGCGCGCCGTCGACTACGTCGACTACGTCGTCGAGGCGGTTCCCGGGATCGGGTCGGTGTACGAGGGATTCAGGCAGATGAGTGACGTGATGTTGGAGTCCGACGGAGCGAACTTCCAGGAGGTCGTCCTCGTCGAGTTTCCGACGGAGGGCGTGTACACGGTGGCGTTCGTGACCAGCGAGACGCCGGAGGCGGTGGCCGCGCCGAGCGGAGAAACATCCATGCGGACGCTGTTTATACCGATGGCTCCGAACCCCGTGATGGGCGGTCACGTCGTCTTCGTCCCTGAGGACCGGATCGTCGACATCGATCTCACCGTCGAGCAGGGGATCCGTGCGCTGGTGACGAGCGGTGTCGCACTCGAAGAGGCGGTCGGCGGTGCGGACGGCCTCTCCCGAGAGAAGCTACGACAGCTCTCCGTCACCGGGCAGGTCGACGAGCGTTTCGACCCACCGAAAGGGGCGAGCGAGACGGAACAGGGATCGGCCGGACCAGGGTCCGAAGACGGAACGGAGACCGAAGACGAGGCAGGGTCCGAAGACAGAGCGGAGGCCAAAGACGGAGCGGAGGCCGAAGGCAAGAAAGGGAGAGGAAACGGGGGGCAACCGACCGGTACCAAGTTCGATTCAGAGGGAGACGGCGATGACAACACCGAAGCCGATCGGAAACGAAACACCGGGTCGTGACGTACGAACTCCGCGATCACACCGCCGATGTCGCCGTCGAGGCGACCGCCCCAACCCTCGCAGCGACGTTCGCGGCGGTCGCGGACGGACTCACGGCTGCGAGCTGCGACTCGCTTCCGGAGACGGGTGGCGATCGGTTCCGGGCCGTCGTTCGTGCGGAGAGTCGGGACGCGCTGCTGTTCGACTACCTCGACCACCTGATCTACGAGCGTGACGTGCGGGAGGTACTTCCTGCCGATCACGACTGTCGCGTGTCGTCGCCGAGCGACTCGGGTCCGGGCGCGGCGTGGACCGTCGAAGCGACCGCGCGCGGCGTGCCGCTCGACCGCGTCGACGCGCGGGAGATCAAAGCCGTGACCTACTCCGAAATGACACTCGAGCCGAGGGAAGACGGCTGGTACGCGTACGTCGTCTTCGACGTGTGAGTCGATTTCTCCTCGAAGTTCTGTGATCGGCCGACACGGCGACGGTTGGCCAACGGCGAGGCAGTCCGACCGATACAGAGGGTAACGACATCGATCCAAGGGAGTTCGAACAAAAGCGTTATGACCTATTATAATGCATGTTGACAGATATTATTGCCAGATCACGCCACGTGGCAAGCGGGTGCCCTCGGCGGCGCGGTCGTCGGCACCGCGATGGGTCGCGTGTTCGCCGCGTTCACGCTCGCGGACGGGGGGATCGGGTGGATCCTAGTCGACCCGGCCGACCGATAGACGCGTTTCCGCCCGACATACCGCCGTTGTTGGCTTCCATCGACACCCCAGCGGCCGTCCGACGTAACGCCCTTGCCCCGTCGCGTCGAAACGTCGGGCATGACGACGCGCGAGTTCGACGGGATCCGGTTGGAGAAGGTTCGAGACCACGTCTGGGAGATCCCTCGCGAAGGGGAGATGAACGTTTCAGCACGGGTGTTAGCCAGTGAGTCGCTCCTCGAGGAGATCGGCGAGGACGACACCCTCCAGCAGCTGCGGAACGCGACGCACCTGCCGGGAATCGCCGAGCCGGCGATCTGTATGCCGGACGGCCACCAAGGGTACGGGTTCCCGGTCGGTGGGGTCGGTGCGATCGACGCCCACACCGGCTGTATCTCACCCGGCGCGATCGGCTACGACATCAACTGCGGCGTGCGGATGGTCCGGACCTCGCTCACCTACGACGATATACGAGGGCGCGAGGAGGCGCTCGTCGACGCCCTCTTCGAGGCGGTCCCGTCGGGACTCGGCGGAGGCGGCGTGATAGACGGCGACGCCGACGCGATCGAGGGTGCGCTCGAACGCGGCGTCGAATGGGCCGTCGAAGAGGGGTACGGGATCGAGAGCGACCTCGCTCACTGTGAAGACGAGGGACGGCGTCCGGATGCACGCCCCGAGTACGTCTCACAGAAGGCGATGGATCGCGGCCGCAACCAGATGGGGTCGCTCGGCTCGGGGAACCACTTCCTCGAAGTCCAACGTGTCACGGACGTCTTCCGCGACGACGTGGCGGCCGCATACGGGCTGCGCGAAGGCGGGGTCGTCGTCTTGATCCACTGTGGCAGCCGCGGGCTCGGTCATCAAACCTGTAACGACTACCTCCGCCGGATCGAGAGGGAACACGGCGACCTGCTCGCCGACCTGCCCGATAAGGAGCTCGCGGCCGCTCCCGCCGGCTCCGAGCTGGCCGAGGAGTACTACGGCGCGATGGGCGCGTGTATCAACTTCGCGTGGGTGAACCGCCAGCTGATCACCCATCAGGTCCGCAAAACGTTCGGCGAGGTGTTCGATGCCGACCCGATCGACGACCTGGAGATGGAGCTGTTGTACGACGTCGCACACAACATCGGCAAAAAGGAGACCCACGAAGTCGGCGTCTGCGAGGACGGGCTCCCGGCCGCCGGAGATGAGGTCGTCGATCGGGCGGAGCGCGAGCTGTACGTCCACCGAAAGGGCGCGACACGGGCGTTCCCCGCCGGACACGAGGACGTGCCGGCAGCCTATCGTGACGTGGGACAGCCGGTGATCATTCCCGGGAGCATGGGTGCCGGGTCGTACGTGCTCCGAGGTGGGTCGGAGTCCATGCGCGTCTCCTTCGGGTCGACCGCTCACGGGGCCGGGCGGCTGATGAGTCGAACGCAGGCGAAACAGGAGTTCTGGGGCGGCGACGTTCAAGACGATCTGGCGAGCGAGCAGTCGATCCACGTGAAAGCGCAATCGGGCGCGACGATCGCCGAGGAGGCTCCGGGCGTCTACAAGGACGTCGACGAGGTGATCCGTGTCAGCGACGACCTCGGGATCGGGGACCGGGTCGCCCGGACGTTCCCCGTCTGTAACATCAAGGGTTGAGCGCGGAGTAACGCGTTGCTCCGCTCACCCGCCATCCGACACTCACGAGTTCTTATACCCGATACCGCGCCCAGTTCGGGTCGGAATGACGGGAGACACACGCGGTCGTGACGGATCGACGGAGACGAGCAGGCGGTCGGTGCTGGGGACCGCCGGCGCGATCGTCGTTGGCGGAGTAGCGGGGGTCGGAGCGCTCGGCGCGTCGAGCGAGCCGGCCGCCGCCGTCGATGGCGATCCCGCCGCGTTCGAGGCCGGCGACGCGCCGACGATCACGAGCAACGACGGACGCGTCGAGTCCGTGTACCTCTCGCCGCGCGTCGAAGTCTCGTGGACTGACTTCGGCGACGGCGTCGATTCGGTAACGGTCACGCTCGCGGTCGGTGGTTCGGCGGGCGTCGACGAGGTGTATCGGGAGACGGTGACGGCTGAGACCCCCGATTCGACCCCGGACGATATCGCGAGCGTCGAGCAGTTCGACGCCGGGAGCGTCGCCGGCGGCCTTGAGGTCGCCTTTCGGCGAGCGGACGCGACCGAGCGCGGCGACGCGGTGACGAGCGAGCGTCTAAGCGATCCGACACTCGCCGGCGGCGAGACGGCGTCGACCACGCTGGATCTCGTCTTGCGTGCGGACGTCGTTGGCGGACGCGACGAGGCGACCGTCGTCCGGACGACGACCGTCGACGTGTCGGTAGAGAACCCGCCGGGCGACGCGGGCGCCGGCGGAACAGTGGACGTCGACACGGCGTGATGCCCGACGTCGACACGGCGTGACGGGCGATGACGCGGGGCGCGTCCGACCGGCCGGCAGCCCGGCGTTCCTATTCGTCTGCTTACCGTCCGCTTATCCGCTTACCGTCCGCTCATTCGCTTACTGTCCGCCCGTCGCTTCCCGACCGAGGTGTTCCTCGACGGCCGCGACTTTCTCGTCGGCGCTCGCGTCGACCGTCCGCTTGTCGTCGATCTTCAGGAACGTCGAGACGCGGTCACCGTCGACGGCCTTGTGAGCCGCCCCCACCGCCGCGAGGAGGGTGTCGATGTCGCCCGCCTCGATCACCGTACCCATCGGGTTCGTCTCGTAACGCACGTCGTGGTCGTCGAGCGCGTCAACGGCTTTCGCGACCTCGCCGGACATACTTCCCTCACGGACCGGTGCGACGCTCAGCATGGCGATCACGGTCATAGCCGAGGCTTCGTCGTGTTTGGACATAAACCCGGGTCACGAACGAGCGACAACCGGACTCAGAGTCAGTCCTCGAACGCGTCCCGGAGGAAGGAAAGCTGGTGACCGACCGCCGGCTCGAAGTCCGCGCCGAACGGGGAGAAGTGGTCGGCCGGCATCGTAACGACGGTGCCGCGGTCGAGCTCGCTCCCGGCAGCGGCGACGTCGTCGACCGGAACGATCGCGTCGTCGGTGCCCGCGAGCAACAGCGTCGGGGTGCGTATCTCGCCGACCCGCTCGCCGGGCCGATAGTTCACGAGGCGGAGCAGCGACCGCGCGGGCGTCTCGTTGCGCCAGCGCGACTCGCGGTCGACGAGATCGAGGTACCCCCGCTTCGATCCGGGCTCGGTGATGGCGGCCAGCTCCTCGCGCCCCCCAACGATCGGCACGCTCCGCCCCCGCCCGAGTCGGTGGCCGAGGAGGTCACGGATCCCTCTCGCCCCCGCGCGAGCGACATACTGCGGACCGCGCTCCCGAACGATCCGCCGGGCGTCGAGCAGTGGCGTCACAGCGACGACAGCGTCGATATCACGGCGCTCGGCTGCGAGCGTCAGGACATGGCCAGCGGACAGCGACGCACCCCAGAGAACGGTCTCCCGACCGACGGCGTCAATCTCGTCGAGACGGTCGATCGCGGCGGCGTAGTCGGCACGCTGGCGCGCGGGGTGGATCGCCTGCCCGTCCCCGTCGGACGCGCCGAACCCACGGTAATCGAACAGCAGTGCCGCGTACCCGGCGTCGGCGAACCGTTCGGCGATCGCGGGGTAGCCGAAGGACCGCTCCGCGCCGAGGCCGGGTGCCATCACCACGGTCGGGGGGGCGCTCCCGTCGCCGCCCGGCAGGTAGAGGGTCCCACGGCACGTCTCGCCGTCGACGTCGAACGAGAGCATTCGAGTGGCAAACCGCTCACGAGGGGGACGGGCCAACCGCCGCTGCGCTCGGTTGACCGGGTTGCGGCGGGTCACGGCGTGGGGCCCTCCGCGCCGGGATCGACGTGGGTGAGCGTTTCGAGGACGCGCGTCGAGAACTCAGTCTCGCTGATCTCGTAGCCGATGAGCGCCTCGAACCACGACGGCTCCGCGGCCCACGTACCGAGCGGATCCCCGGGCGACCGGACGACGGTCGCCTCAACGCGGACGGGCTCCCACTCGTCCGCTTCGGCGCGGTCGATGAGTGCGTTGAGGGCGCGGCCGATCTCGCCGTGGTGGACCTCCCGCCCAGGGAAGGCGGTCATGTACGTCACCTCCAGCGGGTCACCCGCGTCGACCGTCTCGACGCTGATCCCGTAGGTACGGAGGGTCGGCTCGATCCCGCCCACCGTCTCGTCGTCGCTCATACCGGACGGTCGGCGGGGCGGGATAAATCGGTACCGGCGCGTCGGCGCCGACTCGACAGAACCCGTGGCTTCGCTCACGTTCGTCTCCGGACCGCGTTCGAAAAGCCGCTGGCGGGGGCCGTCGTGACTGACGGCCGGATCGGTTCTGTCAGAGGCACACGATTCTCCCGCGCGGCCGTCTTCGACCACACCGCGCTATCGGATAAACCATCGGTGAACGGAATTTCAGTTATTCCGCTTACACACGAACGGATCCGGACAGGGGCTCGTCACACACCGCGGGGAGGACGCCACTTATCACCCTGCCGGGAGACGGATCGGTATGCTCCGTGGTGCGCTGGCGACGCCGACGCGGTCCGCGGACGCGGCCGGGACGCTCGTCGTCGGGACGGTGTTGACACTGCTCGCGTGGACCGTCACGCCGGTCTGGCTCGTCGTCACGCTGCTGTTCCCGCTCGCGGTCCTCGCTGCTCCGCTCGCGCTCGCGCCGGCGCTCGTGGCGCGCGGGTACTACCTCCGGGTCGTCGCCGGCGGGATCGAAACCGAGAACACCGACGGCGCGCCCCCGTTCGTCGCGTGGGGTCGGCTCTACCGCGACGGCCTCAAGTCGGCTCTGCTCACCGTCGGCTACCTCCTCCCGCTCGCGGTCGCTCTCGCCGCCGCAGGGGTCGCCGGCACGTTTCTTGCGTCCGGGGTCGTCGATCCCGAGACGCTCGCTGAACCGGTCGCGGCGGGCCCGTCCGAGACGCCGACCGCCGCTGGTGCCGTCCTCGGCGTTCTCGGTGGCTTCCTCCTCCTGATGACCGGGGCGTACCTGCTCGTGTTCGCCTACGTTAGGCCCGCCGCGCTCGCCGCGTTCGCCGCGACCGGCCGCCTACGAGACGGGTTCCGACCGACGCTGGTCGCCGAAGTGGCGTTCACCGGCGACTACGCCGTCGCGTGGTTGTTGGCGGCGGCGACGCTGCTGACGGGGTACGCGATCGGCGCCCCGTTCGTTCCCCTGATCGCCGGGATCGTGGTGGTGTTTTTCACCCGAGTGGTCGTCCACGCGTTGTATGGCCGCGGCGCGTCGGCGACGCTCAGGGAGAGGACGGCCGCGAGGGATGTCGCCGAGGAGGTAACTCCCGCCGCCGACACCGCCAAGGAGGTGGCCCCCGCCGCCAACACTGGCGGGGAGGCGATGGACGCAGAGGAGGGAGACGCCGGGAAACGAACGGGAGGTGGCGCGAAAGCGACCCCGACCGATCCCGACCGTGCGGGATCGGAACCCGCTGGTGACGGCCGGGGTACCAGTGTCGTCGTGCGCGGACTGGCGGAGCCGCCGGTCGACGTACAGACTGGGCGGTCCGTTCCGTTCACGTCGGAACGGGCGGAGACGGGACGTGAGGATCCGGCCGTCGACGTGGACGACGATCCGGACGGAAGAGCTCCCGGCGGGGACGCCTCGGACGACCTGGGCGGAGCCCTCCCGAACGACCCGTTCCGCGCGGCGGAGCCGGAACCGGTCGCGACCGACGGCGCGGACACCGAGGGACCGGAACGCACCGGCGAGCCCGAGGAGTCGGGGACGTTCGGGTGGGGACCGACGGCGGAGGACCGGTGACCCGCGGTCGGGATGGCAAGGGTTGATACCGACCCGGTCGAACGACCGTCCATGCGAATCGCCGAGCGCGGGTACGGCGAGGAGGGTCGCGAACGGCTTACGCTCGTCCCCGAGAACGTCGACGACCTCTGGCACCTCGCGCACGTCCTCGAACCGGGCGATCTGATCGAGGGCGACACGACCCGCCGGATCCAGCGCGACGACGAGCAGATGCGGGACACGGGCGGCCAGCGCGAACACCTCTACGTCACTATCGAGGTCGAGAGCGTCGAGTTCGCGCGCTTCGCCAACCGACTGCGGGTCGGTGGCGTCATCGTCGACTGTTCCCGCGAGGACCAGCTCGGGAGCCATCACACGCTCAACGTCGAGGAGCACGACGAGGTCACCGTCGAGAAACACTTCAAGCCGGACCAGACCGATCGGATCGAGGAGGCGACCGAGGCCGCCGAGAACCCCGACGTCGCCATCGCCACCGTCGAGGAGGGCGCGGCGTCGATCCACACCGTCCAACAGTACGGCACCGAGGAGTACGCGTCGTTCACCAAACCCACCGGGAAGGGGGAGTACTCGCGCCCCCGCGAGGAGCTGTTCGCGGAGCTCGGCGAGGCGCTCAGCCATCTCGACGCCGACGCCGTCATCCTCGCCGGGCCGGGGTTCACGAAGCGGGACGCCCGCGACTACATCGAGGAGGAGTACCGTGACCTGGGAGACGACATCACGACCGTCGACACCTCCGGGGTCGGCGACCGGGGTGTCCACGAAGTGCTCAAACGCGGCGCGGTCGACGAGGTACAAAAGGAGACGCGGATCTCGAAGGAGGCGAACCTCATCGACGATCTGACCGAAAATATCGCCACCGGCGCGAAAGCGACGTACGGTCCGGAAGACGTCGCGGAGGCCGCGGAGTTCGGTGCGGTCGAGACGTTGCTCGTCGTCGACGACCGGCTCCGTACGGAGCGTCAGGGCGAGGGTGACTGGGAGATCGACGTCAACGAGGTGATCCGCTCGGTGGAGCGACAGGGCGGCGACGTCGTCGTGTTCTCCTCGGAGTTCGCGCCCGGCGAACAGCTCGCGAACCTCGGCGGGATCGCCGCGATCCTGCGGTATCGGCTGCAGTGAGCGGTTGGCGTCGCGTATCTACAGGCGGAGCAGGCCGAGTGCCTCGGGGTCGTACGGAAATCGTAGATTTCCATGATGACGAGAATCGAAGATTCTCGAACCACTTGACCCCGAGGCGGTTCACATTGATTCCGAGGGCGGAAGCCCACGACTTTAGTCGTGGGAGGAAGCCCGACAGCACAATTAAGTGTCTGTCCCTCGTAGTTATTGACACTTCCATGAGGGCAAAAGAGCGTCAACACCGTTGCCCTACTACTGACCATGTGGGGTTCTTTCATGGAAGGGGTCGTGGTCAGTCGGCCCTTACGTCGGGGACTGACG